>MTKY01051325.1_pt1 | contig 13734 bp, 11 predicted proteins | sample 1042731 | NCBI WGS metagenome assembly MTKY01 (sample SAMN06212206, study PRJNA360538) | anaerobic digester metagenome | biome: Wastewater treatment plant; material: sludge; isolation source: anaerobic digester fed with sludge from wastewater treatment plant | place: Denmark: WWTP Soeholt ... | reverse complement strand
CAGCGTGCAGACGGTCATCGACAGCGACAAGCTGGGCTACGCGCTGGGCGCGCAGCACTGCCACTTCGAGGAGAAGGGCGCGTACACCGGTGAGGTGTCGCCCGTGTTCCTGCAGAAGCTGGGCGTGCAGTACGTGATCTGCGGGCACAGCGAGCGCCGCGAGATCTTCGGCGAGACCGACGAGATCGTGAACAAGAAGGTGGCCGCGATCCAGGGCCACGAGATGACCCCCATCTTCTGCTGTGGCGAGACGCTCGCCGAGCGTGAGGCGGGGGAGACGGAGACGAAGGTGCTCGGTCAGGTGCGCGCCGGCCTCGCCGGCCGCAAGCCCGCGCAGGTGGGCGCGCTCGTCATCGCCTACGAACCCATCTGGGCGATCGGCACCGGCCGTACGGCCACCAGCGACGACGCCCAGCAGGTGTGCGCGGCCATCCGTGGCTGCGTCGCCGAGGTGTGGGGCAAGGAGGCCGCGGCGTCGGTGCGCATCCAGTACGGCGGCAGCGTCAAGGGCGCGAACATCGCCGAACTGATCGCGATGCCCGACATCGATGGTGCGTTGGTCGGCGGCGCCAGCCTGGATGCCGACGAATTCGCCCGCATCTGCAAACTCGGTCGCTGACCGCCCGCTGCAGCACCTTTCGGGGGTTGCCGGTGCAGGTGAACACAGCGGAAACATTGCTGGAACGTTTGCACCAACTTTTCGTACAAACGGAAGCGACGTTGCTACTCGCGGGTAATGGACCGTGGTAGCCTCGCAGCGCCCGTACTGATCGGGGAGGACAGTACGAGTTGTCGGCAGCGCTTCGGAGCAGCCACATTTCCCTCCCTCCGTTACACCAGGAGGACCATCCACGTGAGGACCACGAAGCGCAGCAAGTTCGCTGCTCTCGCCGTCGGCTTTGCACTGGTCGCCGCAGCTTGCAGCGACGACAGCGACAGCACGACGACCACCGCAGCAACTGAAGAGACCGGCGGTGGCGAGACCACCGTTGCTGGCGAGACCACGGTGCCCGGCACCGATCCCGTCACCGAGGGCGGCGGCACCGTCACCTATGCGGCCGAGCAGGAGTACGTCTCCTACAACAACGGCACCTCCGACCAGAACCTGTTCGCGAGCACGCTCGTCCTGAACATGATCCTGCCGGGCAGTTTCATCGTGAAGCCCGATCTTTCGCTCGTGCTGTGGGACGAGATGATGGTCTCTGCTGAGGTCACCGTCGAAGATCCCCAGACCGTGGAGTACGTCGTGAAGCCCGAGGCCGTGTGGTCCGACGGCGACCCGATCGACTGCGACGACTACTACATGGCATGGCTCGCCAACAGTGGCAAGCTCTCGAAGCCGAACCCCGACTTCACCACCCCGGGCGAGCTCGATGCCGACGGCAACGAGATCCCCGAGACACTGCCGGTGTTCAACACCGCCAGCACCACGGGTTATGACAGCATCGACTCGGTCACCTGCTCGGAGGATGGCAAGACCATCACCACCGTGTACGCCACGCCGTACCCGGACTGGCAGGGCCTGTTCAGCGGCCTGCTGCCCGCCCACGTGGTTGAGACCAACGCCGGCGTCGAGGACATCATGGCAGTCGACACCGCAGCCACCTCGCCCGACGCTGAAGCGCTTGGCGATTTCTGGAGCACCGGTTTCGTCGGTGTCACCGAAGGCGTCACCATCTCCGGTGCATGGTACGAGTTCGACTCGTTCACGGCTGGCCAGGACCTCATCCTCAAGCGCAACGAGGCCTTCTGGGGCACTCCCGGCGTTGTCGATCAGCTGGTCTTCCTCCAGGTTCCCGACGCCACGCAGCAGCCTGCTGCGCTGGAGAACGGTGACGTGCAGGTCATCACGCCGCAGCCCAACCCCGACCTGGTCGCCCAGATCGCAGGCATGGCAGGCGTGACGTCGGACATCACCGCCGGCACCACCTGGGAGCACTACGACTTCAACCAGGCCAACAAGCACCTGGCCAAGCTCGCGGTGCGCCAAGCATTGGCACTGTGCATCGATCGCCAGGAAATCGTCGACACGCTCGTCGTGCCGATCAACCCTGACGCTCAGGTGCTCAACAACCGCGTGTACGTCCCCGAGTCCCCGGACTACGCCGACAACAGCGGCGACTACGGTGTCCAGAACATCGACGGCGCCAAGGCGCTGCTCGAGGGTGCTGGCTACACGATGGGTGACGACGGCGTGTACGTCGACGCCGATGGCGAGCGTCTGAGCCTGCGTCTGGGCCGTCGCGATCCGAACCCGCGTCGTCAGAGCACCAACGAGTTGTTCGCTGAGCAGTGCGCCCTCGCAGGTGTCGAGCTCATCGATGACCCGGCCGAGGACATGAACTCCGTTCGCCTGCCGGCCAGCGATTACGACATCATCCTGTTCGCATGGGTGGCATCACCGTTCCAGTCGAGCAACACAGGTATTTACGTGCCGGGCGGCGATCAGAACTACAACAACAGCAACATCCCCCAACTCATCGACCTGTTCGCCCAGGCCAACGCTGAGTTCGACCAGGCCGTTCGTGCCGATCTGATGAACCAGATCGACACGGTCCTGTGGGAGAACATGGCAACGTTGCCGTTGTTCCAGTTCCAGAACATGGTCGCTTACAGCGACACCGTCTCCGGCGTGGAGTTCAACGACCCCGCCGGCGTCACCTGGAACGCCAACGAATGGGCCCTCGCGGTCTGATTCGTCTGCAGTCATAGCAATCGGGTGGGTCGGGTCCTTCGGGGCCCGGCCCACCCCTGCTGTTGACACAGGCCTCGCATATGTTCCGATTCGTCATCCGACGACTGCTGGTCGTCATCCCACTGCTGTTCGCATCGAGCATGCTGACGTTCCTTCTCGTCACCAATATCGGTGTACCCAAGAAGATCGAAGACGCGATGGCGAAGCCGAACGCGTCGCAGGAGCAGATCGCCAGCCTTCGCCGGCAGTTCGGCATCGACAAGCCGCCGATCGAGCGCTACCAGAACTGGGTGACGGGCTTCGTCAAGGGTGACTGGGGCAAGAACCAGAATGGGCTGGAAATCAAGCCACTGCTCTGGGAACGGATGCAGGTCACCATCCGCCTGCTGCTCGCGGCATCCATCATCTCGGTGGTGCTGGGTGTGCTGGTGGGCATCATCGGAGCGATTCGGCAGTACACCGCCTTCGACTATTCGATGACCTTCCTCGCGTTCCTCTTCTTCTCGATCCCCGCCGCGGTGCTGGCCGGGTTCCTCAAGGAGTTCGGAGCGATCAAACTCAATCCTTGGCTACGAGAACCGAGCGTGTCCACGCCGGTGGCGATCTTCGTGGCCCTGTTCGGCTTGTTGGCCGGTTACCTCATCATGCGGAACCGCTACAAGTACGAACCCAAGCGAGATGTCAGCAAGATCATCTCGCGTTCGCTCGCCGGTCTCGGTGTGGCCGTCGGCTTTCTCCTCGTGTTCGCGTTGGTCTGGGGTGGCAACACCTACCGTGCCGGCAACCCGAAGCCGCTGATCAGCACCGTCGGCCAAGCGACCCCTGGTTTCGAGGGCTCCTTCTGGGAGACCTCGCAGGACTACTTCTGGCACATGATCCTGCCCACGCTCGCGCTTGTGCTGATCGGGTTCGCCGGGTACAGCCGGTTCATGCGTGCCTCGATGCTGGACGTGATGACCTCCGACTATGTGCGCACAGCGCGAGCCAAGGGGCTCTCCGAGCGGCGGGTCACCGGCATGCACGGCGTTCGCAACGCACTCATCCCGCTGATCACGATCGTGGCACTGGATTTCGGCGCCCTGCTCAGCGGCGCCATCATCACCGAGACCATCTTCGGGTGGGCGGGTATGGGTCGCTTCTTCAGTGAGGCGCTCACCGAGAAGGATCCGCGCTCGCTGCTCGCTTTCGTGATGGTCACCGCCATCTCGGTCGTGGTGTTCAACCTGATCGCTGACATCATCTACGCCCAACTTGACCCGAGGATCCGTCTTGACTGATACGGCAGCTCCGACCACGGTCGAGGATCGCGAGTTCTCGGTCGCCGCCCGTTCACAGTGGCGCACGATCACTCGTCGCTTCCTTCGTCACCGTCCCGCGATGATCTCGATGGTCATCCTGCTGTTGCTGACCCTGTTCGTGTTCCTCTTTCCCCTGTGGTGGGAGTGGCCGTTCACCGTGCGCGACAAGAAGGCGCTCAGCAAGGCCCCGTCATGGGATCACCCCTTCGGAACGGACGGCCTCGGCAAGGACGGTCTCGGCCGCGTGATGCGCGGCACTCAACGCTCGATCGAGATCGCCTTGATCGCCGCGTTCCTGGTCACGATCATCGGTGTGCTGGCCGGCGCAATGGCCGGCTACTTCCGTGGTTGGGTCGATGCAGTGATCATGCGGTTCACCGACCTGATCCTCACCATCCCGCTGCTGGTCGTGGTGGCGGTGGTGTCGGTGGGTCTGCCCGGCTCGCCGTGGTACACCATTCCGGTGATCCTGGGTCTCTTCGCCTGGACGACGTTGGCCCGCATCGTGCGTGCCGAGTTCATGTCGCTGCGTGAGAAGGAGTTCGTGGAGGCAGCACGCGCTGTCGGCGCCCACGACCGACGGATCATCTTCAAGCACATCCTGCCGAACCTTGCCGGGCCGATCATCGTGGCTGCCACGTTGTCGATCGCCGGCACGATCATCACCGAGACGGCATTGTCGTTTCTCGGCCTCGGTGTCAAGCCGCCCGACGTGTCGTTGGGCCTGCTGATCCAGGAGAGCATGGGTGCGTTCAAGACCCGCCCGTGGCTGTTCTGGTTCCCAGCGGCCGCGATCGTGACGCTGTGTCTGTGTGTGAACTTCATCGGCGATGGTCTTCGCGACGCGTTCGACCCGAAGCAGAACCGGATCAAGGCCTGAACCATGGCGCTTCTCGAAGTCAACAATCTCAACGTTCGCTTCCCGACGGAAGACGGTGTCGTGCACGCCGTTCGCAACGTGTCGTTCACCGTCGATCGCGGTGAGGTGCTCGGCGTGGTCGGCGAGTCCGGCTCCGGCAAGTCCGTCACCAACCTGGCGATGATGGGTCTGCTGCCGCGCAGCACGCGCATCGATGGCTCGATCAAGTACGACGGCGCCGAACTGGTCGGCCTTCCTCGCAAGCGGCAGACGAAGTATCGCGGCAACGAGCTGGGCATGATCTTCCAGGATCCGATGACCTCGCTCAACCCGGTGTACACCGTCGGCTGGCAGATCGCGGAGGCGGTGCGCGCCCATCAGGACGTACCGCGGAAGGCGGCCAAGCAGCGTGCGGTCGAACTGCTCGAGCTGGTCGGCATTCCCCAGGCCAGCAAGCGCGTGGACAGCTACCCCCACGAGTTCTCCGGCGGCATGCGCCAGCGCGTGATGATCGCCATGTCGATGGCGAACAATCCGCAGGTGCTGATCGCCGACGAGCCGACGACGGCCCTCGACGTGACCGTGCAGGCACAGATCCTCGAGACGCTGATCGACATCCAGCAGCGCACGAACATCGCGATCATCCTGATCACCCACGACCTCGGCGTCGTCGCCGGTATGGCCGACCGTGTACTGGTGATGTACGCCGGTGCGGCGGTCGAGGTCGGCACGGTCGACGAGATCTTCTACCGCCCGCGCATGCCGTACACGATCGGCCTGCTGGGTGCGATTCCCAGCGAGGCCAGTGACGGCCAGAAGCTTCGCCAGATCAAGGGTGCGACGCCGTCCCTGATCCAGATGAAGCCCGGCTGTGCGTTCTCGTCTCGCTGTCCGTTGGCGTTCGACCGTTGCCTGACCGAGACGCCGGTGCTCGAGGCGACCGACGATGAGGGGCACCTCGCGGCGTGTCACCTGCGCAACGAACTGGATCCGGTCAGCGTGCGGGCACTCTTCTCGCCCGAGCTGATCACCGAGGTGGGGGCATGAGCGAGCCGATCCTCGAAGTCACCGACCTCGTCAAGCGGTTCCCCATCAAGGGGGGCATTTTCGGCAAGGTCGTCGCCACGGTCGATGCCGTGTCAGGCGTGTCGTTCACGGTCAACAAGGGCGAAACGCTCGGGCTGGTGGGGGAGAGCGGCTGCGGCAAGTCCACCACGGCTCGCGCCGTGCTGCGGCTGCACGAGCCGGACTCCGGCAGCATCCTCTTCGAAGGCCGCGACATCATCAAGCTCGACAAGAGCGGCCTGCGCAAGCTGCGTCGCGAGATGCAGATCGTCTTCCAGGATCCCTATGCGTCGCTGAACCCTCGTTGGCAGGTGAACTCCATCGTCGGCGAGCCGTTGGTGGTGCAGGGCTCCAGTTCGTCGAAGGAGACGGCTGCGCGCGTGGCCGACCTGTTGGCGTTGGTGGGTCTCAACCCCGAGCACGGCAACCGCTACCCGCACGAGTTCTCCGGCGGCCAGCGGCAGCGCATCGGCATCGCCCGGGCCTTGGCTCTCGACCCGAAGCTGGTCGTGCTCGACGAGCCGGTGTCCGCGCTCGACGTGAGCGTGCAGGCCGGCGTGATCAACTTGCTGGAGGAGCTCCAGGATCGCCTCGGCCTGTCGTACGTGTTCGTCGCTCACGACCTGTCGGTGGTGCGCCACATCTCGGATCGCGTTGCCGTGATGTACCTCGGCAAGATCGTCGAGATTGGTACCCGCGACGAGGTGTACCACCACGCCGCTCACCCGTACACGCAGGCGCTGCTCTCGTCGGTACCGGTCGCTGATCCGGTGACCGAGCGCGCCCGTCACCGTGTGGTGCTGTCGGGCGATGTGCCCAGCCCGATCAACCCGCCCTCGGGCTGCCGGTTCCGCACCCGTTGCCCGATCGTGCAGGACATCTGCTCGACCGAGGAACCTGCGTTGGTCGATCGCGGCCAAGGCCACCCCGTCGCGTGCCACTTCCCGTCGGAGACACCGGTCTCGGTGTCGAACGCCGTCGCGGGCTGACCGAACACCGATAGGCTTTCGAACCGTGCGCGATTTCATCATGTACCTGTCGATCATTGTCAACGTCCTGTCGTTGGTCGGCCTCGTTGCCGGTGTGCTGATGCACAGCGGTCGCGGCGGCGGCCTCAGCGACATGTTCGGCGGTGCCGGCAGCACCGCGTTGGGCAGCACCGCTGCCGAGCGCAACCTCACCCGCATCACCACGGTCTTCGGCATCGTGTGGTTCGGCACGGTGATTGCACTGAGTTTCCTGTTGGTGCGATAGAGACCCTGCGATAACCTCGTAGCTCTCACCACGTCGAAGTGGCGGAATAGGCAGACGCGCTAGCTTGAGGGGCTAGTGAACTTAGGTTCGTGGGGGTTCAAGTCCCCCCTTCGACACCCCGATTCTCGTACCAGCCGCCTCCAGGGGCGGCTGTTGCGCTTCTCGGAGGCCTACCTCGTCGAAGTCGATGTTGGGCGGACATTGGATTCTGCCCAGCGGCGGCCGTGTAGGACTGCCCATTGATGGCCATTCGACCGCTGTGAGTGATCGGGATCCGGACTTTCCGCACCGCGACATACCGGCACTTCTGGGACGCGCTTGCCCGCAGCGAACGGGGTCCGATCTGCGTTCGATACACCATGTCTGTCGGGGGTCGACGCGAGCCCGATGTCGTCCGTGAGACGACTAACGGAGCGCGGCGATGAGTCCCTCTGACGTGATCTGCAGCCGACCCGGGCGGGCGGCGGAGAACTGGCGGTACAACGCAGGCGAACAACCTTCCAGATCGGTCAACCACCTTGCGAATACCCCCAACACCCTGGGCAACTGAGCGTCCAGCCATTCGTCCCAGCGATGTCCAGGCTCGGCTCGAACAAGGCCGAGATGTGCGAGCCTCCCGTCGAGTTGGTTCATCTTCAGGAACTCACGGTCCGGCCGCCAAGTCCAGTTCGGCACATAGTCCCGTGCCGAAGCGCGATCACCCTTCCGTTCGCCGAGGAACTCGATGACACCGCGAATGTGCACGAGTCCCGCCTCGAGAAGAGAGTTGCGGACGACCTGCTCGGCGTCGTTCCTGTTGCCCCGAGCAGCGAACAGCAGTAGCTGCTGAACCTCGTAGTGGACGTGATCGAGCATCTCTGCGAGTAGCTCAGACGTCTTCGGCGGAGGCTTCGAACCCACACGAGCAGTCTGTCGCGCTCGCAGCACTTGCTGCGCGCATTGCGTCGACTTCGCGGAACCGGTCCTGGCGGGCGGCGTTATGCGCTCCCGATCACGACCGCAGAGGTAGCGCCGAGCGGCAGGTATGGCGCTCCGTCGTCAGTCAGTCGTTCGTCTCGGGCAGGTAGCGGAAACTCGCAGCCAGCATGATTGCGCACGCAATCAGTCCAGCCATGACACCAACCTCGAAGAACAGCCAGTTGAACGTCTTGCCAGTTCCTTCCACTTCCGGGACCATCGTCAGATCAGTCACGGCTCCATCGCTCAACGCCCCAACTTTGTAGCCGAGCAGCGCTCCAAGGCCGCCTCCGAGAACGAGGAAGAGGAGTGCATACACTTGGAGAGTCGCCCTAGCGGCAGCTTTGGCACCTGTGTTCGTCATGCCCTTCTATCGACCTCTCACGACGCGACCTTGATCGACAGGCCTAACGGCCCGATATGGCGCTGGCGCGCAAGTGGGGGTGGCCCCGGCCCGAGCCGTGCAGTTCACTCAGCGATGGGGTGCTCTTACGAGTTGACAAGGTTGCCCAGCGGAGTTTGCAGGTGCTGTGTTACAGGAACGCACCTGCCAGAGTCCCGGCTAGAGAGGCAGTTCTGAGGTGTGCAGGCCGCGTAACATCACAGCGTGATTCCTTCAGGCGCGTCCGGACGGTCGCCGCTGCCGCTGCCGCACTTCCCGCCGCGTAGCCCACAGGCTGCCCGCTCATCGGCTTGGTTTCGATGGCGGCCTCGTAGCGAAGAGCGACCGATCTGGCGCGAGGCCAGGCCCGCCGATCATCACCTACCGCCGGATAGCGGACGGGTCTGAAGCTGTCGCGACGATGCGACTCGCAAGCAAGCTTCCGCCACGCCCGCTGAGCCACAGTCCACCGACCACCAACCTGAGCAGTCAGCCCGCATGGCGCCTCGGATGCGGTCTCCCTCAGAGTTTCGGGTGCGCCGGTGCACCCGGTGAAATCGATGGGAGAGGTGAGCGCCCTCGCCTACGTCATCGTTGGGGCATTGTGCCGCACCGCTCCGCCCGGTGCTCGGGAGGCCGGATTGGACTCACGGACCGAGAAACGCGGTGAAGTGGTCGATGTACGCCGCAGTGGTGGATCGGTGGGCGAGGATCCCGTGCGGGGACCCGGGCACCAGATGGATCTGGGCGGATGGCATCACCGCCTGCAAACGTTCCGCGTGCTCCGGCGAGAACGCCGGGTAGCAGGCAGGGTCTGCGCGCAGCACCGTGAGGGGAACGATCACGGGCCGGTCGGGGTCGTACCCGTCGAGCGCGCCACCTGTGATGGCACGATCCCACACGTCGGGGTCGCAGCCAAGGAAGGCATCGACACGAGCCTCCATCGCCGCATCAGTCGAATGGTCGGCCGTGAAGCCACCGCACGGTGACGGCTGCGCGGCGATATCGGAACGTACCTGTTCACGGGTCGGATTGGTGGCCTTGAGCGCCCGCATGGCGTCACGGACTTTCGGGAAGACCTTCGCGTAGGGGCTCGCTTCGAAGTTGTCTTGATAGCAAAAGTACAACGGCGGATCCTCGCAGAAGGCCCCTCGCACGAGCTCCGGCGACGACTGGGCGACCGAGAAGGTGTGCACCCCGCCAAGCGAGTGGCCGGCCAGGAATACCGGACGGCCAACCACCTGCGCCAAAAACGCCCTCACGTCGGCCGAGTACTTGGCGCCGACGTACGTGCCAGACGCTCGTGCCGACTGCCCATGACCGCGGAAGTCGAGCGTGTACGCATCGACGCGGTCACCAAGCGCCGCGAGTAACTCCACGTACGTCGCCCCGCAGCTGGACAGGCCATGAAGGAGAACGACCGGCAGACCGTCTGGACTGCCGTGTCGCTCGTAGTGCAGGTCGATGCCATCGTGGTGAAATGTGCTCATCGCAGGGACACTATCCGTGAGCTACGTCGTGCCTTGGCGGAGGTGACTGCGAGAGGAACGCGACAAGGAATGGCTGATCGCCGCCGCATTGGCGTACAGATGAACTCATTTGCACCGCCCCAGAACGCCGGGATGGTGCGGTGACGCGCCGGGGCGTTCAGCCGAGAGGAAATCTCCGACGTACGAGAATCGTGTCCAGATGGCTCATGACCACCTCATCCTCGTTCCTGACGAGAGAGAGGCGGACCGTCACGATGCCTCGATCCGGTTTGGACGAAGAACGTCGCGTATCCACGTACTCGAACCGAAGGCGGACCTCGTCACCCGGGCGGAGCGGATGATGGAAGCGCACCTCGTCGTAACCGAACGAGGCGATCACCGCATGTTCGGGGAGTTCGTGAATGAGACGCTGCTTGAGAGCAAGGATGAACACGCCCGGTGCGGTCGGTCCGCCGCGGCTGGCCGCAACCTCGCCATTGACGTGGATCGGAAGTGGGTCCCAACGCTCCGCGAAATCCACCAACTCGTCACGATCAACGACAATGGCCGAACTCGTCATGCACTCACCGATGACAATGTCCTCGAAGCAGATCACCTGCTCACCTCCGAGACCGACAACGCCGCCGGTCGGATCCTCACGAGCCGTCGACTTCCACCTCGCAGACAATAGGTCACCGCCATCCCGAACACGGACGCGAGTATCCCCGACCGCCGGGTCCTCACCGTCGTTATGCGCCTCTCGGGGGACTCGGGCCAAGTAACGCATCACGGCCACGCGCGCTGATCTGCAGTACTCGTGGACGCTTGCGGCTTCGCGCTCGCAGCGATCGAGGCAGTGATCGACTTGCGTTCAATCCCATCCTCGGCGTGTCAGCTCGGCTCGCAGGGCTGCCATCGCCAGGTGCATGCCGTTGATGCCCTCCGGGCCGCGCGACCCGAACATGACGGCTTGGCGCTGACACCGTTCGTGTTCGTCGCTCACTTCCAGCCGGCGGGCGAGCTCGTGACTGAAGATGATCGTGGCGTCGGTTCTGCAGAACCAGGATTGCAGCAGCAGTTCACGCGCCCTCGCGATGTCACCCTCGGCGTGAGCCAACCTCGCGAGCAGCAGCACGCTGTCATTGGCCTCACCCGGGAACCGCCCGGTTCGTCCGCGAGCCACCTGGATCCTCAGTTGGTGCATCGCTGCGCCGACGTCGCCCAGTTCGAGGTGGGCGAGCGTGCGCACCTCGGCCCCGTCGAAGAAGGCGAGCCCGTAGGCGTCCAACTCGGCCACCGTTTCGAGTGCCTGGGTGGGCATGCCCAGGATGATCTGACACACGCCGGCGAGCCGCAATGTCGACTCAGCTCTGGACGCAGGGAAGAAGTCGATCCGCTCGTTGATCGCCAACGAAGCTTGCAGCTCGCGGAGTGCGGTCGCGAAGTCGCCGCTGTAGGCAGCGTGCAGGCCACGAATGCCACGGAGCGACGCGTCGGCATTGAAGTCTGGGCGCGAACCTCGCTGCATCGCTTCGTCGAGAGCGGTCTGAGCGATGGTCCAGAGCGCCGAGACGCGATCCGGCGCGGCATGCGCTGCGATCCAGGCTTCCATCCCCCGCCCGAGAGCCCGGTAGACCGGATTCGTCGCGCCGCGCAGCTCACGTGCATGGCGATTGAAGGCCGCCCAGTCGCTCAACATCGCGCACGGCATCAGCAACCCGCCTCGCAGCGCGTCGACCAACCCAGGGTCGTCGGCTGGGCACCTCTCGATCGCTCGCTCGAGGAGCGACCGGACCTCGAGCATGTGACCGAACACGTCATACGTTGCACGGGCTCCGACGGCGAGTTCACCGGCGATGGTCCACTGGTCGGTGCTCGCCGCCCACTCGTACGCCGACGTGATGTTGCTTCGATCGTCGCGCAGCCGGATCCCGAGTCGCAGCTCACCACCCAGATCGCGCCCGTTGACCGTGGCGATTCGGTGGAAATGGGCCAGGTGTGCCGTGCGCATCCCGGCGGCCTCGCCAGCGTCGACCAAACGGTCTTCTGCATACGCCTTCACCGTCTCCAAGAGGCGGAAGCGAGCGGCTTGGCGGTGCTCGGTGCGAGTGACCAGCGACTTGGCAATCAGCGCCTCGACCAACGACGTCGCGGTCTGACGTGACACGCCGGCGACCGCTGCGACCGCGTCGAGATCGAAGCCGTCGACGAACACACCCAGCGTCCGGAACACCTGTTGCTCGTCGAGGTCGAGCAGGTCGTAGCTCCAGTCCAGCGTCGCCTCCAAGGTTCGCTGACGCTGGCGGCGCCGTCCACCGGCCAGCAACTGGAAACGATCGTCTAACCCCGACAGCAGTTCGCTCGGGGTGAGCACCGTGATCCGCGCCGCTGCCAGCTCGATCGCAAGGGGCATCCCGTCGAGCCGTGCGCACAGGGTGGAGACGGTGTCAGCGTTCTCCTCCGTCAGCTCGAAATCAGGGTCGAGTGCCGTCGCCCGATCAAGGAACAGCCGCACACCGGCCGAGTCCGCCGAGTCGCACGGCAGCGTCCCCAGCACGACTGTGCGCTCACCCTCGACATCGAGCAACTCGCGGCTGGTGGCGAGGAACGTCACCTCGCCTCGGACAGCGAGGGCGCTCTCGACGATCTGGGCACACTCGTCGATCAAGTGCTCACAGTTGTCCAGGATCACGAGGGCCGACGTACCCGACAGGAAATCGATCAGTTGCTCGGTCGCCATCGCGTTCGTCAACACCAGCCCGACGGCGCTGGCGATCGCGGCCGGCACGTCGGCGCCGCTCATCACCGCCGTCAGGTCGACGAACCACACCCCACCTTGGCGGTGCGGAAGCTCCGCCTCGCCGACTGCGATCGCCAGGCGCGTCTTGCCCGAACCACCCACGGCCGTGATCGTGACGAGGCGGTTGGCTGCCAGCAGCTGACGAACCCTCGACACCTCATCGTCGCGTCCGATCATTCGCGTCGGACGGGCTGGCAGGTTCGTGAGCGCCGCATCGACGACGCGGAGCCTCGGAAACTCCCCCTCGCCGAACTGGAACAGATGCATCGGTTCGTCGACATCGCGAAGTTGGTGCACGCCCAAGTCGGTCGCCTCCGCCCGGGCCGTCGACCGCACCGCGGCGGTCATCAGCACCTGACCCCCATGACCGGCCGCTTCCACCCTGGCCGCCGTGTTGACCACGGGACCGAAGTAGTCGCCGCCGCGCTCCTCGGCCTCGCCCAAGTGCATCCCCATCCGCACCCGCAAAGCCGGTCCCGACCCCCACGCGGCCCCAGCAAGCTCGCGCTGGGCCTGTGCGGCAGCAGCCACCGCGTCCGATGCACGGGCGAAAGCAGCAGCGAATGAGTCGCCTGCCGTGGTGAACACATAGCCACCGAACGACTCGATCGCCCAACGCAGGATCCGGTCGTGCACCTGCAACGACGCCGACATCGCATCCGAGTCAGCCGCCCACAACCTGGTGGAGCCTTCGACATCGGTGAACAGAAACGTCACCGTGCCCGACGGACGAACCGTCACCCCACACCCCTCGACAAACCCATCTACGAAGTCTGCCACCGACCCGCTCACGCAACGGCCGACTGCCACCTACCGCCGGGTTGCGGCCGCGCTCGATCGGCACGTGGGGGACGTTCACGTGGCGGTGACGAGCAGCTGTACGAGCGAGGGGACCTCGGTGATGATGCTGAGATGACCGTGACCGGGAAGCGTGACGAGGCTGGCGCCTGGTATG
>MTKY01049226.1_pt1 | contig 13735 bp, 11 predicted proteins | sample 1042731 | NCBI WGS metagenome assembly MTKY01 (sample SAMN06212206, study PRJNA360538) | anaerobic digester metagenome | biome: Wastewater treatment plant; material: sludge; isolation source: anaerobic digester fed with sludge from wastewater treatment plant | place: Denmark: WWTP Soeholt ... | reverse complement strand
CCCGCCGTTCCGCTCGAAGATCATGTGTGGTTCGATCGCAAGTCCCGCCCGGCGCATATCTTTGCCCACACGCGCACCAGCGCAGACAGTCCAGCCTCGCTCGCGGCCTGGCTCGAGGATGAGCTCGCGAAATTTCCCGATGCACTTCCCTGGGCTGTAACCGAGACGGTGCCCCGCACTGCCTGGCAGTGAGGTATTCTTGACCCGGTAACGCAAGGAAAGAGACATCATGCAGACTGCCGCACCCGAGCGCATCGCGCTGTTCCGCAAGCTGGGTTGGTGGGGTGATACCACGACCTGGCAATTGTTCGAGGCGGCGGTCGAGGCAGACCCCGAAGGGCTTGCGCTGCTCGACCCGCCCAACCGCGAATCGTTCACCAGCGGCGCACCGCTGCGCCTGAGCTGGAGCGAGCTTCGCCAGCGCGCGCTCGGTTTTGCGGCGAGCCTGCGCGAGGAAGGCATCGCCCGCGACGATATCGTGCTGATGCAGTTGCCGAACAGCGTCGAATCCATCGTTGCCTACCTGAGCTGCGCCGCGCTTGGTGCGATCCTCAGCCCGGTGCCGATGCAGTATGCCGGGCACGAACTCGGTGTGATCGCGCGCAAACTGCGCCCGCGCGTCTATCTCGGCACCGCGAATTTCAAGGGCGAGGATCTCGCCGCTCGTCATGCCGCGCTGTTCGATGCCGGCACGCGGGTGCTTGCGCTCGGGCCGCAAGGCATTTTGCCGCTCGCACCGGGTGCGGTTGCGCCGCCGGTTGCCGTGGTTTCCGCCGACGATGTATTCACGATCTGCTGGACTTCGGGCACCACGGGCACGCCCAAGGGCGTTCCGCGCAGCCACAATCAATGGCTGGCCCAGACGCTGGCGGTGACAGAGACCGGTGTGGAGCCGGGGATGACGATGCTGTGCCCGTTTCCGATGGTGAACATGGCGAGCCTTTCGGGTTTCTTTTTTCCGTGGCTGCGTTGTCGCGGTACCCTGGCGCTGCACCATCCGCTCGATCTGCCGGTTTTCCTGGGTCAGATCGAGGCCGAACGGGTGGCCTACACGATCGCGCCACCGGCATTGCTCAACATGCTGCTCAAGCAGCGTGAACTGATGGAACGCTTCGACCTGTCCTCGCTGCGCCTGGTCGCTTCGGGCAGCGCGCCTCTGGCGCCATGGATGGTGCGCGAGTTCCAGCAGGAATTCGGCATAACGGTGGTCAATGTCTTCGGCTCGAACGAGGGTATGTCGCTTGCCTCGTCGGGCCTCGACGTGCCTGATCCAGAGCGTCGTGCAACGCTGTTTCCGCGTTTCGGTGTGGAGGGCATCGAGTGGTCGAACAGCATCAGCGACCGCATGCGCACGCGGCTGGTGGATCCACACAGCGATACCCCGATCACCGAGCCCGGTCAGGCGGGCGAGATGCAGATCTGGGGACCGAACGTGATCGACGGTTATTTCGATGCGCCCGAAGCCAACGAGGAAGTATTCAGCACGGATGGCTTTTTCCGCACCGGTGATATGTTCGAGATCGCCGGAAGCGGCGAGGACAGCCGCTATTACCGTTTCGTGGGCCGCTGCAAGGACATCATCGTGCGCGGTGGCATGAAGATCTCGCCCGACGAGATCGACACCCTGCTGGCCGGACATCCGCTGCTCGCCGAAGCCGCGGTCTGCGCCTATCCCGACGAAATGCTCGGCGAGCGCATCTGCGTGGTCGCGGTGCCAAAGCCGGGCGCAAGCGTCGCTCTGCAGGACATCGTCGGCTTCCTCGAGGAAAGGCAGTTGGCGCGGATCAAGCTTCCCGAGAAACTGGTGCTGGCCGAAGCGCTGCCGCGCAATCCGCTCGGCAAGCTGGTGCGCCCCGCGCTGCGCGAGCTGGTGGCACCATGAAAGCGGTCTATTTCTACGATTGGCTGCGCAGCGCGCGGGCCAGGGCCCGGCCCGACGGCGGCCTCCACGACCTCGCGCCGCACGAACTGCTGAACCAGCTCTACGCGGCGCTGGTTGCACGCGCCGGGCTGGATCCGGCAACGGTCGGCGATGTGGTGCTTGGCTGCGTCACGCAGCACGGCGAGCAGGCGGGCAATATCGCCAAGACTTCCGCGCTTTATGCGGGCTGGCCGGCATCCGTTTCCGGAATCACGGTCAACCGTTTCTGTTCCTCGGGTCTCGATGCGATCAATATCGCGGCGTTGAAGATCGCCGCCGGACAGGATCACGCCGCGGTTGCCGGCGGCATCGAGATGATGTCGCGGGTGCCGATGCTGGCCGATCGCGCGGCGGTGTTCAGCGATCAGGAACTGGCGCGGCGTTGCCGCATGCTGATGATGGGCAGCGGTGCCGACCTGATCGCGACGCTCAGCGCAGCTAGTCGCGCGGAAATCGATGGGGTGGCACTGCAGAGCCAGCAGCGCGCGGCGCGCGCGCGTGACAACGGCTGGTTCCGCTCCATCGTGCCGATCGTGAATCCGCTGAAGGGCATCACGGTCGAGACCGATGAGTGCATTCGCGCGCAGACCACCGCGGAATCGCTGGCGCGCATGGAGCCCGCCTTCGCGGCACTCGGCGCGGGCGGTGCCGACGCCGAGCAGTTGCGTGCCTTCGCCGGTCTCGTCGTGATCGACCACCTGCACACGGCAGGCAACTCGCCAGCGATGGCCGACGCCGCGGCATTGTTGCTGCTCGGTGACGAAAGCACCGGGGCGCGTCTCGGAAAGGCGCCGCGTGCGCGGCTGCTGGCTGCTGCCAACGCCTGTGACGATCCGCTGCTGGTGGTGTCGGGCTGCGTGGCCGCAACCGCGAAACTGATGCGGACCCAGGGCCTTTGCAGCGCCGATATCGACCTGTTCGAGCTGCACGAAGCCTTCGCCGCGACCGTGATCAAGGCCCGGCGCGATCTCGACATCCCGGATGAAAAGCTCAACGTCAACGGCGGCGTGATCGCGCTCGGCCACCCACTTGGCGCCACCGGTGCGATCATGGCCGGCACCCTGCTCGACGAGATGGAGCGCCGCGACCTGAAGCGGGGCATCGTCGCGGCAAGTGGCGCCGCCGGAACTGGCGCCGCGCTGCTGCTGGAAAGGGTCTAGTTTGTATCGGGACCGGCCGACGCGCCAACCGGGTGTGCGAGGCAGGGTGCTGACGGATCGAGACGGCACGCGCCAAAGCGACCGAGCGTGGCAGATTCATTTCCCCTCGATGCCTGGATTGTTGGCCGGAAAAGTTTTGGAGTAGCAGGAAATGAGTACCACACCCGTATATATCCTCGGCGGCTACCAGACGGATTTCGCCCGCGCCTGGTCACGCGAGGGGCTCGATATCTCCGACATGATCCGCGAGGCCACGCTCGGCGCACTGGAGAATTGCGCGCTCGATGCCGGGGCGATCGGCTCGATCCACGTGGGCAATGCATTCGGCGAGGCGCAGCGCCAGCAGGGTCACCTCGGGGCGATGGTGGCACAGGTGGTGCCCGAGCTCTGGGGAGTGCCCGCGATGCGCCACGAAGGTGCCTGCGCCTCGTCCTCGCTGGCGGTGCTCACCGCGATGGCCGAGATCGAGGCCGGACGCTACGGCTGCGTGCTGGTGCTGGGTGCCGAGGAATTCCGCAACCTGCCCGGCAACGTGGCCTCGCGGAACCAGAACGCCGCCGCTTGGCAGGGGCGCGAGGGTATCGACTGCACCTTCATGTGGCCGGCGGTGTTTGGCCTGCTGGCCGGGGAATACGAACGGCGTTACGGTCTCGATCGAAAGCACCTGAACCGGATTTCCGCGATCAACTACGGCAATGCCAGGCGCAATCCGCTGTCGCAGACGCGCAGTTGGGAATTCAGGGACAACAGCTTCAGCGATGACGATCGGGCCAATCCGGTGATCGAACCCGGCGTGCGCCGCCAGGATTGCGGACAGATCACCGATGGAGCCTGCGCGGTGGTGCTGGCCAGCGGTGAATTTGCCGCGGCGCATGTTCGCGCGCGTGGCGGACGGCTCGCGCAGTTACCGCGCATCCAGGGCTGGGGGCACCACAATGCGGGCTTGCGTTACCGTGACAAGATCGAGCGCAGCAGGGACCAGGAACTGGTATTCCCGCATGTGCATGACACGATCCGGGACGCGTTCAGGCGGGCCGGGATCGCGGGTGTCGAAGCTCTCGATGGCATCGAGACGCACGACTGCTTCACGGTTACCGAGTACATGGCGATCGATCACTTCGGCATCACGGCACCGGGGCAGTCGTGGCAGGCGGTGGAGAGCGGTTTGATCGAAATGGGCGGCAAGCTGCCGATCAACCCCGGCGGTGGACTGATCGGCTGCGGTCATCCGGTGGGCGCGACCGGTGCGCGCATGCTGTTCGATGCCGCGCGCCAGGTCAGCGGGCAGGCGGGCGCGATGCAAGTCGAGGGCGCAACTCGTTTCGCAACCCTGAACATCGGTGGTTCGTGCGCGACGGTGGTGAGTTTCGTGGTGGGAGTGGATGGCTGAAACGCGTCCGGTGCGGCGCCGGCTCAGCGCACGGCGATCTGCTCCGGCTTTACCCAGCAGGCATGAAATCCCGCCGGAATACGCTGCGGCATCCGTACCCGCGCGACCGGCCCCTTGCCGATATCGAGCGCATCGAAGATCTGCAATTGCTGGCTGCGTTCGCGGTCGTTCCACACGAAACTCACCACGTAGCCATGGTCCTCGGAGCGGGCGTTGTCGGCCGGCGCAAACCACGGTTCGCTGTACCAGCAGTGATCGTGTCCATCGCTCCAGGCGGCCACGCAGGTCCCGCTGTCGGTGTTGTACTTGCGGATCCCGGTCCAGCGCAGGATGTTCGGATCATGGTCGACCAGGTAGCCCCATTGCGTGCGGCGCCCGGTCATGCGGCTGTTCATGGTCGGGAATTCGATATTGTGCTCCGGGTCCAGGCATTCCTCGCGAGTGGCGCCGGTCCTGAGGTTGATGCGGTAGCGCCACAGGCGCGCATCCATCATCAGCGTGGCGATCATGTGCGCGGTGCGTGCCTCGTCGATGCGCCCGTTACGGGTCTCGGCCGGCAGAAAGCGGCACGCGACCATCACGATCTCGTCGCCTTCCTCCCACGCATTGACCGTGTGGTACAGGAAGCAGGGCGAGAATTCGAACCAGCGGATTTCGCTGCCGGCGCCGTAGCGCGGGAGTACCCCGAAACGTGTCGGCAGCTCGCTGTGAAAGCACAGCTTGTGGCGCCCGGCACGGTAGGCCTCGTCGTCGTGGAACAGCGGCAGATCGTGCAGGATCGAGTAGTGTTCGGTGATCGCCATGTCATGGGGCAGGCGTGCGCCGGGCAATTCGATGGGCTCGTGGTGGGTCAGCCTGCCCTCGGCATTCACCACGCCGTGGCTCATGAAGGGCTGCTCGTGCCAGTAATCGAAGAACATCATCTCGCCGCTGTGCTCGTCGACCTTGGGGTGGGCCGAGAAACCATTGCCCAGCCCTTTCACATAATCCGCCTTGCCCAGCGTTTCGAGCGTGACCGGATCGACATGGTAGGCCTCGCCCGCCATGTACCACGACGCCACCGCGTGGCCGGCGTGGGCAATCACATCGGTATTGGCGCTGTCCTTGAGCCGCAGATCGCGGCGCCCCTTCAGGGTACTCATGATGCCCCAGAACGGCGAGCCGCCCGCGCGCTCCTCCTCGAGCCAGGCATCGGTGCGCACCCACTTGTTGCGGTAGGTCACGCGGCCGCGGTCGAAGTGCGCGGCGTGCAGCATGCCGTCGCCGTCGAAGGGGTGGTAATTGCCGTTTGGCTCGAAACGCGGGTTGGGGCCGTTGCGCAGGTAGACGCCGTTCAGATCTGCCGGAATCTGTCCTTCGACGGGCAGTGCATCCAGCACCTGCTCCTCGAATATCGGAGCAAAGCTGCCGCAGAGCATGGGGCCGTGGGCATCGCCAAACGGGGCGTCTGGATCGAGCAGGCGAGCATTCATCGCTAATCCCTGTGCTGCGGTGAGGGGCGAATCCAGTCTATTCAGGTGCGTTCATTAATGCAATTTAAGGCGATTCGGACATTTCGCGGCAACAGTAATTCGTGACAGTAATTCGTGACAGTAAACTCTTTGTCTGCGACAAAGAGTTTACTGTCACGAATTACTTTCAGGACGCCACGTCGAACACGGGCAACCGCTATCGGTCTGTAAAGGAAGGCCGGTAGAATCGATCCATCGCAACGCTCCCGGGAGCAGGGAAGACGATGAGCAACTGGTTCGAGAAGCATGTGGCGGTGCTCGACAAGGCGCTGGACGCCTGCGCCCGGCGCTATTCATGGACGGCGTATCCGGAATCGCCGAGTTCGCGGATTCATGGTGCGGAGCTTCCGGCGCTCGGCCGGCAACACTTCGATGCGCTGCTGGGGTCGCGTTTCGAGCTGCCGATGGAGGGGCAGCGGGGCTGGGTCGGAGCCGAGGTCTCGCCGTTCACGCGCGAGTCGCTTGGCATCAGCTACCCGCTGCCTGACATCGATGCGGTGTTCGCGGCAGCGCGCGCGGCGCTGCCCGGGTGGCGTGATGCCGGGGTGCGCGAGCGCGTGGGTATCTGCCTCGAGATGCTGAGCCGCTGGGGCGATCCGCTGGCACTGTTCGTGAATGCCCATGCGACGATGCACACTGCCGGGCAGAGCTACATCATGGCGTTCGCGGGATGTGGCGCGAATGCCCTCGATCGCGGCTTGGAAGCGCTCGCGTATGCCTGGAAGGCGATGGCCGATGTGCCGGAGACTGCGCACTGGGAACGCGGGTTCGGCGGACCCGAAACGGCAGGCCTCGAGAAGCATTACCGGATCATGCCGCGCGGCACCGCCGTGGTGGTGAGCTGTGCCACGTTTCCGCAGTGGAACGGATACCCGGCGCTGATGGCCAACCTGGCGACGGGCAATCCGGTGGTACTGAAGCCGCACCCGAACGCGATTCTGCCGGTTGCGTTGCTGGTCAGGAGCGGGCGCGAATTGCTGGCCGAGGCCGGCTACGATCCGAATCTGCTGAGCATGGTCGCGGACGATCCTGCGGCCCAATCGACGCTGGAACTGTTGCGCCATCCGGATACCGCGATCATCGACTTCACCGGCTCGGCACGCTTTGGCAAATGGATCGAGCAGAACTGCCGCCACGCCCAGGTCTACACCGAAACCGCCGGCTGCAACTCGGTGCTGCTCGAATCGACCGCAGATCTCGCTGCGACCGCGAAGGCCATTGCGCACTCTCTCTGCCAGGCGTCCGCGCAGATGTGCACCAGTGTGCAGAATATCTATATCCCTGCCGGGGGCGTGCGGGTCGGCGAATCGAGCGCGTCCTTCGACGAAATCTGCACGGCGCTGCACGAGGCAGTCGACAACCATATCGCGGATCCCGCCAACGCCGCGTTCCTGTGCGGAGCGCTGGTGAACGACGCCGTGGCCGACACGCTTGCCGCGATGCGCGAGGCCGGCCGGCGAACGGGCCGCATCCGGCGCGACTCCGCCCCCTATGCCCACCCCGATTTCCCCCGGGCGCGAACTGCCACGCCGCTGATGATCGAGATCGATTGCGGTGCCCATGAGCTGTATGGTGAAGAGCGATTCGGCCCGGTTTCGTTCCTGATCCGCGCCGCCGACCGTGACGCCGCGCTCGCCGATGCGACGCAACTGGTGCGCGAGCGCGGTGCGATCACCACGCATGTGTACTCGATCGACGAGGTGTTCCTGGCGCGTGCGGTCGATGCCTTTCAGATCGCCGGCGCCTCGGTGGCCTGCAACCTGCATCGCATGCCGATAAACTTTGCCGCGGCCTACAGCGATTTTCACGTGACCGGCATGACCCCGGCGGGAACCGCCTGCCTGACCGACCTCGCGTTCGTGAGCAACCGGTTCCGGATCGTGCAGTCGAAGAGGCCGGTCGGGAAGTGAATTTTTCCACCGGAGATCTGTTAAACCCCCGACGAGGAGTTCTGCGTGCTGAATGACATCAAGACGCAACTGAGGTTGCCGGTGATACAGGCACCGATGTTCCTGGCGACCGGGCCGGCAATGGTGATCGCGGCCTGCCGCGCCGGGATCATCGGCAGTTTTCCGACCCAGAACGTGCGCAGCGACGCGGATCTCGAGAGCTGGTTCGCCGAGATCGATGCCAGCACCGGGGTGCGCGGAGGGTGTGCGCCGTACGCGGTCAACGTGATCGTGCACCCGAGCTATCCGCGCCGCGAGCAGGATATTGCCGCGGTGCTCAGATACAAACCGTCGATCGTGATCACTGCGCTCGGCAGCCCGCGCGAGGTGGTCGACCGGATTCACGGCTATGGCGGCATCGTGCTGGCCGATGTGATCTCGCTGCGTTTTGCGCGCAAGGCGCTCGATGCCGGGGTGGACGGACTGGTGCTGGTCGCGGCCGGCGCTGGTGGTCACACCGGGCCGATCGCGGGCTTTGCGTTCGTCGAGGAGGTGCGGCGTTTCTTCGCCGGGCCGCTGGTGCTCGGTGGCGGTATCGGCAGTGGCCGCGCGATCCGCGCCGCGGAAATCCTCGGGGCCGATTTCGCGTATCTCGGAACCCGTTTTCTCGCCACGCGCGAGAGCCTGGTCGCCGAGGAGCAGAAACAGATGGTGGTCGCCTCGGGCAGCGAGGATGTCGTGTGCTCGGCCTCCTTCACCGGGGTGAAAGCCAACTGGCTGCGCCAGTCGATCATCAATTACGGCATGGATCCCGACAAGCTGCCCGAAGGGGAAATCGATTTCTCGCGCCAGGATCTCAAGCGCTGGCGCGATATCTGGTCGGCGGGGCAGGGAGTGGGATCCGTCGATCGAATCTGCCCGATGGCCGAAGTGGTCGATCAGCTGGAACGGGAATACCGCCTCGCGTGCGAACACCGATGAAGCTGCGCTTCGACGAACAGGTTGCGATCGTCACCGGCGCCGGCAAGGGGCTGGGGCGGGAATACGCGTTGCAGCTCGCCGCGCGTGGTGCCCGGGTCCTGGTGAACAATCGCGCCCACGCGGGCGATCCGGTACGCTCCGCCGACTCCACGGTCGCGGCAATCGTTGCCGGCGGTGGTGCGGCGGTCGCCAATTACGCCAGCGTCGAGGACGAGGACGCGCCGCAGGAGATGCTGAGGCAGGCGCTGGCGGCATGGGGACGTGTCGATATCGTGATCCACAATGCGGGTATTGCCCGGAGCGGCTTTTTCACCCGCATGAGCGCGACGGATTTCGCCGCGCTGATGCGCATCAATTTCCTCGCGCCGGTGGCACTGACGCGTGCCGTGTTGCCGCATATGCGTGAGCGTGGTTACGGACGCATGGTGTTTTCGACATCGGCGGCCGGGCTCTATGGCAATCGCGGACAGAGTGCCTACAGCGCCTCGAAAGCGGCACTGCTCGCATTCATGCAGAGCATCCGTCTCGAGGAAAGCGGCTACGATTTCCGGGTCAACGCGATCGCGCCGTTTGCCGACACTCCGATGACAGCGGGTTATATGCCGGGGCAATCCGACGGGCGCTTCAGCACCGCCTGGCCCGCGGCGCTTGCACTCTGGTTCGCGCACCGGGACTGCTCCGCGAGCGGCGATACCGTGATCGCCGGAGGCGGGGTGTTTCGCGCCGCGCGCTGGGTCGAGGGCGAGGGCCTGCAGATACCCGGTTTCGCGCAGATCGGCGCCGAGGACATCGCGCGGCACTACGCCGCGATTCGCTCGCTCGATCCAGCCATCGGGCAGGACTCGGCCGACGATTGCTTCCGGCGCGTGGTCGCAGCCGCCGCACCGGATTCATGAGCGCGGTTCAGCCGATGCCGCCGCGCACGGCTGATGCTCAGCGCGTGCCGCGATTGAGGTAGGCCTGCCATAACAGCCGTGCACCCACCGAGCGGTACGGTGCCCAGGGTGCGGTGAGCTCGGCGGCGTGCGTGTTGTCGGGGCGCTCGCCGAGACCGTGCAATTCCTGCAACGCGATCAGCAGTGCCAGGTCGCCGGTCGGCCAGATATCGGGACGACGCAGGGCCATCAACTGGTAGATCTCGGCGCTCCACGGGCCGATGCCACGGATACCGACCAGCATCGCGCGTGCTTCGTCATCGCTGGCACGCGCTATCGCCGCAAGATCGACCTGCCCCTCGAGTACTGCCCGCGCCAGGCCGACGCAATAGCCCGCCTTCTGGCGGGTCACGCCGCGCCCGCGCAGCGCCTCTTCGCCGGCGGCCGCAATGGTCTGCGCCGATAACGACCCCAGCGCTTCGAGCAGGCGGCGGCGCAACGCATTGGCCGAGGCCAGCGAAACCTGCTGCTCGAGGATGATGCGCAGCAGCGTTTCGAAACCCGGCGTGCGGCCCCACAGGGGCGGCATGCCATGGCGCTCGACCTGGGCGTGGAATACCGGGTGCAGCGCGGCGATATGCGCAACCCCGTTGCTGATGCCGGTGGAATCGAGACGTCGGGGCGCGCGTTGTGTCCTGCGGTTCACGCCGGATCGGGAGCTGTTCACCGACCTATTTCGGAAACAGCAGGGTGTATGTCAAGCGTGCGCCCCAGCCCTCGGCGCCGTGTTGCGGGCTTTCGAGCCAGCGGCGCACACCGAGTTGCAACTGCATGGGCCGGGCGCCGACCTTGAACAGTTGTGCGACCGTGAAATTGACCGGGATATTCCATTTCTCGGCTTCCCAGTCGTAGGTCGATTCGGTGTTGAGCGACCAGGTCGTGAAGCGCGCCGTGGTGAACGACAGGAACGGCTGCAGGAACGTGGCATTCACATCGCTGCGATCGTCGTCGCCACTGTAGGAGTTGATGTGGTTGGCCAGCGCGCCAAAGGTCCAGCCATTGCTTTGCTTGAGCAGCACCGCGGTCGGGCCGGCACCCCATTTTTCGGAACCCAGGTACTTGTCGCTGGCGGTGCGCAGCAGGAACACCGGCCCGACGCCCCAGATCCAGCCGTCGGCGGTTGGCGCCTTCGGTGAAAAGAACAGGCTCTGCACCACGTCGCCAAAGCCCTCCTGGCTGGAGCCGGGCACCATATCGTCCTGCTTCACCAGCGGTATGATGGTGCGCGAGATCATGTTCCAATCGGAGCTGATCGAAAAGGGAATGACGGGTTGCACGTTGAGCAGATAGCGTTCGCCGTCATTGAAGGGGCCGAGGTCCTGGTCGTAGTTTCCCTGCATTGGCACGCTGATCAGCGAGGCGATCGGATTGCTCAGCTTTTTGGCCAGCTCGGCGCTGCTATCCGCGGCCAGGAGTTGTGGTGCCTGGATCAGCAGCGTGCACAGCATGCCCGCCGATGCCAGGTGTTTACGGTGATTGAACAAGCGGAAACGGTGCTCTGGAAACATGGGGGGTACTCGTCTGGTTGCGAACTGGCCAAGCGCACGGGGGTTTCAATACAAGCGCATCAAAAGCGGCGGATTCCAGCGTCGGCGCCGATGCAGCAGGTGGCCAAGATACAGCGCAAGCCCGCTCCACACCAGTGCAAAAGTCCATGCCCGGCTGATCGTGACCGGCTCGCTGAACCAGCACACCGCGAGCAGCAGCAGGGCGCAGAACGGTACCGCCCACAACGCGCGATGGGCGATGATGTCGATCGCGGAAACCGGGCCGAGCGCGCCCCGGTAGAGTACCGATAGTCCCACCAGACATGGGCCACGAGGCCGCCGACCAGACCGCAGGTGTCGATATCCGCCGATGCAGAGCTATTGCCCAAGATGCGGCCTTTGGTGGTGCGATTGAACGCGCCTCAGATACTCAGCAACAGGAAATTGCGCTCCCAGGAGCTCACCACCCGGTTGTACTTGTTCATCTCGAGGGTCTTCACTTCGACGAAGGCATCGATGAACGATTCACCCAGCGCCGCGCGCAGTTCCTTGCAGGCGTCGAGCTGCTCGAGTGCCTCGGGAAGGTGCCGCGGCAGCGTGAATTCGAGTTCGTGCGCATCGCCCACGGTCAGCGGGCCGGGTTCGAGTTTCTGGTCGAGCCCGAGCAGACCACATGCCAGCGTGGCGGCAATCGCGATATACGGGTTTGCGTCGGCGCCGCCGATGCGGTTCTCGACCCGCCGCGCGGCGCGCCCCGAATCCGGCACCCGCAGACCGCAGGTGCGGTTGTCGCGGCCCCAATGCAGGTTGATCGGGGCGTCGCTCTCGAGGCGCATGCGGCGGAACGAGTTGACGTTGGGGCAGAACAGCGCGGTGGCCGGCTCCACATAGCGTTGCAGGCCGGCGATGTAGTGCATCAGTGCCGGCGAGTCGCTGCCGTCGGGCAACGAGAAGATGTTCTCGCCGGTCTTCACATCGAGCACCGACTGGTGGATATGCATCGCCGAACCGGGTTCGGAGGCATGCGGCATCGCCATGAAAGTCGCGTACATGCCGTGATTCAACGCGGCCTTGCGCACCAGGCGCTTGAACAGGAACACCTGGTCGGCGAGCGCCAGCGGATCGCCGTGCTTGAAGTTGATCTCGAGTTGCGCGGGACCGGCTTCGTGCGCCATGGTGCCGATGCTGATCGAGCAGGCCTCGCAGTAATCGTAGATCTGGTTGACCACCGCATCGTATTCGTTGGCGGCCTCGATGCCATAGGCCTGGCGTCCCGCTTCACGACGCCCGGACATGCCCACCGGCACCGACAGGGGGATGTCGGGATCGATATTCTTCTCGACCAGGTAAAATTCCTTTTCCGGCGCGACGATGGGTTTGAGTCCGCGCTCGGCATAGGCCGCCAGCACCCGCTTGAGCACCGTGCGCGGTGCGAACGGCACCATCTCGCCCTGCTTGTTGCGCGCGTCGCAGATGATCTGCGCGGTTGGAAAGGCGGTCCACGGCACGATCCGCGCAGTGCGCACGTCGGGTATCACGTAGATGTCGAGATCGATCTCGGCCGCGACCTTGGTGTAGTACTCGCTCTCGCCGGTGACCGACTGTATGAGCACCGTTTCCGGTACGCGCAAACCGTCGGTATCGAGGCTCTGGATGAAATCCGCGCAGGGCACGATCTTGCCGCGCATCATCCCGTTCACGTCCGGCAGCAGGCACTCGATCTCGTCGATGCGCGTTTCGCGCAGCCACTGTACCAGCGCCTCGGTATTGTCGATGTCGGTCGGCTGGTAGTTGTCGAGGTTGAAGCTCATGGTTTGCTCGAAGCAAGGGGACAGATGCCTGCGATATTAGCCGATCCCGGTTGGCGGCGCCGCCTCCGAAATGCAACGCAGAGCGATGGCGCCGCCCCGTTCCCGAAAAGCGCTCACTTCACACCCGGTGTTTCATTCTGCTCCCCGGGGCCGGTTGCGGCGCAGAAACGTGGAGATATACAGCTGTTCCACTTTCTCCCTGGCCCAGGGCGTTTTGCGCAGGAACTTCAGGCTTGATCTGACCGAGGGATCATTCCTGAAGCAATTGAGATTTATCTTCCCGGCGAGGGCATCCCAGCCGTAATGATCGACGAGGGCACTGACAATCTGCTCGAGCGTGATTCCATGCAGGGGGTTGCGCGGCTGGCGGTCGTTCATCGTCGATCATTCCCTGCTCATGGCCTGGTGCCGGGGGATGGAACTCATCCGGGTGCCGCGTCATTGTGCATCATCGCGCGGCCTGACCGGAGCATGGAGAGTAGCGGCACGGCTCGGCCACCTGGGCGAATGCAGCGTCTGCGGCGGAGCAGGTCAGCGCCGCCCGCAGCGCACAGCGCATTGACGCGATCTCCGACGCGCCCCTAACATCGGTCGCGCAACGTTTTCGACCCGATCACTGCCAGCCGGTCGGGCAGGATCGCGACGCGATA
>MTKY01050889.1_pt1 | contig 13747 bp, 15 predicted proteins | sample 1042731 | NCBI WGS metagenome assembly MTKY01 (sample SAMN06212206, study PRJNA360538) | anaerobic digester metagenome | biome: Wastewater treatment plant; material: sludge; isolation source: anaerobic digester fed with sludge from wastewater treatment plant | place: Denmark: WWTP Soeholt ... | reverse complement strand
GCAGCCTTTCCACGTAAGGGTTTGCGCCCCAGTAATCAATCCCGCAGAGAAGGTAAACCCGCTCATCGCCGCCCTTCTGCAAACGCAGACCCTGGGCCCAATCGGCATCGTTATGAAAAGAATGAAAGATTGTGATGAGGTTGACTGAGAAAACTACCGCCAGGATAAGCAGCATCAGCGCAATCAGGAAAAATAGCATTTTGCGCTTTCGTTTCGATGTCTTTTTCGGCTTCTGCAGCAGGTAAGACCTGCTGTAGCGCATCTTTTAGCCTCCGTTCTCTCTTAAGCTGGCCAGTAAACTGTTGCGAAACTGAACTGAACGGGGATGGAGCAGCATGCCCCTCCTGATTACCGACTGGATCGTCTGATCCACTGCAGCCAACAGAGCAGGTTCGAGACCTGTAAAAGCAATCTCCCTCAGCTTCTCCACCCCGTCAAAATCCCGCCCCGGCTCAATTAAATCAGCCAGATAGAGAACCTTCTCCAGCAACGTCATCTTTTCCCGCCCGGTGGTATGATAGGCCACCGCCTTGATCACCGCCGGGTCGGTCAATCCCAGCTCAAACTGCAAAAGGGCGGCCCCCACCGGGGCGTGCAGCAACCGCTTTTCCGCCAGGGTGATCCGGTCCAGGCGTAAACCGAGCAGGTCTGCTTTCCGACACAGCTCTTCCCGGCTGTAAGCCTTTCCGTAGTCGTGGATCAATCCGGCCAGGTAGGCCCGGTGCCTGTCCACCCGGTAGCGGGCGGCAAGAGCAGCGGCTGTTTCAGCCACCCCCACGGAATGCCGGTAGAGCCTTTTGCCGAGGTGCTCTTCGATTAATTTCCGATTCGGTTCTCTTTCCATGCATTATTTCCTGCGCCTGCAATGCAGGTGCTGAATCTGGCCGGATTTAACTGTCCGGAAAATTGCGTCATTTAAAAACGTTTTCTTTACAGATTAAGCTCAAGAATCCTCCCGTGGTTTCGCCTCGTTCACCACAATTTTACGACCGTCGAGATCAGCACCGTTTGTTTTTTCCATGATCTCTTCCATTTCGTCTTCATTAACCTCGATAAACCCGTACCCCCTGGACCGGCCTGTCGACCTTTCGGTGATAATCCGGCAGCCCAGCACCTGGCCGTACTGGGCAAAAAATTCCTCCAGCTGGCTTTCCGTGGTGCTCCAGGGAATATTCCCCACATATAGCGTTTTTACCATCAAGCTGTCACCTCCAAGAGTATTATAACCTATTTCCACAGTTAACAAACTATTTTTTATAAAGACCGTGTTTTTTGATGTACTGCTCCACCGGTTCCGGGGTTAGATACTTGATCGTCTTTCCCAGGGCCGCCCGCTTGCGGATGAATGTTGATGATATTGCCAGGGCCGGTATCTCGAGCAGGTGAATTTTCGTGCGCAGCTCCGAAGAAAGCTTCCCCGTTATTTCACCGAGTTTATCCAGGGGATATTCGGGTCGCGAAACGGCGATAAATGTGCACAGCCTGATCAGGTCCGGGTAGTCTTTCCACGTGAGGATCTCCATGATGGCGTCAGCCCCGGTGATAAAAAAAAGATTGGTACCGGGAGCGCCGCGGGTGGTAAAATAACGGAGCGTATCGATGGTGTAGGTAGGTTCTTCTTTATCCACCTCCACCCGGGAAACGATAAACGAAGGGTTGGACATCACCGCAAGAGTGGTCATCAGGTAACGGTGCTCTGCGGGCGACACCTGCTCTTTCTCCTTATGCGGCGGCAGACCGGCCGGAATAAAGATTACATAGTCCAGGGCAAACTGCTGCCTCGCTTCTTCGGCTGTAACCAGGTGCCCGATATGTATCGGGTCAAAAGTGCCGCCCATGAGACCGATGTTAAGCGGGCCGGGTTTATGGTTGGGTGGTAACGGCAAAGGCACAAGCTCCTCTACATGTTTCATGTATCATAGTAAAATTCTTCTTCGCCGATGCAGACCGTATCTCCTGCTTTGGCGCCCATTCTTTTTAGTTCGGCTTCCAATCCGCAGCGCCGGCAGTAGCGCTGGAACCGCTGCAGCGATTCTTCATTTTCAAAATCAGTTCGTGCCGCCACTCTTTCTATGCGGACGCCGCGAACCCGGTAATGATCGCCGTTCTTCTCGATGACAAAAGCGCTCTCCTGCTCCGGAGACGCCGGCCCGGTGATCGTTTCCTCAACCCCGGCCGCGGCCAGCGGTAACGCCGCGAGACGCTTGACTTCTGCGGCAAGCCGGTGCACGAGCTCCTTTACAGCAGCGCCGGTTGCGGCGGAAATGGCAATACCTCTGGCGGCGCCCCCTCTTCATTTTCAACAACATGCCGTAACCGGGCCAGGTTCTCTTCCGTCCCGGGCAGATCGATCTTGTTGCCGGCAATAATGCGGGGATAACCGGCCAGCCGCTCGCTGTAAAGCTCAAGCTCCCTGGTCAGCTGAGCATAGGCCTCGACAGGTTCGGGCTGGGCCCCGGGAGCCAGATCAATTACCAGCAAAAGCAGCAGGTTGCGCTCGACATGCCTCAAGAAGCGGTGGCCCAGACCTGCGCCGCGATGCGCCCCGGCAATCAGTCCGGGCAGGTCGGCAACGACAAAGCTCTCCCCGTCCCCTGTTTCCACGATGCCGAGCTGCGGAGCAAGGGTGGTAAAGGGATAATCGGCCACCTTCGGACGGGCGGAGGAGATGCGCGCCAGCAACGTTGATTTGCCTGCGTTCGGAAAACCGACCAGACCGACCTGGGCAAGCAGCTTCAACTCAAGATAAATCTTACACTCCTCACCCGGCAGCCCTTTCTCGGCATGGCGGGGCGCCTGATGCCGCGAGGTGGTAAAACGGCTGTTTCCGCGGCCGCCCGCTCCTCCCGCAGCCACCTTTACTTTCTGCTCCGGGAGGGTCAGATCGGCCAGCAAACGGCCCTGCTCGTCGCGGACGAGAGTGCCCGGGGGAACCGGGATCAGCAGGTCGGCGCCGCGCCGGCCGTGCCGGTTATTTGTTCCCCCGTTTGCTCCGTTGGAGGCCCGCTGGCGGCGCCGGTAGCGCAGGTCGAGAAAGCTCTGTTTTGAGGGATCGGCAACCAGGAAGACGCTCCCCCCGTCACCGCCGTCACCGCCGTCGGGACCGCCCCTGGGGATATATTTTTCGCGGCGGAAAGAGACCGCGCCGCCGCCCCCTCTGCCGCCGCTGACTTCAAGCCAGATTTCATCAACGAATATCGCCAAACACCTCCGCCCCGGGCTCCCCTACCTTAAAGATGAGATCCTTCGCTTCGCTCAGGATGACAGGAAACAAAAAAACCCGGGGGAATCCCCCGGGCTTTACATGACCGCTTCGCTTTCCAGCGGATAAACGCTGACCTGTTTTTTGGCGCGGTGGTCGTATTCATAGACAACTTTACCGTCGGCCATGGCAAAAAGGGTGTCATCTTTGCCCTTGCCGACATTGATACCGGGATGAATACGGCTTCCCCGCTGGCGGATCAGGATACTGCCCGCCTTGACCACCTGGCCGCCGTAACGTTTTACACCGAGACGCTTGGCGTTGCTGTCGCGGCCGTTGCGTGAACTGCCCCCACCTTTTTTATGGGCCATTTCAACACCTCCCCGACTGATTCCGAATATTACAGAAGATCATTAATTTGCCGCAATCTCGATCTGTTTGACCAGGACCTCCGTAAAAGGCTGCCGGTGGCCCTGCTTGCGACGGTAATTTTTCTTCGCCTTATACTTGAAGACAACAATCTTGCGTCCGCGCCCCTGAACCGTTACCTTGCCCTTTACCCGGCAGCCGTCGAGGTAAGGGCGGCCAATTTTTGTTTCTGTGCCGTCGCTGTAAAGCAAAACACGGTCAAAAACAATTTCTTCTCCCTTTTCTCCGGGCAGCTTCTCTACACGCACCGCCTTGCCTTCCTCCACGCGGTATTGTTTGCCGCCGGTCTCGATAATAGCGTACATCTATAGACCCCTTCCTGTAGGGACTCGCCGAAGCAGGCAGCCGGCAAAATTTTCGAGTGAACCGGCTTTATCAGCCCTCTTCGAGCGGTTGTGAGAATCTACCGCCGATTTTAGCACGCGCCGCGACCTTTGTCAAACCGAACTTTTTGATGTTGCAGCGGATTTTGCAAATGGCCGCCTGCGCTTTTTCTTGCCTGCAGCGACGGGGACAGCCCGGGCAAAAGTCCGGCAAACCTCGGTAATCTCGGCCCGCACCACCTGGCCGACCTGCTCTCCCGCTCCGGCCACGTTGATCACATAACCGTGCAGCCGGGCAATACCGTTCCCGGGAGCGCTGCTATGAGGTTCTTCGATAAAGAGCTCCATCACATCGCCCGGCGAAACAGGAAAGGCCAGCTTTTCTATATCTTTCAAACTCCCCGCTGCAATGATGCGGTACTGCTCGATATGCATATCTTCGGCGCCGCGGATGAAGATATGCTTGCCCAGCTCCTCTTCCATCTTTTTCAGGTTCCCGCCGCCAGTCCCGATAATGATCGAGGCAACTTCGTGATGCATCTCCACCAGGACTGCTTCCCGCGGCGATTTCTGCAGCATTTTTTTCAACTCCCGTTCGATGCGGGTGGAGGCGGCCAGCGGCGTAAATACCCGCCCGCTCCCGTTACAGTAGGGGCAGTGCTGCTGCAGAACCTCGGCCAGATCCTGGCGCACTTTCTTGCGCGTCATCTCCACCAGGCCGAGGCTGGTCAACCCCAGAACATAAGTTTTGGTGCGGTCCTGTTTGATGGATTCGTTGAGCTTGCTTAAAACTTTTTGACGGTGCTCTTCAATGGTCATGTCGATAAAATCCACGATGATAATACCGCCGATATCGCGTAAACGGATCTGGCGGGCGATCTCCTCCGCCGCTTCAAGGTTGGTTTTCAAAATTGTATCGGCGAGGTTACGCCGCCCGATATAGCGCCCCGTGTTTACATCGATCACGGTCAAAGCCTCGGTTTCATCAAATACCAGGTAGCCGCCGCTTTTCAGCCAGACCTGACCCTGGAGAGCCTTTTCCAGTTCTTTTTCCACGCCAAAGCGCTCAAAAATTGGTTCGGTACGGTCGTAGCAGCAGACCTTCTTTTTCAATTGCGGCGAAAAGCAGTCCAGGATTTCGCATACTTTTTCGTATTCGTGTTCATTATCGATCAGGAAAGTATTAAAGTCCTCCACAAAGAGATCGCGGGCAATGCGGCAGGTTAATGCGAGATCCTGGTATAGAATGGCGGGCGCCGTCTTTTGTTGAAAGCGGGCCAAAACGCGGTGCCACAGCTGCATTAAAAACTGCAAATCCTGTGCGAGAGATTGCTCGTCCGCCCCCTCGGCCACCGTGCGCACAATCAGGCCCATCTCCGGGGGACGTATCTGCCCGGCTTCGCGCCGCAGCCTCTCTTTTTCAGTCTGACTCTCGATGCGCCTGGAGACCCCGATATAATCGGCACCGGGCACCAGAACGAGGTAGCGCCCCGGGAGAGTGATCTGGCCGGTTACCCTGGCACCCTTGCTCCCGAAAGGCTCTTTCACCACCTGGACAATGATCTCCTCGCCAACTTTGAGCAGCTTCTCGATAGCCGAGCGGGACGGGGGAGGTTTTTCATCGTTATGGATATCCGTATAGACATCATCGACATAGAGAAAGGCGTTTTTTTCCAGACCGATATCAACAAATGCCGCCTGCATCCCCGGGAGAACGTTGGCGACAATCCCCTTGTAAAGATTGCCGATAATTCGATGCTCCAGCGGCCGTTCGATATAAAGCTCCACCAGCTTGCCGTTCTCGAGAATGGCCACCCGCGTGGCCCGGTTGTTACAATTAACAATAATCTTTTTATCCATCTGCCATTTCACCTCCTTCAGGAAAGGGATCGATCAGGACTTCTTTGTAAATATAAAGGCCCTGGCGGTGCAACCTCCAGCGCTGCTCTCCCGCGTAGTCGTCCCCCAGCGGCAGCTGTTCCAGAAACCGTGACGGTGAAACGCCACCCTTGCTGCCGACCTGCAGCAGCAGGCGAAGCGCCGGACCGTGCTCACCGGGCGGCAGCATTTCAGCCGAAAAAATAAAGGGACGTATATTCTGACTGGTGATCTTACCGCTTTTACCGAAACGGCGGATCAAGATTGCCGGCTGCGCGAGAAGTTTATCCAAAGATTCCTGCACTGCCTCCGCCGTGGGAGCGGAACGTTTGCTCCTCCAGAACGCGCGGTAAAGGGCCGCATTAACCACCGCCGCCAGAGGGGGTTCATTCACCGCCACGGTGACAGCGCCGGTCAGGGTAAGCCCCCTGGGCAGCTGTTCGCCGAGGCGGCGGCAAAAAGAATCGGCGGAAACCGGTTCTACCAGGAATATTTCACCGTACTCCTTCGAAGCGGTGACCCCGACCGGCAGGGGCGCGGCCAGGCTTAACCTGGGCCGCGGACTGTAGCCGAGGGTATAAGCCAGCGGCAGCCCGGCGCGGCGCATGGCCCGCTGGAAGAGGCGCAGCATGTCGAGATGCGAAAGATAGCGCAGCTCTTTACCACAGGCATAGCGAAAACGAATCCGGTTCATATTATACCTCCAAGGAAAGGTTGTCCTGCCGGGCGCGGCGATGCTCCCTGAGCAAAATCTCTTTGCCGATGCCGCTATCAAGGTGATCCCAGGGCAGCGGCGAGGCCTCATCGAAGCGCCGGTAAGCATAGTCTTCCGGGTTTATGCCCAATTCATCAAAAGTATCCAGCCACCTCTGCAACGAGAAGTGTTCCGACCATCCGTCAAAGCGGCAGCCTCTCTGCCAGGCCCTCTCCAGGAGCGGCGCCAGGCGGCGATCGCCGCGGGCAAATACCGCTTCAAGAAAGCTGCTCCCGGCATCATGCCAGCCCAGATTAACCCCCCGCATCCGGCGAAAAAGATCCTGAAGCAGATGCTGGCGGCGCCTGACTTCGGCCATGATAAGCTGCGGTTCCCACTGGAAAGGAGTGTGCGCTTTCGGCACAAAGGTAGACACACTCACCGCGAGGCGGATCCGCCGGCCCTGACTGCTTTTAATCCGCTGCAGGAGCTCTTCGCAAAGAGAGGCGATTCCCCTGACATCTTCATCTTCTTCCGAGGGCAGGCCGATCATAAAATAAAGTTTGAACGACTGCCAGCCGGCGACCACGGCATCGCCGACCGCCGAGAAAAGATCATCCTCGCTGATATTCTTTCCGATCACCCGGCGCAGCCGCTCCGTACCCGCCTCCGGAGCAAAGGTCAGGCTGCCGCGCCGTCCCTGGTGAAACTGCCTGGCCAGCTCCACCGAAAAGGAGTCCAGTCGCAGCGAAGGGAGAGTAAACCTCACGTTTTCAGCGGAATGCTCCGCATTGAGCCCGCCAATCAGGGCATCGATTCCCGGGTAATCACAGCTGCTCAGCGAAGCCAGGGACAGCTCCTCGTATCCGGTGGTCCGCAGCATTTCCCGGGCAATTTCCCTCAGCCTTTCGAGGCTGCGCCGGCGCACCGGCCGGTAAATAATGCCGGCCTGACAAAAGCGGCAGCCCCGGCTGCACCCCCGGAAAAGTTCAACCATACCCCGGTCATGGACCGCCTCGATATTGGGGACCACCGGAGCAAGCGGATGGGGGGCACTCTCCAGGTCCCGGAGAATTCTCTTCCGGATTGTCCCGGGGGCAGCCCCATGCAGCCGTTCGATCCCCTGAAAAGCATCGCCGGCTTCGTAAGCCGGCCGGTAAAATCCCGGAATATAGACTCCCTCAACCGCGGCCAGGTTAGCCAAAATATCATCTCTCCCGGCCCCCTCGCGGGAGAGGGTTATCCAGCGTTCGAGAATTTCCGGCAGGGCTTCTTCACCATCACCCAGCAGGAAGAGATCAAAAAAGGGAGCCAGCGGCTCGGGGTTGAATGCACAGGGGCCCCCGCCGATGATCAGCGGCTCTTCCCTGCCGCGCTCTTTGCTGTGAAGGGGGATCCCCGCCAGATCGAGCATATTCAGGACATTACTGTAGCTGAGCTCATACTGCAGCGAGAAGCCTAAGAAATCAAACTCTCGCACCGGGCGCGTACTTTCGAGGGCAAAGAGAGGTAAACCGTCTCTGCGCATCAGCGCCTCCATATCGGCGGCGGGAGCAAAAACACGTTCCAGAAGCATCTGAGGATGCCGGTTGATGATTTCGTAGAGTATCTTCAGCCCCAGGTTGGACATACCCACTTCATAGATATCGGGGAAAGCAAACGCCATGCGCACTGCAGCGGAAGAATGATCTTTTTTTACAGCGTTCCATTCATTGCCTAGATAGCGGGCCGGTTTTTGGACTAAAGGGAGAAGAGTCTCCAGCTGATTTTCTAAAAACAATAGTTAGGCCTCCGTGTAGCCAAACCCTTTTTGCAAATATACTCAGGCATACTCTTATACTATAATATTTTTTTAATTGGAATATCAAGTCCCTTTTGCATGGCGGCCCGGATCAGCGAGGCTTCGGTAAGCTCGGCATGGCAGTGTTGAGTGCGATCCATTACCCTGATGAAGTGGTAACGCTGCGGTAAGAAGAGGCGGAAAACATCGATCAGCCTGGTCTCTTCAAGGACGATCAGCTGGGCTCCCCGAAGGGCGCCGTGTTTGAAAAGCTGGTGCTCTTTAGCCCCGAGAGAGCGGAGAAAGGTGTAGACAGCCTGTTGCTTCTCTTTCGTTGCCGCAATAAATAGAAATACGGCTACCACAAGCAAGGAAAGGTTGAAATAATTGTGAAGGAATCCGGCCAGACCGGCGGTAAAAAGCAGCACGGCCAGGATCTGCCCCAGCAGCGCCGCCTGCTCCGTGGCGGCGCGGAAACCGCGGTGCGGTGTCAGGTAGGCACGCAGGATCCTCCCGCCGTCAAGAGGAAGCGCCGGAAGCAGATTGAACGCGGCCAGTGTCAGGTTGGCCTGGATGAAAAAAAGAAGCAGATTCTCCCCATGGTCAATACGGGCATAGAGGATAATTCCCAGCCCGGCCAGGGCCAGGTTGGCGGCAGGGCCGGCCCAGGCGAGGCGCCGCTCGACATATGGCTCCAGTTCAAGCTGTTCATCGATTTTGGCGATACCGCCGAAGGGATAGAGCTCGATCTCGGCGATATGCAGGCCCAGCCTCCGCCCGATAAAGCCGTGGGCGAACTCGTGCCACAGGATAATCAGGCAGATCAAGGCGAACTCCAATCCTGATCCGATTATAAAGCAGAAAAGGGCCAGGCATAAAAAAAGGGGATGAAGTCGAATGCGAATCCCGAAAAGTGAACCCAGCGGCAAGTGCAACCACCCCAGATCCTTCGCTTCGCTCAGGATGACAAACAGGTACGTCCCCGGTATCCCCAGGATGACAAACAGGTACGTCCCCGGTGTCCTCAGGATGACAAACAGGTACGTCCCCGGTGTCCCGTCCCGGCGTCTCAGAGTGCAGCGTCGCTTGTAAACCGGGCGATCCAGTCGTCCGGCGGGGCCACCGGGTGTCCGTCACAGCGCAGCTCGAAATGAAGGTGGGGCAGTTCGTAGAGCCGCGGCGGACCCAGCTTCCCCAGCAGCGTCCCGGGCTCGACAGTTTCCCCCTCCTTGACCTCGACCGCGGCCAATCCCCGGTAAATCATGATCCACCCGGACCCGGCGCCGATCACAACAGTATAAAGATTGTTACCGGCAACAATCTCAACCTGCTCCACCCGGCCGGCCAGGAGGGCTCTCACGGCGGCACCTTCCGGGGCCGTCAGATCAATCCCGTAGTGCATCTGATCCCGGCCGGCAGCAGAAACCGTGCGCAGGCCAAAACCGCTCTCGAGGCGTCCGGCGAGAGGAAGGGAGATTCCGCCCGGTTCTTTCGAGGGCAACTCCACGTTGTCCCAGATCAGGCGAAAGGCGGGCACCACTTTCTCGGAAAAAGAGTCCAGTTTGATATCCCATTCCACGACAAAGCGCAGCGCCTGCAGCAGCGGCGCACCCCAGCTGTAGCCGCCCCATATTAACAGGGCGGCGGTAAATACAATTACCACGGCTACGGTGATCTTCACCAGGAGATAGCGGTGCATCGATCTCCAGACAGCTGCCAGGAAAAACGCTTTTGGAGCCGCCGTAGAATCGTCCAGCGAAAAATCGCTTTTTTCATGCCAGCTGTTTTTTTCAGCCATACGCTGCTGCAACCTTGCCCGCAGTGTTGATACCGGGGCACTCCTGTGCCGGTAGCTCATCGCGCCCCCTCTTTCCTCAAGATAATAGAAAGCCGGTCCCACTTTATCTATATTAGAATTGAAGGCGGATTATGATTTACGGATCGCCATTAAAACTGGATTTTATGGCGGCGCATGGCCACGTTGAGGACAAGGCCGATCGATGTTAAATTCACCAGGAGAGCGTTGTTGCCGTAGCTCATAAAGGGGAGGGGGATGCCGGTTACCGGCATGATGCTGATCGTCATCCCGATATTAACCAGCACCTGGAAGAAAAACATTACCGCCACCCCGCAGCAGAGCAGGGCGCCGAACTGGTCCTTGGCCTGGGTGCCGATCCGGAGGATGCGGTAAATCAAGAAAAAGTAAAGCAGGAGCAGCGCCACCGCCCCGATATAGCCCATCTCCTCGCCGAAGACGGAGAAGATCATATCGGTGTAATGATCCGGCAGAAATCCAAGGCGGACCTGGGTGCTGTTGAAAATACCCTTGCCGAAGGGACCGCCCGAGCCGATCCCGATCATCGACTGCAGCAGCTGGAAGCCCTGATTGGTCGGATCCATCTCCGGGTTGATAAAAACCAGGAGACGGCTTTTCTGATAATCCTTCAGCAGGTAAAACCAAAACAGCGGCGCCACCGCCAGCCCGCTCCCGATTAGCAGGGCCAGGTGACGGCCCTGCGCCCCGCCCACGTACAGCATCCCCACAAGGACCGTCAGGAAGACAAGGGAGGTGCCGAGGTCCGGCTGTAAAAAGATCAGCGCCATCGGCAGGGCGGTCGCCGCCAGGGCCGGGAGGAGGTCCTGGAAGTAGGGCAGCTTGCCCTCTTTATCAGCCAGCAGCCGGGCCAGGGTGATGATGATGATCACCTTGGCAATTTCAGAGGGCTGCAGGTCAAAGAAACCGATCTGGATCCGGCGCATCGCTCCTTTTTCCACTTCCCCGATCACCAGAACCAGGATCAGCAGGAGCAGGTTGACAGCATAGAGATAACCTGTCCAGTTGCTGAAATTAACGTAGTCGATAAAACATACCAGCAGCATCAGGGCGGTTCCCACCCCCATGAAAAGAAGCTGCCTTTTTACAAAATAAAACGGATCGGGAAGCCCCTCCATACCGCGCGTGGCGCTGTACAACGTAAGCGTGCCGATCACGCAAAGAGCGATCACTGCCAGCAAGAGGTAAAAGTCAAAATTTCTAATCAGCCGTCGATTGATCATCGGTCTCGCTGACTCCTTCAATTTTCCCGGTAAAATAATATTCCATGATTTCGGCGGCAACGGGTACGGCGCCGGTGGCGCCGATACCGCCGTGTTCGATGATTACCGCCATGGCAATTTGCGGATTTTCGTAGGGAGCGTAGCCCACAAATAGGCTGTGGGCAGGGATGTTCCCGTAAACCTCCGCCGAGCCTGTCTTGCCCGCAGCTGTCACCGGCAGTCTGGAGAAATAAGCGTAGGCGGTGCCGCGCGGCCGGGTCACGGCACGCATCCCCTCGCGAATGATCCCCATGGTTTTGGCGGATATCTGCGCCTGGCGTAAAGGCTCCGGCTCAGTTTCACGGACAACCCGCCCCCCGCTGTCAACTGCCCTCTGCACCAGGTAAGGCCGGTAATGTGTGCCTCCATTGGCGATGATGGCGGCATAGTTGGCCATCTGCAGCGGGGTAATGCTGTTGTAGGACTGGCCGATCGCCGCGCTCATCGTTTCTGCCGGATACCAAGGCTCCCCGCCGGTCACAGCATCCTTGTATTCGCGGCTGGCCACCACCCCGGCAGACTCGCCCGGGAGATCCTCCAGGCCGGTAGGGCTGCCGAAACCGTATTCCCGGGCGTAGTGGGCCACCGCATCGATCCCGGCCCGCAGCCCGGCATGGTAAAAATAGATGTTGCAGGAGAGAGCCAGGGCCCGGTAGAAGTTAAGCGATCCGTGGGCGATGCTGTGATAACAGGTTTTTGTATCGCCGGCTAATCTAACCACCCCGGAACAGCTGATTATATCGCGGTCGCTGATTACCCCTTTTTCCAGGGCTGCCGTGGCGGTGACCATCTTGAAGGTTGAGCCGATCGGGTAGCTCCCTAGGATCGCGCTGTTGACCAGGGGACGCTTGGGATCTTCGCTCAATTGCTGATATTCCTGGCGGAACGTGTTCATGTCGTAGGAAGGGTAGTTGGCCATGGCCAGGATGGCCCCGCTGTTGGGGTCGAGAATTACCGCCGAGGCGCGGCCGGCATATTTGCTCCCCTCTTTCTTGATGATGGTCTGCACCCGCCTGGCCAGGGCCTCTTCGACAGCCTTTTGCAGATCCAGATCTACGGTCAGGTAGAGATTGTTCCCTGGAACCGGCTCTTTGCGTTCCAAATAGTTGATCGGCTGTCCCATGTTGTTGGTCTCGATGAGCTGCTCCCCGTCAATTCCCCGTAAATGCGGTTCCCAGGTCCTCTCGACCCCCTCCTGGCCGACATAATCGCCCTCTTTGTAGTTATAACCCTCCCCGGACCAACGTTTCCTGGTGAGTTCATCCACAGGGCCCTCACCTAGAAAACCGAGGATATGGGCGGCTGTGGAGCCGGTCCTGTATTCACGGATCGGCCGGATTTCGATATTGACCCCTTTAAGTTTCCAGCGTTGCTCCGAGATTTGGGCAATCGTCTCCATGGTGATATCGCTTTTAAGGCGCAGCGGCAGGTAGCGCATATAGAGCCGGCCTTTAATGGCCTCTTCAATCTCTTTTTGTTCTATCTGCAAAATATCACTTAAATAGCTGATCGTTTCATCGTCATATCCTTCACCCATATCCATCAGCGAAACCACAAACCCGGGACGGTTGGATACCAGAAGGTTACCCTTGCTGTCGTAGATTTCACCGCGCGTTGCCGGAAGGGTGATCTTGGTAAAACGGTTTTGCTCTGCCCGGTACCAGTAGTAGTCATGCTTCAAAACCTGCAGGTAGGCGAGCCTCCCGGCGAGGGTAATGATAACCATGATCACCAGGACAAAGATTACACGAACGCGGCGCAGCATCATTTTGGTCATCTGATCGCCCCCCTCCGCCGGTTAATGCTGGTTTTCAATTGCTTTTTCCGGTGATACAAGCGAAAGAAAAGCGGGTAAATCAACAAGGCCAGGGCCATGTTGTAAAAAGCTTTCGGAATAAAGAGACGGCTGAGACTCCATTCAACCGGCAGGCCGAAACCCATGAACTGGCTCACCAAAAAGTAGAGAATAAATTCATGCGTAAGTGTACCCACAAATACCAGCAGTACCGGAGCAAGCAGCTGCTCCCGGTAAAGTTCCCGACCGAGCAAGCCGGAGCCGTAACCCAGCAGCATCTTTGCCAGGGCGAAGAAGCCCAGCGCCGAGCTAAAAATAACATCCTGAAGCAGGCCGGCACAGAGCCCGACGATTGCCCCGCGCCGCTCGCCGAGAATAAAGCCGAGCGATATCACCATCACCAGAAAAATGTCCGGAAGCGCCTTCTCGAGCATGAAGAAGGAAAAAACAGAACCTTCCACCAGCAGGGCAAAAACAAAACCGGCGCCGACCAGCAGATAGAAGATCATGGTCCTGTCTTATCCTCCTCTCCGGCTTCCCCTGTTTTAGG
>MTKY01071036.1_pt1 | contig 13751 bp, 9 predicted proteins | sample 1042731 | NCBI WGS metagenome assembly MTKY01 (sample SAMN06212206, study PRJNA360538) | anaerobic digester metagenome | biome: Wastewater treatment plant; material: sludge; isolation source: anaerobic digester fed with sludge from wastewater treatment plant | place: Denmark: WWTP Soeholt ... | reverse complement strand
CGAGGCGCATTCCTCCGCGCCGGCCGCGTTCTGCTGCGTGACCTTGTCCATCTCCGCGGCGGCCGTACTGATTTGGTCCACGCCTTGGGCCTGTTCGTCCGACGCCTGCGCAATGCCGGACAGCATGTCCGTTACCGTCGTGATGTCGTTGGCGATGGCTCCGAGCGATTCGCTGACGTCCTGGGTCACCGTGCTGCCGTCACGGGCGCGGTTGACGGATTCCTCAATGAGGGCGGTGGTTTCGTGGGCCGCTTCGGCCGCCCGCATGGCCAGATTCCGGACCTCGTCGGCCACCACCGCGAACCCTTTGCCGTGCTCGCCGGCGCGAGCCGCTTCCACCGCCGCGTTCAGGGCCAGCAGGTTCGTCTGGAAGGCGATTTCTTCAATCACCTTGATGATGCGGCTGATCTTGTCAGAAGACTCGTTGATTCCCGTCATCGCGCCGTTCAGCCGGGCCACCGTCTCGTCGCCGGTCTGGGCCGTCTGGCGCGCATTGGCGCTCAACTCGTTGGCTTTGCGGGCGTTCTCGGCGTTGGCACGGGTGACGGCGGACATCTCCTCCAGAGCGCTGGAGGTCTCCTCCAGGGCGGATGCCTGTTCGCTGGCCCCGGCGGCCAATTGCTGAGCGGCGGCGGATACCTGCCCGGATGCCTCATTGACCTGCATGGCCCCCTCGCGCAGTCCGGTCGCGACCCGGGTCAACACGCGCATCAATCCCCGCGCGATGAGCGTTGCCAGCACGATCGCCACGGCGCAGCCGACCACGCCTCCCACGATTACGGATGTTCGCGTCTGGCTCGCCACCCGGCGGATTGTGCTGTTCTGTTCGTGCGCAGTCTTGCGGGTGTGTTCGACGATCTGCCCCAACAGGCCCTGCACCTCGTGCAAGGCCGGCATCGTTCGACTGGCATAGACCGCGTTTGCCTGTTGCATCCCCTGTACGGCCGCTTCCGACCGCTCTCTGAGGGCCTTTAGAGCGGCCTGGGTCTCAGCCAGCGCCGGGAGCGTTTCCGTTTCGAAGGCGGATTGCGCCTTTGTCTGTGCTTCGACCAGGGCGGTTTCCGCCGCGATGGCTTGCCCGAAGTGCTCGACAACTTCCTGGATGGCCGGCAGGGTATCCGAGGTGCAGATGCGTCGCGCCTCGGCGATGTCGCCGCCGGCCAACGCCGTTCGGATGGACTCCGCCGAACGGTGCAGCCGCTCATGCGGCTCCCGGCAGGCATCCAGAGCCGCTTTGAGCTCTGGAAAACCGGCGCACCAGGCCTGCGCCTCGTCGCTTGCCAGGAACTTGCCCAAGGCGCACTGTGTGGGGTCCGTCTGCACGTTCAAATCGCGGTCTTCATTCAGGACAGCCTTGGTTACCGTCTCCGTCCAATGGCGGTGGTCGTCCAGCAGATCCTTGAGCGTCTCTCTCAGGCCCTTGTGTCGCTGTCGCCAGGCATCGCGGATTGTCACAGCCGAAGTGTGGAGTCGGGCATGGGGTTCCTTCAATGCCTCAAGCAAACGCCCGAACTCCGGGTCCGCGGCGGCCGCGGCTTTTGCCTCCTCTCCGTCGAGGAAAACACCCAGAGCGCATTTGTGCGGATTCAATTCCACATTCAGTGCCGCTTCGTTGTTCACGATGAGCGACAGACACGCGTTGGCCCATTGAAGATGGTCTGCCTCCTTCTCGGCCAGGAACGCGGGCAGCTTCGCGTCCGCCTGGTGGAAGACTCTCCCGATCTCGATAGCGGATTCATGCAAATGACGATGTGGCGCCTCAATGGCGGCCAGCGCACTGCGAATCTCCGGCACCATCGCCTCCGCCTGTTTACGGCCCTCGCTGTAATACCATTTGCCGAAAGCGCACTGCGCCGGGTCGGTCTCTACGGTGAGGGTCGTGACCGCATCGTCGGTCAGCAGGTCGCTGACGGCTTTGGCCCAGTTGAGATGGTCGATCTCCCGCTGGCTGATTTCGTTCTGAAGCTCGTTGCATGCGATGGCCGTACCCAGCTTTTCGGAGACGCTGGACAATCCGGTCACGGACCAGACGGCTACTCCCGTCAGCGCAAGAATCACCACAGCAAAGCCGGTCCCTACTCGCCTTCCGACCGTCCATTTGTTGCTCATCGTTGTATTCCTCGCAGCACGATCGCTCCAATCTGATAGTCATCACGTCCCCCTGCGACTGGAGGACTGGTCGCAGTATGGTTGAATGCGTTTTTCGGCTGCGATGAAGGAGTGCTTTAGTCCGGGGCAGACAGCCCAGGAAAAAAAAGAAGGCGCGCCCTTGTCGCGAGACAAGGATTCCGAAGCCAGGCACTTCACAGCATCCGCGCGACTTCCTGAGAGCATCATGGTTGGCTTGGAGTCACCAATTCCAGATGACGCAGTGTTACGCTCCGAGTAGGGTCGAGCGTTGGCACGCAGCGGACACGACGGGGCTTGTCCGGCAGGGCGTCACGGCACGTCTGGGCAGCAAGACGCCACTTCTTCTGAGCCGGGCCGAATCTTCGATCAGGCGGCGCGGGGCATCCCCCGGAGCCGACCGCGTGGGCGAGGGTCGATCCCTTCTTGTCCATGCGATCCGTTCGACACCGGAGCACCGTGATTCCTCGCTTCCGCTTTTCTTATCGGCCTATGGTGAGGGAGGCGGATCAGACCCAGCATTCAGGACAGGGGGGTTTCATGAGATCGCTTTCCAGAGTGCCAAACAGCCCATGCGCACGTGCGAGCGGCGGCCCAGAGGCCAGAAGACAGGAGAATACAATAGGCCGTTGTTCCATCTGGGGCAGTTCGCGGGCCGGTGCGGAGGGGTGCCGATCGCAGCCCTTGCGAGCTCGTTTCAAGGATGGACACAAGCCGTGGATGATGCGGGATTGTGCGGTGGGTTGCCTTCTGCAATACGACACACCCTGCGGACAGCCGGCGCTCGGGGTTGAACCGAGGACCTGTGCTTTACGAAAGCACCGCTCTGCCACTGAGCTACGCCGGCAACGACCGGACGGTCAACGAGTGTTATAGCACGAACCCCCATCATCGGCAACACGGACAACCCGGTCCATCGTTCTGGCAGAAATAGCCTTCCCAGTACTGAAAACCCAGTCGGAGCGGCTTCCCTCCATATTCTACTGGGCGTGAATTCATCCAGGTGGCAAAGCTCTGGGAGGGGGTATCGCCGCCGGATAACCGATGACTCCACAAGGAGCCACTTGTGCCAGAGCCGCCCCGAAGTAAGCCACCCGCCCGACGGGCTCGTCCCATAAGCCGGGCCGCGGCAGATCGTGAGCCGTGCTGGGCTCATTGGCCGGACGAACGGTTGCTCGACCTGCGATTGTGCGATCTGGACGCGGACCTGAGCCTGACAGCTCCGTCCCTGGCCCGGCCACTGGCCCGGCTGCACGATGAGCTGACGGGTCGGGGCCTGACTTTCAGCCCTCATTGCTGGCTGTCGGAGGGGTGGTTTGCGGTGGACGGCATTGCGGGATTCGCCGTGCCGTTCTACCTGGCCCACCCCCGGCTTCGCCGGTTGGAGCGCAGCCAGACGGACGAGGTCGTCGGTGGCACCGCCGAATGGTGCATGATGCTTCTGCGGCATGAAGCCGGCCACGCCATTGACGCGGCCTATCGCCTGCGCTATCGCCGCGACTGGCAGCGCGTGTTTGGCAATCCCCGCCGTCGCTACCCCGCCTCTTACCGGCCACGGCCGGCGAGTCGAGGTCATGTGCTCCACCTGCGCTACTGGTACGCCCAAAGCCACCCGTGCGAGGACTTCGCCGAGACCTTCGCCGTATGGCTTGCACCAGGCTCCGGTTGGAAGCGCCGGTACCGTGGCTGGCCGGCGTTGGAGAAACTGGCGTTCGTGGACGAGCTGATGTCGCAGGTGGCCGGCCGGCCGGCCATCCTGCGTGGGCGTGGGCGGTTGGCGCCGTTGGGCCGATTGCGGGAAACGCTGCGCGCGCACTACCGTCGTCGCCGGGCGTTCTGGGCGCGGGAGTCGCTGGCGTACGCGGACGAGGCGCTCGCCCGGGTGTTTCCCGATGCCCGGAGGGGCGGTGCGGGGCGCCCGCTGGCAGCGCAGATTCGCGCGATGCGACCGGCCCTGGCGCGGGCCTCGGCTTTCGCGGGGTTCGAGGGGCGATACCTGCTGGATCAGCTCCTGCACGATCTGGTCCGGCGTGCGCAGGAGACGTCGGCGCGGGTTGAACCCACTCCAGCGGGGGCCATAATACCACGGGCAATGCGGGTGCTGATTCCACTGGCCGACCGTCTGGGCGGGCAATTCCGTCGAGTGCTGATATGAAGAAGCGTCGCGTGCTCATGCTGATGCACGAAGGTTGCGTGCCGCCCGAGAGCATCGAAGGCGTCAGCGACGAGGAAATGGCCGCATGGAAGACGGAATACGATGTCCGAACCAGCCTGGACGTATTGGGGCACGAGGTGATTCCGCTGGCGGTGGGCGACGAGTTGAACGTGATTCGTGCGGCGATCGAGCGGCACAAACCGCACGTTGCCTTCAACCTGATGGAGGATTTTTTCGGGATTACGGTGTTTGACCAGCACGTGGTGGCGTATCTGGAGCTGCTGCGACAACCGTACACCGGCTGCAATCCGCGCGGCATGATGCTGACGCGCGACAAGGGGCTCGCCAAGAAAGTGTTGAGCTACCACCGCATCCGCGTGCCCCAGTTTGCGGTCTTTCCGAGGGGTCGGGCGGTGAAGCGCCCCGGACGGCTGGCGTTTCCGCTGTTTGTGAAATCCACGGTGGCGGATTCGTCGGCGGGCATCGCGCAGGCGTCCATCGTTCACGACGACGAGAAACTGCGCAAACGGGTGGAGTTCATCCACGACCAGTTGGGTACCAACGCCATCGCGGAGGAATACATCGAGGGCCGGGAGCTCTACGTGGGCGTGCTGGGCAATCGTCGCCTCCAGACGTTCCCCGTCTGGGAGATGCTGTTCGAGAACCTGCCCGAGGACGTCCCGCGCATTGCGACCGCCAAGGTGAAGTTCGATATGCAGTACCAGCGCCGGTGCGGCATCCGGACCCAGGCGGCGGAGGATCTGCCGCCGGGCGTCGAACAGCGGATGTACGATCTGTCCCGGCGGGTGTACCGGGCACTGGCCATGAGTGGATACGCCCGGATGGATTTCCGTCTGCGGGAGGACGGACGAATCTATCTGCTGGAGGCCAACCCCAATCCGCACCTGGCGTATGGGGAGGATTTCGCGGAGTCGGCCCACGTGGCCGGGATGAAGTATACGGAGCTGATCCAGCGCATTGTCTCGCTGGGCATTCGTTACCGGTCGGAGGCTCTGTACTGAATGGGGCCGTCCGATCATCGTCGGAAGGTAAGAAGACGCAGCCGTGACACGCAGACGCATGCCTTTCCGGAGATCCGTCCAGCGGCCGCAACGTCGCAATGAGCCAGAATGGGCGGAGTGGTCCGATCGCCAGTTGCTCGACCTGCGCATGTGCGATCTGGAGTTGCAGATTCAGGACACGGTCATCGAACAGCGGGTCGATCGTCTGTACGAACAGTTGGAGCGTCGCGGCCTGCGGTTTCGACCGCACGTCTGGCTGGCGCAGGAATGGTTCTCGCCGGACGGCGTGCCCGGGATCGCCCTGCCGTTTTATCTGGCCCACCCGCGGCTCATGAAGCTCGAGCAGCGTCAGATGGGCGACGTGGAAGGCGGCACCCGTGACTGGTGCATGCGCATTCTGCGGCACGAAGCGGGCCACGCCATCGACAATGCATACCGTCTGCGGCGACGGCGAAAATGGCAGCAGGTATTCGGACGGGCGTCCCAGCCCTATCCGGATTCATACCGGCCCAAGCCGTTCAGCAAAAAGCACGTACTGCACCTGGACCTGTGGTACGCCCAGAGTCACCCGTGCGAGGATTTTGCGGAGACCTTCGCCGTCTGGCTCAAGCCCGGCTCCCAGTGGCGCCGTCGGTACTCCGGCTGGCCGGCGCTGAAGAAGCTCCAGTACGTCAACACGCTGATGAAGGAGATCGCCGACAAAACGCCGCCCGTTCGTACACGCCAGTACGTCGATCCGCTGTCACGGCTTCGCATGACCCTGCGCGAACACTATGCGGAGCGCCGTGCCCGCTACGGACTCGATTACCCCGACCCGTACGACCAGGACCTGCTGCGGATGTTCTCAAACGCCCGCGAACACGCCCACAAGCCCTCGGCCGCCGGTTTTTTGAGGCGGTTGCGGCCGGAAATCCGCGAGTCCGTGCTTCGCTGGATCGGACACGACGAATACACCATCGACCAGGTGCTCACGGAGATCATCTCCCGCTGCCGCGAACTGAAGCTCCGCGTCCACGAACCGCTGCACAAAGTCCGTACGGACGCCAAAATTCTGGTGGCCGTCCACACCACGCAATACCTGCACAGTCGCCGCTACTCGTTCACCATCTGATCCGCTGCCCTTAAACCCGAGTTTCAGGACGTGGCAACAGCGATGCGCCCGCACCCGGCTAAGGCACAAACACCCGCCAAAACAACGCCGTTGCTATAACCCGTTGCGTATAAAAGGGTTGCGCGCACTGTTTACAATAACCTATTTTGCGCAATGAAAAATTATTGACGGTTGCTAACTATCTGGCTTTGAGGGTGTCTATCTGGGTGGAGTCCCCGAGTCGTTGGGACGGCGGGACGGACGAGTGCGGACACTCAATCAGGAGGCGCAGCCATGAAACGGGTTCCAATCATAGCAACGGGAATGATGCTGGCGCTGACGGCCGCCTCCCTCGCGGCCGAAGCAAGGGCCACCTCGGTGGCCACCAATGGAGGGTCGGCCAGTTCGACCTCGGTGGCTGTGGGCAACAGCAGATCCGACGCGTACGCCGGAGCAACCAACGGCGGACGCGCGGTGGCCAACTCCACCGCCACCGGGGTGGGCAATGGGCTCGCTCGCAGCACGTCGGTGGCGGTTGCGGATCGCGGCCTGGCGATGAGCAACTCCAATGCGACCGCCCGCGGCTCCTGGTGGGGCGGGGCGATTGCGGAAAGCCAGAGCGTGGCCGCCACGGTCGCAGGCGTCGCGCGGAGTGACAGCAACGCGTATTCGGAAGGCAGCCTGGGCGGGTTGGCGGAGAGCCTGTCACGCTCGACCGCGACGAGCTTTCACGGAATCGCCATCAGTGACAGTGCCGCGATCTCTCGCGGCTGGCTCGGCGGGCGGGCGGAGAGCACCAGTGACTCGCTGGCGGACGCATACGGCGGAATCGCCCAAAGCCGGGTTCGAGCGATCAGCGACGGATCCGTCTATGGCTCGGCCGTGTCCGACGGGGTGGGCGTGGCGGTCAGCGGGCCGCTCCGGACGGCTCGGGCGGACGTGCGAGCGCTGGGGGTGGCTCACCGAGGGGCTCGAGCCGCGACTCGTGTCACGGCGGTCGAGATTCGGCGCTAGGCGGCAGTAGGGGTCCGTGTGCATACGAGGCGAAGCACGATTGATCCCGCGGGCCGGAATCTTCCGGCCCGCGGGAACCGAGGAGACAAAGCCATGAAACGCAACGCGATCATCTGGAGTCTGACGATGGGATTGATGCCGGGGTTGACGGCCCTGGCCGGCGAGGCAAACAGCTCGGCGAGCGCTTCCTCGAACCGCCGGGGGCCCGGCACCGCGGTCGCCACTGCGGGTTATGAAGGCAACGGGATTGGGTTCTCCCAGACGAATACCCGCAGCGGCAGCACCAACCTGGCGCAGGGCCTGAGCCTGGGATTTGACGAGGAAGGGTTGAGTCTCTCCACCAGTTACGCGGTTGCCCCGCGATTCGGCGCGGCCGTGGCCGGCACCCTGAACCTGGCCATCGGCCGGGACGGCAGCGTGGCCACCAGTGTCGGCCGAACCGTCGCCGATGGCGATCCCAACCGCAGCGTGGACGCCGGCGGATCGGCCCGTCCGGGCTCTCTCGGACGCACGCCGGTGGCCGTCGCAAGCACCGGCGGAGCGACCGGACCGCGCGGCACGGTGGTCTCGCAGACGCAGTCGGACTCTCGTCCGGCCGGTGTGCGGACTCCGATCGTGGTGTCCAGCGGCCCTCGGGCGAGTGCGGCACCCTTGGTGAGCAATCGGATGTCCGGCGGGTCTGCGGCCGGTCAGCCGCTCGCCCAGGCGCCGGTCACCCACCGGACTGTGGAACACGAAAAGATCCGGCACGTTGTTCGGCGGGCGATCGTGGTTCGCTAGTCCGACTCTCGCAAGTGCCTGCCATTTGGCCGTCGCGACCGCGTTGGAGAGGTCGCGACGGCCCGTTTTCTCCGCGGGCGGTTGCAGTGCGGACATCAGCCCTCGAAACACGGCTGGTGTCGTCGCCAACTCTGGCCGGATTCTCGATTTGCGACTTGGACTGGCGGCGGTGGATTTCTGGGAGACGGGGTGCAACCGCCAGGTGACGGGGCGGTAAACAAACGTGACCTCACGTGTTCCTCCTGACGCGCGCTGTCGGCGGCGTCTCGGCAGAAGGGCCGAGGCGCCGCTGACCGCATCTGGAAAAAAATAACCTGCGGGATGAGTGAGACGTTTTCGAAGATACGGGGGATGTTAGTGGAGGACCGCATTCACCGGGCAGATTCCGTGCCAGTGAGGTTCGTTGGCGCGGTTGGGAATCCGCGATCGTCGCCTTGAGAATTCCGGCATTTCCGTTTGCCTTCCGTGTATTCGTGAAGCATATTGAATATGTAGGTCGTTAGACCTCGTTCCGGTGAAAGATGCCGGAACAAGTCTTCTGTGTGAAGCCTCGCTCCCGCTCGGATGTGCAATGACAGATTCGACGAGCCGGACGTTGCGAGGCTTCTTTTTCATATCATTTCGTTTCGATCCGTTCCTCGGCCCAGAAGGTAATCGCCTCGTTCATTATCTATCGCACGGCCGGCTGAGGAAGCGCAGTCGTGAAGTGCCAATGAACACCACCCACGGATGAAACGTCAGATTTCGATCACGCCGACCAGCGTCACGTCGCTATAATGGGTGCCCTGCGTTTCGTGTGGGGCGTAGCCCGTCCCAGATTGTCTGGGCGTTCAGTTATGCTTGATTCGACTCGCCGCGCGAATGATGTGGAGGCAGAAATGGCCAAGAGCAAGACCCCGAAGAAGGCTGTTCGGAAAAAGGCTGTCGCCCGGAAAAGTGCCCCGAAAGGCAAGGCGAAGAAAGCCCCCACACGTGGTCGCGCGGCCGGCAAGAAAGCGCGCGCCGTCCGGCCTCCCGCCCGGAAGGCGGGGGCCAAGTCCAGGGTTACTGGCGGACGAGAGCTTGAGCGGGCCGCCAAGCATTTCGCGGGCCTTATGCGTAAGCAGCTTGATCGTGTGGAGCGGATGAAACGCGACGAGGGCTGGACGGACTACGCGAAGCTTTCGCCCGTCATCATCGGCGTCTGCGGCGGCGACGGCATTGGTCCTGTGATCTCCGCCCAGGCCCAGCGCGTGCTGGAATATCTGCTCAGCGTCGAGCGGGCCACGGGTAAGGTTGCTTTCCGCACCATCGAGGGGCTGACCATCGAGCGCCGGGCGAAGGTCCGAAAAGCCATTCCCGATGACGTGCTGGCCGAGCTGAAGAAATGCCATGTCATCCTCAAGGGTCCCACCACCACGCCGCGGAAGGGCGACCCCTGGCCGAATATCGAATCCGCCAACGTCGCCATGCGCAAGGAGCTGGACCTGTTCGCCAACGTGCGTCCTGTGAAAGTGCCCGAGCACCGCATTGACTGGGTCTTTTTCCGGGAGAATACGGAGGATCTTTACGCCCTGGGCAGCGAGGGGTTGGAGATCGGCAGGGATCTGGCGGTCGACTTCAAAATCATTACCCGCCCGGGCTCCGAGCGCATCGTCCGGGCGGCCTTTGAGCACGCCCGCCAGGCCGGCCGGACGCGCGTCACCGTGGTGACGAAAGCCAACGTGGTCAAATCCACCGACGGGCTGTTCCTGCGAACGGCCCAGGAGATCGCACGGGAGTATCCGGGCATTGAGTGCGATGACTGGTACATCGACATTATGACGGCCAAGCTGATCGATCCCAAGCGGCGGACGGAGTTTCAGGTGTTGGTGCTGCCGAACCTGTACGGGGACATCCTGACGGACGAGGCGGCGGAGTTCCAGGGCGGCGTGGGCACGGCCGGCGCCGCGAACATCGGCAAGCGCTACGCCATGTTCGAGGCCATCCACGGCTCCGCGCCCCGCATGGTGGACGAGGGCCGGGCGGAATACGCCGACCCATGCAGCATGATCCGCGCGGGCGCGATGCTCTTGTCCCATATCGGCTATCCCCGGAAAGCCCGCAGTCTGGAGATGGCGCTGGACATTTGCGGACAGTATGAGCGGCGTCTGGTGATGACAGGGCGCGACACCGGCGCCACCGGTGCGGCATTCTGCGATTACGTCATGGACACGCTGGCCGATCCGGGACTGGAACAGCGCTGGCAGGAGTACGTTTCTTCCCCCGGCTGAAGCCCGGAGGCGCTGCCCGGCCGCTCGCCCCCGTCCACTGGCACCGGTCAGAACCCCCCCGGCGCGGACGACCGTTCGTCAGCCGTTTTTCGGCCGCCTCGTTGGAGGCGGTGTGTCTAGCCGACCGGCTCCGTGCGGGACCGGATGTCGTGGATGATGTATTCCAGCGTTTCGTCCAGGCTGGTGCGCGGGTGGAACCCGATCAGTTCGGCCGCCCGTTCGATGCAGGGAACCCGGCGCATCATGTCGTCAAACGAGCGGCCGTAGGCCTCTTCGTACGAGATGTAGGCCTTCTGGCTGGTGCTCTTGGTCTTGCCGATGATCCTGTCGGCCAGGTTCTCGATGGATATCTCCTCGACGGAACCCAGATTGTACACCCGTCCGGGCGCCTTGGGGTGGTCCATCAGGGCGATGATGCCGTCCACGATGTCGCCCACGTAGCAGAAGCAGCGGGTCTGCTTTCCCGTGCCATAGATCATCAGCGGCTCGTTCCGCAGGGCCTGCTCCACGAAGCGGGGAACCACCATGCCGTACATGCCCGTCTGGCGGGGGCCCACCGTGTTGAACAGTCGCACGGCCACGACCGGCAGACCGAACTGTTGATGATAGGCCAGCCCCAGAAACTCATCGATGGCCTTGGAGCACGCATACGACCATCGCGAGAAGCGTGTGGAGCCCAGCACCGTGTCGTCATCCTCTCGGAAAGGAACGGCCTCGCTCTTGCCGTAGACCTCGCTGGTGGAGGCCAGCAGCACGGGCTTGCGAAACTTGTTCGCGGTGGCCAGCACGACCTCCGTGCCGTGGATGTTGGTCTCGATGGTGTGCACCGGTCGGTCCACGATGAGCTGCACGCCGACGGCCGCCGCCAGGTGATAGATCCGGTCGCACTCGCGGATGAGCAGGTGCATGGTTTCCACGTCACGAACGCTGTCGTAGACGAACTCCAGGCCGGGATGGTCCAGAATGCCGGCCAGATTGCGCAGGCTTCCGGTGCTCAGATCGTCAATGATGACGACATGGTGGCCCTGGGCCAGCAGGCGTTCGGCCAGATGCGATCCGATGAACCCGGCTCCGCCGGTGACGAGTGCTTTCATGCGCGAAGACTCCTTGGCACGGGCACAGGATTGTGACGCAAGAGGGGCGGATGGGCAAGCCGGGTTGTGCATACCCGCCGCCCCCGTATCCCCCCGCCGCTACGCCGGGGTCCGCAGCCACGCGATAAACCGAGCGATGCCGTCCTCGAAGGAGGTGGCGGGGTGATACCCCAGTTCCGCCCGGGCCAGGCGGATGTCCGCGAAGGTCTGCTCCACGTCGCCCGGTTGGATCGGCTGGCGATCAATGACGGCCCGCCGACCCAGCGCCTGTTCCAGCGTCGCGATCATGTCGTTCAGGGAAATCGGCCGCGATTCGCCCAGATTGTACAGGTGGTAGCCCTGACAGCGGTCGATGGCGGCCAGCACGCCGGCGACGATGTCGTCGATGTACGTATAGTCGCGCCGCATGGTTCCGTCCCCGAACACCGGAATCGGCCGACCGGCCTCGATCAGGCGTGCAAACGTGTGGATGGCCAGGTCCGGGCGCTGCCGAGGGCCGTACACCGTGAAGAACCGCAGGCAGGTCACGTCCAGGCCGTACAGATGGTGATACGTGTGACACAACAGCTCGCCTGCCTTCTTGGTCGCGGCGTAGGGAGAGACGGGATGGTCCACCGGATCGGATTCGGAGAAAGGAACCTTGCGGTTGTTGCCGTAGACGCTCGAGCTGCCGGCATAGATGAGTTTCCGCACGCCCACGCGGCGAGCCGCTTCCAGCAGCACCAGGGTGCCTTCCACGTTCACCTTCTGATACAGCAGCGGCTGCCGGATGGAGGGCCGGACGCCCGCCCGGGCGGCCAGATGCACCAGCACGTCCGCCCCGCCGGCCAGAGCATCGTGTACGAAGGCCGCATCGCAGATGTCGCCTTCCGCCAGGGAGAACCGACCGTCGGCCAGGCAGCGATGCACGTTGCGTCGTTTGATCTGCGGATCGTAGAACGGATCGAAGTTGTCCAGGGCCAGGACGTCACACTGGCGGGCCAGCAGCGCCTCACACACGTGTGATCCGATGAAGCCCGCGCCACCGGTGACGACGATTCGGGGCATGCCATCCACTCCGACGGCCGGTTGCCGCAACGTCAATCTTGGGGCTGCGGCCGGCCGATGCAATGATACTGAATGCCCATCCGCCGCATCAGGGCCGGATCGTACAGATTCCGACCGTCGAAGATGAGCGGCTGCCTGAGCGTGGCGGCGATCCGCTCGAAATCGGGCGTGCGGAACTCCTGCCAGTCGGTGAAGATCACCAGAGCGTCGGCGCCTTGCAGGGCCTCGTAGCCGTCGTCGAAGGTGATCAGCCGGGGGCCGAGGACGGCCCGGGCGTTGGCCATGGCCTCCGGATCATGGGCGCGCACGCAGATGCCGGCATCCAGAAACCGCCGCACGCCGTACAGCGCGGGCGACTCCCGCACGTCGTCGGTGCGGGCCTTGAACGCCAGGCCCCAGACCGCCAGGCATGTGTCGCGGCAGCGATCCCCGAAAAAGCCGATGACCCGGTCAGTGAAGACCTCCCGTTGTCGCTGATTCACCTCGTCCACCGCCTTGGCGATGGTCATGGGGTGGCCCAGTTGCTCTCCCACGGCAATCAGGGCGCTGACGTCCTTGGGGAAGCACGACCCGCCGTACCCCACGCCGGGAAACAGGAACGCCGGCCCAAGGCGTGAATCCGACCCCACGCCCCTGCGAACCATGCTTACGTCCGCCCCCACCTTCTCGCAGAGCAGGGCGATCTCGTTGATGAAGGAGATCTTCGTCGCCAGCAGGGCGTTGGCGGCATACTTGGTCAGCTCGGCGCTGGCCGGGTCCATGAACAGAAACTTCTCCTCCCGCCGCATGAACGGCGCGTAGAGCTGCTTCATGATTTCGTTGACGGCCGGGTTGTCCGTGCCGATGACCACGCGGTCGGGCCGCATGAAGTCCTCCACCGCCATGCCTTCCTTGAGGAACTCCGGGTTGCTCACGTAGTCGAACCGGTGATCGGTGTGCCGCGCGACGGTCTCCCGGATGATCTTGTGGGTCCCCACGGGCACCGTGCTTTTCATGACGATGATCCGGTAGCCGTCCATAAGCCGCCCGATCTGCTCCGCCACGGAGAGCACCGCGGACAGATCGGCCGAGCCGTCCGGCGCCGGCGGGGTGCCCACGGCCAGGAAAATGACAAGCGAATCCGCCACGGCCTCCGCCAGCTCCGTCGTGAACACGAGCCGGCCTGCCCGG
>MTKY01047327.1_pt1 | contig 13751 bp, 10 predicted proteins | sample 1042731 | NCBI WGS metagenome assembly MTKY01 (sample SAMN06212206, study PRJNA360538) | anaerobic digester metagenome | biome: Wastewater treatment plant; material: sludge; isolation source: anaerobic digester fed with sludge from wastewater treatment plant | place: Denmark: WWTP Soeholt ... | reverse complement strand
AGAGGCGGTCGAACCGGTTCGTTTGACGGTCCCGCGGGTTCCGATCGCCGGAAGCATACGCCGTGGAGAAGCTCAGCCGGGGCTTCCACGCATGTTCGAACGTGTATCCCACCTCGCCGATCATCGCGTATGCCCAGATGTCCCGCTCGCCGTCGTCGCCGAACTGAAACGCCGTGTTGAAGTCGTAATCGAAGCCCGTCTTGCCGATCAGCCCGAAGCCGTGCAATCCCAGCGTGTGCAGTTCGCGGTCGCGGGCGTCCGGGTCTTTGAGGTCCTCGTCCAAAATCAGGTAGTAGGGCTCCAGGACCACGTGCGGCGACCAGCCGCGCCACGCGCCCACGAGTCCGTAGAACCAGCGTTCCTCGTCGGACCGGTCCAGATGGCACGAGCGCCGCTCCACCGGCATCACCGCGAAGATATCCACCTGCCAGTCGGATGACGGTTGTCCCAGGCGCAGACGGAACCCGTCGAAGGCGTTCATCGTATTTCGCCAGCGAGTGCGGGCGATCAGTCGACGATCCATCAGATCCATGGTGAACCGCCCGACCCGAAACTGCAGAGGCTGGCCCGGGCCGAGCGCGTCCGTGAAGTAGAGTTCGCCAAAGGCCTGAAGGAAGTCCGCTTCGTTGGCGTCGTCAGAGGTTTCGGGAAAGCTGCTGTTGAACTGATGCATGTCGGCCACTTCGAGGCCGAAGCGGAACGGATCCGCGATCTTGCGGATTCCCACGTACGCCTGCGTGCGCAGCAGGAACTGGTCTTCGCTCGGCAGATCCTGGCTGCGGCCGCGCCGGTAGTCGTCGCGACGCAGCTCGAACCGGGTACGATGAACCAGCCCGAACTCCAGCCAATCCACATCCTTGAACGCGTCCACGCCCGAGCGATCCAGCGTTCTGACGTAGCCCGGCGGCTCTGGCTCCGGCCGCGTGCCCCAGCCCCTGGAAAATATCGGCGGCGATTTCCGGGGCGGCTCCTCGGCCGCCTGTGTTTCGACCGGCCGGGTGGTCTGGGCGAACGCTCCCGATGCGAACACCGCAAAGACGACAAGGACCATCCCCCGGGCAGTTCCCATACGATGAGTTCGATTGGTCAACAGAGGGCACCTCCCGCGGGCGCAAGGGGGGGGGGCAGGACCGCCGCCCGGCGTGTCATCCGCGCTGTCAGGAGTGGTTATCGGAAGAAACCGCTCGCATCACACGAAGGAATCGGCTTTCAGCTATCCTTCATCAATGAACACGTTGATATCTCGGGGAACCACGAATACCTCCGCGCCCGGTGTCAGTTTCAGGGCCTGGTAACGGTCGTGCGGCAGTTCCACATGCACCGGGTCGCCGGAAGTGGCTGTCAATTCAACCTTTACCTGCGGACCCGCGGAGTTGATATGCCGTACCGTGGCACGGAAACCCGGCTTGCCGTTGGCCCGTGGCGCCAGGTCCAGCTCGTACGGGCGAACCAGTCCTCGGGCCGGACAGGTGGATGCATGATGTCGGCCGGCATATGGAATCTCCAGCGGCCCGAGAATGGCTTTGTCGCCCTCCACCCGGCCATGAAAGATGTTCACGTGTCCCAGAAAGTTCATCACGAACTCGCTGGCAGGCTTGTGAAACACCTCTTCCGGCGTCCCGGTCTGCTCGATGCGGCCGGCGTTCATGATGACTACGCGGTCGGCGACCTCCAGGGCCTCCTCCTGATCGTGCGTCACCAGCACGCTGGTCACGTGCAGCTCGCGATGGAGCCGGCGCAGCCAGCGGCGCAGCTCCTGCCGCGTCCGGGCGTCCAGGGCCCCGAACGGCTCGTCCAGCAACAGCACCTTCGGCTCAATGGCCAGGGCCCGGGCTAGGGCCACCCGCTGCCGCTGCCCTCCGGAAAGCTGAGACGGATACCGGTGGGCAAGCCAGTCCAACTGCACCAGCTTGAGGAGTTGGTCCACCTTCTCGCGGATTTCCTTGCGCGTGGGACGCTCCCGTCGGGGCCGCACCCGAAGGCCGAACGCCACATTCTTGAAGACCGTCATATGGCGAAACAGGGCGTAGTGCTGAAACACGAACCCCACGCGACGCCGACCCACATGCTGCTTCGAGACGTCCTGATCGTGCAGAAGAATCCGCCCGCTGCCGGCGTCCGGCGACTCCAGACCGCTGATAATTCGCAGCAGCGTGGTCTTGCCGGAGCCCGACGGGCCCAGCAGGGCCACCATCTCCCCGGTCTCCACGCGCAGACTCACGTCCCGCAGGGCCGCGAACGACCCGAAGCGCTTGGTAATATGCTGTACTTCAATGCTCATTTCGACCCTCCGGTCAGTCGTTCTTCAGGTCCGCCTTGAACTTCCATTCCGCGAAGCTCTTGAGCACCAGCGTGACCAGTGCCAGCACCGTCAGGAGCGAGGCGACCGCAAACGCGCCGGCGAAATTGTACTCGTTGTACAGAATCTCCACGTGCAGCGGCATCGTGTTGGTCAGGCCGCGAATGTGGCCGGAGATCACCGAAACCGCCCCGAACTCTCCCATCGCCCGGGCATTGCACAGGATCACCCCGTACAGCAGCCCCCACTTGATGTTCGGCAGCGTAACCCGCAGAAACGTCTGCCAGCCGCCGGCGCCCAGCGACAGGGCCGCCTCCTCTTCTTCCGTCCCCTGGGCCTGCATCAGCGGGATCAGCTCACGCGCCACGAACGGGAACGTCACGAAAACCGTCGCCAGCACGATGCCCGGCACCGCGAAAACCACCTGAATGCCATGTCGGGCCAGCCACGGACCCAGGTAGCCGTGGATGCCGAAAAAAATCACGTAAATCAGCCCGGAAATCACCGGCGAGACCGCGAACGGCAGATCAATCAGCGTGGTCAGCAGGCTCTTGCCTACAAACTCGAACTTGGCCACCGCCCAGGACGCCGCCACCCCGAACACCAGGTTCGCCGGCACGGCAATCACCACGGTCAACAGGGTCAGTCGGATCGCGGCCCGCGTGTCGGGCGTCTGAAGCGATTCCCAGTACACGCGCAGCCCTTCCGAAAACGCCTGCACGAACACCGCCGCCAGCGGCGCGATGAGGAACAGCCCGACGAACAGCATCGCCACGAAAATCAACAGGCCGCGCACCGGCCACGGCTCCGTGGTGGCCCCGCGCCGAACGCCCGCCGCCGCGCGATTCCCTGGACTTCGCTGTTCCCGGTCCGTCACGAACGCACCCTCACGATCGCCGCACGCTGTGCCGCTGCCCGCTCCACCATTGCAGCAGGTTGATGACCAACAACAGCAGGAACGACGCCACCAGCATCGTCACGGCGATGGCCGTCGCCCCCGCATAGTCGAACTGCTCCAGCTTCATCACCATCAGCAGCGGGACAATCTCCGTCCGCATCGGCATGTTGCCGGAGATGAAAACGATCGAGCCGTACTCCCCCAGCGCCCGTGCAAAGGCCAGCGCGAATCCCGTCAGCAGCACCGGCCAGAGCTCCGGCAGAATCACCCGCCACAGGGTCTGCGCCCGCGGAGCCCCCAGACTCGCCGACGCCTCCTCCACCTCCGGGTCCAGATCCTCCAGCACCGGCTGAAGTGTCCGCACCACGAAGGGAAGCCCGATGAACGTCAGGGCCACCACGATGCCCGCCGGCGTGTAGGCCACCCGGATGTCCAGCGGAACCAGGTATCGGCCGATCCAGCCGTTGCCGGCGTATACGGCCGTCAACGCGATGCCGGCCACCGCCGTCGGCAGCGCAAACGGCAGATCGATCAGCGCGTCCACCAGCCGCCGTCCGGGAAAGCGATACCGCACCAGCACCCACGCCAGAATCAGGCCGAACAGCAGGTTGATACAGGCCGCGATGGCCGACGCCCCGAAGCTCAATCGGAACGCGGCCACCACGCGGGCATCCGCGACGATCGACCAGAACCGATCCGCACTCAGTTGCGCCGTCCGCAGGAAGAGCCCGGCCAATGGAATCAGGGCCACCAGGCTCATATAGAGCACGGTAAACCCGAGCGTCAGCCCGAATCCGGGCAAAATGCTTCGCTGTCTCAGCAGCAACCTCATTCGACGCCTCTTGCCCCGCGACGGGTCGTCTCGCCTTACTTGCCCGGCTGGTAAATCCGATCGAACACCCCACCGTCGGCGAAGTGCTTCTCGTGGGCTTTCTGCCAGCCCCCGAACGCCTCATCGATGGTGATCAGCTCCAGCCGGGGAAACTTGTCGCTGTATTTCTCCGCGATCTTCGGATTCGACGGCCGATAGTGGCACCTGGCGGCCACTTCCTGTCCCACGTCCGAGTACAGGAATTCCAGATAGGCCGTCGCCAGCGCGCGCGTGCCGTGCGCATCCACCACCTTGTCCACGATCGTGACCGGAGGTTCGGTCAGAATGCTCATCGACGGGAGCACGATCTCGACCTTGCCCTTGCCGAGCTTCTCGACGGCCAGAAACGCCTCGTTCTCCCAGGTGATCAGCACGTCGCCGATTTCGCGCTGCACGAAGGTCGTGGTCGCGCCGCGGGCCCCGGAATCCAGCACGGGCACGTTTTTGAACAGCCTGCCCACAAACTCCAGGGCCTTGGCTTCGTCGTTGTCATTGTGCTTCAGGGCGTATGCCCAGGCGGCCAGATGGTTCCACCGGGCGCCGCCGGAGGTCTTGGGATTCGGCGTGATCACGGACACGTCGGGCCGGACCAGGTCATCCCAGTCGTGAATGTTCTTCGGATTGCCCTTGCGAACCAGGAACACGATCGTGGAGGTGTACGGACAACTGTTGTTGGGCAACCGTTTCTGCCACCCCTCGGCGATCAGACCGCGCCTGCTGATTTCGTCAATGTCATACGCCAGCGCCAGCGTGACCACGTCCGCCTCCAACCCGTCGATCACCGCCCGGGCCTGCTTGCCCGCGCCGCCGTGCGATTGGCGAACCAGCACGTCTTCGCCCTTTTCGCTCTTCCAGTGCGAGACGAACGCCGCGTTGAACTCCTGATACAACTCGCGGGTCGGGTCATACGAAGCGTTCAGCAGCACCTTCTGAGCCGCCACCCCTGGCATCGCCCAGGCCCACGTCACCATCAGCACCGTTACGGCAAGTCGTCCGCTCTGCATGTTCCCCGCCCTTCGCGTCATGGTTTCTCAGAGTCGTCCACCCAGGAAGCACCGGCCGGCCGCCTCCGGGAAGAACGTAAGAGGAGGGAAACCGCCCTTCCCGCGGGCGACCGGCCAAGCCAATCGGTTCGTCATGAAGAAGGGAGATGAGCATCCGCCGTGCCACACACCGAGAAATGAGGGATAACGCGTTTTTCAGTACTGAAAACCGCATTACAACTCCCTCCACCCCCGTCAACCGTGAAATATGATAGAATATCCAGGGATTCTTGATGTTTACCCAGTGTATATAGTAGAATACCCGTTGTATGAAACAGTTTACGAGCCTGTTATTGGACGTCTGGCGTGAGACCGGACTGCATAGCGAGATCCAGGAGGCGGTCAGCCGAATCGCTCCCCTGCTTGCCCAGCACACGCCGTTGCAGCTCCTGCTGGTTCGCCAGATCGACGTGCAACGATCGTGTGTCGACACCATCGCGGCCGGGACGGCCAACCAGGCCCCGCCGCCCAAATTGACTCGAACCCTTTGTACCGCCGCCGAAATGGAAAACCTGCTGGCCTGGTGCCGCCAGGACGAACTCCTGTCGGTCCCGCGGGACGCGGACCGGTCCGACTGCCATCCCTATGCTCCCGAAGGCATGACCGGTGACATGCTTATCGGTCCTTTGCTGCGTGAGGCCGGACCGGGCGGCTTGTTGATCATGATGGCTACCGCCGGGCGAAGCTTCGGCACCGGCGACGGCGACCTGTTCCGCGCCCTGCGGACGCCGTTGGCGGTCGCGCTGGAAAACGACCGCCGGCTTCGGGAGATGGAGGCATACCGCCAGGCAGCGGAGGCCGATCGACAGTCGCTGCTGGCCCGGCTGGGCCGCCAGGACATCAGTGACACGATCGTCGGCGCCGAATCCGGCCTTCGCGAAACCCTGGAGCGGGTGGACCTGGTCGCCCGATCCGACGTGCCGGTATTGCTGCTGGGAGAGACGGGGTCGGGCAAAGAGGTGATCGCCCGCGCCATTCACACGCGGTCTCCACGAACGTCTGGGCCGTTCATGCGGGTCAATTGCGGCGCGATTCCGGCGGAGTTGATCGATTCCGAGCTGTTCGGACACGAGCGTGGCAGCTTCACCGGAGCGGTCGCGCTGCGTAAAGGCTGGTTCGAGCGGGCCGACGAAGGCACGCTCTTCCTGGACGAGGTCGGCGAGCTGCCCGCGGCCGCCCAGGTGCGTCTGCTGCGTATCCTGCAAGACGGAACTTTCGAACGCGTCGGCGGCGAGAAGCCGTTGAAAGTGGACGTCCGCATTGTCGCGGCCACCCATCGTGACCTGCAATCCATGGTCGCCGAAGGGACATTCCGGGCCGATTTGTGGTATCGACTGGCGGTCTTCCCCATTGAGCTTCCGTCCTTGCGGAACCGGCCGGAAGACATGCCGGCTCTGGCCGCTCACTTTGCCCTTCGGGCGGCCAAGCGGTTCGGGTTGCCGATCGTCGTCCCAACGCCGGAGGACATCCGCGCGCTGCTTGCCTATGACTGGCCGGGAAACATCCGCGAGCTTGCCTCCGTCATCAATCGGGCGGCCATCCTCGGCAACGGTCGAAAGCTGGAGATCGCCAAGGCCATGTGGGGAGCGCCCGCTCCGCCCCGCCCGGTCGCGGAACCCGGCCCCGCCAGACCGATCATGGCGCCGCCCATTCGGGCGATCGAGGAGCCGACGTCGCCGTTCCCGTCGCTGGATACGGTCATTCGCAACCACATCGAGACCGCGCTGAAGATGACGCATGGCCGGATCGAGGGCCCCTTTGGCGCGGCCCGGTTGCTCGGTGTGAATCCACACACGCTCCGGGCGCGCATGCGGAAGCTGAACGTGGACTGGAGACGATTTCGCCCCCCTCCAGCCTCTTCGAGATGATCGGCCATTCGTCCGCGCAGAGGGTCATCCGCGGAACCATCGACGCTCACCCCATTCCACGGCGGGCATGACCCTTTCAGGGTGGAGCGGTATGATGGCCCTTCGTCCTGTCGGGCATTGGCGGCGTCGGCGGATGCGGTCGGCGACGGCTCAAACCGGAGCGAAGAACGAATGCGGATCACGGGGACATTTCTGGACGAGATCACCCACGACATCCCCAGCCAGAACTGGGGACCGCGGGAATGGGAGGCCGATTTCGACGTAATGCGCCAGATCGGCATCGACACGGTTATCCTCATCCGATCGGGGTATCGGGAGCGGGCGGTCTTCCACTCCCGGTCACTGGGTCGGCATCGCCCGATGCTCGCGGTGCGAGAGGATCTGGGCACGCTTTTCCTGGAACTGGCCGGGCAGAACGGCATGAGGCTGTTCTGGGGCATCTACGATCCCGGCGACTGGGCGCAGAACCCCGGGCACGCCCTGGCGGTGAATCGCGACTTCATGAAGGAAGTGGCCGAGCGGTTTGGACCCCACCCGGCCTTCCGCGGCTGGTACCTGACCTTCGAGCTGTCCCGCAACAACCCCGAGCAGGTGGAATTGATGGTGGCCGCGGGTGGCCTGGCCAAGAACCTGACGCCCTCACTGCCCACGCTGATCTCGCCCTACATCGCCGGCCCCAAGGCGCCGCCCGGGGAGGAGCCTATCCCGCGGGGGCAGCACGAACAGGAGTGGCGAGCCATTTTCGGGCAGATCCGTTCGTGCATTGACATCGTGGCGTTTCAGGACGGCCACGTGGACTTTCTGGACGCGCCGGATTACCTGGCGACGAACCTGCGTCTCGCCCGCGAGGCCGGCCTGACTTGCTGGTCCAATGTGGAGACCTTCGATCGCGACATGCCGATCAAGTTTCCGCCCATCGACTGGCGGAAGCTCGAGTTCAAGATGGACGCGGCTCGCGAGGCCGGGGTGGACAAGCTGATCACGTTCGAGTTTTCCCACTTTCTGAGCCCGCACTCCGCGTATCCCGCCGCGCGGAACCTGTTCCGGCGCTACTGCGAACGGTTCGGGCTCGACGTGAAGCCTTCCCCATGCCGTTTTCACGGTGGTTCATCCACCTGATTCCGCCATGGAGACGAGGCCGCGTGTGACGGTCGGTCGCGGCACGCGGACGAGCCCGGGGGGCGGTGTTTCCGCGCGGACACACGGCCGTTTTCCGGCTACAGGGGTATCCAGACGGGGTGAGCGGATCAGAACTCGAATGACAGTTCGATGCCGACCTTGTAGGCGCCCACCGTCTGCGTGCAGTGGGCGACACGGGCGGGAACCCACGGGTCGTTCTCATCGCGGCGCAGTTCCACCCGGGTGGTTTCGCCCAGGCGGTTGCGACAGACCACGCCGATTCCGTCTTCGCTGATGTCACGGCTGTAGACGTAGCATATGCGCTTGCCCGCGCGGAGCTCCATAGGCCGATGCCAGGCATAGCGCCGGCGACTGCGTTTGATGTCGTGCGAGCTCGGCTCGCCGAACAGCTTGGCTTCCTGAAGCCAGTTCGCCACGACTTCCCGGACTTCCGATGTATTCGCGCGCGGCATAAGCGTCATCTCCCGCTGCCGATCGGACAGAACCTCTCTGGATTCCTATCGGAAGCACACCGCCGGCTCTGAACGACGGCAAACCGTTTTTCCGGCAGCTCTCGAGCCGCCCACCACACCGCGCCTCCGCCCGTCCGTAAAACGACGTTACCGGACGCTCCATCATCGCGCGGGGCCGGACCACTGACGGCCGCGCCAATGCCGGCGTGACATTTCCGGACGCGCGTTTTTTCCCGAACGCTCGATCCGGAGAAACCGGCAAAGTTCGCCGACTCGCTTGCCTTCCGCCGGCGCGTATTGGATTCTGGAGGGTGACTGGCGAAGCCTGACAAACCGGGCAGGACACGACCGCTTTCACGACGCGACGGCTTCCGGCCGCACAACGGTTTCAGGTCCGACCAGTCCTGGAGACGTCGAATCGGGGTGGTTGCGACGGTCTCGCGTTCCGGGGGGGAAAGAGGCTTTTTTTCACGCACACGCCGGAACGGATCGACTCGAACCCGAACAGACGTCGGTTTTCTTCCGAAGGGCAGCGCGGCCCCGCGCCGCGATGCCGCAATCGCCGTGTGAGGGGACGGAAAATGACTGCCGGGCCGGCGCCATGCGCGCGATGGGGATGGATTGCCGCGTGTCTCGGATGCGCACTGCTGACCAGCGTCGGCTGCTCGTCGGTCGGCAACGCACCGTCGACAAGCGACGCCGAGCCGCTGGACAATCCCACCGGGAATCCCGGAGGCGGGGGGGATCGGAATTACGAATACGTGTTCATCGAGCCTGATGGACCCGTTGGTCCGACGACCGGCCCTTTCGCAGCGGCAAACGTCGTGACCTTCCAGAATTCCCAAGCCTGGATTGAAGGCAGCATCTCCAGCCCGTCCGACGTGGATGTGTATGACCTGGGCCCCATCGAGGCGGGCGACGCTTTTGTTGTGGATGTCCGGGCGCGGTCCACTCTCGACGCCGTGGCGGCGCTGTTTGACGCCGACGAGAACCTCATCTACGCGAACGACGACCGCGCCTATTATGCCGGGCTGCTTGATCCCCGGATCAGCGTGACCGTCCGCCGCCGAAGCGGGCATTGTTACCTGGCCATCGCCTCCAGCGTCGGCTCCGGCACGCAGGGTGATTACTCGGTTACGGTGTTCCGCGGTCCTCCGGAACAAATCCCCGCGCCGCAGACGCAAATCGTGTTTCTGAATTTCGACGGAGAGGCGTCCGTGACGATCGGCAACCGACCGGCCGTCGGCGTTCCGCCGTTCGAAGGCAGCCGGATCGCACCGAGGTATGATGGTCAAACCGACCAGATGATCGAGCAGATCACGGCCTACGTGCGCGAAGACTTCGCGGGCCTGAACGTCGAAATCGTCTCGTCACGAGAGGATTCCCGGCCCCTGGCGCCGCACACGACTATTCATTTCGGCGCGTATGACCCGGATCTGCTGGGTGTGGCCGCCAACGTGGATGAATACAACGAACAGCTCGTGCAGGAGGCTGTCGTATTCGTGGACACCTTCCAGGCCTTCCTGGTGCTGAACCCCACGGCCGAGGAAATGGCGCAGGCCCTGGCCAACGTCGCCTCACACGAACTGGGGCACCTGCTGGGCCTGCAGCACAGCCATGATCCGCGATGCCTCATGGACGTCTCCGCCACACTGCGGCAGATGCTCGGCCCGCAGGCGTTCAAACGCGCTCTGCTGGACAAGTACGTATTCCCGATCGGCTACCAGGATGCACCGCTGCTTCTGGTAGAGGCGGTCGGCGGTGACCTGGACGTGCTCCGGGCGGCGTCCAAGCAGGAAAGCCGACTGCGGGCCGCCTGGTACGACGAAGAAACCGCCCCGGCCGCTCGCGACGGCCTGCAATTCTCCACTTGTTTCGGCGGCGTATGCGAGAAGATCCGGGCTGCTGAGCAGAAGCGCTACGAGGCTCTGATAGACTCACCCGGCGCGTCCGAAACCGATTAAACCGTCAGAGCCACCCATCACGAACAGGGCAGGCCGCCTTCTGGCGACCTGCCCTGTTCCACGCGCAGCGCAGAAAACAGGCCGAGACCCCCGTCACCTATCCCCACCTTGGACAGGCCAGAAGGCCTCACTCAGACAACGAGGGTCACGGCCAAATCGCTCCTATCCCCGTCCGGGTACGAGAACACCTAAGTTTATCACATAAATCACAGACCGGCCAATGAACTCCCGAGGATTTCCAGATCGAACGCGATTCAGTGTCACTTCTGTCCGCTGCCACCGTTCCGTTCGCGTGAAAACAAGGGCGCTGTTCACAATCGCAACGAACTGCTTCTGCCAGGCAACACGAGTCCGCGACTTGGGTATTACGAACACCGGTTTGACGTGCTACGGTCGGAGGCGCCGATGCGCGCCGACGGGTTGATCGCCGACCATAACCGCCCCATCGGGCCAAACCGAAACATCTCAAGAAGAGTCTTGAGTTTGCCTGCGACGGAGGAACGCCCCAGCCCCTGGTGTATCCGCTGCGCCAACGGGACGTCGAGACGCAGCTCGGACAATGGCACGGAATCCAACTCGTGCGGGTGGACATAGAGCACAATCGGACGACCGCCAGCAACCACCCGGCAGAGCCCATTCCGCACAAGCCGGTTGGGCATCAATCGGAGATAACCGCCGCCACCGACCGGCCACGGGCGACCCCACCACTGGACGGTGGTTACCGGGATCTCGGTCAGTTGCAAGCCCCGCCGCGTGCGGACTCGAGCCGGGCCGGCCGGCCAGCCCCGTATGCCATAGCCCCGCAGGCTCATCGGAAACACGGAAGAATCGTAACGGAAGCCCGACTCGGCCAGGATGTCCAGTGCCCACGTGGTAGCGGCCGTGATGGAAAAACGGGGCGCTCGGTATCCGATAACGGGTTCGCCGGTCACGTCCTCGATGATTGCTTTTCCGCGAACCAGATCGGTTCGGAACCGTTCGGGAGTGAGCTGGTTCAATTCCACGTGGTCCAGGCCGTGGGATTGAATCTCGTGGCCGGCAGCCTGGATGCGTCGAATCAATGCCGGAGAATGCTCCGCCACGTTGGAGAGCACGAAGAACGTGGCTCGCGTGCCCTGCCGATCGAACAGATCGAGCAGCCGCTCCGTCCCGCGGTGAAAGTCGTTCGAGACGGGCAGCGAGTGGTCAAACACGGACTGTCGCCAGTCTTCCAGATCGACGCTGATCACATGGCAGAGGCTGGCCGGGTCGGACGGTGGCGCCGGATCCACCAGAATCCCTTCGATCGGGGATTCCCGCCAACCGGCCGGGGGAGTCGGGTCTTGCCGAAGGTGGCGACGCACGGGTACGGCTTTCCGCAGCATGGTCGGCCGATCGGGCGTGGGGGACGACGCCGTCTCCCCGAGGGGCGATGCGGCCTTTGCTTACCCTAGCGTCGACCAGTCCCCGGGGGCGGCTTGAGTTTCTTGCAAATCGGATGCCTCGGGCGCGCGACCGGCGGCGGTGGCAGGTGCGTGGGAGCCGACGCTGTCGCCCTTACCGCGGCTGGAAGCCAAGTCCGCGGAACGAACACACGTAACGCCTTGGACGACCACCCGACGCCGCAAACCATGAGTCTCGCCGGCCGCCGAGGGGGATTCCGGAAGAGCTTGACTCTTTGTCAGGACGATTGGCCCCCGGTTTTGTCGCGAGGCTCTTCTGCCTTCTTTGCGTCTTCGGTCGTGCCGTATTTGACGCTGCAGCCGTAGGGCTTGGTCTCTGTCGTCTCGATGGCCCTGCCTTCCGTCAGCGCAGCCAGGGCCGCGGCAACATAATTCGTCACTTGCTTCGGATCCCGTCTCGCGTTGACGTTCGAGTCGCTGTCGATGGCGCCGCTGTAAACGAGAGTCCCTTCACGATCGATCACGAACATGTGCGGCGTGGTTTTGGCCTGGTAGATACGCCCGACACGCCCGTCTGGATCCAGCAGAATCGGAAGCGTGTATTGGCTTTTTTCGGCTGACGCGCGAGTCTCTTCCTTCTTCTCCCGGCAGAAATGGCTGGAATCAACGGCCAGCCAGGCGACGCCCTTTTTCTCGTATTCCGCGGCAAGGTTCTGCATGGTGTGGGCCTCGCCGTGATGGAACTGGACGTACGGGCACTGATAGTTCGTCCACTCCAGCACCACAATCTTGCCCTTGAGATCGGACAGCCGGTGTTCCTTGCCGTCGAGATCCTTCAGAGCAAAATCCGGCGCGGCTTTCCCGATTTCCGCCCGCACCTCCTTCGGGGCCGCGTCGCCCTTTTTGTCCTCCTTATCATCGGCCCAGGCGACGGCCGTGAGAAAGGCGACCATCGCCACCGCCAAAGCTCCGCACACGATCGTTCGCCGCATGGAGAGTATCCTTGTCAATCAGACGGGGCAAAGCCACCCAGCCAACAACCTACGCCGATCGTGGCCAGTGGCATACATTCCGGCGGAGCATAGGCCCGCTTCGTCGTGACCGACAAGTATCTGGCGCCGATTGTGCGCATCCTTACAAAAAACCAGGTTTCCGCGGGCCGACTCACAGTGCCGCCACCGCGATGATGATCCTTTCCCCGGTCGCGCGAATGGCGGGCCACGCGAGCAGCATCAACAGGGACGCGAAGGCCCCAAGGGCGAGCCTCGCGGAAAAGGCCGGCGCGGCAGCCATTGCCGTACGCACGGCCCGCCAACCCGCGGGAACGAGCAGGGCCGGCGGCGCCAGCCATACGATGGCGTGAGCGGCACACACTCGCGGGAAAAGCAGAAGCGCCAGAGCGTTGACCAGCATCCACAGACGCATGGCATGGTCGAGTGAGGCCGGACCGACAGGCGATTCGCCTGGAGCCTTCACCCACCCCCCGATCCACAGACCCAGCAGGCCCAGCCCCAACAGTGGAGCAGCCAGGTCGGCGACGTCTGCGCCAAACCGCCACACCGCCGCCGGGCCCAGGCGTGACAGCGGTTCAGGAACGCGAACCGCAATCCACAACGGCCAGCCATCCAGCCAACCGGCCAAGCCGACCAGCACCAGGCCCAACGTTGCGCCGGTTCCAAACCGGACGGTCAGCCGACGGGCTCGACTGTGGGCATCCATCCGGCGTGCGGCACTCAGCACACCGACGACCGCCCCGAACAGCAGCGGCGAGAGGGCCGTTGCCGCGCCGAGGATCATTCCCGCTGATGCGAAGGCCCGCGGACGACGAATGAGC
>MTKY01053084.1_pt1 | contig 13753 bp, 11 predicted proteins | sample 1042731 | NCBI WGS metagenome assembly MTKY01 (sample SAMN06212206, study PRJNA360538) | anaerobic digester metagenome | biome: Wastewater treatment plant; material: sludge; isolation source: anaerobic digester fed with sludge from wastewater treatment plant | place: Denmark: WWTP Soeholt ... | reverse complement strand
GTCGTCACCGACTTCCAACCACCCCACTTCTTTGACCAGCCCATCGGGGTCGATCTTCGTCAACTGGACGCGGCCTTCTAGCACAAGAATCAGACGATCGGCAGTCTCGCCCTGGCGAAAAAGCCATTCCCCATTTCCATACACCTGGTCGTGGACAAATGGCACAATCCGGTATAACTCATCTTCCCAGCGTTCAGCACGGAAGTTTTGAAACAAGCGAATCTTTTCCAAAAACCCGACGACCCGCGATGGTTGCAGCGGCCCCGGCAAGTGCTCTCGCAGATAGGGACTCTGGTCATAGATTTTAACCAGCTCGCGGAAAAGCAGGTACAGCAGGCGTGTGTTCTCCACAGCTACCGCATTCACGCCTTGAAGTTGTTGAACAACCAGCTCCACGCGCCCGAATATCTCGCCGGCCTTGTATTCGGCGATCTGGGTCACATTGCCCAGTTCATCCGCGCGCGTCAGCCGGACTTTTCCCTCCATAATGATGCACAGGCGATCCGGCACTTGCTCCTGGGTCATGATTCGTTCTCCCGGCTCGTACACCCGCTCGCGGACGTAGGGAACTATGCGCATGAGCACGTCTTCCCCGGCGCTGCCGGTCAGGGATTGAAACAGAGGAACTTTTTTGAGCTGTACCAGAACGTCTTTCGGTTCCATAACGTTAGCCTCTCACCGGAAATTATACTACAATCCTATGACTATGGCGCCCGGCCCCAGATGTGCGCCGAGTACCGTAGTCACATCGACAAACAGAGGATGTGGCAAAGTGGGGATCAAGGCGCTGATCTGCTGCCATAGCGCCTCGGCCTCTGCGCGCGCATAAGTGTGGACCATAACCAGGGATTCAACAGGACGGAGCACGTCGAGGATGGTCAACAACCGCTCGAGAGCTTTCTGGCGCGTGCGTACCCGCTCCATACCGATCACGCTGTCGTTCATCTTCAGCAGCGGTTTGACGCGCAGCACCGATCCCAGCAACACCTGAAGGCGCGACAGACGACCACTGCGTCGCAGGTATTCCAATGTATCCAGCGTCGCCACAGTGTGGACACGCTTCGTATACACCCGGAGATTCCCAACGATGTCATCAATCGACTGCCCGGCCAGCACGTTTCTGGCAGCCTCAAACGCCACCAGCCCCGTACCGACGGTCAACTGCCCGGAATCAATCACCTGTATGAGTGCTGAGATAATCGTTTCGGCAGCCATGCGGGCCACATTGACGATGTTGCTCAATTTGGCCGAAATATGGACCGATAGAATCCCGCTGGCACCCTGATCGATCAACTTTTCGTACGTCTCGGCAAAGCCCCCCATTCCCGGTGCAGATGTGGTTGGCGGCGGATTATGAAAGGGCAGCTGTTGGTAAAATTCTTCGCGTGAGAGATCAATGCCATCCCGATAACTCTTCCCACCTATATTGATATAACAGGGTACAACAGTAATGCCGTATTCTTCGATCAGGGCAGGGGGCAAATCGCACGTGCTATCCGTCACAATCTTAATTGTCATGGATGCCTCGTGGTCACTTGATTGGCGTAACGCCTTTCTTCAGGATGATGTTGCCGTACTTCGCCGTCTCGCCGGTCATCACGACGGCGAACGCCTGTTTGGCGCGTTCGTAGAAGGCGAAACGCTCCAGGCGGGCGATGGGCGGCGTCTCAAGCCAATGCCGGTCGATGGCGGCGCGGTAGCTGGCTTCGACGGCGGGATCGAGCGTGTCTCCGGGGACGGGGGCCATCATCAGCACCGGGCTGTCGACGTAGGTGTCGAGTGCGAACAGTGGGAGGATCGCATCCAATAAATCGGCGGCGCGCAGCCCATCCGCGCGCAGCACGCGGGCGTTACAGCTCTCGCCGGGAAAGTGCGCGTCCGCCAGGACGATCTCGTCGCCGTGCCCCATCCGGCACAACAACGCGAGCAAATCAGGACTGAGTAACGGAGAGATACCAACGAGCATAGACGGCCTCCTTGTTGTAAGAAATTACGAATCAGCGAATCGAAGAATCAGCGAATCGAAGAATCAGCGAATCGAAGAATCAGCGAATCGTAGAATCAGCGAATCGTAGAATCAGCGAATGGCGAATATGGAATGGTTTGCTCATTCGCTCATTCGCCCATTCACCCATTCGCCCATTCGCCCATTCACCCATTCGCTCATTCGCCCATTCGCCCATTCGCCCATTCACCCATTCGCCCATTCGCTCATTCGCCTATTCGCCCATTCGCTCATTCGCTCATTCGCCCATTCGCCCATTCGCCCATTTACCATTGATGATCCAATCCGGCTCGTATTCCAACGCCACACGTGCGCCCGCGAGGGCCGTATCGGTGCTGGGGTCAGGTTCCACAGCGTCGAACACGCGCCACGCGAGACCGACTTTGCGCAGGTGCGCCGTGACCGTATCCACGAGGCCCACCTTCACCAACGTCGTATCGGTCACGAGCAACGCCCGCGTTCCCTTGACGTCATCCAGCGCATCCAGCGCCCCCTCACCAAACACAATCTGCGGAGAAACAAAGTACCACATCGTCACCCTCCTAGAACGGTCAGCAGATTAAGCGGATTTAATGGATTAAGAAGTAAAAAATCTGCTTAATCTGCTAAATCTGCTGATAAAACTTAGTCGCCAAAATCCGTCGGAATGAGTTTCGTGCAGGCGATGATCTCCTTGGCGGCTTTGGGATACCGCATGATCATCTTCATATCGCCCTGAAGTTTGAGGCGGCGGGTCATCATCCCCTGAATGGGATCGAGTTTCCCTTCGATCACCTTGCGCCAGGAACTGAACAACGCACTGATGACGTAACCGGCCTTCTTTTCGTCCAGGCTGCTCACCTGCATCGCGTCGGGGCTTTTGCCGTGATAGAGACCGAGATAGAGATAGGCCGTTTCGGGATAGGCGTCGTCCGGTTCGACGATGAAAATGAAGTCCCCTTCCCAATTCTTGGCCGATTGCTCGTAGGAAGGGCTGGCGTTGAGGTGCTCACTGAGCTGTTTGATCCACTCGTCCGAAGGGAATTTGATACTCGTCATCGTTCTATTCCTTTTTTGAATTACGTGAAGTTGACTGTTAAGAACGCTAAGGTTTCCCCAATCCTGTGCAAGGTGGCAAGTAGAAGACATTGTCGGGAAGAAGTGTGCTCGCCTCAACGACGGCTGACCACCGCTCGCCCAACCCAGGATCCCATACCCCCAACGCGACTCTGCCATCGAAGGTGCTCATCCCGCGCAGGACACGCACCTCCTGTATCCGCTCGCCGGGTTGCCAGGCGGCGATGGGATAGAGACCGCGTAGCGCATCGCCATCACTCTGTGTGACCAGCTTACCATCAGGGCCGATCCAGTGTGTGAAAATCGTGGGATTGCCGGATACCAGTCCCCTGACTTGCCACTCCAGCGCGATGGCAAGTTCATCCGCGCCGGTCCAATGACATTCCGCGGCACTGAGGACAACCGTCTCGCCAAAGGTGACCAATGGCGCGCCCCGCTCTCCTCCTGTGCGAATCGCCCCCGCGAATGAAAGTGTAGTCCGGTGAGCCGTATAGTCAACCACAAACACGCGCGTCGCAGCCCGCAGATCATCCATTGAGACGAAAGGATCGGCTAACTCAAGCGCATAGGGGAGTCCTGAGGGCAAAATCAGGCCCATAGAACGGGCTTCGAAATCGCGGGCGACATCGCTGTGGACGGCGACAAACATCTCTCCACTGGTCGGGGGTGGAATAGGGATCATGCCTTCGTGCATCAAGGGGTAAACGCGGCGCTCAGGGGTCACCCGGCCCGGCAGGTTGATCACCAGCGTGCCCGGCGACGCTTCCGCCTCGGCGACGGTTTCCCAAAGTACATCACCGACCATCCGGTGCGTAGACACAATTTGACGCAGGAACACAAACGCAGGCAACAGCGCCGCCGCCAGAAAGATCGTCTGTAACCCGCGCCGGATCCACAGCCGACGCGATGTCTCTCCTATGTCCGCGATGGTCAGTCCCCACAAAAGCACGATGCCGATCGCCGCCGGATAGAAGGCGCGCCCAGGATCACGGAACCAGTTGAATGCCTGCGTCGTCAAGGGCATCACAGTCCACAACAGCACCCACCCCAGCGCAAAAAGAAACCAGTGGAACTGCCCAAGTCGCGCATTGAGGAACGCGAGACCCGCGAGGGTTAGCACACCCAGCACAGTCATCAACAGGATGTCGTTAAGTCCCAAAAAGCCACTCACCGGCATCACCACCTGCGCCAGGGGATAGGCCAGGCATTGTAACCAGGCCACGACGTTGTACCAGGGATGCAATCCCGTGATGAGCTGCGTTGGCACTTCGCTGGAAAGGATAAAGATAACGGTCAGCGGTATGGCAGAGGCGACAAGATGCGCGCCCGCCCAGCGCGAATAGGGGCGCCTTCGCAGCAACAACTCCGCCAGCAGGATGCCGCCCGCAGCCACCACGCCCGCTTCCCAAACCAGCCCAGCCATCAGCGTACAAAGCGCGCTGCACAGATGTAGCACCAGATGGTCGTGCTCCCGCGCCTCAAGGTACAACAACAGGGCGCTCAAACTCAGTCCTGTGACCAACGGATAAGAAATAGAGCTGATCCACAGAACAACGTTGGGCGCAAACGGGAAGAGCGCAAACAGCGCGGCGACGACAGGGCCGGCATAGCGCGGGCCACGCCCCCAGCGCGCGACCAACAACCCGGCCAACGTCGCGCAGAGGATATGGCCGGCTATGTTCAGCCCATAAAGTAAGGCCGGCGAGAGCGTACCAGTCAGCAAGTAAATAGCGCGTAGCAGGATGAAGACCAGTGGTCGCCAATCGCCATACGGGTTGAGACGATACCAGTATTCGATGGCCGGGGTTTGCTTGATCCAGGGGATCAATTGTAAATCGTCGGCGTAGAAGGGCAAACGCAGTGCGTCACCGTAGACCAGTAAAGTCAGGATAATAGCCACCACCAGGCTAATGCCCCCAAGCACAAGATAGGCGTTCCTTAACGGAACCTGCGGCTGATCACAAAAACGCTTGCGCCGAATCACAATCCGGCGCTGCGGGAACGGCGGATTGTGATCCGCCTTAAGCGTTGAAGTAAGGCTATTTTTAGAGGAGACACCGGTGCTGGCGCACTCCATGCAAGCGCGAAAATCTGTCAATGGATTTTTTGCCATTTGCCATTTGCCATTTGCCATTTTCGAAGGAGATCAAGGTTTGATTTGCCCGAATTTTCACCAGGGGTTGCGGTTCAACGTCTGCTCATTATGCCACCCTCACGGCGGTGACGAACGGCGACAACTTCAGCCAGAATGGAAAGCGCGATCAGTGCCGGCTCTTTACCGCCGATATCCAGCCCGACAGGGCCGTGGATGCGGGCCAATTCCTGTTCATCGAACCCCGCTTCGACCAGGCTCGCTCGGCGGTCGGCCTGGGTCTTGCGGCTGCCCAAAAAACCGATGTAGAAAGCGTCGCTACGCAGCGCCAATTTGAGCGCCGGAATATCGAACTTGGAATCGTGAAAGAGGACGACGACAGCGGTGCTCACGCCGAAATCCGGCGATTTGAAGACATCCTGTGGCCAACCAAAGCGCGTTCCCACGTCGGGGAAGCGTTCCTCCCGCAAAAAGGTGCGCCGGGCGTCGCTCACGATGACCTCGAAACCCAACACGCGGGCCAGCGCCGCCAACGAGACCGCGATGTCGGTGGCGCCAAAGATGATGAGCGTGGGCGGCGGCGCAATGACTTCGATGAAAAATTCGCCCTGCGGGTAGCTGTGCTTTTGGGCGTAGGGGCCGGGCCAGGCCGCCGCGACGTCCATCAGCACTTCGCCATCCAGATCGGGATCGCCCAACGTACCGTGTGTCGCGCCGTCAACGGTGTGCAACAAATGGACGGGCGGTTTGTCCGCATCGATCCGTGAAACAAAAGCCACCGGACGCCGCGCCTCAACCTCTGCCATCAAGCGTTCGTGGAGTGGAGTCCACCGCTCGATCAGCAGGTCGATGGCACCGCCGCACGCCAATCCAGCGCTCCACGCCTGCTCGTCGGTAATGCCGAAATTAGGCCGGCGTATGGCCTCACGCCCCTGCAAGACGAATTCCATCTCGGCGATCACGTCACCATCGACGCAACCGCTGCTCACCGAACCGGCCACGTCGCCCTCGGCAGTGATCAGCATCCGCGCCCCCGCCGGGCGCAGCGACGATCCCCGCGTCTCCACAATTGTCGCCAGCGCGAAGTCCGTTTTCCCGGCCTCCCGCCAGCGTTTCACATCCTCGATAATATCACGCATAGTATCACCTCAGAAGATACCCACGAATCTTCACGAATTTCCACGAATCTTCCAATGGGTGCAGATTGGTGGTCCATACTTGCCTCGATCTACACCTGCTCAGGTTTTGGGTTTGCTCCAAGTATAAGAACGCGCTGTGCCATCCGCGAAAACGCGCACAACTTCGAAGCGCACGCGCCCGGCCTCGACGGCTTTGGCAATCTGGCGCTGACCTTCCGTTAGCATAGACTTGCCTTGCTTGATGTCAAGGATGACGATTTCCAAGTCGCCTTCAACGTCCCCATCCTTGAGCGCGCTGTACCCATCGAACACCACGTAGTCCACCGGATCGCCGAGAAAGCGCGCGTCGGCGGGCCAGTAAGCAAACCCCGGCAACAGCGGCGCCATCTGCTCGGCCATTTTCCCCTTGAGGACGGCGCGACTCTGTTCCGCGCCCTGCCGGCGCGCCGAAACAACCGTCTCCGCACGCTGGCCTTCCAATTCCTGGATACGCACTTCGTATTGCTGCACCAGACGCGCCCGCTCGGCTTCGGCTCTGGCGTGGTACGTCGCGGCGATTTCATCGCGCAGGTTACCGCGCTCGCCCTGATCCCGCGTGCGCAACAGCACATACGCGATTACCACGCCGATCACCAGGCCAATGAGCAAGTAGACGATGTCCATTTATCCCCAAAACAACGGTTCCCGCCGCAGATACACACCTGGACTCGCTTCACCCACAAATTCACCGTCGCGCACCAGGAATGTTCCGCGCCGCAGTGTGGACACAACGCGTCCCTGCGCCCGCATTCCTTCATAGGGCGTGTACCCCGCCGCCGAGTGCAGGCGCGATGCGGTGAGCGTATCGATAGGCGTGGGATCGTACAACACGATGTCGGCGTCGGAACCGGGGAGCAGCGCGCCCTTGCGCGGCCACAGGTTGTTGACCTGGGCCGGGCCGGCGGATAGCAATCGCGCGAGATCGGTCCAGTCGATATAGCCATCGCCCACGCCGTAGGTCGCCATCAACGGCAGGAGCGTCTCCAGGCCGGGCAGTCCGCCGGGCGTCTTGGTGAAATCATCGAGGGCCGTCTTCTGCGATCGCGTGTAATCGCAGTGATCGGTGACAATCATATCTACCGCGCCCTCGGAGACGAGCGCCCAAAGCTTCTCGCGTTCCCCTGGGTCGCGCAACGGTGGTTGCAAGATATAACGCCACGGTTCGGTCCCTTCGTAAAGAGTATTGTCGAGCAGTAGATACTGCGGGCACGTCTCGCAGAAGGCGACTTGTCCACGCGCACGGGCGGCAGCCACCAGCGCCGTCGTCGCCGCTATCGAGTTGTGCACGATGACGACGGGCGCGTGCGTGGCTTCGGCCAACAGCAACACGCGGGCGGCGGCCTCCTGTTCGGCCAGCGCTGGACGCGCCGCGCCGTGGTAGCGCCAGCCGGTGTTCCCCGCTTCGATGAGCGCCTGCGTTTGCGCTGTGACCAGTGCATCGTTTTCGCAATGGACGAGCGTCGTCAGCCCATAACGGCCGGCCGCCTCGAGCAAACGCAAGAGCGTCGCGTCGTCCACGTAGTAATTGGGGCGATAGGTGGTGTACAGCTTGAAGCTCTGGATGCCCAGATCGACCAGGTCACCCAGTAGCTCCTCCTGGCCCGGCGGAACGTCAGTCACCATCATGTGGAAGGCATAATCAACGCAGGAAGACGCGGCCTCTGCCAGGCGCGCCTCCAACGCCTCGGCAAAGCTCTGTCCTTTGATTTGCGTGGCAAAATCCACCACCGTCGTCACACCGCCGAAGGCTGCGGCGCGGCTCTCCACTTGCCAGTTGCTCGGCGAAGCATAGATGCCGGTATCCAGTTGGATGTGCACGTGCGCATCGATGACGCCCGGCAGCACCAGCAGATTTATCGCATCCACCACCTCGGCCCCGCGCGGCGCGGGCAAATCCTGGCCGATGGCCTGAATCTGCTCGCCGCGAATCAGCACGTCGGCGTCCAACAGCGTCTCCGGCGTCACCACCGTCCCACCGCGAATCAGCACTGTCTTAGGTTTCACCATAAATACCTCACTGGTTGCCCATGATTGAACATGTTTACTACGTTACTGAAAACTGGCAACTGAAATTTGTCTCACCTGTATTGTAGTCAATTTTCTTCCCTTGTCATCTTTCGCGGACTCTCCCCTTCCTGCCTTCTCGCTGTATAATGGCGGTATGGAACGATCTGGATTGGCGCGCTATTATGCCATTGCTGTCGCATTGGTCGTGCTCGCGTTTGGACTGCGGGTGTGGGGGCTGACAGCAACCTCGCTGTGGTATGACGAGACGTTCGTGCTGTATCACGCACAGCAGGGCGTGATTGCCGGAACGGCGGGCTTGCTGCGCGAGGACAATGCACTTCCGCTCCACGGCTTACTGCTGGCCCTGTGGATCAAGATTGTGGGCAGCGGGGAATTCGCGGCACGCTATCTCTCCGTGCTGCTTGGCACAATCGCAGCGGCGCTGATGTTGCGGCTGGGCGGCGCAGTTCAAGGAAAGCGCTATGGCGGCTGGGGTACCGCGCTGGCCTATGCCACCCTGCCAATCTACGTCTATTACACGCAGGAAGTGCGGATGTACGCGCTCGTCATCCCGCTCGCTGCCGCCTTCGCGTGGATGGGCTGGCGCGTCGTGGAGCGCGGCAAAGGCGGCGGGGCCTACGTCATCCTCGGCGCGGCGATGATGACGGTACACCTCTATGCCGGGCTGTTGTGGGCGGCGGTGCTGGTGTGGGGCAGTTCCAAATGGCAAATGGCAAATGGCAAATCACGAATCATGGTGCACGCATCACGCATCACGCATCACGTTTGGTGGTGGGCCAATGTGGGATTAGGACTAGTCGCGCTACCGATTGCCGCATGGGGACTGTGGCGCACGCAAATGGATGCAACGGCGGTGTCGGCGATACCGGCGGAGGCGCTGCGTTGGATTCCGGTGGTGTTCGGTGTGGGACAATACCTTCCGGAACCGTGGAGTTCGCTCTTTGTGGGGATCGCGGCGTCGGCGCTTGTCGTCGCCGTCATCGGTCTATGGCGTGCCCACCGTGTAGATGGTGCGGTGTGGCTGCTCATCGCACTGCTATTGCCGGTTGCGCTGTTGCTGGCCGCTACCTTCATCAAAGCCAAGTGGAGCGAGCGCTATCTGCTTCTCTCCTTCGGCCTCACCCTCGTCGTGGGTGTGGGAACAGGGTGGGAATACGGAATAGCAAATCCAAAATCCAAAATCTTGCCCCTTGCCTCTTGCCTCCTACTCACAGGCTGGCTTGCTTTGGCAATTCCGGCGCTGGCGCGGCAGGCGCAGGGGACGTGGGCGGTGGGGATAAAGGACGAGTGGCATCCGCGCCCGGATTTTCGCAGCGTGGCCCGGTACATCGAAGCGCACAGCACGCCGGATGATGCGATTGCCGTCATCGGCGGGTATGCGGCGCACACGCTGGATTATTATTACGATGGGCCGGCGCACCTGTTCGGCTTGCCATTCAACACACGCGTGTTGGACACGCAACGTCCGCTGGATTTGCATGCCCTGGCGACGTTAGAACAACAAACGGCGGCATCCAAACGGCTGTGGCTGGTGCTCTGGCAAGACTATCTCGCCGATCCGACAGCCTTGGTGTTGAGCCTGCTCGTCGAAAGCTGCCGCCGCTTGCCGGTAGACGCCAAATTTACCAATGTCGGCGTCGTCCTGTTCGATCTGACCACCTGCGGGCCGCTGGATCAGTTAGCCAGCCCGCCGCATCCACTGGAAGTGGATTTCGTCGAACCGATCCAGCTCACAGGCTACGATGTGATCAAAACCGGTGAAACCTGGGAAGTAGACTTATGGTGGGAAACATCGGGGCCGCTGCCAACGGCTTATCTCGTGTTCGTCCATTTGATTGGCCCTGACGGCACCATGATCGCGCAAAACGATCACATCGCCGGAGCGGATGCGTATCACACCGGACAGTGGACACCGGGCACATCATTGCGCGACCGTTTCTTTCTAAACGTGCCGGGCGGTGTTTGCGATCAATGCGTGCTGCGCGTGGGCCTTTACACAGAACAAGGTCGCCTGCCCCGGCGCAATGGCGGTGATACAATAGTTATCGAACTGACAGAGTGAGAGAGCTGGTCACGAATCTTCACGAATCGACACTTATTTCAGTCTCATTCGTGAGGGTTCGTGAAAATTCGTGGTTTATTTTTGCGGGAGGACATCGTGGCCAAACACATTCTCATCGTAGACGACGACGCACTGTTACGGCGCAGTCTGGCGTTCAACCTGGAACAGGCCGGCTATCGCGCGGAGGCGGCAGGGACGGCAGAGGACGCGATGGCGAAAGTGCGCCTCGACCCACCAGATCTGGTGTTGCTCGACATCGGTTTGCCGGGGATGGATGGACTGGACGCGCTGCGCGCGCTGCGCCAACAACTCAATGTGCCGGTGATCTTCATTACAGCTCGCCGCCGCGAGTTGGATGAGGTACTCGGCCTGGAATTGGGCGCCGACGACTACGTCACCAAGCCCTTCGACTTCGATGTGCTGCTGGCGCGCATCAAGGCCGTGTTGCGCCGGTCTGGCAATGCCGCGCTTACGCCGGCGGAAACCACACCGCTCGTTGTCGGCGACCTGGTCATCGATCAGGCCGCGCATACCGTGACCGTTGGTGGGCGGCCCGTAGACCTGGCTCCGCGCGAATTCGACCTGCTGGCGGCGCTGGCCCAGGCAGCCGGGCGCGTGCTCTCGGTGGACGATCTACTGGCCCGCGTGTGGGGTGCGGAATACGTCGGCGAACCGCAGGTCGTCTACGTGCACATCCGCTGGCTACGCGAAAAATTGGAAGCCGATCCCAAACATCCACAGCGCATCGTCACCGTGCGAGGGGTAGGATACAAGATGCAAGACGCCGGAAGCAAGGGGCAAGAAGCAAGGGGCAAGAGGCAGGAGTAAAGAGGCAAGGGGCAGGAAGCAAGTACGAAAATCTTACATCCTGCACCCTGCACCCTGCATCCTTTAAGGAGGAACTATGCGCTCATTACGCGCGCGGCTTATCCTAAGTCACGTAATACCCTTGATCATCGTCATTCCACTCGTCGGGGTGGCGTTGACGTATTTGTTGGAGACGCAAGTGCTGCTGGCTGGGCTGTCGAACGAATTAGCGCTGCAAGCGGCACTGGTTGCCGACGCTGCTGCACAGAATCCGCAGATATGGTACAGCCCGATACAGGCGGCAGTCTTCGTCTCACAAGTCGGCGGACGGCTGTCTGCACGAATGATGATGCTCGGCCCCGACGGTCAATTGCTGGCTACCAACGATTCGGCTTACCGCGACCAACTCGGAGAGATACTGGATGTTCCCGGTTTGAAAGAAACCGTCGTATCAAAACAAGCCCTCCGTGTGGACTACGGCGAACGGCCCGGCACCGGCGCGGCGGAAGTGCTGATGCCCGTCATCGGACCAACGCTTGACGTCATCGGCGTCATCCGCCTCACCGATCCGCTGTCCAGCGTCTACGCGCGCTTTCCGCGCACGCGGACGCTCATTATGTGGGTGCTGGCGGGCGGCGCGATCGTCGGCATCGTCGCCGGGTGGTTGCTGGCGGTGGACCTGGCGCGCCCATTGCGCCGCGCGACACAGGCCGTTTCACAAATGGCTGAAGGGCAGCCCCTGAGCACGCTCCCGGAACAAGGACCCAACGAGGTACGGATGCTGCTGCGGGCGTTCAACACCCTTACCGACCAGCGCCGCGAGCTGGAGAAATCGCGCAAACGCCTGCTGGCGAACCTCGTCCACGAGTTGGGGCGGCCTTTGGGCGCTTTGCTTTCGGCCACGCAAGCCCTCGCCAGCGGCGCCGACCAGCATCCAGACCTGCGCTCCGAGCTGCTGGACGGCATGCAAGGCCAAATGCAGTTGATGAGGCGGCTGCTCGACGACCTGACCCGCCTCTACGATCAAACGCTCGGCCCGCTGGAACTGGAACGCAAGCCAGTGGCGCTCAGCCCGTGGCTGATGCAGGAACTTGCCCCCTGGCGAGAAGCGGCGCAGCACAAGGGGCTGCGCTGGCAGGTAAACGTCCCCAGCGCCCTGCCCGAACTGACGCTCGACGCCGACCGAATCGGACAGGCGCTCGGCAACGTCATCAGCAACGCCATAAAATACACGCCCGCGAACGGCGAAATCGCAATCGACGCCGGGGAAGAAAAAGCCGAGGTGTGGATTCGCGTGCGCGACACCGGCGTGGGCATCCCGCCGGAAGAGCAGGCGCGCATCTTCGAACCGTTCTATCGCGGGACGACCGGCCGGCGCTTTCCACAGGGCATGGGACTGGGCCTGAGCATCGCCCGCGACCTGCTCGTCGCACACGGGGGGCGCATCGAAGTGGAAAATACGCCCGGCGCAGGCAGCACGTTCACCCTCTGGCTGCCCGCGAGGCTTGACTATTGGCAAAATTGACCAAAATTTAACGTAAAGATTAAGGAGATGATTTACGATGCCTGAAAAAACAATTCCTTCGCCTCTCGAAGTCTTGCAAACGTTGGTGCGCTTCGACACTACCAACCCGCCCGGCAACGAGGCGGCCTGCATCCATTATCTCGACGGCCTCTTCAAGCAAGCCGGGTTCAGCACTACCATTCTCGGCAAGACGCCGGAGCGCCTTAACCTCATCACCCGGCTGCCGGGACGCGGCGAAGCGCCGCCCGTCGTCTGGCAAGCGCACGTGGACGTCGTCACCACGGAGGGCCAGACCTGGCAACACCCGCCCTTCTCCGGCGAGGTCGTGGACGGCTACCTGTGGGGACGCGGGACGCTCGACGACAAAGGCGCGGCGGCGATGATGGCCGTGGCGCTGTTGCGCGCGAAAGCGCAGGGCATCAGGCCGCCCGGCGACATCATCTTCACCGCGCTGGCCGACGAGGAAGTCGGCGGCGAATACGGCGCAAAGTTCCTGGTGGAACAGCATCCGGAGCACTTCGAGGGCGTTCGATTTGCCATCGGCGAAGGGGGCGGGGTCTCCGTGACGGTCGGCGGCAAGAAATTTTACGTCATCATGCTCGCCGAAAAGCAGATTTGCTCGGTAAAACTCACGATACGCGGGCGCGCCGGGCACGGTTCCGTTCCGCAACGCGGGCAGGCGATGGCAAAGCTGGCGCGCGCGCTGGACACGCTCAACCGCAAGTCGCTGCCTGTCCACGTCACGCCGGTGGCGCGCGCGATGATCGCCGGCATCAGCGAGGCGCTGCCCTTCCCGCAAAATGTCGCGCTGCGGCAGTTGCTCAACCCCGCATTGACCGACCGCGTGCTCGGCCTGCTCGGCGAAAAAGGTGCACAGCTCAGCGCCAGCCTGCACAACACCGTCAGCCCGACGATCGTGCGCGGCGGCGAGAAGATCAACGTCATCCCCGGCGAAATTACGCTGGAACTGGATGGGCGGTTGCTGCCCGGTTTCACGCCC
>MTKY01054439.1_pt1 | contig 13764 bp, 9 predicted proteins | sample 1042731 | NCBI WGS metagenome assembly MTKY01 (sample SAMN06212206, study PRJNA360538) | anaerobic digester metagenome | biome: Wastewater treatment plant; material: sludge; isolation source: anaerobic digester fed with sludge from wastewater treatment plant | place: Denmark: WWTP Soeholt ... | reverse complement strand
CGGCATCGAACAGCGCGTCCGCGCGCTCAACGCCTTCCTCTACGACATCTATCACCGGCAAGAGATTTTGCGCGCCGGACGCGTGCCGACCGACCTGATCGCCGGCAACGCGGCGTTCCTGCCGATGATGATGGGGCTCGATCCACCCGGCGGCATCTATACCCATATCAGCGGCACCGACATTGTCCGCACCGGCGCCAATGAATTTTATGTGCTCGAGGATAATGCGCGCACCCCGTCTGGGGTATCGTACATGCTCGAGAACCGCGAAACGATGCTCCAGATGTTTCCCGAGCTGTTCGCGAAAGTGCCGGTGCGCGAGGTCAGCGACTATCCGATCAATCTTTTGAAATCGCTCGCCGCGTGCGCGCCGCCCGCGTGCGGCGGCACGCCGACCGTCGCGGTTCTGACCCCCGGCATCCACAACAGCGCCTATTATGAGCACAGCTATCTCGCCGACCATATGGGCGCCGAGCTGGTCGAGGGGCATGATCTGCGCGTTGTCGATGGGCGCGTCGCGATGCGTACGACGCAGGGGTATCGGGCGATCGACGTCCTTTATCGCCGCGTCGACGATGATTTTCTCGATCCGCTGAACTTCCGGCCGGATTCGATGCTCGGCGTGCCGGGTATCTGGGACGTGTACCGGGCAGGGGGGATCACGATCGCCAACGCGCCGGGCACGGGCATTGCCGACGACAAGGCGCTCTACAGCTACATGCCCGACATCATCGAATTTTATACCGGCGAAAAGGCGCTGCTGCCCAATGTGCCGACCTGGCGCTGTTCGGACCCTGAGCATCTGCGCGAGGTGCTCGATCGCTTGCCTGAGCTCGTAGTCAAGGAAGTCCACGGATCGGGTGGTTACGGGATGCTCGTTGGTCCTGCGGCGAGCAAGAAGGAACTCACGGCCTTCCGCGCCAAGCTGGAAGCGAACCCGGGCAATTATATCGCGCAGCCGACGTTGTCGCTGTCGACCGTGCCGATCTTCACCAAAAAGGGTCTCGCGCCGCGCCACGTCGACTTGCGGCCGTTCGTGCTGATGTCGCCGCAAGGGATTACGATCACCCCGGGCGGGCTGACGCGCGTTGCGATGACGCGGGGGTCGCTGGTCGTGAATTCGAGCCAGGGCGGCGGGACCAAAGATACCTGGGTGTTGGAAGATTGATGCTGGGCAAGACCGCAGGCAGCCTCTTCTGGATGGCACGTTATCTTGAGCGCAGCGAGAATAATGCGCGGCTGATCGACGCGGGGTTTCGCATCGCGCTGACGCGATCATCGACCGCGGCGGCCGAATGGAAATCGGTACTGGTGACCGCAGGTGTCAATCAGGCGTTCAAGGCGGCGCATGGCGACTATAGCTCGGCGCGGGTGATCGATTTCTTGCTCCGCGACCCTGCCAACCCGTCTAGCATCCTTTCGGTGATCCGGCAGGCGCGCGACAATGCCCGCACTGCGCGCACCGCGCTGACCCGCGAGACATGGGAAGCGGTCAACACCAGCTGGATGACGCTCGTCGCGCTGCTCAAGCGGCAAGTGCGCGAGGACGACCTGCCCGACGTACTGACGACGATCCGCCAGCAGAGTGCGCAGGTGCGCGGCGCGCTCAACGGCACGATGCTGCGCAACGACGGCTATCATTTCGCGCTGCTTGGCACCTATCTCGAACGCGCCGATAACACGGCGCGCATCCTCGACGTCAAATATTATCTGCTGCTGCCTTCGGTCGCGCATATTGGCACTTCGATCGACAACGTGCAGTGGGAAACAATTCTACGCTCGGTGTCGGCGCACCGCGCCTATCGCTGGCTGTACGGAGCGGAAATCAGCGCGCTGAAGATTGCGGAGTTCCTGATCCTCTATCGTCAGATGCCGCGCAGTCTGGCTTTTTGCAGCGAGCGGATGGAGCAGCATCTGGCGCAGCTGCAACGCCATTACGGCGAAGAGACCGAGGCGTGGCGGCTGGCGCATGCGCTGAGCCATGACAAACTCAATGCGCCGATCCAGTCGATCTTCGACGGCGGTCTCCACCAATATGTGACCGGCTTCCTTCGCGATACTGCCACCCTCGCGCGGCAGGTCGAGCGCGACTATCGGTTTGTCGAATGAAACTTCGCGTCGAGCATATCACCAGCTATCAATATGACGCGCCGGTCAAATATGCGCTTCAGCAGCTTAAGCTGACGCCCAAGGACCGGCCGGGGCAGCAACATATCGTCGACTGGGCGATCGACATCGAAGGCGGCTCGCAGCAGCTGCACTATAGCGATCACCACGGTAACGGCGTCGACCTGATCGCGATCGATGGCGGCGTGAGCGAGTTGACGATTCGCTGTCATGGCACCGTCGAGCTGGAAACCTGGGACGGCGTGATCGGCGCGCACCGCGGCGCGATGCCGCTATGGACCTTCCTGCGTCCGACGCCGCTCACCCGCGCGGGGCGGCAGGTGCGCGCGCTGACCGCGCAACTCGGCCGCGACTATGCTAATGATATCGAGCGCGCGCATGCGCTGTCGGCGCTGATCATCGACCGTCTGGCCTACCGGATCGGCGTAACCGATGCCGAAACGACCGCCGAACAGGCGCTCGGCAGCGATGGCGGGGTGTGTCAGGACCACGCGCATATCTTCATCGCCGCGATGCGCCATCTGGGGCATCCGGCGCGCTATGTATCGGGCTATCTGATGATGAACGACCGTACCCAGCAGGACGCGACGCACGCATGGGCGGAGGCGCATTTCGAGCATATCGGCTGGATCGGTTTCGACGTCAGTAACGGCCATTCGCCCGACCAGCGCTATATCCGCGTTGCCACCGGGCTCGATTATCGCGATGCCGCCCCCGTTCGCGGCATGCGTTATGGCGCGGCGCAGGAGAATCTGGTTGTCCAATTGCAGGTCCAGCAATAAGCGGACTGGGGCGACATGAACTATCCGGGGCGGGGATACGGGATTCGATGACTTATTGCGTTGGCATGCGTTTGAACAAAGGGCTGGTGTTCATGTCGGACACCCGCACCAACGCGGGTGTCGACGACATCGCGCAGGTCCGCAAGATGCGCAGCTGGCACGTGCCGGGCGAGCGCGTGATCTCGCTAATGTCGGCAGGAAATCTGGCAACGACGCAAGCGGTGGTCAGCCTGCTCGACGAACGCACCAAAGCGCCCGAAGATCGCCACCCGTCGATCCTGGCGGCGCCATCGATGTTCCAGATCGCGACGATCGTCGGCGAAACGCTGCGCCAGATCGTCATGCGCCACAATGCCGAAGGGCCGGCGGCGGCATCGCCCTTTCGCGCTTCGCTGATCGTCGGCGGGCAGATTGCGGGCGCCGAGCCCCGGCTGTTTCTGGTCTATCCCGAGGGCAATTTCATCGAGGCGGGTGAGGACAATCCGTTTTTCCAGATTGGCGAGACTAAATATGGGCGCCCGATCATCGTGCGATCCTACGATCCCGCGATGTCTTTTGAAGATGCCGTCAAGCTTCTCTGCGTGTCGTTCGATTCGACGATCCGCGCCAACGCCGGGGTCGACCTGCCGATCGATCTCAAGATCCACGAGCGTGACGATTTTACGACAGTGCGTGAACGGCGCTTCGAGCGTGGCGATGCGTATTTCGACAGCGTTGCCAACGGCTGGGCGGAAGCGCTGGGGATTGCGCTGGCTGAATTACCGGACTTTCATTTTTAAGAGCAGAGCGGCGCTCTAATTTCGTTCTGGTCGAGCGACGTCAAGATACCGCTCGACCTTGCGCTGCTCCGATGGACATCTCGACTTCGCTCGATGCGAACGGGTTTTGAAATTTTACCTGTTCTTCCGCCCCTCGATCAGCCCGTCGACCAGGCTCGGATCGGCGAGCGTCGAGGTATCGCCCAGCGACCCAAAATCATTCTCGGCAATCTTGCGCAGGATGCGGCGCATGATCTTTCCCGAGCGTGTCTTGGGCAGGCCCGGTGTCAGGTGGATATGGTCCGGCGTCGCGATCGGGCCGATCTCCTTGCGCACCTGCTGCCTGAGCGCGGCGGCGACCTCGTCGGTCGGCTCGACCCCGGCGTTGAGGGTGACATAGGCGTAGATGCCCTGGCCCTTGATGTCGTGCGGAAAACCGACAACCGCCGCCTCGGCGACCAGTTCGTGGAGAACGAGCGCGCTTTCGACCTCGGCAGTGCCCATCCGATGGCCCGACACGTTGATCACATCGTCGACGCGGCCGGTGATGCGCCAATAACCGTCGGCGTCACGACGGCAGCCGTCGCCGGTGAAATATTTGCCTTTGTAGGTCGAGAAATAGGTCTCGGCGAAGCGTCCGTGATCGCCAAAGATCGTGCGCGCCTGCCCCGGCCAGCTGTGCGTGATGCACAGATTGCCTTCGGCCGCGCCGCCGGTCTGCTCATCGACGAGCACGCCGCCCTCGGCATCAACGAGTTGCGGGCGGATGCCGAAAAAGGGCTTGCCCGCGCTCCCCGGTTGCATCGGATGCGCGCCGGGCAGGGTGGTGATCATGATGCCGCCGGTCTCGGTCTGCCACCAGGTGTCGATCACCGGCACGCGGCCCTTGCCAACGATCTGGTGATACCAGCGCCAGGCCTCGGGATTGATCGGCTCGCCGACGCTGCCGAGCAGGCGGAGCGAGCCGAGGTCATGGCGTGTCACATAATCGTCGCCCTCGCGCATCAGTGCGCGGATCGCGGTCGGTGCGGTGTAGAGGATGTTCACCTTGTGCTTGTCGACCACCTGCCAGAATCGGTCGTGATCCGGATAGTTTGGTACGCCCTCGAACATCAGCGTCGTCGCGCCATTCTGCAGCGGGCCGTAAACGACATAGGAGTGGCCGGTGACCCAGCCGATGTCGGCGGTACACCAGAAGATTTCGTGCGCGCGATAGTCGAAGCCGTAGTGGAAGGTGCTGGAGGTCCAAACACTATAGCCGCCGACGGTGTGGAGCACACCCTTGGGCTTGCCGGTCGAGCCCGAGGTATAGAGGATGAAGAGCGGGTCCTCTGCATTCATCGGCTCGCACGGGCAGTCGCCCGGAACATCGGCCGACAGTGCGTCATACCAATGGTCGCGGCCTTCCTTCATCGCGATATCGCCGCCGGTGTGCGCGATGACGAGCACGGCTTTCACATTGACGCGTTCGAGCGCCTTGTCCACATTGGCCTTGAGCGGCACCGTCTTGCCGCCGCGCAGCCCCTCGTCGGCGCAGATCACCCAGTCGCTTGAACAATCCTCGATGCGGCCGTGGATCGCCTCGGGCGAGAAGCCGCCGAAGACAACGCTGTGTACCGCGCCAATGCGCGCACAGGCCAGCATCGCAGCCGCGCCTTCGGGGATCATCGGCATATAGATGGTGACGCGGTCGCCCTTCTGGACGCCCATTTTTTTCAGCGTATTGGCGAAGCGGACGACATCGGCGAGCAGCGCCGAATAGCTGATCGTGCGCGTCTCTCCGTCGGGCGCGTCGGGTTCGAAAATGATCGCGGTGCGGTCACCATGACCCGCGGCGACATGGCGGTCGACCGCGTTGTGACAGAGGTTGAGGACGCCATCCTGATACCATTTGATTTCGACCGGGTCATAGGACCAGTTCCCAATCCTGGTGGGCGCGTTCATCCAGTCGATGCGTTTGGCCTGCTGCGCCCAGAAGGCGTCGGGATCGGTGATGCTTTGGGCATAAAGCCGGTCGTAATCGGCTGCGCTGCAATGGGTGTTGGCCGCGGCATCCGCCGGAACGGGAACGAAGGGCTCGGACGGCGGCAACTCGGACACAGGCGACTCTCCCATTCGGGTTTGCATTGTTCGCCCGCTGCGATAACCCGCGAGCCACAAGTTGCAAGGCGCGAAGACATTAATGAAGGGACAGACGATGGTTCAACTGGGCCAGGAGACAGGGGCGCTGCTCGACAGGCTGGGGGTGGACCGAACGCTTTGGACCGAAGGGTCGATGCCATCGGCAACCCCTCTGACCGGCGAGCGACTGGGCATGGTGCAGGTCGTCGATGCTGTCGCGATCGACAACCGCCTTGACGCCGCAACCGCGGCGTTCCGTGTCTGGCGCCGCGTGCCGGCTCCGCGCCGGGGCGAGCTGGTGCGGTTGTGGGGCGAGGAATTGCGCGCAGCAAAGGACGATCTGGCCAGGCTGGTGACGATCGAGGCGGGCAAGATCCCGTCAGAGGGCGCGGGCGAAGTGCAGGAGATGATCGATATCTGCGACTTCGCGGTCGGGCTGTCGCGCCAGCTCTACGGCTTGACGATCGCAACCGAGCGGCGGGGGCACCGGATGATGGAGGTCTGGCATCCGCTGGGTGTTGTCGGGGTGATTTCGGCTTTCAACTTCCCGGTCGCGGTATGGGCGTGGAACGCTGCGCTGGCGCTGGTGTGCGGCAACAGCGTGCTGTGGAAACCGTCCGAAAAGACGCCGCTCACCGCGCTGGCCGTGCAAGCGGTGTTTGGCCGCGCCGAAGCGCGGTTTGGCGATGCGCCTGAAGGCCTCTCGCAATTGCTAATCGGTGGGCGTGAGGTGGGTGAGGCGCTCGTCGATGATCGGCGCGTCGCGCTGGTGTCGGCAACCGGATCGACGCGGATGGGTCGCAGCGTGGCGCCACGGCTCGCGGGCCGATTCGCGCGCGCGATCCTCGAGCTCGGCGGCAACAATGGCGCGATCGTAGCCCCATCAGCCGACCTCGATCTGGCGCTGCGCGGCGTGGCGTTCGGCGCCATGGGGACTGCGGGGCAGCGCTGTACGACGACGCGGCGACTGTTCCTGCACGACAGCATCTATGACGGCTTTGTCGCCAAGCTGAAGGCCGCCTATGCGACCGTTGGCGTCGGCAATCCGCTGGAGAGCGAGGTCCTTGTCGGGCCGTTGATTGACCGGGCGGCGTATGACGCGATGCAGGGCGCGCTGGGGGCGGCGGCCGCTGTCGGCGGCATCGTGCATGGCGGCGAGCGTGTCGGTGACGGAGGGAGCTTTTATGTGAAGCCCGCGCTGGTGGAGATGCCGGGGCAGGTCGGGCCGGTGCGCGATGAGACTTTTGCGCCGATCCTGTATGTCATGCGCTACGATGATCTGGACGCGGTGATCGATCTTCATAACGACGTCGCGGCGGGACTGTCGTCGGCGATTTTCACCACTGACGTGCGCGAGGCCGAGCGGTTCCTGGTAGCGAGCGATTGCGGGATCGCCAACGTCAATCTGGGCACGAGCGGGGCCGAGATCGGAGGGGCGTTCGGCGGGGAGAAGGAAACCGGCGGCGGGCGCGAAAGCGGGTCCGATTCGTGGCGCCAATATATGCGGCGCGCGACCAATACGATCAATTATTCGAACGCGTTGCCGCTGGCGCAGGGGGTGTCGTTCGAAATCGACTAGGCTGCGCGATTAGCGCTGCTGCAGCGGTGCAGTCAGGTCGATCCGCGCGATTTCCTTGATCTGGCCGGCGTCGATACGCGCTTCGACCAGACTGGTGCCCATCAGGCCGAAGATGCGGCCCGCGAGGAACACCGGGCGCGAATTGCCGTACCAATCGATGCAGGAGACTTCGCAGTCGTAATCGGGGTGCGTTTCGACATCGTCGGCGGGCACCGCGATTAGCGCTCCGGCGTCGGCGAGCTGTCCTGCGGGCGATTTGGTCAGAAAGCTCAAATCGCTGCTGAGCGACCGCCACCACCAGCGACCGGTGTCATCTTTGATCTCGACCGTCGGCACGCTGATGAGGCCGTTGCCGCCGGCATCGACGACGCTGTTGAACGCATGGCTGCGCCCTTCGCTTTCGTAGCGGCGGGGAAGGAAGGTCGACGACAGGATATGCGGGCTTTTGGCCAGACCGATCAGCGTCAGATTCAACCCCTTTTCGTCGCGATAGCCGTTGACGATGATGTCGCTTCCGACGCGTTCGGTGCGGACGATATTGTGCGGGATGTCGATCACCACCGCATTGCGGGGGCGTTGGACGGGAACGGCGACCACTTTCGACGCCTGCGGGCCGTCCTTCGCATCGGGCGGATAGCCGCCCCACCGGTCGCGCCCGCCGAAAACCAACCAGTCGTCGGCGAAGCGATTTTCGATAACCCGTTTGCCGGTCGAGGGCAGCGGCGTGAAAGCGCCGTCGGGAACGGGTTCGAAAAGCGTGCCGAAGCTGCTGGTCCGGATTTTCAGAAAGCTGTTTTCGGCCGGGGCGCGATAAGCGCCTTCGCAGCGGAAGGTGCGCCAGTCGACCAGAGCACGAAACTCTCCATCGCGTTCATCCATCGACAGATGGTCATAAGGCACGCCCGAGACGCCCGCGACGCTGGCGTCGCGCTCGTCGATCGGCAGGCGATAGAGCGCGCCCGGTACAACGTCGCGCCGTTCAGCACGCGGCAGGTCGGGATAGGGCCGGTCATAGTTCCAATCCTTCACGCATTCGTCCGCGTCCCCCAAGTCGTCGTAGCCACCCGACGCGTTCCACAAATAGATCGTTTCGGGTGACACGAACATTTCGGCAGCTGCGGGTCCGACGAAGCCGGTCGTGCGACAGTCGAGGCTGCGCTTGCGGTCGAAATAGCCGAGTGGACACACCGAAATCGCATGGATGGTCGGGTCGGTCGTACGCAGCACCGGCTTGTAGATTGTGCGCACGTCGAGCAGCGGGGTGCCTTCGGCCTGCCGCTTCTTGCGCTCCGCCTCGGGCACCCAGCGCCGTAGCACGGGACGATCCTCAAGCTTCTCAAATTGTTCGAGCGAATAGGGCGTATAGACGATCAGCCGATCGCCGACGATGCGCGTCGCATAATTGTCGATATCGTAGTAATCGTCGGACGTGATCAGGAAGACGCCTTCGCTCTTAACCTTGCCGCTTTCCTGGTCGAGCTTGAAGATCGACATTTCGCTCGCGTCGTCTTCATAGCTATAGGCGGTGATGATGACATGGTCGCCCTGAACCAGCATCTCGTCATACCAGTCAGCACCCTCGAAATCGTCCTCCCATTGATATGTCTTGACGCGGTCCGCGGGCAGGCGCCGATAGACGTCGGTGCGGTCGGTGAGTTGCATCGTTTTCACGTTGATCGCAAAGATGCGGCCATCCTGCAGCACGAGCAGATAGTCGCCGATCTGCTTGACGATATCGCCTTCGTCGACCCCGGCGGTCTGGACATTGGTGATCGAGGTCGGCGCCGAAACTTTCGATCCGGTCACCACGACGTCCGCGGCGCTGTCCTCGGTCGGGCAGAGTTCGGGATCTTCGCAGACGGGCACATCTTCCTGCGTGAATGCCGCGATGACGATCTCGGTTTCCGCTCCCGCGTCAGCATGGTCGCGGCGGTCCTTGAGCCGATCCAGCGTCTTGAGATAGCGGCGAAACTCGCCTTCGCCCGAAAAGCGGACGAGTTCCTTTTCGGTGATGGCGTCGAACGATCGGTCTTCGAATGCCGGAACCTGCGCGGCCATGTTTGTGACCTCGCCCGATGTTGCCGCGCAACCCGCGAGCGATACCATCATCCCCGCCAGCCAATATCCCCGCATTGATTCGCCCCTCCCTTTTGGAAAAGGAATATCATGAATGCCTAGCGAGAGTTAGCGCATTGCGCGGGTCAGGCGGCGCGCCATCCATAGCCGGTATCGAGCGCGACAATCTGCCCCGCCGTGCCGACGGGTTCGCTGGTGCCGTCAGTAAGGAAGGCGAGCATGGCGGCATCGGCGACATCGACATGCGCGAGCGTCCGCGCACCAGGGGGGGTGCGGGCAACCACCACCCCTGCGCGGGGGGCACCGTCGCGGCCGTAGAAGATCGTATAGGTCTCGATCGTCGCCGCTCCGGTGTAATCCTCGACCAGCGCGGGCACCGGGCCACGCTTCGCTTCGGCTTCGGCTTGATAGTCGAAATCCTGCGGGAAGCTCGCCGCGGCGACCGGCTTGCTACCCAGCACAATGCAGTGGTTGTCGGTCGCGAATCCGCCGTTCGCGAACAGAAAGCCATAGCGGCCCTCAACGCGCAGGTGATCAACCATCGAAACGATGGCGTGGCTCATATAGTTGGCGATCGGGCCGCCGCCAAAGGTCAATCCGCCGAACACCGTCGCGGGGCGGTCCCACGGCCAGCCGAGGATGCGCCGCGCCATTTTCGGAACGCAGGGAAAGCAGCTATAGAGTTCGACGAAATCGAAATCGCCAGCGGTCAAGCCGTTGAGTTCGAGCGTGCGTGTGATCGATGTCTCCATGCTGACGCTGCCGTCATACCGGTCGCGATGGAGGATGCTCGCGGGCTCCTTCGCCGCGGCGCCCATGCCGACATGGATCAGGCGATCTTCGGGGATGCCGCGGCGCCATGCCTCGGCAAGACTGGCGACGATGAAGCCGGCGCCCTGGTTCACGGACGAATTGGCGACCATCAGTTTCGAATAGGGGAAGGCGATCGGACGGTTGCGTTCGTCGATGCGCAGGATGTCGGCGGGCGAGGCGGGCTTGCGAATCCACGCGTCTTCGTTCGCGGCGGCAACCTCGGAAAAACGCGACCAGATTTCGGCGCTCTCGAACTGCGCGTCTTCGAGGCTCTGGCCCCAGGCGGCGCGTGTCGCATTTTCGTAAAGCGGATAGACGTCGACCGGCGCCGCGAGGCCGTGCTTTTGCGCATAATTGGGTTCGCGCCGCGTCGCGACCTGACGGATTGCGTTATAGCTCTTGTCTTCGCCGCTGGCGGCCTTGGCGGCGCGGCCGGCGGCAGTGCGCAGCGCCTCGCCGCCTACGATCGCCGCGAGTTTGACCTCGCCTGCGGCAATGCGGTTCGCGGCTTCGTTGAGCAGGCGCACCGGGGTGTCGCCGTGCGGTGCGGCGGACTGGTAGTTGATCGCCGGAGTCGCACCGATCGCGGCGGCAAGGGGCTCGCATAGCTTGCCGAGATGGTGAAAGCTGATCTGATCGACGATCGCGAGGCTGTCGAGGTCGGCCAGTGATACGCCAGCGTCATCGGCGGCAACTTTCAGCGCCGCGATCATCAGCCCGAGCGAATCGAGACCATCGTCGGGATCCTCGGGCCGGTCGTTCACCTGCCCGACGCCGATGATGACGGGGATGCGCTCGGGGTCGGTCATCGTCATGTCAGCGCGCCTTCCACTCGGGCTTACGCTTTTCGGCAAAGGCCCGCGGGCCTTCGCGGGCGTCCTCGCTGCGCATCAGCGCGGTGCGCTCGAGCGTGTTGGATTCCCAATAGGGCGCGTCGGCGGCGATGCGGCCGTCGTGGATGCCGAGCGCGACGCGCTTCGATGCCTGCACCGATAGCGGCGCGTTGCCGGCAATCTTTTCGGCGAGCGCGATTGCGGTGGGAAGCAGGTCGGCGAGCGGTACGACATGATTGACCAGCCCGAATTCGGCGGCGCGCGCGGCGGGGATCGGGTCGCCGGTCAGCATATATTCCATCGCGAGCTTCCGCGGAATTTGCTGCGCGAGGCGGAAGGCACCTCCCGCCGCGGCGAACAGCCCGACCTTCACTTCTGGCAGGCCGAACTGAGCATGGTCGGCGGCGACGATGATGTCGCTCATGAGAGCAATCTCGCAGCCGCCGCCCAAGGCGAAGCCGTTGACCGCGGCGATGATCGGTTTCGAGATCGGGTGCGACACCATGCCAGCGAAACCCCACGCCTGCTGGGCCGGATCATCGGGATAGAGGCTTTCGCCGCGCGACAGCGCGACGAGGTCGGCGCCCGCACAAAAGCTCTTGTCGCCCGCGGCGGTGATCACGACGGCGCGGATTTCGGGGTCGTTCTCGGCGGTTTCGAGCGCGGTGCCGATGCCGATGTGGACCGCGGCGTTGACCGCATTGCGCGCCTCGGGCCGGTTGATCGTGACGATCAGGATGTGGCCGCGACGTTCGGTGAGGATAGTGGTGTCGGTCATCGCGAATCTCTCCTTTGGCGGGAGTATCGCGGTTGGTTGACGTTTACGTCAACTGTAATCCTCTCTGTAGCGAAGCCAAGGAGAGGGGGACCGTCCGCAAGATGGTGGAGGGGCGGCAACGCTGCGTCATAGCCCTGCCGTCAGCGGCTACCCGCTGCCACCTCCCCATGGCTGCGCGACACGGAGGATTTTGCTTCAGATCGACTGCCCGGTCTTCGCCCAGTCGGCCAGGAAACCCTCGATCCCCTTTTCGGTCAGAATATGTTTAAACAGCCCTTTGATCACCGACGGCGGCGCGGTCATCACATCGGCGCCGATCTTGGCGGCTTCGAGTACATGGATTCCGTGGCGGACGCTGGCGACAAGGATCTGGGTCGCGTAGCCATAGTTATCGTAAATCAGCCGGATGTCGGAGATCAGCTGCATCCCGTCGAAGCCATTGTCGTCGTGGCGGCCGACGAAGGGCGAAACGAAGGTCGCGCCGGCCTTGGCGGCGAGCAGCGCTTGCGCGGCCGAGAAACAGAGCGTGACATTGACCATCGTGCCGTCGCTGGTCAGCGCTTTGCAGGTTTTCAGGCCGTCGATCGTCAATGGAACCTTGATGCAGACGTTATCCGCGATGCGGCGGAGGATTTCGGCCTCCTTCATCATCGTTTCATGGTCGAGCGCAACGACTTCGGCCGACACGGGACCAGTGGTGAGCGCGCAGATTTCCTTCGTCACTTCCTTGAAATCGCGACCCGATCTGGCGATCAGCGACGGGTTGGTGGTCACGCCGTCGAGCAGGCCGGTCGCGGCGAGTTCCTGAATGTCGGCGATTTCGGCGGTGTCGGCGAAGAATTTCATGGCGCGGGGCTTTCTGATGATTCGGCTGCCGATCTCCTAAAGCCCTTTGGACGTCATTGCGAGCGGAGCGAAGCAATCTCCAGCCATCCGCCTTGCGCAAGGTCGATGGCTGGGGATTGCAGCACCGCCTTCCGCTCCCCGCAATGACGACGGCGGAAAGGGCTGGCGTTCCATCTTTGTTCCGATTATGCGCGACGCATGGCCAAAGCGAAACGCCAATATGTCTGTCAGAATTGCGGCTCCGCCACCTATCGCTGGCAGGGGCAGTGCGCCGATTGCGGCGAGTGGAACACTTTGGTCGAAGAGACCGGGGAAACGGCATTCTCGGCCAAGCACGACCTGAGCAAGGGCGGGCGCACAATTGCGCTCGAAACGCTCGACGCCGACAGCAAGATGCCCGAGCGCATGCTGTGCGGGATCGCCGAATTCGACCGCGCGCTGGGCGGCGGTTTTGTGGCGGGGTCGGCGACGTTGATCGGCGGCGATCCGGGAATAGGCAAGTCGACCTTGCTGCTGCAGGCGGCCGGGCGGCTCGCAAAGGCGGGCAAGTCGGTGGTCTATATCAGCGGCGAGGAGGCGGCGGCGCAGGTGCGGCTGCGGGCGCAGCGGCTCGGTCTCGGCAATGCGCCCGTCGCGCTGGCGAGCGCGACGTCGGTGCGCGACATTTTGGCGACGCTCGACCGGCAGACCGCCGATTTCGTTGTGATCGATTCGATTCAGACGATGCACAGCGACCTGATCGACAGCGCCCCCGGCACGGTCAGTCAGGTCCGCGCGTCGGCGCAGGAACTGATCCGTTACGCCAAGGATAGCGACGCTGCGATCGTGCTGGTCGGGCATGTCACCAAGGACGGGACCATCGCAGGGCCGCGCGTGCTTGAGCATATGGTCGACACCGTGCTGGCGTTCGAGGGTGAGCGCAGCCACCAGTATCGCATCCTGCGCGCCGTAAAGAACCGCTTTGGCGGCACCGACGAGATCGGAGTGTTCGCGATGGGCGAGGAGGGGCTGGGCGAGGTTTCGAACCCGTCGAGCCTGTTCCTGACCGACC
>MTKY01051381.1_pt1 | contig 13768 bp, 6 predicted proteins | sample 1042731 | NCBI WGS metagenome assembly MTKY01 (sample SAMN06212206, study PRJNA360538) | anaerobic digester metagenome | biome: Wastewater treatment plant; material: sludge; isolation source: anaerobic digester fed with sludge from wastewater treatment plant | place: Denmark: WWTP Soeholt ... | reverse complement strand
CCCTGTTCCCGCTGCTCGATGCCGAACAGGTTGCCCGTCTCATTGAACACTTCCGACGGGAATGCGGTCGGGAAACTGAAATCGCTTTGGTTGAACAGCACCCGCGTCGAGTCGAAATCGCCCGGCGTATAGCCTTCCGGCTTCGTGACGCCGTTAATGGGATTGCTCGTAAGCACGTACGTCGCATCAAACGTCACGCCATCGCTTGTCTCATGCTGTTTCAGGAGATTGATCAGCTCGAACCACCCCGAAAACTCCTCCTGGTGTTCGTACAACGCCGACATCGTGCTGAACATCGGCACGCGGCGCGTGCCCACGTTCTGGTCCGCGTCGCTCCAGGCAATCACGTGCGCGCCCGGCAGCGGCACCGACGGGAAATCGACCCGCGTCTGCGAGCGCACTTCGTGCTTCACCGCGAAATACCGCGCCTGCGAACCCCGCGGATACAGAAACGACACGCCCGCCATATCGTCCGGCGCCAGGTCGGAGCAGCCCGCCGTAAACTTGCCGTCGCCGAGATCCGTCGCGAAATAGATCGGATACATGGTCGGCGTTACGCCCACCTGCACCAGAACCCCCGCGGCATTCCGCTGCGCATACACGCGCTGTTCGAGATCCGCCAGGAGCCCCGTGTTGGCCGAGTCGTCCAGGAAATCCGAAAAGTTGTTCAGCGGGGTGTGGGCCATCCCGACAGAATGCCCGATCTCATGGACGTGCGTCGCCAGCAGGTCATACGTCGCCGGCAGCGTCTGCGTCGTTATGTTGCCGCCGCCCGTGTCAATCTCGACGGTGCGCTCCCGGAACGCCGCGCCGTTGTACACGATGTCGCACTCGACAATCTGGCCGCCGCTCACCTGGATCGCCTGCGTCCCGCCGGGCGGGGTGAAAAACGTGTCTTCAAGCACCAGCGTCAGAAGCGTCACGCCCAGCACGCCGGTAGGCAGGGTTTCCTCTCCCGGATCTTCCACCGCCACATAGTTGATGAAATCCATGCCCGCGAGCGAGTCGCCGATCACGTAATCCATGTCGTCGATCGGCCGGATGACCAGCGGCTCCGAGACCGGCGCGGTCAGGTAGAAGCCGATGTAGCTGGTGGGCACGTTTTCCCACACCTGAAACCCCTGCGCGAGGATCGCCTGCTCGGTGTCCGTCCAGCCCGTCGTCGTGTACACCGTGATGAGGTTCCCCTCATCGTCCAGCTCCTGCCGGGCAATGGTGTTCTCTCGCTCCAGCGTCCAGCGGACGCCTTCATCCGAGCCCACGTCGCCGTCGCCGTTTGTGTCAAGGTATTCGAGCGGCCACGTCATGTACCGAAGCGTCTTGTTGACCTCGGTGAAGCCGCCGAACGGAAAGAATGCGTAGGCAGGCCCCGCCATAAGCACACAGACGGCCACGCCTGCAAGCATTGCCATACGGACTCTCACGCTCACCTTGGATTCTCCTTTCGCACGGTTCGGCGGGCCCCCCCAGGGCCCGCCGTTACGCGTCGATTCCTCAGTTGTGCCCGCGCGGTGATGTCGTTCCCGCGCGGCGGCGGGCCACACAAACGCCCAAAGCAAGTAACACGACCGCTCCCATCGCCTTGCCGGGCGACGTTACCGCATAGGATACCGGGGTCAATGCGCCCCGGACAAGCGCCGCCAGCGCCGGCCGCGGAGCCACCGTGGCCGCAATCCGCGGGCTGACCCGGTAGTACATGTCCACGAACGCCGTCCCCAGCGTGGTCTGCAGCAGCACGTCGTCGCGGAAGCGCCGCAACATCCACAGTTCACGCGCGGAATCCGTGCCGTATGCCGCCGTGGCGATGAAGCACGCCCGCGGCGCCACCGGCAGATTCCGGTAGATGAACGCGTCCAGCTTCGTCGTCGAGAGCTGGGTCGTCTGGTTCCGCACCGTCACGTCCAGGGTGCCGGTCTGGCCCAGCCCCGCGGCAGGAAACGATACGTCGATGCGGGTCGATGTCCACGATGCCACCGGCATCAGGGTCTGGCCGAAGTACACCAGGGGATCGTCAAAGTTCTCCCCGTATATCGCGATCGGGAAGTCTTCGCTCGCGCCGGCATCCGGCGACAGCGACGTGATCACCGGCGCGTTGGCATCCGGCGGCACCGAGATGAGCGTAAACAAGTCGCCCCGGCTGGTCTGCTTGCCCGTCGTCGGGTTCAACACGGTGAGCACGATCGGATCCTGGTCGATGACCGACCCGCCGGGAATCGTCACGGCGATCTCCGTATCCGACGCCTGCGTCACCACGAGCGGAATGCCCGCCAGCGTCACGGTCGGCGACGTGCCGAAGCCGCTCCCGAAGATCACAAACGACAACCCGCTGGTCGGCACCACCTGCGGCAGCCGGTCGGTCGAAACCGCCCGGATCACCACGTCCGTCGGCCCGACCACCCGTTCGCTGGCCGTCGTAACCGCCGTGCGCACCGCCTTGTTGGCATGGAAGCGGACAAAATTGAACCCGCTGTTGTCCGGAACGCCCAGGGTCGGCATGTCCGAATTCGGGTAATCCGCCTCGTTATAGATCGTGACAAAGCCCAGCGCCCGCGCGCCCCACGGGAACTCGCTGAAGATGTCGAATTCACCGCGGTCGGCTGCCGGCGGCGGCGGGAACGTGTCGGGATCGGGCTCGGTCGGCGTGTTCGGGCCCCACCCCACGACCGCGACCCGGAAATCGTCTCCGAGCTCCATGCGATCAGTCGCCCGCACCACAATGAAGAAGTCGGCGCCGGTATCCGGATGCGTCGCGGTGGTCCCGATGGAGTCCTGAACCCACTGCCGGTTGTTCGCCTGCTGCGACATCGGTTTCGGCAGATTGTCCGTCCCCGGCGTCGAGAACACGAACAGCACCTGCGTGGACGGTTCGCCCACCGCGCCAATCAGGTACGGCGGATAATCCAGCGTCAACGGGATGTCGATGTCCTTATCGAACTGGCCGTTGGTGTTCGCCGGATTGGCGTCGTTATCGCGGTAGATAGCCACGCCGCTGACCGTCTGGTCAAGGCTCAGGGGCAGCAGATCGTTCTGAAGCGTGAACCTCCCGTCGCCGCCCTCGTCGTACAACTCGACAATGACCTGCTCGAGGAAGGTGGGATTGCTCACAATCCGCCACTGGCCGTCCGCCGGCTCGCCCGACAGCAGCGTCAGGCGGTTATCCGAGTTCCCGGTAATCCGGAAACTCTTGTACTGCGAGTCGATCAGGTAATGGTCTACGAACGCCCCGCTGGTCCAGACCGCTCCCGCCACTACGAACGACTGCGGGCCGCCCAGCCCATCCGTTCCCTGCGCCTTGGTCAAATCGGGCCGGTTCGTCGAGGCGTCAATGCCCAGCGCCGGCACCGGCGTGCCGTCCAGGAAGATCGACTGCCCCGACCCCGTGAAATCAATCACTTCACACGAAATCGAGGACTCCATCATCTCGTGGTAGTACCACCCTTCGATCGGGTCCTCCTCCGGATGGAGCTTCGTCAGCGCCTGCGGCGACACGATGTTGCTCGGCGTGAACTGAATGCCCGCCTGCTGGTCCTGCACCGGACGCCCCGGCAACGTCATCGGGATGAACACCTTGAAGGGCTCAAGGCGGCCGATGGTCTTCGAGGTCCGCACTACCACAAACAGGTCGTCGCCCGAGCTGCCGGCTTGCGGCACCGCCTTGGTTTGCGCAGCCGCGGCATCCGCCGCCGCCTTCACCTCATCCTTATGAATACGCACGGGCCGCTTCGCCCAGTACGCCTCGCCATCCACTTCTTCCACGAGCGCGGGCGCGGCCTTGTCCGCACCTTCCTCGCGGCGAGTCACGGCGCGCGGCGACTTGACGGCGTCCTTATCCACCGGCAGCGCCTTCGCCAGAACCGGCTCGTCGCTCTTCAGCATCGTGTCGCGAATCGGGGTCGTGTACCGCGGGCCGCCCGCGTCGGTGTCCGGCACGCTCCACGCCAGCTTGGGACGCAGCCGGAGCACCCAGGCCCGGTCCTTGCTGTCCACGTCGCCGTCGCCGTCGATATCGTCGGCATTGCCGTCGCCGTCCAGGTCCACGGGCTCCGGTTCCGGACGCCACACGAGGTTCCGCAGCGGCACCGGGGCGTCGCTGCCGAATTCACTGTTGAACACCGAATCGCTGTCGGCGTCTTCATACAGCAGCACGCCGGATTCGGGATCCAGCCCGTCCACATCGAGCGCTTGCAGGTCGCTCGGCGTAAAGTCGGGACCCCAGAACGCGACCGTCAGTTGCTGCATCTGCAGCCGGTTGAACCGGTTGACCACCGGGTCGTTCGAACCCGCAACATTGATCCCCAGCATCGCGGTCGACTTGCTGCTCGAGTCAATGTGCTGTTTCAGGATGCGCGCGCGCCGGTTGGCCGCCGGCCAATCCGTCATCTTCGGGTATTCGTCGGGCAAGAGCGCCGCGGGCCAGGTCGCATACTCCGGCCGCTCGGGCTGCGCCGGCGGATTCGGGAACATCATCGAACGCGGGCCGATCGGCGCCGAATCAAAATTCGGCTGGAAGAACGGCACGCTCTCAAACGCGTATTGGAAAGGCTGAATGTCTTCGTCGGCCGGACCTTCCGTCACGATGGCATCTGGATACACGTACACGTTCGCGCCCCAGTAGAACCGTGCATCGTTCAGTCCGAAGGGGTCGAGCCACAAAGGCCACGCCAGATACCGCGAGTAAATCATGTCGGTTTGTGTGGCGTATTTGCTGTTGCTCTCGTAGGTGAGGGTCAGGTCGTGCACGTCAAACCCGACGCGCGTCGGCTTGGCCGTCGTGCGGTCCGCCGTCCGCTCGTGCCACCACGGTTCATATTCGAGCCACAGCGGGTCGTTCTGCCAGATATTACTTGCGTAGTCCACGGTCGGCGAATCGTCGCGGAGGCCCATCGGCATCTGCATCGCGTCGAAGTACATGCCGCCGTCCCAACTGCCGCTCGGGCTGCCGTACGTGCCGTTGTCGATCACCAGCGGGTTGAACCGGCGCGGCTCGAGAAACACACGGTAATCCGTGCCGAGCGTCATGCCCACGCCATCGCCCGGCATGCCCGACAGGTCGAAGTACCCGGTGTCGGGTTTGACCACCACAAAATAATCGTACTGGGTCTCGTGCGTGCCCGGATCCGGAAAATCGGGCACCGCCTCCACAAACCCCAGGTCAACGCCTTCGCGCGAGCCGCCGCCCATGACCAGGCGGAGCTTCCACCACGGCGCGCCACCGCCCGGCGGGAACGGGATGTACTCCCATTCCGGCGGGTAGTAGTTGACATCGCCGGCCTTCTCGCCGCCCAGGGGACCCGTGACGTACGGGCTGGTCGACTTCCCGCCCGACTTCGCCTCGCCGCCGCCCGATTCCGTGTCCGCCACAATGACGTAATTGTTGGCCAGCATCGGGTAGTCGACAAACGTCACGCCCTGGCCGTCCGCTTCCGGAACCGGCGGGTCAAAGTAGCCGTTGTTGTTGCTGTCGGCGAAGACCCACAGGCCGTTGAACGCGAAATCGTTGCCCACCGCCAGGTTCGTGACGATTTCCCCGCCTTCAACCAGCACGTCGTAGGTGAGCGAATCAAATTCCTCGACGGGATTCAGCGAATTCACGCCCTTGGGATCGTACGGATCGCCGCGGACATCGCTGATGATCAGGTTGATCTCCTTGAACCCCACCAGTTCGCCGCTGTTCGACCAGCCGCCGTGCGAGGCGCGCGCGCCCAGGGTGTTCGGCGGATTCGACGCGTGCACGTCGATCCCCACCATCTGAATCCACCCCTCCAGCGGGTGGAGTTTGCGCAGATCAAGCCATTCGCCCGTCACAAAATCGAACGCATTTGCGAACGAGCCTCCCGGCACGTCCCACCGCGGCCGCACGTACTCCTGGATGGGTGTGTACATCCGGTGCGGCCAGTACCACGCGTTCCCGTCGCCCGAACCCCGGAAATCGTCAAACAGGCCGCTCGTCGCATCCTCCACCCGGAACTGGGAAAGATACGTCGTTTCGGGGTCAAACGGGAGCGCATCAAAATCCGGGTCATACGTGTCAGCAGTTCACCGTTCTCATTGACCGGGATCTGCCCGAACCCGTCCACCATCATGTAGTAGTCAACGTAATAGCTGAGCTCCTGCATGGTGACCCACGTGGCGCTCGTCCGTGCCGCAAGAATGTACGACGCGCCCGAATCGTCGATGGAGTAATATTCGCTCTGGATCTCGGGATAGACGTCGATGAGTCCGCCGCCCAGCGGGGGCCGGCTCCGCTGACTCCAGATCTGGTACACGAGACCCAGCCGGTCCCGGCCGACATAGCGCACGCCCGCGCCCGGGCTCGCGGCCGGATAGGTCGGCCCCTCGCGCATGTCGTACGGCACGCCCGTGGCCGTATTCACCACCGTGCCGTCCGGCAGAAACCGCACCACAAGCGGTTCGTCATCCTCGAGCACGCCGTGCGTGCCGCCCGCCCAGGTGGGCTTCTCCCGGAAGATCCCGAACTCGACAAAGTCGGACTGATCCAGCGGCGGACCGTCGTTCGTGTCTTCGTCCGGTGAAATGGTGAATGTCAGCGGGGTGTCCGAGCTGAACACGCGGTCATTGAGCGGATCGGGAAGATACGCCTTTTCCGTCGCACCATCTGCGCTCCGGCTCTTGGTGCTGTCCGGCGGCGAAGCGCTGATCATCTCGAAACTGAAAAGCGGCATCCAGTCATGCAACGGCAACAGCCCCTGCCGGTCCCGCTCCGCTATCGCGTCGCGGATGGTCAGGGACCCGCCGTTCCGCTGGTCCTCCGTGCCCGGCTGCGTCAGAATGAGGCGGCGCGAGAACGACATCGTGGAATTATCGGCCCACGTCACGGTAAGCCGGACGTCGAAAATCCCCGTCTGCCCCTCAAACTGAAACACGTGGGCCACAATATTGCCGCTCTGAACCGGCGTGCCATCGCCAAAGTTCCAGCTCCATGCTATCGCCGGGTCCTTGCCCGGTCCGCCCACGCTGGTGTCGACAAAGATGAATGACCCGTCCGGTACGACCGGTGGCAGCGGAATGCCCAGGACGTCCCCGATGGTCTCCGGCAGCGAATAGATGAAATCCACGAACGGCGCGTTCAGGACTTCGATATACCCCACCTTGAGTTCGAAGAAATACCCGGAGCCGCCGCCTATCGTCAGCGTGACGTCATAGACCCCCGGACTCGAATAGGCATGGGTGACCGGATCCGCCGTCAAATTGGTGACGATGGTGTTGTCGCCAAAGTCCCATTCCCACGACGCCGGGTCTGTTACATCGGACAGGTCGTAGAACGTCACCACCTGCCCCGGTAGCGCGCGCTGCCGGTCGGCGACGAATTCCACGTCCTGCGCTCCGGCCAGAGGCGCCATCACGCTCACCAGTAACATCACGGCTGTCAGCCTGACTCTCGTAAGTGGCAGTGTCGTTCTCACCTTAAAGTTCCTCCGCCGGACATTAAAAAAGCCCCCGAGTCGCACCGACCCCAGGAGCATACACACTTCGTTTCTGAAAAGCGAACATATGGCGCGCAGGCGCGCTTCGGGACCGCCACCGGGTCGATTACCGGGTCTCCCTCTGTGGGCACTAGTTTACGCACAGCTCCTTATCTAACTCCTGCGCCGCGGCCCACCGCACCTGCAGGTAACTCTAAGGCAAGCTTTTGCTGCGCGACAGCGTCTTCTGCCCCGCCTCCTCTCCCGCGCGTCTCACGATCTCCCAATCGACACGGGGAGCTTCTTCAAAACCTGCCCAACACGTCGTTGAACTTATAGCACACTCTTAGGTGCTTGTCAATAAAGAAGTTGACGCAATTACAACAGGTATATGAGGTTAAACAGAACTTCCTCTTTTCGCAGACCTGCAGGATTCTTCATTTCTGTCAAAAGATATGCTGACGTCTGTCCGCGCCCGCGGCTCATCTTCACGAATCTTCCGCATTATTCGGCCGGGTCTTTCGCGGATAAAGAGAATAATACGCCCCGTAGTTGCCAAGTACTCTTTTTACAAAATGCCGCGTCTCCGTGAACGGGATCGCCTCAAGAAAGGCCTCCGGCGGGGCCCCGCCCAGCTGCTTTCGCCACTTTGAGACGTTCCCCGGCCCGGCGTTGTACGACGCCAGCGCATAAATCAGGTTGCCGTCCGAGCGGGCAATCATCCGCATCAGGTAGTACGCCCCCAGACGTAGCGAGTTGGCGGGATGGGTCAGGTGGTCCACGTGCTCGCGCCCGACCGACGGCTCAACCGACGCCAGCCATTGCGCCGTTCCCGGCATGAGCTGCATCACGCCCGTTGCCCCCGCCGGAGAGACCACCCCGGCCCGGAAAAAACTCTCCTGCCGGCATACAGACAAAATGAGGTACGGGTCCAGGCCCGTCTCGCCCGCGATGGACTGCACGTCGTCCCAATACGCCCGGGGGAACTGCACCCGCCACCAGCGCGGATGATAGACATCTCGCTCCGCTTCGGGCGCGCACACCCCGATCAGCCACAGGGCCAGCGTGGGCAGGCCCGCCGCCGCCACCGTCTCGTACACTGTTTGCGGAAGGCCCGGCCCGCCGGCCGCGAGGGCCACCGCCTCCCACTCCCCCTCCTCGAATCCGTGCGCGCCGAAAAAGCGCACCCGCGCCAGTTCGTCACCCTCCGCCATTGGCGCCGGCGCAGGGGTTTCTTCGCATGCGAACGGGCGCACAAACGAGTCCTTGCCGCAGACCGGCAGGGCCGGGCCGGGTTTCACCGGGTTGGTATGCCCCAGCTCGTGGAGACGTTGTAACGCCCTGTGTACGTAGTAATTACCAAGATCGCCGCGCGTCGCCAGCTCAAAATCCGCCGCCGCGCCTTCTTTGTCGCGTCCGCGCGCGCGCAGGTCCCCGCGCTGGTACGCCGCGTCCGCCAGGAAACGGCTGCCGGGATAGGACTCGATCAGCCGGCCAAACGCGGCGATCGCCTCGGTATTCCGTCCGGTATCGCTGTAGAGGCGGCCGGCGAGCAGCAGGGCGTCGTCGGCGCGGGCATCATCCGGAAACAGACTGGCAAACCGCAGGTAATACCGCGCCGCCGTCTCTTCCCGCCCGCTGCTCAGCTCCGCGAACCGCCACACCGTCTCGGCAGCCTCTTCGGAGCCGGGATAGCCGGTCAACAGGGTCTCAAGCAGGGGTCCGGCCTTTTCGTGCTGGCCGCCCGCCAGGAGAGACCGCGCGTGATGCATGAGCGACAGGCGCGCCCATTCGGTCTGCGGATGCGCCGCCGCGATGCGTTGCAGCAATGCCCGGCCCTGCTCCGCCTCGCGAAGTCCGATGAAGACGCGTGCCCGGAGATAGGCCCACCCGGGTTCCGCGGCTCCGGCCTCCTCCTCTTTTGGGAGGAGTCCCGACGCGTCGGCATACGCGCCCGATTTCACCATCGCGTACGCCGCGGCGAAGCGGTCCACCGGATCCGCCGACTTCGCCAGCACCTGCGCGGCGTCCAGACGTATCCGGGACGAGCCGGCCTCCGCGCACAAGGTCCTGCAAAGGGGAAGTGCTTTGTCCAGGGCCGCGGGATCCTCAGCCAGACACAGCACGGCCTGCCACCGGTACCGGTCGCGCCAGGATGACGGCGCCGGCCGGTCCAGGATCTTCAGGTACGCCCCGGCGGCCTCCGGAAACCGCTTCTCGAGACGCAGCGCCTCCGCCAGGCCCGCCAGCGCCATCCCCGTCCACGGTCCGCTGGGATGGGCCTCGAGCACGCGTTGATACCCGGCGATCGCGTCGGCGCGGCTGCCTCCGTGCGCCCGGCACCGCGCCGCGCCGATCAATGCATACGGGGTCAATGGCCCGCCGGCGCCGGCGCAACCGTCAAACGCCGACAATGCGTCGGCGTAACGGGCCCCGCGCTCGAAATCGCGGGCCTCCAGGTATGCTTCCTCGCCCGGCAAGGCCCCGGCAACCAGACTCAACACCAACACACACCCGTAACCCGTCGAGAAAAGCGATACCAATGCTATGCGGGGCTCCCGGTTAGTTCGTGTACTTCGCTTCCAGATAGGCGACGATGGTCTTCTGGTCTTCGGGGGTGATCTTGGCCCCCTTCTCCTCAACCATCTCCTTCACGACGGCGTCCCACGGCTCCTCCGCGAGCCCTGCCTTCGCGTGCGCCTCCACCTTGTCCGCTTTGTGGCAGCTCGTGCAGCTCTTCGTGAACACCACCTCCGCGGCGGCCATGTCCAGCGCCTCCGTCACGGCCGCCTTGGCCTCTTCCGCGGCCGCCGCCACACTCTCCGCGGCCGTCGACAGGGTGTCTGCCGCCGCTTCCTTGGCTTCTTCCGCAATCGCCGCCACGTTCTCCGCCGCCGCCGAAACCGTCTCGGCCGCCGCGGCCGCCGTTTCCTTCGCAGCCTCTACCGTTTCCGCCGCCGCCGCCGAGACATCGGTCGAGGGGGCCGCGGCTTCCGGTTCGACTGGGACCGCCGGGGCGGACTCTTCCGGCGCGGGCGTGTCTGCGGGCGGCGTCTGCGCCGGCTTCGTGTCGCACCCCAACACCACCGCCAGCATCAGTACACAGAAGACGACAAGCATCGATTGAGCGCGCATGACACTTCCTCCCTTGCCTTAAGTACTCCCGCGACTGCACGCAAGTCACACTGACCCCGTTCAGACGTACCTTCTACAATACTCAAAGCACCGTGGACTTTCCACCGCCGCACGCACGCCGCGGCCGTGGAGGGATCGGCAAGGGCGCCGGTCCCGCGCCAGAGAATCTTGTCCTTACCTTGCCCCTGACGCACCGTGCCCGTACAATGAACCCCAAACTGCAAACCGTCAGAGGAAACCGCCATGAACCGCCGAACCATCTTCCTGTGTGCCGTGTTGTCTGCCCTGGTTGTACCGCTCGCCCGGGGCGTGGAAGCCCCGCCCCGCGACCAGCTCGGCCGCGAGGTCAAACTGCGCATCGTCGTCGACAAGGTCATGCAGCCCGAGGCCGCGTGGAAAACCGAAGAATGGATGATCGAGGAAAGCGCCCGGGCCGGGTTCAACGTCTACTCCCCCCGGATCGGCTTCGACGACCTGTCCGCCGTCCGCCAGGTCACCGCATGGTGCGAACAACACGGCATCTACCACATGCCCTGGATGCGCGGTTCCCTGACCGCACCCAACGGCCCCGAAGCCGAGGGCAAACGCCTGGTGTGGGACAACGGCCTCGAACAGCCCCTCTGGAGCCCCAACGCCGATGAGTTCTGGGACTGGACCGAGAAGTACATCGTTGAATACGCGAAGATGAGCGCCGAAAACCGGCACCTCATGGGCGTCTTTCTGGATTACGAGAACTATGCCCCCGGCCGCACGGGCAACCTGTACAGCCTCTCGTACGACGACGTCATCCTCCGGAAATTCGCCGGAGCCCGGGGGCTCGACCTGCCCGAACTCGATGGGGCCGCGCGCAAACCCTGGCTCGACGAGCAGGGCCTGCACGAGGCGTTCGAGGCGTTCCAGGTCGCCCACTGGCGCGAACGGTGCCGCCACCTGCGCCAGCGCGTCGATGAGCACGACCCCACGTTCCAGTTCTGCATTTACCCCGCGCCTGGCACGCCGTTCATGATCCAGGCCACCTACCCCGAATGGGCGACGCCGCGCGCGCCAATCATCCTGGCCGACGCGTCCACCTACGGCCGGCCCGCGCGCTACCTGCCCGAACGCGAATCGCTCGAACGCAACCGCCAACTCCTGATCGAACGCCTGCAGACCGCCAAAGACGCCGCCGTTCCCTTCATCTACGCGGGCGGCATCGACCCGGTCGTCCGCGGCGCGGACCCCGAGTTCTGCGGCAAGAACGCCGTCGCCATCACCAGCGTGACGGACGGCTACTGGATCTTCTACGAAGGCCCCAGATACAAGGTCGACCATCCCGCCTACTGGAAGTGGTTCTCCTGGGCCAATGCCCGCATTGCCGAAGGCGGGCTCGACGCCTGGCAGCAACCCCGCGAGACCCCTGAAGGTCTCGCGCTCGAGGTGTTCGGCGACGGCACGGCCGCCGCCGGCCTGGCCGTGCCGGAAGCCACCGGCGAGCACCTCGACTACCCGCGCATCACCCTGCGCAACGACAACCTCCTTGCCATCGCCTGCAGGAAGGGCGTCCCGGTGGAACTCGTTCTCCAGCACCATCCCATCGCCGACTACAAGACCCCGCTCGCCTGGGAGTTCCGCTCACTTGCCATGGATACGCTCCAGTCCGGAAACATCGATATCGGCCAGTCCGGAACGGCTCAGTTCACGCCTGAAAACGACGCACTCTGTCTGCTGGGCCTTTCGGCCGGCGGATGCGCCTACAGCATCACACGGGCCAACGCGCCCATCGGCCTCCTGACCGGCGACGGCGCCTCGTTCATCCGCGAAGCCAGACCGTTGTATTTCTTCGTGCCGGCGACTGTCGAGGCATTTACGATCTCCGCCCGGGGCGGCGGTGGCGAGACCGTCCGCATCAATGTCCTCGCTCCGGACGGCTCCGTGGCCGCGACCGGCCAGACCACGCCCGAAAACAGCCGCATCAACGTCAAGGCCAGCGCAGGCGCCCACGCGGGCCAGGTGTGGTCCCTCGAGGCGGTCCGCGCCGACAAAGGCGTCATCGAAGACTATTCGATCTCGCTCGACGACGCCCTGCCGCCCGTGCTCGCGTTTCACCCCGGGCACGTGTTCCGGAAGAAATGAAGCGGGGCGAGAACCGATGGCCCGCGGGCCGCTTTACCCGATTCGCGCGCGCGGCTAGAATGTCGCCCGGCTTCACGAATCGCCAAGGAAAGGACCGGCCATGAAAGACGGACTCCGCGTCACGGTATGGAACGAGGGCGTGCACGACAAACGCGACCGGAAGGTCATGGATATCTACCCCGAGGGCATGGGCAAGGCCATTGCCGGCTACCTCGCTGAACAACCCGGCATCGCTTCGGTGCGCGTGGCCGAACTCGGCGACAAGGGCCAGGGGCTCACGGACACCATCCTGGCCCGGACCGACGTCATGACCTGGTGGGGCCATTGCGCCCACGACCAGGTCACCGACGAAAACGCGGCGAAGGTCAAGCAGTGCGTCCTGGAAGGCATGGGGCTGGTCGTCCTGCATTCCGGCCATTTCTCCAAGGTGTTCAAGAGCCTCATGGGCACCGGCTGCGACCTCAAATGGCGCGAAATCGGCGAGAAGGAACGTCTCTGGGTGGTCGACCCGGCCCATCCAATTGCCGAGGGCCTCTCCGAATACTTCGAGTTGCCCCATACCGAAATGTATGGCGAACATTTCGACATCCCGCAGCCCGACCAGCTCGTGTTCATCAGCTGGTTCGAAGGCGGCGAGGTGTTTCGCAGCGGGTGCTGCTGGCACCGCGGCCTGGGCAAGGTCTTCTACTTCCGTCCTGGCCACGAAACCCTGCCGATCTACCACAACGAGACCGTGCTCAGGGTCATTTATAACGGCATCCGGTGGGCGGCCCCGTCCGGGCTCAAGAAGCTCGTCCGCGGCAATGTGCAGCCCCTGGAAAACGTCAACAGAAACGGGTGAAGCCCGGGAAGGACTCCGAAAACGCCCGGTCCGCCGTGATCGGGCACGGCCCGAAGGGCCATGTAAGCAGCACCATGCGAGCCCCAACGGTACCGCTCTCCGACAAACAGAAGGCGCTGCTCGCGCGCAAGCTCGCCTACGCATACAGCGGCGGCATCCCCATCAAGCGCGCGTTCGAGCTGATGCTCGAGGAGAGCCGCAGCCGGAACCTCCGGCTGCTCGCCCGCGACATCGCCAACGCCATCGAATGCGGATA
>MTKY01077358.1_pt1 | contig 13772 bp, 11 predicted proteins | sample 1042731 | NCBI WGS metagenome assembly MTKY01 (sample SAMN06212206, study PRJNA360538) | anaerobic digester metagenome | biome: Wastewater treatment plant; material: sludge; isolation source: anaerobic digester fed with sludge from wastewater treatment plant | place: Denmark: WWTP Soeholt ... | reverse complement strand
TCGCTTCGGGGCGAATTTGATCGAGTCGGCGAACGTACGACCGGCTCGGCATCTCTCCACGTCGAGAATCTGGCTTTCGACGAGGCCCTGCGGAATGCGGTCCCGTGGCGATTGCGAAAACTCTGGAATGACGTTCACCCGACGGGCACGGTGGATGTCAATCTTCCCGCCATCCGGTATGACAGGACGGGGCAATCCGCTCCCCGTTGGACCCTCCAGGGGAACCTGCAACTGCATGACGTGGGACTGGAAGTCGGCGCGGTGGTCACCCAGGCCGTCGGGCAGCTCGCCGGCCGGGCCGACTGGCATTCCGGAAACGCGGCCCCGGATTTCACCGGCGATGTCGGGCTGCAAACCGTGGCGATTCAGGACCGCGTGCTGAACGAGGTGACCGGACCGATCCGTTATGACGCGAGCGCCGGCACCCTGTCCCTGCCCGATCTGCGCGGCCGCATGTACGGAGGCAACGTTACCGGCACGGTGGAGACCCTGCGGGACGACTCCCGCGCTACGTATAACGTCACGGCATTGCTGGTGGACGTCGCGCTGCCGGATTTCCTGGCCGCCGGACGCCCGCCGGACGCTCCGGCGCTGGAGACCGCGGGGATTCTTGACGCGCGACTGTACCTGTCGGGCGCCATGGGTGAGTCGGAATCCCGTCGTGGGGGCGGTCGGCTGCATGTACGGAATGGACGGTTCTTCCGAATGCCGCTGCCGCGGACGATAGCCCAGGTTCTTGGGATTCGGGATTTCGATGACAGCGCCTTCCACGATCTTTCAGCCGAGTTTTTCGTGCAGGGCTCGCGCACGCAGATCAAAGATTTCATCCTCCAGGGAAACTCCCTGGCCATGATCGGCTCCGGATCGCTCGACACGCCGGGTCGGGTGCTCGACTTGACGCTGGTCAGCACGGGGCCACAGGCATGGGGGCGGGTGCCCGTGCTCACTGAGCTGCTGGAGGGCACCTCGCGAGAAGTGATGGAGGTGCGGGTGCGCGGTCCGCTCGGGCAGCCGGTGATTGAGGCTGTTCCGTTTCGCGGCGTGAGCCAGGGCCTGGAAACCCTGCTTCAGCCCAGGCCTCCCCGGACCGGGCACCCGAACCGCTCCGTCGAGCCCCGTCCTTGACATGGGAGGCATAAGATAATGTTCGGACGGAGGGTGCGCGCGTAGCGCTGGTCCCCCGCGCGGTCGACCAGGCCAGACGCGCGGTCGGTCCGCGGTTCGATGTCGTGAAGCCGTGTGCGGATAACCGATAAGCACCAAGACCAGGGGGGTATTGGCATGGGCGGACCTCGGCCCGCCGGAGCGGCGTGTGGCCCGGGTCGCGCGGGACCCTCAGCCTTCGGCACGCAAAAGAGTTGCGCCCCACCCGTTGCCAGAGGGGAGCGGCTCGGGTAGCCTACGCCGCAGGCATGGCAGGCGGGAGCCCGGTCCGTGGCGCCGGAATGCCTGCTCTGTCGGCGTGAGGAGTATTTTTTATGGCGGATGAGGATGTAACGCTCGATGCACAGGACGAGCAGATCGAATCCGAAGAAGAGGAGCTGTCTGAAGACGAACGCGCCCTGGAGGAGTTGAAGCAGGCCGTCGAGCTGGCCTCCGAGGAGATCGGCACGCTTCGCCAGCGTCTGACGATTACGGTGCCCCGCTCCATCATCGACGACCGGATGAAAGACCAGTTGGACGAGGTTCGCCGGGAGCAGACGGTTCCGGGTTTTCGCCGGGGCCGGGCCCCGCTGCGGCTGGTGGAAAAGCGGTTCGGCCGGGAGATCGGGACCGAACTGTCGTCGCGGCTGGTGCTCAGCTCGTACATGGCGGTCACCGAGCGCGACAACATCAAAACGGTGGGCGACCCGATGCTGCTGGTCACGGTGCCGCCGACGAAGGAGCATCCCGGCGAGCCCGTGGAACGACTTCTGCCCCCACGGGAGGCGTTGGACCATATCCGCCTGCCCGCTGACGGGCCGCTGGTGTACCGGTGTGAAGTAGAGGTGCAGCCGGAATTCGACCTGCCGCCGCTGGAGGAGATCGAGCTGCAACGGCCGGACATCCAGATCACTGACGAAGACGTGGATAAGGAAATCCAACGGCTCCTGATGATTCGCGGTCACTACGCTCCGGTCGAAGAGTCCGAGGCGATCCAGGAGGACGACCTGCTGGTTGTGGACTTCAAGGTCACGGCGGGCGACCAGACGATCAAGACGGAAGAGAACGCCCAGCTTGCCGCCCGCGACATGGTTTACGACGGCATTCCGCTGACGGGGTTGGGGCGGGCGGCGGTCGGCAAGACGGCGGGCGCCACCATCACTCTGGATACAAAGATCCCCCAAGAGTACGGCGAGCCGGAGCTGCGCGATCGGGAGGTCCGAGTCGAACTGCTCATTCACGACGTAAAACGGCTGGTGGTCCCCGAGCTGGACGACGCGTTCGTAGAGAGCCTCGGCTGTGAGTCGCAAGAGGAGCTGCGGGGGCTGCTCCAGCACCAGATGGAAGCGTACCTGGACGAGACCATACACCGCGGACTGCGTGCGCAGGTGGACCGCTATCTGCTGCAACACACGAAGCTCGATATCCCCTCTGGCATTTCGTCCCGGCTCACGGAGCGGGCGGTGGTCAACCGCATGATCGAGAAGATGCAACAGGGCATCCCCCAGGCCGAGATCACCCGGGAAATGGACGCCATGCGGACCAGCGCCGCGGCGGAAACGGCCGATGAACTCAAGCTCGCCTTCATCTACGAAAAAATCGGCGAGGAACGCGAAGTGCACGTGTCTGAGGAAGAGATCAACGGCGTCATCAACGAGATTGCCCGCCGCCAGAACATGCGGTTCGACCGGGTGCGTGACGAGCTGGCCCGGGCCGACCGGCTGAACAGCCTGCACATCAGCCTGCGGAACGACAAGATCCGGGACCAGATCATCGCCGAGGCCAAGATCTCCGAGGTGGCGGCCCCGGACAAGCCGTCCGGGAAACCCGGCAAAGGCCGCGGCAAGGCGAGCAAGAACGACTAGAAGCCAAACCCCATCTGCGGCCGCCCGCCACGCCGGACGGCCGAACAGAGGACAGAGGAACCAACGCGATGCATGAGATCATCCGCCCCGACATCCCGATCCTCCAGCAGTTCTCCCGGCGCGACCGGGACCACCGCGAGACGCTCGGGGAACGGCTGCTGGAAAACCGAATCCTGTTCTTGTCCGGCGTGATCAACGAATACGTCGCCAGCGAGGCGATCATGGCCCTTCTGTATCTTCAGTCCATCAAGAAGGACCAGGACGTCAACCTCTACATCAACTCGCCCGGCGGCGTGGTGGACCAGACCCTGGCCATCTACGACACGATTCAGTTCATGGGCTGCGACGTGGCGACGTACTGCATCGGGCAGGCGGCCAGCGGGGCCGCCCTGCTCCTGATGGCCGGCACCAAGGGCAAACGCTTCATTCTGCCTAACGCGAAGGTGATGCTCCATCAGCCCAGCGGCGGCATCACCGGGCAGGCGGAAGACATCCGCATCCAGGCTGAAGAGATCCTCAAGGACAAGAAGCGGCTCAATCAGATCATCGCCCTGCACACCGGCCAGTCGCCCGAGAAAATCGAAGAAGAAACCGAACGTGATCGGTACATGGCGGCGGAGCAGGCCCTGGAGTACGGCGTGGTCGACGAAATACTCAAGGTCGACAAGTCGGACAAGGACAAGAAAAAGAAGTGACCCGGGCCCGGCCCGCGGACCATTCGCGCGGCCCCGCCCGGCCGCTCGCGACGGCGGCACCCTACGGAGACGATCACACCCATGGCGACCCAGATGCAGATTCCCTTCGTGATTGAGACCGGTCAGCACGGCGAGCGGGCCTATGACATCTACTCCCGCCTTCTCAAGGACCGCATCCTTTTCATGGGCGGTCCTGTCGATGATGACGTCGCGGGCGTGATCAGCGCCCAACTGTTGTTTCTGGCCAACGAGGATTCCAGGAAGGACATCACCTTCTACGTGAACTCGCCCGGCGGATCGGTCTCCGCCGGCATGGCCATCTACGACGTGATGCAGACCGTGCCGTGCGACGTGGCCACCTACTGCGTCGGCATGGCCGCCAGCATGGGGGCGATCCTCATGTGCGGCGGAACGCCGGGCAAGAGGTACATGCTCCCCAACTCCCGCATGCTGCTCCATCAGCCGCTCATCGGCGGCGTCCTGTTCGGCGTGGCCACAGACCTGGCCATCGAAGCGGAGGAGATCATCCGCATTCGCAAACGCTTGTACGCCATCCTCGCCGAGCGAACGGGCAAACCCGAAGCCCAGATCGAACGCGACTGCGACCGCAACAAATGGCTGGATGCCCAGGAGGCGGTCGCCTATGGACTGGCCGACAAGGTGATCGATCGTCTGCCGGCCGGATGATCTGCGAAATCAGAAACGACTGTTTTCCGCCGCCGACAGATCGGGAAGGCCCTTTCTGCAGGCGCGGTAGGGACCCCGGTCACCCCGGGCCCGCCGCACAGATCCGTACGGGCAGAATGATCGCATACGGCTCCTGGTTCGGGTGCTTGGCGTAGAATCGCTCGTTGGGATGCCCCGGCGTGCCGGGCGTGCCGCTCACAGCCTCCCCTGGCCGGCCCGCCCCACCATCGGGGGCGGGCGTTCGTGGGATCTCCCGGTTCCCGTGCAAGGAGTGTCCACGCATACACAGGGTCTCCGACGGCGCGGGATCCGAAGGGGGCTCGCCGGTCACGCGGCCAACGGTATTGCCTTCCGCCTCGCGGCAGTGCCATTCACGAGTGCGCAGGCCCGCTGGAAGGACACGGTGCGGCCGTAGGGCAGAGCGAGCGAAGCGTCGCCCCGCCCGCCGGGGGTCGGCGAACGGGGCGACCAAGAAAGCCAACGCGGTGTCAGCGGAATGTCAGAAGCGGGCTATGCGTGCGGCCCGCTTGCCGCCAGACTCTGTTCGAAGATCACGTAATCGTTCTCGTCCACGTCACCGTCGTTGTCCAGATCGGCGTCCACGGCACAACCGGGCGCCGGCGGGTTTCCCGGACCGTTGAAGCACCGGGCGAACTCGGCAAAATCCAGCAGGTCTACGTCCCCATCGCCGTCAAAGTCGCCGGCCACTGCCGGAGAGTACTCGTACGCGCCCATGTCCACGACCGCAACGCCGTCCCCATCTCCATCCACCACGCGCGGGTTGCCGTCAAGGTCGTGGTCGCCGGTGGCGTAAGCGTTGTCGCCCGCGTCGATGCAGGGCGAGTCCGCCCGCAGACGGACGTCACCGGGATCGTCGTCGGCCGTGCCCCACACGCCGTCGGGACCCGGATGGGGCGGTCGCACGAACCGCGGATCGGTCAGGCCATCGTAGTTGTAGTCCGTATTGCCGTACACGCAGTTGTGTCGCAGGAACCCCCAGCCGCCCCAGGATGCTATGCCGGACGAGTTGAATGCGACGATCGTGTTGACGATCGTCCCGCGGTCAAAGGGGTAGGCGGAGATCCCGAAGATCCCACCGCCCCGATTAGCAGAGTTCCCCGCTATCGTGCTATTGGCGATCGTTGGAAAAGAGCAGTCGCAGAAGATCCCACCGCCGTACTCCTCAGCGGAGTTCCCCGTGATCATAACGTTGGCGATGGTCGGGGAAGAGAAATGGCAGAAGATCCCGCCGCCGTACTTCTCAGCGGAGTTCCCCGTGATCGTCTTGTTGGCGATCGTCGGGGAACTGCTTCTGCAGTAGATCCCACCGCCGTTGTTGGAGGAGTTTCCCGTGATCGCGTTGTTGGCGATGGTCGGGGAACCGCTTTAGCAGTGGATCCCACCGCCCTGGTAGCTACTGGAGTTTCCCGTGATCGTGTTGTTCGCGATCGTCGGGGAGGAGTCTACACACCAGATCCCGCCGCCAACGTCGCGACTACGGCCATTACGAATGGTGAACCCGTCGATCCGGGTGGTTTCGGCGGCGCCCGTGGGCACCGTGACCACAACGCCGGCGTGGTTACCGTCGACGATTGTTTCGTTGACTGCGAAGTCCCGGTCGGCCAGATCGAACGTGGCCGGATCCTCAGCGCCGGCAAAGCCGCCGTAGAGCGCTACGTCTACCGTCAGCGTCAGACACTCGACGTAGGTACCGGACGCCACCCAGACCTGCGAGCCGCTGGCGGCCGCGTCCAGAGCCGCCTGCACAGTCGTGAACGCATTGGCCCAGCTCGTGCCGTCGCCCGCACCGGAAGCTGTCGCGTCCACGTAGATCACGGGTTGACCCCAGGCCGGACCCGCCATTATCGAAATAGAGAGCAGCGCCGATACAACCAGCAAAATCGAGCAAAAAGATCTGTCCATGATTCGCCCCTTTCTGAATAGATGATACCGAATCGGACCTTTTCCCTTCGGCCTCGTCGGTGACGAGACCACAAGCACCCTATCACGTCATACCGTTTCTTCCTCCATCACCTCCATTCTTTTTCCAATCGTTCGGAATGAGACAGGGATCCAAACCCATCCTTCCACCGGCTGCCTTCTGAGTTTTTGTAGGGGAAATAACTTATGGTTGGAGTGCTCGGCTGTGGCATCATCCTTCTGCTCTGCCTATGTCCCACCGACCTTCGAGACGCATGTGACACTTCGCGGCACGAAGCGCCGAGGTCCTCTGCTTTCCCGGCCGCTCGCTTCCAGCGCCGCCACCACCCGCTGCCAGATGCAATTCACCGAGTGCATCCGAAAACCGCCGGCCCGATCCGGAGTGACCACTATCCGGATCGTCGTTCCGTCAACATGGCGATGCCCTCGATGATGACCTCGTTAAATCCGTCGACCGGCTCGGCCGCAAGCCAGTCCACGCGCAGTTCGTCGAGCGTAGCGCCCTCCAGTTGCGTAAGATCCTCGCGCAACTGGCCCAGGCCCTGGTTGAAGGCCATCAGCAGGTGGCGGATGGCCGATGGTTCGTGGCCGGTCATGCGGGCCGCGGTGGCGTCGGCCGCGAGGGGATCGCGGCTGACCAGCAACACCCAGTCGCCCAGGCGATCACGCAGATCCACCGTGGTGCCCCACCAGCCGGGCATCACGTGCGGTCCGTTGCCCTCACATCCGATCGAGCCATCCACGATGACCAGATCGGGGCGCAGCGCGGTGGCGATATCCAGGAACGCCTGCTCCAGGCCGGCGGGAGCGTTGTGGAGTTTCGTGCGATACGTCAGGCCCGGCCGGCCATAATACTCGGCGGGAGTAACGCCCATCAGGTTCTTGAGCGACAGAGTCATCTGGGCGAAACGATGCGTCTTGATCACGGGAATGGAAATGATGCGATGCGCGCGGCGGACGAGGCTGGAGACGTAAATCCGGCCCAGTCCGCTCGGACCGGCCGGTATGGCATCCCAGCCGGGAGAGTCCGCGTTCAGACATGCCAGCTCGACCGTGCCCTCGTAGCGGCGGTTGAGCCAGTCGGTCTTCTCGGAAACGCTCGTCGAGCCGTCTAACGTGAGCATTTCGTGCCAGGCAAAGCGGTTGACCTGGCCGCCATCGCCAATGATGACTCTGGCGGCTCCGGCCCGCAGGCACTCCTCGGCCACGGTCAGGAAGATCTCCGGCTTGGTGCATTCACCCGTGGTGAACAGCGGATGGCGGACCATGCCCGCGCCCACCAGGTTCGGCTTGATGAACACGGTTTCGCCGGGGGCCACGACGGCCCCGGCCCCGCCGCAAGCGTTCAAAGCCCGGCGGGTCATCGCTTCCAGGTTGCCGCCGCGGATAACGCCGACCTGGGCCGGTTCGCTCGAAGGCGCAAAAGGCGGGGTTTCCGGGCTGATCGAATCGCCGGCATGGCAGCCGGTCAGCGCCGACCCCATTCCAACAGAGAGGCCGGCGCAGAGCCCCTGTCTGAGGAAATCCCGGCGGGAGCAGGCCTGCATCGGGCGTTCTCCGTTCACACCGTTGCATCCGGCAGACCGGCTGCAAGGCGGCGCTCGTGCAGCCCGATTGTTCGGACAGGCCACGTGGGAAGTCAAGAGAGGCGTCCCGGCTCCTCGATTCATCGCGACGGCCGGCCGCTTTCGCCATATCCGACCCCCGCCTTCTGACGAATGGATGAGACGAGGCTCTCACTCGAGCACAATTCTCGTCGCCTCGCGCGCCGGGAAGGCGCCTTGGCCCATTTGAACCGTCGGCCGAACAGGCCCGCTGCCCCGACGTTACGTTGCCGCTTTAACGGCCGCGAGGGCTGCGTCGTAGTTGGGCTCGTGCGTCACCTCGGGAACGTACTCGACATGCACCACTTTGTTTCGGCGGTCGAGCACGAATACGGCCCTGGTCAGCAGACCCAGTTCCTTGATCAGCACGCCGTAGGCCGGGCCAAACGAACGATGCTTGTAGTCGCTGGCCGTGATGACGCGTTCGATCCCTTCCGCGCCGCAGAATCGCTTCTGCGCGAACGGAAGATCCATGCTTATCGTCAGCACGACTACGTCGTTCGAGAGCTGTGTGGCTCGCTGGTTGAAGGTCCGCGTCTGGGTTGCGCACACGGGCGTGTCCAGGCTGGGAACCACGCTGAGCACGCGGATTTTGTCGCGGTACGTGTCGCACCGCAGATCGGACAGGTCGTTGGCCGTCAGCGTGAAGTGCGGGGCCTCACTCCCCGGCTGGATCGCAGGGCCGATGAGCGTCAGAGGCTTCCCCTGGAACGTGATCACTCCTTCTCTCTCAGTCATTGTACTTCTCCGTAGCACGAGGCTTGCCGGCTTCCTCGTTCAGAGGGTGCCGATGGAACAAGGTATCAACGAACCGCACGGCACGCGCCAGACTGGGGTGCCGCTTGGTATTGTAGCCGCCCGGACCGGGGATGGGCAGCGCATCGATTCCGAACCACCCCTACCCGAGATTCGGGGCACAGACCGCGCTCTTGAAGCGGATTGCTGCACACTATCCGTGGATCGATTGACGCCGGCCCTCCGCGGCGTGGTCGGGAGAACCTTCCTGTGTGAGTCCGTTCCAAACAGGTTCGGAATGATGCCAAGTCGGAACGATAGAGCCTATTCCGGATCGAGTTCCGCAGCCCCGGCGCGCAAAAAAACCCCGGATGCGTGGGCAGCCGGGGTTTTCATGCGATCTCGATGCTGGAATCCGAAACGCGCTGCGCCTACCGTCGCCGCAGCAGGGCCAGTCCGCCCAGGGCCAGCAGAGCCAACGAAGCCGGCTCGGGGATGGCGATTACCTGGAAATTGTCAATCCAGACGATGTCGCCGCCGGTGCCGGTGTCGGAGTCATGCTGGAGGTTAATGGCCCAGCCCGTCAGCGCCTCAATGTCTGTGATGGGGATTCCGTTGTCCACCACCGCGCCGTCATACCAGGAGTAGGCCTTCATATCCACCAAGTCCCACTCCATGGTGACATTGGCATAACGGCCGTAGACGGTCGCCGCGGATCCCGCACCGGGGTTCCACCCATGGGGAAACGTTCCACCCATATCCCACTGCAGGCCATAGCCCGGTGTGCCCTCGTCCCACAGCCACCACCAGAGATTCTGCGTCTTGCCCAACGCGTTGGTCTGGCGATAGATGTCATAGCTCACTACGAGATTGGTGTAACCGGCCGCAACCAGGTCCGCGGGAATGAACGCATGTTCCATTCCCGAAGCGTCGCCTTGCGTGTTTCCCACCTCCAGTCGAACAGCCTTCTCGCCAAGCACCGGATCAGGAGCCGCCACCACCAGCGGGGCGATCCCGCCGCCGTCGGCCGTCCCGACCCAGCCGTCCTGCCCGTCGAGAGGACCAAGCGTGAACGACTCAAAACCGAACGAATCATACCCTGCCGCCAATGCCACACCGGCAGTCGCCAGCAGCACCGCCACACTCGTGAATACCTTCATACCCTTGCCTCCTCCAAAATGTGAGAGAATCGCCTCGCCTCGACGAAGTCACAGGCCGCCGCTGGCATGGCCGCTCAGCCTTGCTCCTTACGCCTACCGCACAAAAAAGAGACGGTCGGATTGCCACAAGGCAATCTCAAACCCTCTCTCTTCACAACCCGCGTCGCCGAGTCCCTGAGACCCGACCCTTATTCTCTTGCTGTAGTATAAGCAATTGCACCCATAGAACCCAACGAGAATTCCTGGCGGGCGTGCAAAAACCCCGGGCCGCCGTAGCGGCCGTGCCATTGAAGCTCTACAGCCCCACCTTGCTTGGATGAGCGATCCATATCGAACCCAGGACTGGCTGGAACCTCCTTTTTGACAACAGGTTATCCACACGGATGGAGCTTAGCGATTTGGAAAATGCGGAGCCGATTGACCATCGACATGCGAGCATTTCCGGGGCATCCTGCTTGAGCGGCCCCCGACCCCCCACTACACTGCCAAGATTGCACGCTCCGCTGCGATCGGGCCGGCGGGCGGCGACCTATGGTGCTGCATAATCGAGAGGACCAACCATGCCTGAGCAGAGGCCCCAGGGGCTTGCGACGCGCTGCCTTCACGCCGGCCAATGGACGGATCCGGCCACCAACGCACGCGCCGTGCCGATCTACGCGACCACGAGCTACGCCTTCAACGATACGGAGCACGCGGCTAACCTTTTTGCTCTCAAGGAGTTCGGAAACATCTACAGCCGCATTCAGAACCCTACGAACGACGTGCTGGAGAAACGTCTGGCGGCGTTGGACGGCGGGGTGGGCGGCCTGGCGGTCGCCAGTGGGCTCTCGGCGATCACCATTGCCATTCTGAACATCTGCCGGGCGGGGCACAATTTCCTCTCGGCCACCAGCCTGTATGGCGGCACGTGGACGCTGTTCACACAGACTCTGGCGAAGCTGGGAATCGAGGTGCGCTTTTTCGACGCGGACCGGCCGGAGGGTATTCGCAATCTCGTGGATGACCGGACGCGTTGTGTCTACTTTGAGTCCCTCGGCAACCCGAAAAACGACGTGCCGGACTTCGCGGCCATCGCGAAGGCAGCGCACGACTGCGGCCTGCCGGCAATCTGCGACAACACGGTGATGACCCCGGTGCTGCTGCGGCCGTTTGAGCATGGCGCGGACATTACCGTCTACAGTTGCACGAAGTTCATCGGCGGGCACGGGCTCCATGTGGGCGGGTGCATCGTGGACTCGGGCCGCTTTGACTGGACAGCCGATCGGAAGAAATGGCCGGAGTTCACGGAACCGGATCCCTCGTATCACGGAATCGTCTTTGTCGACGCGCTGAAGGCCGTGGGAAACGTCGCCTACATCACCAAGTGTCGAACGCACGGTTTGCGCGATCTGGGAACGTGTCTGAGCCCCTTCGCGGCGTTTCTTTTCCTGCAGGGGCTGGAGACTCTCCATTTGCGCATGCCTCGCCATTGCGAAAACGCCCAGAGAGTGGCCGAGCACCTGCGGCGGCACCGAGCGATAGAATGGGTGAATTACCCCGGACTGCCCGATCATCCTCACCACGCCAACGCGAAGAAGTATCTGCCGGACGGGTGCGGGGCCATTCTCGGATTCGGCATCCGGGGTGGCGCGGAGGCCGGCAAGCGCTTCATCAACAGCGTGAAGCTCATGTCGCATCTGGCGAACATCGGCGACGCCAAGACGTTATGTATCCATCCGGCCAGCACGACACACTCCCAACTCAGTGAAGCGGAGCAGCGGAAGACGGGCGTGGTGCCTGAGTACATTCGGCTCTCGATCGGCCTGGAGGACATCGAAGACATCCTCGCGGACATCGACCAGGCGCTGGCGGCTTCGCAGGGCTGACAGCCGGTTGGCCTCGTAAGAGCGTCTCACAGGTACCCACCTGTCGTCGCGCGTTCGTTCCGCACAGGCGGCGATCGGCGGCGGCGGTCGCCCGGGAACAGAAAAACCATGGCAACCCCCAATCCCACAGAAGCAGAGGATTCGACGGCCTCCGTCGGGCTCGTTCGGACGCAATCCGCCACGCTTTTCGCGCCGCCGGATTCCCTGCAAATGGAGTGCGGACGGAGCCTGGGGCCGATTGAGGTGGCCTACGAAACGTATGGCCGCCTGAATGAGGCCCGCGACAACGCCGTGCTGATCTGCCATGCCTTGACCGGCGACGCGCACGTGGCCGGGCGCCACACCCCGGAGGATCGCAAACCCGGATGGTGGGACTCCATGGTCGGGCCGGGCAAGGGGATCGACACGAATCGCTACTTTGTGATCTGTTCGAACGTATTGGGAGGCTGCAAAGGCACGACCGGGCCCTCCAGCATCAACCCGCAGACCGGCCGGCCGTGGGGTTTGACCTTTCCCGTCGTCACCATCGAAGACATGGTCAAGGTGCAGAAACGGCTGGTGGAGCACCTGGGCATCGACCGGCTTCTGGCGGTGGTCGGGGGTTCGATGGGCGGGATGCAGGTGCTGGAGTGGGCGGTTCGCTACCCGGAGTGCGTCCGGGCGGCGATTCCGATCGCCACGACCACCCGATACGGAGCACAGGCTCTGGCGTTTGACGCCGTCGGACGCAACGCCGTGCTGGCCGATCCGAACTTCGCGGACGGGCAGTACTATGGAGGGCCGGGGCCGGATCGGGGTCTGGCCATCGCGCGAATGGTCGGACACATCACGTACCTCTCGGAAAAGGGAATGCACGCCAAGTTCGGGCGTCAACTCCGCCACACCGACACCTACCGCTACGATTTCAACAGCGAGTTTGCGGTGGAAACGTATCTGGACCACCAGGGGCAGGTGTTCGTAGATCGATTCGACGCGAACAGTTATCTCTACATCACCAAGGCCGCAGACTACTACGATCTGGCCGCTCGGTACGGATCGTTGGACCGGGCCTTCGCGAACGTGGAGGCGAGGTTCCTGGTAATCAGTTTTTCAAGCGACTGGCTGTTTCCTCCGCGGCAATCCCGACAGATTGTGGACGCCCTGCTGGCCGGCAACAAAAACGTGTCATACACGGAGGTGAACTCGCCTTACGGACATGACGCGTTCCTGCTGGAGCCGCAGGTGCTTGGCCGCCTCGTGCGGGGGTTCCTGGCCGCCGCATCGGGATCACCCTTGCGGTCGGACGTGCCCGACGTGCCGCCGTACCGGCAGGCGCCGGTGATTAACACGCCCTGGAAGCGTCTGCGGGTGGATTATGACGCCATCGAGGATGAGATCGCTCCGGGCAGTTCCGTGCTGGATCTGGGGTGCGGGCGAGGGATTCTGCCGGGTCGGCTGATGGAGCGCCGCCGCGCGCGGTGCCTTGGCGTAGAGGTTCAGCAGGATGCCATCTGCGAATGCGTGGAGCGGGGCGTGCCGGTGGTCGATTTGGACATTCTGGCGGAGCTGAACAGCTTCGCGGACCAATCGTACGACTGGGTCATTCTCTCGCAGACGCTGCAGATTCTGGCGGACCCGGCGCGTGTGCTGCTGGAGATGTTCCGCATCGGGCGCAACTGCATCGTGAGCTTTCCCAATTTCGCCCACTGGCGCACGCGCCTTCAGATGCTTCTGACCGGCCGGACGCCGATCACTCCCCTGCTGCCGTTCCAATGGTACGACACGCCCAACACGCACTTCGTCTCCCTGTGCGATTTTGAGGCGTTCTGCCGCCGCCACGGGGCTTCGGTGATCAAGCGGATTCCCCTGATGGCCCATCGTCGCCATCCGGTCCGCGTGTGGCCCAATCTGCTGGCGGAGGAGGCTATCTACGTGCTGCGGTCATCCGTGTGAGGAGTGCCAATGCTGGCGTTCTGACGGATTCAGCCGCGGACGCCCGCTCCGGCCTGGTTCTCCCGTGCTCTCGACCCTCGTAAGAGATTCGTCGCGCCAGCGGCCGTGGCCCCCCCGTCCAAGGCGCGGGAGACACTCTCGCGGG
>MTKY01048672.1_pt1 | contig 13773 bp, 15 predicted proteins | sample 1042731 | NCBI WGS metagenome assembly MTKY01 (sample SAMN06212206, study PRJNA360538) | anaerobic digester metagenome | biome: Wastewater treatment plant; material: sludge; isolation source: anaerobic digester fed with sludge from wastewater treatment plant | place: Denmark: WWTP Soeholt ... | reverse complement strand
GAAGACAGAATCCATCTACCTTGGTTTTTACACGCGAAAGGGCCTGTTGCCTAAGTAGCTGATCTTGAGGATACCACTTCAACGAATTTGGGACTCATCTTGCGACCTTTTTTCAATCGAGCGTAGAGCATGAAGAGAGCTTCCCTGGAGCTATGCCTTACGAGTTTCTTCAAGTTGATGACCGTTGCTGTCATCAATGCCTGGATCTCCATCTTCTCCAAGCCCCGCATCTTTGCTCTAGATAGACCGTGCTGGGTCTTGAACCTTCCGAATATGCCTTCGATCACCGTCTTGCGAAGCGCAAACAATGACGTTCCGGCGGGGCTTTCCAAGAATTCCTCTGCTTGTTCAAAGAAGTCGCCGTCAAGCCGGGATACACTCCTCGCCTTCGCCTTCTTTCCTGAAATGCACCTATGCCTCGAAGGGCAGGATGAGCAATCCTCGGGTCTGGCTTTGTATGGGATCTGGCCCGTCTTTTGGTTTTTCCCCCTACGGCTGAGAATCTTGCCTTCCGGACAGACATAGTGGTCGGCTTCCTTGTCCCAAGTGAACGCGTTTTTGGAAAAGCATCCCTGCTGACCTCTCGGGGCCATTGGCGGGATTGCGGTCTTGATCTCCTGCTCCTGCAGGAACAGAAGCGCCTCGCTGGTTCCGTATGTTGAGTCGGCTGCCACGGAGACTGGTTTCCCGAGGTTCTTAGAGTGCATGGATAGTAAGGCTGGCAGCTCGGAGGTGTCGTGTTCAGAGCTCGGGGAGACGGTGATCGCGGTGACAACGCCACCCGTATCCGCGGCTGCGTGTACCTTGTAGGAGAGGATACCGCCGATTCCCGGTCTGTAGTGCATGGTGGCATCGGGGTCGGTCTTCGAGCGTTTGCGCAGATAGGAAGCGTTTCGGTCGCGCCTTCTCTTTCCTAGCTTCTCGGGATCCACCTCACCGTTGAATATCGCGCCGACCTGGCTTGCCCGATGCCCATCCTTGGGCTTCCGCCCCCTTGGGTTGTCGCTCCTCTCCTCCTCGGTGTCTAATTCCCGCCAATAGATTTCGGGCGGGAGGTCGACTTCGATAACGGAATTCAGGGAGGCATCGGCCCTCACTAGCGTGCTGTCGATTAAGATGCCGTCGCCACGCACAAGTCCTGCCCTCACACACTCGGCGAGTATCTCCTCGAAGAGTTCGAGGAAGAGTTCACGCCCAAACCTCGCCCTGGCTTTGGTGAATATGCTGTGGTCCGGTATCTCCTCGTCCAGGTCGTAGCCTACGTACCAGCGGTAGGCGAGATTTAGGCGCACTTCCTCCACCAGCCGCCTCTCTGAGCGGATGTCGTAGAGATAGCCCACCAGGAGCATCTTGATCAGGACCACCGGATCGATGGAAGGTTTGCCGGTATGGGAATAGTAGGACCTGGTCCTTTGCCTGATCCACTCAAGAGATAGGATCTCATCGAGCTTCATGAGAAAATGGTCTTCTCCGATGAACTTCGCAAGGCTGATGTTGTAGAAAAGCTTGGGCTCGAATCCCTTCTTACCTTGCACGGCTTATCGCCCTTTCTTCGTTCGCCTAAGGATCAGGGTGTCTTTGTCCCTTACCTCCCACTCAACTGACTCGCCCTTTGAAAATCCCATGGATCTGGCCAGAGCTTGCGGGAAAGAGATATAGAACTGTGTCGAGTTCTTGCGCGTGATCTGCTGGATTCTGGTGGGGTACCCCATGCTATTACCTCCTAGTTATATAACTATGCTTCTTATGGAGAAATATATAGGATATCGTTGAGTTTGGCAACAGGCCCGAAAGGGGTCAAAATCGGGGGTCAACTGTAGAAGATGAGTATGAGCATGCTCGACAACCTCGAAAACATAAAAGCCCGTGGCATCCGTGCGTTCATCAGGTTAGAAGAAGAAAGGTGGACGTGCACCGACTGTGGAGGCACGATCAACGTTCATAAGGGATGCTGTCACGATTGCGGTGGAACCAGGTCTTGAACGACCGCCGATCGCATGTCCCTCTCGCTTCCATTGAGTAGTATCATCAGAGGCGGGAGGTGACAGTTTGACCGATTCCGGGATAGAGAACCTCATCGCGCAACACGCGCGATTGCGCGAGGGCGGGTTGAACCTCGTCGTCTCGGAGAACTGCCTCTCGCCACGGGTCCGATCGGCCCTGGCAAGCGACCTGGCGGGAAGGTACCAGGACGCGGGTTACGGCGGCTCGTCTTACGCCCGCGAGATGGTCACGGCCGTCGAGGGCCTGGCGCGGAAGCTATTTCGTGCGGAGAACGCGCTTGTCTCGTCCGTATCGGGAAACCTCTGCGTGCTGGCGGCGGTTTCCGCCTTCACCTCCCCGGGTGACGCCGTGGCCATGCTCCCCTTCACCTCCGGTGGATACCCCTTCGGAATAGAGAAGTTCCACCGCCGCAGGATTGCCATACCCGCCGACGAGGGCAGCATGGCCATCGACGCGGCACGTACGGTCGAGCTGCTGGTGGAGGAGAAGGTGGGGCTCGCCTTCCTCGGCGCCTCCTTCATCCCCTTCCCCCATCCCGTGCGGGAGATACGCCGGGGCCTGGAAGAGGCCGGCCACCACTGCCTGCTTGTCTACGACGGCTCCCACGTGCTCGGCCTCATCGCCTGCGGCGAGTTCCAGGACCCCCTGCGCGAGGGGGCGGACATGCTCATCGGCAGCACCCACAAGACCTTTTACGGGCCGCAGGGCGGCCTGGTCCTCACCGACTCCCCACGGATGGCCGATGCCATGCGCAAGATGCTGGAACTGGACCTGGAATCCGGCATCGGCCTGGTGGACAACCCCCACCTCAACCGCATCGCCGCCCTGGGGGTGACCCTGGAGGAGATGCTGGACGATCCCGGCTACGGGGCCCGCGTGGTCGAGAACTCCCGCACCCTCGCCCGCGCCCTGGACGAGTCCGGGATTCCGGTGCGCTTCCGCGAGCGCGGTTACACTTCTTCGCATCAGGTCCTGCTGGACCTCGGCGCAGAGGAAAGAAAGAAGCTGTGCCGCGACCTGGAAAGCGTAGGGATATTCATCGACGCCTGGGGAAGGCTGGGGACAGCCGAAATCACCCACCGCGGTATGGGTGCGGACGAGATGAGGGCCGTAGCGGCATGCGTGGCCGCCGTTTACCGCGGTGAGCCCCGCGCCGGGATCGAAAAGACCGTTCGCGACCTCGCCGCCGCCTTCAATGGGGTCAGCCCTTAACATTCGTCACTTTTTATACGCGTATGCAAATACACGCTGCCGGATACGCGCTACTTGAAGAGCTTTGCCCGATATGCCACGCCATCTGGATCTGGACGGAAGCCCTTTCCACCCATATATCGTGATGGCATCGTGGTCCGCGCAGTCCCGGGACGTCAGCACCGCTATAAATGATGAATGTTAAGGGCTGACCCCGTCCGCCAGACCCCGCTAGAAGGTACCGTGTTTGCCTTCGCCCGAGGTGAAACGCCCGGCGCCGGAGACCGATTCCCCGCTCTCCAGCGTCTTGATGCCCAGCTTGTACTCCAGCTCCAGCCCTTCTTCGAAGTTGCGGCCGATGCCGCGGTAGAGCGCCTCGCGGTCATTGCGCGTGCACGTCTGCGGGAACTCTCCGAGCTGCGCGGCCAGCTCCTCGGCCGCCTCTCGTGCCAGACCTTTCTCCACCACGCGGTTGACCAGCCCCATCTCCAACGCCTCCCGCGCGCCCACCGGGCGGCCGGTGAGGATCATGTCCAGGGCGCGGCTCATGCCGATGAGGCGGGGCAGGCGCTGCGTGCCGCCGTCGATGAGCGGCACCCCGAAGCGGCGCTCGAAGATCCCCAGCACGGCGTCCTCCTCCGCCACCCTGAGGTCGCACCAAATGGCCAGCTCCACTCCCCCCGCCACGCAGTATCCGGATATGGCCGCGATCACCGGCTTGGAGAGGAGCATGCGGGTCGGCCCCAGGGGACCTTCCGCCGCCATGTCCTCGTTGAGGCGCCCGGCTTCCTGCAGCGGGTCGGCGGCCAGCGCCTTGAGGTCCGCGCCGGCGCAGAAGGTGCCGTGCGCCCCCCACAGGACGGCGGCGCAAGCGGAACCGTCGGACTCGAAGGCGCGGAAGGCCTCGGCCAGCTGCCGGGATGTCTCGTAGTCGATGGCGTTCTTCACCTCGGGACGATTGATGATAACCGTGTAGACCTTGCCGCTCTTTTCCACTTCCACCTGCATGCCCTCGACCTCCTCGCTCTCCTCCGCGCCGCCTGAAAACCGGATGATCCTATAGTAACCTTTAATCCCTCCAGGGCGTGAGGGAGGGTTCAGCGCCGTCGCCGGGCGCGGCTGAAGATGGGGTGCGGCGCCAATACGCCTCCGCCCCCCGCGAGAAAGCATATGGCGAGGGCCTTGAGGAGGAGGGAATACGTGGTGTCGGGCTTGGCCTCGAAATGTCCGCCTATGACCTCCGTTTCCTCGTGCATGAAGATATCGTCCGGGGACACGCCGAACCAACCGGGGCTACGCGACAGGTCTATTCTGCCGCCACTGGCATGGAGGTACGCCGCCCATACCAGCTCGCTGCAGTACCAACTGTCCCCGTCTTCCTGCTTCGCGAGCCAGTTGAGGTCGTAGGGCCGCCCCTTCTTCCCCTTCGCGAACCTTACCGCCTTCTCCCTGGTCGGGTCGTCAGCGCTGGACACCCTCAAGTGGACCACCCAGGTCATCTCGGGATATGCCCACGACGCGATGCTGCGCTCCACCACCCCCGAGCCGGGGTTGCCCGCCACGACCAGCTTCCCGCCGCCCGCGTACAGCGCCACGTGGGTCCAGCCGTTGTGGGGATTGAGCGAGGGCACCAGGCTCATCCTGCACCTGCCCAGCAGGATGTCGCCGGGAAGGAGTTCGTTTATCTCCGCCTTCCGCCCCGCTGCGGCGGGATTCCCGCCGCCGGCGGGTCCCGTCTCCGCCGCCTCGAGGGCAAGAGCCGTATGCGACATATCCGCGCTCTCCTCCCTTCCGGAGACGCTCTCCTCGCCGTCTTCCGTGCGCGGACGGTCGAAGGCGCCGGTGAAGAGCACGATGAAGACCATGATGTAGAGGATGACGATGAGCGCCTTCAGCCATGACGCACTTGAGTCCTCTCTGTATGCCGTTCTCTCCTCCATGACGGCGCACCCGGCCTGGTCCGGCGTGGCGGTGCCCACGCATCCTGAATCCTGCTGTATCCTCCGTTTAGTGCGTTATGATTACTCTTTCCCGCTCCGGTACCGGATTAAACTGTCTAATGTGGTCGAATGATGGGGGCTGACCTCACCCGGGCGTCCGGGGGTCAGCCCTCCGTTCTCCATGTCAGGGACAAGCCCGCAACCCGCTGCGGGGAGCTGAGAGACGTGGCGATCTGTTTTCCGCCGTAGCTCGCACAGGGCGAGGGTCCAAAAGGACGGGAGGCAAATAAAAGGCCCGCCCGTGAAGGGCTGAGGCCACGCGCATAGAAAATGTGTAAAGGAGGTATGAGCGAAGGATGAGGAGCATATCTATACTGGGAAAGAGGATAAGGCCCGCCTGGCTGCTCATCGCGGGCCTTGTCGCGCTGGCCGCGATCTCCGCCGTCTTCGAGGGGCCGCGCACCGTCTATGCCCATGCCATCATCATATGACTCGAATGCATGGGGCTGGTCTAGCCCGTGCGCGCCCGCAGGATAGCCCAGGTCGCCGGCTTCCTCGCCCTCAACCCGTATTTCCAGTACTTCGGCACGCGGGTCATCTACCAGGGCGGGGCCAAGTACGTATGCGCTCCGGGCTTCAACTGCTATGCCTGTCCCCTTGCCGCTTTCTCGTGCCCCATCGGCAGCCTGCAGCACGTCTTCACCCTTCTCTCCCCCAAGGTGAGGGAGTTCAAGCTGGCCCTCGGCTCGCTCCTCTACGTCCTGGCCTCCGTAGGACTGGTGGGCGCCATCGCGGGAAGGATCCCCTGCGGCTGGATCTGCCCCTTCGGCTTCCTGCAGGAGCTGCTGTACAGGATTCCCCTGCCCAAGCTGCGCCTGCCCCGGCGCATCAACCTGGGCAGGTATTTCTTCCTCATCGTAGTGGCTGCCCTCGTCCCCTTCATAACCGCCCAGAGCTGGTTCTCGCGCTTGTGCCCGGCGGGCGCCCTGGAGGGCGGCCTCTTCCTCAAGGCCGTGCCTCCCGAGATGCCTCTTCCGCCCGAGGGCTGGTTCTTCTGGCTGAAGATGGCCATCCTTGCCTCGTTTCTGCTGTGGATGATGATATCCAAACGCCCTTTCTGCCGGGCGGTCTGCCCCCTGGGCGCGATGTGGGGACTCATGAACCGGGTCAGCCTCTACCGCATGGCCGTGGACGATGAGAAGTGCACCGGGTGCGGAAAGTGCCGCGAGGTGTGCCCCGTGGACATCGACATCTCCGAGGATCCCAATTCACCCGACTGCATCCGCTGCCTGGCTTGCAGGCCGGCCTGCCAATACGGGGCGATATCCTCCGGGTTCAGGCTGCCGGCGGAGGGGCTGAGGCCGGGCAGGAAAGTGGAGGGCCACGGGGCGGCCGAAGCGCCCATGCGCACTCCGCCACGCCCAACGGGATAGCCTGCGGCTTGTCCTTGATCCACCCGCAAAGCCTTCCGCCGCCATCGTGCGTTCACCGCCTGGACGGACCGGGGATTCCCTACGGCGAAACCGCTTCGTCGATGGCCCCGGAGACGTCCTCTTCGTCCGGGATGCCAACGAAGGTCTCCACCTCCTTCCCCGTGGCGTCCAGGATGATCACGGTAGGGGTTACCTGTATGCGATACCTGTCCGCGGATGCGAGGTCCCGGGAAACGTCGATCTCGCGAAAGGCGATGACGTCTTCCTTCCCTTCCACCAGGCTCTGCACGAGAGCCACGGCCGGTCCGCACGGGCTTCAGCCGGGTTGGGTGAACACCAGGGCTTGCGCCTTCCCCTCCGCACCCCCGCCCTCGTCCGGCGGCGGGCTGCTTTCGCTGCCGCATCCCGGCAACAGCGCCAGGGCTGCCACCACCAGCGTCGCCGCGAAGATAAGACCCAGGCGTTTCACGTCGTCTCCTTCCTCCAGCCGATATCACCCTCCGCACTCTGCCCTCGGCCGTTACAGGATTATGATAACCCGGAGGCTCCCCCGGTTCCTCCCGCATGCCACAACCCGGCGGGCTACCAGCTCCCGCACGTTTGAGGCATCATCCCGCAAAGTGAACGAGGGATCAAGCGACCGTGGAAGGGGGCTTCCGTCCCATCCCTTGTGATAATATCGACGTAACACAAGCAAGACGAGGGAGATAGGGAGGGACCATGAAGGGTATTTCCGACCGCGAGATGCGTGAGCTGATGGACGCCTACATCGGCGAGCCCGAGGGAGTGCCCCCGCTCGACCCCGAAGGGCAGATCGCCTTCATCGAGGAGTACTTCGCGGCGGGAGCCCCGGAGCTGAAGGTGATCTTCCTCGTATGCAACTGGTCCCTGCGAGCCTTGTCGCTGTTGCTCAAGGGCCGGCCCTTCTCGCGCCTCGGAGTGGAGGAGCAGCAGGAGCTGCTCAATCGCGTCATGTCCTCGCGCAATCCCCTCCTGCGCGGCGTGGGCGTCCTGCTCGGCCTGCCGCTGCTCATGTCCTATTACCGCCGCCCCGAGGTCGCGGTTCCCCTTGGCTTCGACGCCGCCGCCCTCAAGGAGGAATCCACCCTGCGCGTAGTGACCCGAGACCGCGACCTCCCACCGAAGCAGGGGGGACAGCCATGATACTCGGTCCTCATGACGTCAAGGGCGACGTCAGGCGCTCGGCCGACGTGGCCATCATCGGCTCCGGCGCGGGCGGCGGCCCCATCGCCAGGGAGCTGGCGGGCGAGGGCTATTCCGTGGTGGTGCTCGAGGAGGGCGGCTACTTCACCCGCGAGGACTTCAACCTCAACCCGGCCGAATCCTACATGAGGATGTACCGCGACGCGGGCCAGACTATCACCCTGGGGGTGCCCTTCGTCCTGCTCCCCATGGGCAAGACCGTAGGCGGCACCACCACGGTAAACTCGGGCACGGCGCTGCGGGTGCTGCGCCCGGTGCTCAAGAAGTGGCACCTCACCCACGGCCTCACCGACATCACCGAGGAGGAGCTCAACCTCATCTACGGGCACCTGGAGGAGTTCCTCTTCGTGAAGAGGGCCGATCCCGAGGTGGCGGGCAAGGTGGCGGGCACCTTCCTGGCGGGGGCGGAGAAGCTGGGCCTCTCCAGCGGGTGGCTGCCGCGCAACGCCAAGGAATGCGAGGGCTTCGGGTCCTGCGTCTTCGGCTGCCCTTCCGGCTCCAAGCAGAGCGTGGACGTCTCCTTCATACCCGACGCCGTAAGATCGGGGGCGGATATCTACACCCGCTGCCGCGCGGACGGCGTAAAAACGGCGGGCGGAAGGGCCACCGGCGTCACCGGTTTCTTCATAGACCCGATGACCGGCAAACCCACCGGGCAACGCATCGAGGTGGAGGCCAGGGTCACGGTGCTCGCCGCGGGGGCTGTCTTCTCCCCCTACTTCCTGCTCAAGCAGGGCCTGGCCAACTCCAGCGGGCAGGTGGGAAAGAACCTGCAGATCCACCCCGCCACCTCGACCATAGCCCTTATGGGTGAGCCCCTGGGCCCGCCCAAGGGAATCCCACAGAGCTGCTACGTGGACGAGTTCAAAGGTGAGGGTATCATGCTGGAAGGGGGGACCGTCCCGCCCGAGGTCCACTCCCTGGCCCTGCCCTTCGCCGGGAAGCGCAACGCGTCTCTCATGGCCTCCTACCCCAACATGGGAATCTTCGGGGGGATGGTCTCGGAGAGCGATTCCTGGGGCCGCGTGGTGGACCTGCGCCGCCCGGGGTACCGCCCCGGCATTCTCTACATGCTGCGGGGAAAGGACGTCGATAAAGCCAGGATGGCCACCGCCCTCATGGCGGAAGTATGGTTCGCGGCAGGGGCGAAGAGGGTCTTCACCCCCATCGCGGGACATTATGAGCTCTCCGGCCCGCGGGACCTCCGGCGCCTGGAGCGCTCCCGCGTGCGCGCCACCGACATCCTGGCCATGAGCGCCTACCATCCCCTCGGCACCTGCCGCATGGGGAGCGACCCGGAGTGGTCGGTGGTCCGGCACACCTGCGAGAGCTGGGACGTGGAGGGCCTGTATGTCTGCGACGGCAGCGTGATCCCCTCCTCACCGGGGGTCAACCCCCAGCTCACAATCATGGCTCTGGCCATGCGCTGCGCCGGCTTCATCGACGACCGCCTCTCGGGAAGCTGACGTCCCTCCCGGAGTCGAACCGGCCAGAGCCGTCAACCCGGTACCCCCGGGTATGCCCCGGCCCGTGCGAGCTTGAAGACCGGGGCGTCCCCGTATAATCTAGAGGGCGGAGGATCACAGACATGGAAGATAACGGCACCGGCGGAATAGCGCACGCTTTCAACGCGCTCCCGAAGGACGCCCCTCACCGCAATATCCACGACCTCAATCAGCTCGAGGAAGGCGTGAAGGAACGCCTCTATTCCCAGTTGATCCCCAGCCGGGTGTTCGAGCAATTCGACATCGACCGCGAGACCTTCCTCAACCAGGACGGGGAGCGCGCGGTGGAGTTCAAGACCAACCCCAAATCAACCTACGCTATCATCGAGGTCAGGGAACACCCGCAGGACCAGGACTGCATCTTCTTCCTGGAGATAGAGGATACCGCCTTCTTCAAGATCGACATCAACTTCCTCATCATCAACGACCCGCACGCCCCCCGCTTCAACACCGACCTGGACGAGACCGGCCGCAGGACCAAGTTCGCCACGGTCAGGCGCAATATCCCCGAGGAGATAAAGGCCATGGAGGCCGGATTGGCCCCCGGGCAGGTAAGGAGAGGGCTGCGGCTGCTCAAGCACTTCGTCCCCCTGGCCATAGGCTTCGTCGCGGCCATGGGGCAGGACATGATCCTCGTCGAGCCACTCGCCTACAACAACGCCATCGTCTTTGAGGGTTACGGGTTCAGCTACATCCGCGGGCGCCGCAAGATGGAGGAGATAAACGAGGGGTTCAAGCCCGGCGGCGAGTACTTCCAGAAGCTGGACGGCAGCACGCCCTTCCGCATGCCGGGCGCGGAGAAGACGGTGCGCGGCCGCGCCTGGGCCATCCAGGACGGCGTCCTGGGGGAACCGTGGCGCGGCATCGAGATGTACCGCACCATGAAGCCCTCCGAGGTGTGCACCTTCCCCGACTGCGAATATTGACCGCTTACTTGCGGAAGCGGTAGCCCTTGACGCCTTCCGTCACGGTGCCCGAGAGCTTGGCGTCGGTGAGGTCCACGTCGCTCATGGTCGCGTCGGTGAAATCGGAGTTCTCCAGGTTGGTGCCCAGCATCATCACCGATTCCATGTCGCAGCCGCTGAAGTCGACCCCCACGGCCAGGGCCTTGTTGAGCACGGCCCCCTTCATCTTCGCCCCCGCCAGTTTCGCCTCGGAGAGATGGCAGCCGCGCATGTCGGCCCCCTCGAGGTCGGCACCGGAAAGGTCGGCCCCGTGCAGATAAACCCCCACCATGAAGGCCTTGCGAAGGATCGTCCCCGCAAGGTTCGCGTCCCCCAGGTTCGTGCGCATGAGATGGATGTAAGTGAGGTCCATGCCGCGCAAGTCGGCCCCGTAGAGGTCCGGGATGACGTCCCGCTCCTCCTGCCTCCACCTGTTCCAGCCCTTTACGCCCTCCCTCAGTATCTTCAGGTGCTCCTCGTTCGCCATTTCTCTCTCGCCTCCCTGCTTCTCCAAATCCCCGCCGGGTCGAATTATGTATATAAGCAAGGCCGCGTGTCAACGGCAGCGGGGCGGCGGCGGGCCGGGCGCGGAGCGGCCATCGTCCCATGTCACTTCGCCCGATTTAGATTACAATGGAGGTACTCGAAAACCGTCCACGGCTTGAAAAGGAGTGGTGTCCATGGTAGAGGAGCAGCAGCCCCCCGGCCCGCCGTTGAGCGACGAGCTGAGGGAGAAGGCGGAGAAGCGGGTCAACCAGAAGATGGCCCTTTACTCTCATATCGGTTCCTATATCATCGTCAACGGCTTCCTCGTACTGATCTGGGCCCTCACCGGCGCGGACACCGGCAACTTCTGGCCGGTATGGGTAATGCTGGGATGGGGCATCGGCCTCGCCTTCCACATCTTCAGCTACTTCATCGGCAAACGCAGCGACAAGGTGAGGGAGCGCATGCTGCAGAAGGAAATGGACAGGATAAACAAAGAGCAGGAAGAGCCCTGATCCACCTCCATGATGTCTCGGCATACGCGAGAAAGCCTCCCGTGGGCGAATCGGCATCCCGGCGCGGCCCGTCCGCGCCAGAGCGACCATCCCGCTGCCCCGGGCCCCTCCGCGCGGCGCGGGATATAATCCATCGAAGGAGGGCAGCATGAACCAGGAGGCGGAGTTGCTGGTGGAGAAAAAAGATGCGCTGGCGGTGCTGACCCTCAACCGGCCCCAGCGCCGTAACGCCCTCTCCTCCACCCTGCTGGTCTCCCTGGGGCAGACCATGCGCCAGCTCGCCGACGAGAAGGAGGTGCGCTGTGCCGTCCTGCGCGGCGCCGGGGACAAGGCGTTCTCGGCGGGCATGGACCTCTCCGCCCTGCCCGAGGGGCTGCCCTCGGGCATCCAGGACCAGATCGCGGCCAAGGGGCCCCTGCAGTTCTGCCTCGATGCCGTGGAGGACGCGCCCTTTCCCGTGATCGCCATGATCCGTGGTTATTGCGTGGGGGCGGGATGCGAGACCAGCATGGCCTGCGACCTGCGCGTCGGCGCCGAGGGGTGCCGTATGGGCATGCCCCCGGTGCGCCTCGGCATCGTGTACCCGCCCGAGGGGCTGCATCGCTTCATCCGCAACCTGGATTACGCCGCCACCAAGAAGGTGTTCTTCACCGCCCGCCTCTTCGAGGCCGCGGAGGCGAAGGAGATGGGCATGCTCGACTACCTGGTCCCCCCGGAAGACGTGGAGGACTTCACGCTGAAACTCGCCCGCGAGATCGCCGCCGGAGCACCCCTCTCGCTGGCAGGGCACAAGAGACTGCTGCGCATGATGTCCCCCGTCCCCGCCTTCACCGCTTCCCAGAGAGATGAGATAGAGGATATCCAGGCAAGGGCCCTGGCCAGCGAGGACGCCCGCGAGGGCATAGCCGCCTTTCGCGAGAAGCGCGACCCCGTCTTCAGGGGCGAATGAGCCCCGCGCGCATGTTCCCGCCCCCTGCCGCGTACGTCGCGGCGACGCGTTCGTTGATTACCCGCGCAGGACTCACAATCCTCGCGGTCCATCCGATCGGGGGGGTGGCCACGCTCATCCCCTTCCACCTGCACCTGCCCTCCAACCCCGACTTCCTCGCTGGCGAATTCCGTACCCCCGGGTGGAACAGGACATGTTCTAGTGGACTGGCACAAAGGAAATTCCTACCTTATTATATACAGTATGGATACAAAGAAAGGCGTGCGAGATGCCCCGCTTCCAGTACGGTTTCACATGGCCCGCAACTGGGAATATAGAAGATGTTCCACCAGCACTTGCGGCTGCAAAAACATCCGGAAAAGGCGCTGAGCCTTCAGCTTGCGAAATATCTTCCGGATTCATGGGAAACAGCGCAAAGTCCGACAGTTAATGCTGAACAAGGAGGTAAACGGATGAGATCAAGAGAACGCGCCCCCGGTGCGGAGGGGCGGCCGGCGAGGACAGGGATTTCCCTGGGGACGGTGGTCCTGCTGGCAGCCTTCCTGGTCCTTGCTTGCCTGCCGGCCGCCCTGGCGTCACCGGCCTGGTCCGACCCGCATGAGGTTTCCACGCCATCGGACTACCACCATGAGGAACCTCAGCTGGCGGTGGATGCGGCCGGCGCCGCCCACATAGTCTGGAGCGAATACATTGATTATTGGTATGGAGGCTCCATCTGGTACGCCACCAACGCCGGCGGCGCCTGGTCCGCCCAGGAACTCGTCTCCACGCAGTCCGAATACGAACAGTATTACCCCCGCCTGGCGCTGGACCCGGACGGCAACGCCCACGTGGTCTGGGAGGGGTACGATGCGGACGGGAGTGAGTCCTTGATCTGGTACGCCACCAACGCCGGCGGCACCTGGTCCGACCCGGTGAACCTCTCCCCCGACGACGACTACCCCTATTACTCCAATATCGCGGTGGACTCGGCGGGCATTGCCCACGTGGCCTTCCACGCGCACAACAGCACTTACGGCGGGGGCTGCTCCGTCGTCTATACCACCAACGCCGGCGGTACCTGGTCCTACCCGGTGCTGCTCTCCGGCGACCACGGCCACAGCGGTTCGTATCCGCCGGTGATAGCCGTGGACCCGTTCGACCATCCCCACGTGGTCTCGGACGGGGACGACGAGGACATCTGGTACACCGCGAACCTGGGCTCGGGATGGTCCGAGCCGCTGTCTCTCTCCACACAATCGAGCTACGATCAGGGAGCCCCCCGCATGGCGGTGGACTCAAGCAGCAGCGTGCACGTGGTCTGGGAGGGCTATGACGCAGACGGATACGACTGGCTCATCTGGTACGCCGACAATGCCGGCGGCGCCTGGTCCACGCCGGAGAACATCTCCCCCGACGACAGCTCGCCCTACTCCCCCAATATAGCGGTCGACTCGGTGGGCGCCGCCCACGTGGTCTTCCACGGCCACAACGAGACGCACGGCGGGGACTGCTCCGTCGTCTACGCCACCAACGCCGGCGGCGACTGGTCCTACCCGGTGCTGCTCTCCGGCGACCACGGCCACAACGGCTCGTGGCTGCC
>MTKY01053831.1_pt1 | contig 13787 bp, 17 predicted proteins | sample 1042731 | NCBI WGS metagenome assembly MTKY01 (sample SAMN06212206, study PRJNA360538) | anaerobic digester metagenome | biome: Wastewater treatment plant; material: sludge; isolation source: anaerobic digester fed with sludge from wastewater treatment plant | place: Denmark: WWTP Soeholt ... | reverse complement strand
CCTCGAATCTCGCCAGATGGGCGAAAAGCGCCGATCTGCTGGTGCACGAGGCGCAGAATCAGGAGATGCGCGCCACCGTCGGCAAGGCTGCCCGCGCCTATGGCTTCGACTCCGTCCGCCGCATCATCGACGACATCGAAAATTACCATTCGAGCCCGCGCGACGCGGCGGCGACGGCAAACGAAGCGGGCGCGAAACTGCTGGTCTTCACGCATTTGCTGCCGCCGATGCCCTCCGCCTTGATGGAGCCACTGTTTCTGGCCGGCGTCAGCGATGTACGGCCTGCGTCCGGATGGGTGCTCGGCGCAGACGGGATGCGTTTCGACATGCCGCTCGGCAGCGACCGGATCGATCGATCCGCGCTGCCGATCGGCGTCTTCAGGTAGCAGCCGACGGTACGCTTCCGGCGGCGAGGCGCGGCCTACCGCTTGAACAGCCCCATGATCGCGCTCTTCGCCAGCGTGGCGAAATGCAGGTTGAAGCCGACGACCGCCGCCGACGTGTCCGCCTGCACCGGCAACGTCTCCGCGCCGACGGCGAACACGGTGAACAGGTAGCGGTGCGGATGATCGCCCTGCGGCGGGCACGGGCCGCCGTAGCCCGGCGCGCCGAAATCGGTGCGCGTCATCAAGGCGCCGGCCGGCAGTTTCGGCGCCTTGCCGGCGCCGGCGTCGAGCGCGAGTTCCGTCACGCTCGCGGGGATGTTGACGACCAGCCAGTGCCAGAAGCCCGAACCGGTCGGCGCATCCGGATCGTAGCAGGTGACGGCAAAGCTCTTCGTGCCGGCCGGCGCGCCCGACCACGACAGATGCGGGCTCTTGTTGCCGCCGGCGCATCCGAAACCGAAGTCCTGGCTGAGAATGTGGTCCATCGGCAGGTAGTCGCCGTCCTTGAAACTGTTGGAAACGACCTTGAACGTCATGCGCTCCTCCTGTGCGGCAAGTCGGGGCGGATCATAGGCGCTTTCACGCAAGGCCGGAATGCGTCGCGATCAAAACATGGTTGCGCGCCGCGGGTCTTGTCATGCGCGCCATACGCATTCAGGGTCGGTCCATGCGCAAACCCAAAGCCATCCTGTTCGATCTCGACGACACGATCCTGCCGGCCTTCTCCCGGCCGGACATGGCCTGGACCGAAGTGGTCGGCCAAGTCATGGCCGACGCGGATGCGACGCTCCGTCACCGCATCGTGCAGGAGATCCATCGCCATTCGCGCGACTTCTGGGCCGATCGCGAGCGCCATCGCATCTGGCGCGTGAAACTGCCGGACGCGCGCCGCAAGGTCGCCGGCGACGCGCTGGCTGCGCTGGCCTCGCAAGGGTTGAAACTGCCTGAAAGCCTCGCCCTGCATCTCGCCGACCGCTTCACCGCCTATGCCGAAGAGCAGATCGCCATCTTCCACGATGCGCACGACGTGCTCGGCGCGCTACGCGAACGTGGCATAAAACTCGCGCTCATCACCAACGGCGCCGCCGGCCCGCAGCGCGCCAAGGTCGAGCGCTTCAATCTGGTCCATCGCTTCGACCACGTGCAGATCGAAGGCGAGGCCGGATTCGGCAAGCCGGAGGAACGCGCCTACCTGCACGCGATGGATGCCTTGGGCGTCGAACCCTACGACACGTGGATGGTCGGCGACCACCTCGAATGGGAAGTGGTCGCGCCCCAAAAGCTCGGAATCTTCGCCGTCTGGTTCGACTATCGCGCCAAGGGCCTGCCGCCGGGCGACGACATCAGGCCGGACCTGATCGTCACGAGCCTGACCGAACTGCTGGGCAAGGTTCCCGCCTGAGCGGTCAGCCCAGCCGCCAGCCGCTCGCCGCGACAAAGCCCGCGTGGAATTCCGGCGTGTAGGCTTCCTCCGGCGTTTCCCGCACGCGCTCGTCGAGCCAGTGCGCGTCGGCACCGACGAGAATGCGCCATTTCTCGGCCTTGACGCCGTCGAGGATGATCGTCGCCGCCTGCGCCGCCGTGGTCGGCGCATGGTCGCGGAAGGCTTTCGCCATCTCGCCCGCGGCGGCGGCGACCTGCGCGTCGGTCATCTTCGCGGCATCGATCCCCGCTCGCGTCAGGCGCGCGCGAATGCCGCGCAATTCCGCCGGACTGACGTCGCCCGCGCCGTTCGTATGGATCGAGCGGGAATTGATGACGATGGACGTGCCGATGTGGCCAGGCATGACGACCGAGCATTTCACATGCGGCGCATTCAGCTTGAGGTCGTTCATCAACGCCTCGGTAAAGCCCTTCACCGCAAATTTCGCGGCGCTGTACGCCGTGTGCGACACTTCCGGACCGATCGTCGCCCAGAAACCGTTGACGCTGGACGTATTGACGATATGCGCCTCCGGCGCGCGCACGAGCATGTCCAGGAAGGTGCGCACGCCCCAGTAGACGCCGCCCCAGCAGATGTTGAACGTCCGCTCCCACTGCTCGCGCGAATTGGTGAACAGCGAGCCGCCACCGCCGACGCCGGCGTTGTTGAACAGCAAGTGGACGTGATCGATCCCGTGCTGCGCCGCCATTTCGTCGCGGAACCGGATCAACTGCTGCTCGTCGGAGACGTCGGCGATGTGGGTCGTCACCTTCATGCCCTGCGGCAGGCCTGCGCCTTCGCACAGCGCCTTCGTTTCCGCCATGTTCTCGGCCGACACGTCGCACATCGCGACATTGCAGCCCTCGGCCACCAGTTGCCGGGCGAGTTCGCGCCCCATGCCCGTGCCGCCGCCGGTGATGACGGCGGTTCGCCCTGCGAAATCCTTCATGCGTTCCTCACGTGTCTTTTCTTGATCGTCTCAGGCCGCGCCTGTCGTGGCAACCCGGTTGCGTCATTGCGCGAGCTTGCGGCCGACGATCTTCTCGACGCTTTCGATCTTGCTCTTGAGGCGCGAGGCGCCGCCCTTCTTCCAGTCGGCCTTGAGGCTGACGCCGATGCGCGGGCAGTCCTTCTCCAGCGCCTTGAAACAGGCGTTGACCACCGCCATCGCCTCGTCCCACTCGCCTTCGATGATCGTGCCCATCGGCGTCATCTGATAGGCGAGCCCGCTCTTGTCGATGATGTCGAGGATGCGCGCCACATGCGCGCTCAGGGACTCGCCGACGCCGCGCGGCGCCATCGCGAATTCGATCAGGACCATTGCGTTTCCTCCGGGTTGTTCCCGCCATTATGCAACGGATTTGAATTTGCGCAGCCCCTTGGCGAGAATGGCCGTAGGAGGAGGAACGCATGGACCTGAAATTGAACGGCAAGCGCGCCATCGTCACCGGCGCTTCGAAGGGCATCGGGTTTTCCTGCGCGCAGGCGCTGGCGGCCGAGGGCGTCGAGGTCGTCATCGTCTCCCGCGACGCCGCCCGCCTCTCGGCTGCGCGCGAAAAGCTCGGCGACAAGGTGCGGACCTTCGTCGCCGACCTGTCGAAGTCCGACGAGCGCGAGAAACTCGCCGCAGCCCACCCCGCGCCGGACATTCTCGTCAACAACGCCGGGGCGATCCCCGGCGGCAATCTGTTCGACATCGACCTCGACCGCTGGCGCGAGGCCTGGCAGCTCAAGGTGTTCGGCTACATCCACCTGACGCAGCTCTATCTGAAGGGCATGGTCGAGCGCCGTTCCGGCGCCATCGTCAACATCATCGGGCTAGCCGGCGTCTCGCCGCGCTGGGACTATGTGTGCGGCGCCGCGGGAAACGCCGCGCTGATCGCCTTCACCAAGGCGATCGGCGGCAGGAGCCCCGATTTCGGCGTGCGCGTCTGTGCCATCAACCCCGCCTCGACCCGTACCGACCGGATCATCGAACTGTCGAAGGCGCGCGCCCGGCAGAAATACGACGGCGACGAGAGCCGCTGGGAAGAGTTCCTGCAAGGCCTGCCGTTCAACCGCGCGGCCGAGCCGGACGAGATCGCGGCGCTGGCGACGATGCTCTGTTCGGACCGGCTCGGCTACGTGAGCGGGTCGGTGATCGATGTCGACGGCGGCGTGCAATACCGGTGAGCTCTCCCGATAGACGCTCACTTGCCACGGGACGCAGGCTTTGCTGGAATGCGCGAGACCCCCGCGGAGCGAAGCGGCGCATGAAACGAGCGGCGATCATTCTGGCGGCGACCCTTGCATTCGCGCAGGGCGCCGCCGCGCAACTCGCGCCGGAGAAGATCGAGAAGCTCACGCTCGGCGATTTCACGCGCGTCTACGTCGCCGACCCCACCCTGCCGCATATGGTCGACGGTCGCATCTACGTGCTCGACACGGACATGCAGCTCAAGGGCATGATGGAATCGGGCTTCGCCGGCATGATGCTGGCGGCGCCGGCGCTGCGGCAGGTGTTCGTGCCGTCGAGCTTCTACGAGCGCGTCACGCGCGGCAAGCGAACCGACGTTATCCAGATCTACGACGACCGCACGCTGTCGGTCGTGGACGAGATACCCGTTTCATCCGCGCGCGCGCAGGCGCTCACCTACCGCAATCTGTTCCAGGCGTCGTCGGACGGTGCGTTGCTATTCATCCAGAACGCGACGCCCGCGACCTCGATCAACGTCGTCGACGTGGCGACCCGCAAGCAGATCGAGCTGCAGAACGCCGGCTGCTACGGCGTCTATCCCGCGTTGAAGAACCCTGCCCGCTTCTCGACGCTCTGCGGCACGGGCGCGATCGGAACCTACACGCTCGATTCCACACGCGCGAATGCAACCCGCAGGACAAGCGCAAAATTGTTCGACGCCGGCGCCGACGCCTGGTTCAGCCATGCCGAGCGCGACGCCGACGCCTATCTGTTTCTCTCCTACAAGGGCCGGCTGACGCGCGTTTCGCTGGAGGGCGAGATGGCCGCCGTGCTCGATGCGGCCGATCTCGCGGCGGATACGCCGGGCTGGGCGCCTTCGGGATTCCAGCCGTTCGCACTGGACGCGACGAACGGGGTCGCGCATGTGCTGATGCACGGAGACGCAGCCGAAGGCACGCACAAGAATCCGAGCGCCGAAATCTGGTCCTATGACCTGCGTGCGAAGAAGCGGCTCGCGCGTTCGCCCGCCGCTGGCCTGACCTCGCTCACCATCGACCCCAACGATCCGACGGCGCTGTTCGCGATCAATTTCGTCGAGGGTAAAGTGCAGCGCTTCGCCGTCGACCCGCAGACCCGCGCCGTGACGCTGGCGAAGGAGATCAAGCTCGGCGAAACCGCCGCGCTGATCGAGGTGTCCCGATGAACCTCGATCCGCTGATCCAGCTCTGCGCGACCGGCCTGATCGCCATCGTTTTCGCACGCGCCATATTCGAGAAGACGAGCGAGTGGCCCGTCTATCTCGGAATCGTGCGCGACTATCGTCTCACGCCAGCAACACTCGTTCCTGCTGTCGCCGTTGTTCTGCTGACGCTTGAAATCGCGACGACCGTTTGCCTGCTCTGGCCGCCGGCGCATGGCTACGGCGCCGCGCTCGCCTGCGGCCTCATCGCGCTCTACGCGCTGGCCATGTCGGCGGCGCTCGCCGCTGGACGGACGCAGATCAATTGCGGCTGCGGCGGCGACGGCCAGCAGGTGTCGTGGGCGCTCGTCGGCCGCAACCTCGTGCTGATCGCCGTCGCCGCGCTTCTCCTTGCGCCCACCGCGCCGCGCGCGTTCGGCGCGCTCGACTATTTTGCAGCAGCCTGCGCCATCGTCGTCGGCTGGCTGGCGCTGGCGGCGAGCGAAAAGGCGGTCGACAACGCCGCCGCTGTCCGCCGGCTGCGCTCCGAATCCTTTTTGTGAGGCGCCATGGACGGTCTCGTCGTCGCGGTCATTCTACTCTGGGTCCTGGTGGTCGTGCTCGCCGTCGTCGTCTTCGCGCTGGCGCGTCAGGTCGGCGTGCTCTACGAGCGCGTCGCGCCCATGGGCGCGCTGATGACGGACTCCGGGCCCAAGGTCGGCGACGCCGTGCAACCGTTCGATCTCGCCGCGCTCGACGGGCGCAGGGTGGCGCTCGGCCCCGCACAGGCGCGCGCGAAACTCGTCTTCTTCCTGTCGCCGACCTGCCCGGTCTGCAAGAAGCTGCTGCCGATCGTGAAGTCCATCGCCCGTACCGAACGCAACTGGCTCGACGTGACGCTGGCGAGCGACGGCGATCCGCAGACTCATCGCGCCTTTGTAGCCGAGCGCGACCTCGGCGAATTTCCCTATGTCGTCTCGACGGATCTCGGTCTTGCGTTTCGCGTCAGCCGCCTGCCCTACGCGGTGCTGATCGACGAGGCGGGCGTGGTCAAGGCCAAGGGACTCGTCAACAATCGCGAACAGCTCGAGAGTCTGTTCAACGCGCGCGATCTCGGCGTCGCCTCGGTGCAGAACTACATCGATGCGACGAGCGGAGCCCATTCATGACAGCGTTCGACGGAGGCATGGCGTGGACAGGGTGATCGCCAGACTGCTCGGCGCGTTCGACCGGGCTTCCGAACGGGCGGCGCGCAAGTCGGCGCAACTCATCGGCCGCCGCTCGGCGCTGTCGATGCTCGGCGGCAGTCTCGTCGGTGGCGCATTGCTGCCGGTGCTGCCGTTCGACCGATCCTCGCACGCGCACGCTGCCGAAGGCGGACGCAAGGAGGCGACCGATGCGGATTGCGACTACTGGCGGCATTGCGCGCTCGACGGCTTTTTGTGTTCGTGTTGCGGCGGCAGCGTCACCGCCTGCCCGCCGGGCGCCGAGCCGTCGAAAGTAACCTGGGTCGGCACCTGCCACAACGCGGCCGACGGCAGGGACTACATCGTTTCCTACAACGACTGCTGCGGCAAGACGACTTGCGGCCGCTGCCTGTGCAACGCCAACGTGCGCGAGCGACCGGGCTACCGCATGGGCGTCCACAACGACATCAACTGGTGCATGGCCAACACCCAGAGCATGTACCATTGCACGGTGTCGGTGATCGTCGGCGTCGCCGACAAGGGATGAACCCGCGCGCCGCTCTTGTTGCCGTTCTTGTCGGGGCGGCGCCCGCGGCCGGCGCCGAAACGGCGCAGAACAATTACCTGCTGCATTGTTCCGGCTGTCACGGGCTCGACGGGCTCGGCTCGAAGGTCGGCCGCGTGCCGCCCTTCCCCGGGTTCCTCGGACCGATCTCGCGCGCGAATGGCGGGCGCGACTATCTCGTCCTCGTACCCGGCGTCGCCAATGCGGACCTGTCCGACGCCGAGACCGCAGCGGTATTGAATCAAGTGCTCCGGGATTGGGGCAACGAGCCGGCGCGGCTGTTCACGGCCGAGGAAGTCGGCGCCATCCGCGCACGAAAGATCGACGACATCGCCGCCGCGCGCGCGCAGATCGCGGCGGAACTCCGGGCGCAGGGCGTTTCGATCGACTACTGATCGCGACCTTCGTCGCCGCCGATGGCCATCGCGGCGAGGCGCCAGGCCATCGACCTCACGGCATCGGCAGCGCCTTGTTCTGTGCGCCGTCGAACTGCAGCAATTGCATCGAACGGAAGATGTCGTAATTGCCGGGATCGGTGCGCACGATCACCGCGTCGCGCAGCATCGGCGCCTTCCAGTTCCCGAGGCTCGTCGCCTTGTCCAGAAACGCCTTGCGCGTCAGGTTGGCGCCGCAGCGGCGCAGCACCTCGACCATGATCTGACCTTCGACAAAGGCCGCGACGTTGAGCGTGTCGAGCTTGTCGCCCTTGGGATAGTACTTGTCCATGAAGGCGAAATATTCCTTCAGGTCCTTGTCGTCGGCTATGGCCGGGTCGCCCGGGTCCTTGAACACGGAAGACGAGATTGCGCCTTTGGCAAGGTCGAATCCCGCCACCTTGTACGTGCGCTCGATGTTCGCCGCCGGATAGGCGATGAACATCTGCGGCTTCCAGCCGAGCTCGGCGGATTTCTTGAGGGTCTGGATCGTCTGGCGCGCGGTAGCCGCGATCAGCAGCGCGTCCGCCTTGCTGGCGGCGAGTTTCACCACGTGCGAGTCGACCGTCGGCTCGGAGAGGTCGAAGGATTCGGTGGCGACGATGGTCGCGCTCTTGCCCCTCAGATCGTCGGTCATCGCCGTCAGGTAGGCGCGGCCGAAATCGTCGTTCTGATAGAGAATGGCGAGCTTGGCGTCGGGCTTCGTCTTCAGCAGATATCTTGCGTACATGCCGACTTCGAGATCGGAATCCGGCAGACCGGAGATCGACCACGGAAATTCGCGCGGATTGTTCCAGTACGGCAGCGACGACTGGATCAGGAACTGCGGCACGCCCTTGTCGTTCAGGTATTTCTGTACGGCCTTGGCTGTCGTGCCGCCCATCGGCGCGACGATGGCGAACACCTGGTCGGCTTCCACGAGCTTGCGCGTCTGTTCGACCGTCTTCGGCGGCGAGAACGAATCGTCGACGCTGACGAGTTCGATCTTGCGCCCGGCGACGCCGCCCTGCTCGTTGATCATCTCGTAGAAGGCGAGCGAGGCGCGGCTGAAGGTGGCGTAGGCCGAGACCGGCCCGCTCAGCGGAATGGTCTGGCCGATCTTCACGCTCGTCGCCGTCACGCCCGGATCGTCCGCGCGCGCAAGACCTCCCGCCAGGAGGCTCGCGACCACGACGAAACCGGCGACGCGCGCAAGCTCGCGCGCGGTCGATACTAGACGCTTCATGGCGCTTCCTTATTCTTCGCGGATGTAGTTGCCCGCCTCGAATTCCACCGGCGGCGCGTGCTCGTCGTAGCTGACGCCGATCGGGTCCTCGCCGACCGCGATCGCGTCGAGCTGGTCCTGCAACATGCGCCGCAGCGTGACGATGCCGCGGTCGCTCTGCGCGAAATGCTCTTCCGAATGCACGTTGATCGGTCCTTGCCCGACCATCGCCTCGTAGTCGCCGGGAAACCGCTGGTGCTCTTCCTCCGTCAGTTCCCACCAGAACTTGCCGTTCATCTTCGACCGCATTCGGCCGATGTCGCCCTTTTGCTTGACGCGGCCGGCGACGTAGATGCGGAACGAGGTGTCGTCGATCGGCAGAACCCAGCCGATCGACTCGACGCGCGCGAATTGCGCGACGCGCGGGTTGGGCACGACGCGCAGCGTCGGCAGCGCCGCCTCGGTCACGCGGTAGAACGTCTTGCCGTCCTCTGTCTTGCGCGTCGAACGCACGGTCACGCCGCGCGGAGAGCGTTCGAACTTCACATCGGGGACCGAGGCCATCGCCATCGTGAACTGCGCGCCCGAGAAAGACCCGTGCAGGATAGGCACATGGAACGGGTCGACCACGTTCTCGTAGTGCTGCAGCCAGTTGCAGGGAATGACCGCCGGGCCGCCGCCGCCGAGCGAACTGTCGTCGGCTTCGAGGAACTCGCCCTCGTCCATGTTTTCGAGGCACTCGTAGCGCGGCAGGACGGGCTTGCGATCCGGCGGCCCCATATAGGCGAAGATCAGACCGTAACGCTCGACGACGGGATACCAGGGCTGGCGCGCCGCCTCCTTGAACAGACCGCCCTCCGGCTCGCACGGCTGTTCGACGCAATGGCCCTCGGTGTCGAACAGCCAGCCGTGGTAGCAGCAGCGGATGCCGCGCTCCTCGACCTTGCCGTAGTAGAGCGTCGTACCGCGATGGCAGCAGCGGGCATGCACCAGCCCCGCCTTGCCGGTCCCGTCCCGGAACAGGACGAGATCCTCGCCGAGCGCACGCACCTTCTTCGGCGTTCCCTTGGCGTCGGACGCGACGCCGACCGGATGCCAGTAGCGGCGCAGCAATTCGCCCATCGGCGTGCCGCGTCCAACCTGCACCAGCTCCGACTTGATCGCAGGCGCGCGCATTTCATAGGCGGTGCCCTCGTCGCGCGGACGATGAATGTTCATGTCTCCTCCCGAACTCCGTTCGGCCCCGACGGCGCGGTTTCACCGCATTCTCATCGTTGAAAGACTAGGCTAGTAGTTGCCTATGTCAACGACTGGATCAAACCCGCGCAGACGATCGCCCCCGGTAGATGCGCCGCCGGTCGACGCGCTGATCGCGCGCCGGATCCTCATCCTGTCCAACCTCTTGCGGCGTTCGGCGGCGCTCCGGTACCGCCGTCTGCTCGACATTTCCGTTGGCGAATGGGGGGCCCTGGCCGAACTCGGCGCCCGCCCGCCATGCACGCTGAACGAATTGGCGGCCGGCCTGGCGCTGGACAAGACGCGGCTGAGCCGGACCGTCAGCGGCCTGGTCGCCCGCGGCCTGATCGCCCGCCGCGCCGATCCGAAGGACGCGCGCGCCAGTCGCCTGTCGCTGACGAGGGCCGGGCGGGGCGCCTATGCGCAGATGATGCGTTCCGCGGCCGGCGTCAACGAGGCGCTGCTCGAGGGCCTGGACGCCGACGCACGCGCCGCCCTGTTTTCGAACTTCGAGGCGCTCACGTCTTGCGCGAAAAGGCTGCTCGAGGCGGAACGCGAAATCGAGACCGGATGACCTTCCGCGGCGCCAATAACATTATCACTTGCGAATATTCCGAACTTTGATGTAGCCATTTCACCGATCGGGGCTGCGCTTGCGGCCCATCCGGAGGGCCGCATGGCGACAACGGCAACGAAGAAGGCGCTGGCCGGCGACCTCGACGAGATGGTCGAAAAGGCGCGCGAGGCAAGCGAATTCCTCAAGGCGCTGTCGCACGAGTCGCGTCTGATCCTGCTCTGCATCCTCTCGGACGGCGAGCGCTCGGTCGGCGAACTGGAAGAGATTTTGGGCGAACGTCAGTCCACGGTTTCGCAGCAGCTCGCCCGGCTGCGCCTCGAAGGGCTCGTGACGACCCGCCGGGACGGCAAGACGATCTACTATTCGCTCGCCAGCGAGAACGTCCGCATCATCCTTCAGGCGCTCTACTCGGCTTTCTGCACGCCAGCAGCCCCGGCCAAGAAGAAGCGCTGAAACCCCTCCCCAGCCGGGATTGCCGGGTTCGGCGGCCCCGCCCTACAATCGCGGCATGACTTTCGCCGCTCGCCTGCCCGTCGAACAGGTCCTTACCGCCGACCAGCTCGCCGGCGTCCGCGCCCGTCCGACCTGGCGTGGCGTCTGGATGATCGCCCATGCCTGGGGCGTCGTCGCCGCGGCCATCGCGCTGGTCGCGCTTGTTCCGAATCCGCTGACGTTCGTGCTCGCGGTCATGATCATCGGCTCGCGCCAGCTCGGTCTCGGCATTCTCATGCACGAAGGCGCGCACGGTTGCCTGTCGCCCGACCACGACACGAACGACCGCCTGTCGCAATGGCTGTGCGCCTACCCGATCTTCGCCGAGACGCGCGCCTACCGCCGCTACCATCTCAAGCATCACAAGCGCACGCAGCAGGCCGACGATCCCGATCTCGTTCTGTCGGCGCCGTTTCCGATCACGGCCAGGAGCTATCGCCGCAAATTCGCCCGCGACCTGTTCGGGCTGACCGGCTTCAGCCAGCGCAAGGCGCAGATTCTCAACGCGCTCGGCGATCCCTCTGCGCCCTGGCCGCAGCGTCTCGCGACGTTTCGCGAACGTCTAGGCAAGCAGGTTCTCGTCAACGCGATCCTGTTCGCGATCCTCGCGGCCTGCGGGATCTGGTGGGCCTATCCGCTGCTGTGGCTGCTGCCGCTCGTCACCTGGTACATGGTGGTGACGCGCATCCGCAACATCGCCGAACACGCGGTCGTGCCCGACCACGACGACCCTCTGCGCAACACGCGCACGACCAGGGCGAACCTGATCGAGCGCGCCTTCGTCGCGCCCTACTTCGTCAACTACCACCTCGAGCATCACCTGCTCTACTACGTGCCTTGCTACCACCTGCCGAAAGTACATGCGATGCTCCGCGCCAACGGCTTGCTGGCGCGCATGGAGGTGCAGCAGGACTACGCCACGGTGATGCGCATGGCGACGTCGAAGCCCGCGGCGCAGGACAAGCGCGGCGCGCTGGTCAACAATGCGCGCCGGCTGCAGGCGGGATCGACCGTCGAGAAGGATCACGCCGCATCGGGGTTCTAGCGAACACCACTCCCTCACGCTGCGGAGCATGCGTAGCAGGCGTCTCGAAGCGCGCCGACACGGCCATGCTTCGAGACGCGCCTGACGGCGCTCCTCAGCATAAGGGCCGTAGATCGCCTACAAATACACCGCCTTCATCCCGCCTTCCGGATAGCGCGTGCCGGACGCCGCGCCCGGCGGGATCGCCGCCGACAGTTCCGCAACCTCGTCCGCGCTCAACTTCACATCCAGCGCGCCGATGTTTTCGTCGAGCCGCGTCGCATAACGCGTGCCGGGAATGGCGACGACGTCCTCGCCCTGCGCCAGTACCCAGGCGAGCGCGATCTGCGCCGGCGTGCAGCCCTTGCGCTGCGCCTGCGCCTCGATCTTCTCGACCAGTCCACGATTGGTGGAGAAATGCGCTGGCTGAAAGCGCGGGTGCTGCGCACGCCGGCCGTCGATGTCGTCGAGCGACTTCAGCGCGCCGGTGAGAAAGCCGCGGCCGAGCGGCGAATAGGCGACGAAGGAAATTCCGAGGGCGCGCGTCGTCGCCCGCGTCTCCTCCGCCTCCTGCCGGTACAGCAGCGAATATTCGGTCTGGACGACCGCGATCGGATGAATCTTGTGCGCGCGCCGGATCGTCTCGGGCCGCGCCTCCGACAGGCCGAGCGCACGGACCTTGCCGTCCTGCACGAGTTTCGCCATCGCGCCGACCGTATCCTCGATGCGCACGCCGGGATCGACGCGGTGCAGGTAGAAAATGTCGATCGTATCGACGCCGAGCCGCTTCAGGCATGCGTCGAAGGCTTCAGCCACATATTCCGGCCGGCCATCGACGCCGTTGCCGCCGCCTTCGCGCTTCACCTGCCCGAATTTGGTCGCAAGCACGACTTCGTCGCGCCGGCCCTTGATCGCGCGGCCGACCACTTCTTCGCTATGGCCCCAGCCGTACATGTCGGCCGTATCGAGATGGTTCACGCCGCAGTCGAGCGCATGCTGGATCAGCCGCACGGATTCGGAATCCTCCGCCGCGCCGTAGATGCCGGCGAGCGACATGCAGCCGAGGCCGACAGGCGAAACGGCGATGTCGGTAGCGCCCAGCTTGCGGCGCTGGCTGGCCTGAATCATTTTCACGAAAAATTCCTCCGGCGCGGATTCGTGCGGCGAGTAAATTCCGCTCCGCGCCCGGAAATCAAGTCGCCGCGCGGCATGTTGTATGCTGCGACGATGCCGTCGACGCCATTCGCCATCACGCCCGCCCGCGCCGCCTCCGACATCCAGGAGGCGGCTGCCCTGTTCCGCGCCTATGCGGCCTCGCTCGCCATCGATCTTTCCTATCAGGATTTCGAGGCGGAACTCGCAAGCCTTCCCGGCAAATATGCGCCGCCTTCGGGCGAACTGCTGATCGCGCGCGACGAACAGGGCCGCGCCGTCGGCTGCGTGGCGCTACGGTCCCTGTCGCCCGGCGCCTGCGAGATGAAGCGGCTCTACCTCGTTCCTGCGGCGCAGGGACGCGGGATCGGCAAGGCGCTTGCCAAAGGCGCCGTCGCCGCCGCACGGCGCCTCGGCTACGCGCAGGTGCGGCTCGACACAATTCCCTCCATGCGAAACGCGGTCGCGATCTACGAGGCGCTCGGCTTCCGGCGCATCGCCCCCTACTACGAAACGCCGGTCGCCGGCACGATCTTCATGGCCCTGGAAATCGCCCCGTAAACGGTCTCACTCCGGCGCGGCGCCAAACCATTTCTGCTGCAGGCGTCGATAGTCGCCGTTCTCGCGAAGCTTCAGCAGCGCGAGGTCGATCTGCCTCCGCTCCGGCGCGCCGGGTATGAACGCGATTCCGTAATGTTCCGGCCGGAACACCGGCCCGACAAGCCGCATCCGGCTCTTCATGCCGTTCGCC
>MTKY01051235.1_pt1 | contig 13790 bp, 7 predicted proteins | sample 1042731 | NCBI WGS metagenome assembly MTKY01 (sample SAMN06212206, study PRJNA360538) | anaerobic digester metagenome | biome: Wastewater treatment plant; material: sludge; isolation source: anaerobic digester fed with sludge from wastewater treatment plant | place: Denmark: WWTP Soeholt ... | reverse complement strand
AACGGCCCGGCAACTCCTTCCTATACAATCGAGAAACGTCTAACAGTACGGCAAGATGCTCTCAGACGCCGTGGAGGCGGTTCTCACCGGCCCGATGCAGCCGGTCACCGGGGACCTTGCCGCGGCATTCGAGTTCATCGACCTCGATTACGACGAACTGGTCACCCGCGAGACGCTGCTGCCTGTAGCCAACGGCGCCAGCGCCCTGCACGCGCGCTGGGCCAACCGCATGCTGAAGATGATCGATGAGGGCGTCGTCTTCCCCACCTCCTACGAGTACCCGATCCAGGCATGGCGCATTGGTGATGAACTGACGCTGATCGCCATCGGCGGCGAAGCGGTTGTGGACTACTCACTGCGCTTCAAGCGGGAGTTCGGCCCCGGGGCATGGGTCTGCGGGTATGCCAACGACATGGCCGCCTATGTTCCGTCGCGGCGCGTGTGGGAGGAGGGGGGCTATGAGGGCGGGCGGCACCTGGATGAGTACGGCCGGCCCGCCTGGCGCTGGGCCGGCGACATCGAGGACCGCATCGCAGGCGCGGTGCAGCGGGTAGTTGAGGCGGTAAGGACGGGAGACCGCTGATGCCGCGGCGAAGGGATACAGGGCGGGACAGAACAGGCGGCCGCGAGGTCCGAAAGCTCGCTGGTGCTCCGGAGCCGTTGGCGCGGCCCGCCGTTAGGCCGTGTCCCGCTTGTTCGTGTCAGAAACTCAAGGATCCCAAGATCCCAGAGTTTCACCGATGACCACACATCGCTGCGCCATGAAAAAGCCATGCACAGTTCGCATATCAGACAACACAAACCTGAGATTTGTGAGACGTTGAGACAATGAGATTTGAGACAAGCCCGCAGGCGCAGGGGCTCATGCGATTCGCGTGAATCTCAGTGCCCCTCCTCGGGCGGTGCGTCGTCGGCTGCACGGCTACTCCACTTCTGCCCGGCAGGCTGGAAAGCCGCCCAGCTTACGATATGTTTGCGTTGACCTGGGCGCGTTGATGCGGGCCAACGGTCGGGCCAGCTACCGGGATCGCTGCTTCGTTGTGCTTTTTCTACGGAACTACACTCTCCGTGTGACCTCGCTTCCTGTCCCCTACTCCTCCATCACCACCGCGATCTGGTCGTCGGTGAGGTCCAGCTTCACGGCCGAGTGACCGTCGACGGTGGCGTTGGCGGAGATCGTGGTCTGCAACTGCGCGTCAGGACCCGAGTAGATGTAGGCGGTCAGCGGCCTGTCACGGTTGAGGGTGAACGTGCCGGACGCGCAGGTGATGATGCGGTCGTCCCCGATGACCACGCCCGGCCATAGCTCCCTGACGGTGATCGGGTAGCAGCGCTTGAGCAGATGGTCCCCGTGGAAGTACTTCCAGTAGTAGCACAGCAGCACGCCGCGTCTGAGGAACTCTCTGGCATCGGTCCAGATCCCGCGGGTATCCTTCAGGTTCAGCGACAGCGGTGAGCGGCTGCACTGCGCGGCCGAGATCAGGTATGAGTCATACGTGCCGGCCGGCTCGGCGAAGTGGACTATGGGCAACTGCGCCGCTGCAAGCGTGTCATCGAACTGGTTGGCGAAGATGATCGCGTTCCGGTCCACGAGCTGTTGGCAGAAGGCTCCATGGTATGCCCTCACCGCAATCGGCACCATCGCTACCTTCCGCGCGATGCGTCCCTCGGCGTCGAGCAGGGCCGACATGCCGTCTTCATGCGAGAATGAGACCCGCGCGCGCGAGTGGTCCCATTCGTCCAGGTAGATGCCCTCGAAGCCGCATTCATCCATGTAGAAGCGCATCACATCATCCAGGTGCTTACCGGATGGGTTCTCCACCGTCGGCAGCACGCAGTAGAGCCACCCGCTGCGGTAGGCCACCGGCGTCCCGTAGGCGTCATGGATCAGGCAGCCGGGCAGTCTGGCATTGAGGTCATCGAGCGTCTTGTCATCAACCAGTCGGCAAAGGTGGATGTTCATGTACGGCAGGCACGGGACCTCGACACCGCGCTTGTGGACCTCACTGCGCCAGTTGCGGTAGTCGCCGATGCCCTCGCGGATGAACTCCATCTCCTCGTTGCCGAACAACGTCATCGGCGTCTTCTGCTCTCCGAAGGGCCACACGGCCCCGGCTGAGGAGACATCGATGCCGGCGCTCGTCACCCACTGAGCGACTTCATCGAAGTCCGCGCAGCGGACGTCCTCGTACATGCGCTCCTTCGTGCTCGGATGGACGAAGCCGAACAGGCCCGGAATCTCCTGGAACAGGTCCCACGTGTGGCGCACGGCGTTGACCAGCGTGAAGTAGTTCGGCTCGCGCAGCGGGAAGATGCGCCAGACGAAGGTGTACTCGGCCCGTGGCCCCAGGTAGAACATGTCATCGCCCAGTGCCAGCGTCGAGTCCCACACTATCACGGAGCCCTGGTTGCGGTAGGCGTCGTCCTCCATCACCAGCCCGAGCGCGCTGTCATCGCGTGCCACATAGATGACCGGCGTGGCGCCCGTGAGCCTGCCCTCGAGCGCGGAGGTGTTCGCCCAGAACTTGTTCATCAACTGCCCGGAGATGCGGAACTCCCGCAGGCCCGCCACATCGCCCATGTCCACGGCATTGATGAATGCCAGCGGCAGGTCGGCGTCGGTGAGGTTGGTCACATGATCGCGGATCTCGACATGCGACGGGCGCCTGGTCAGCGTGCGCTCCAGGGTGAATGTCTCCGTGGCCCCCGAGACACTCAATCCGTCGACCGAGAGCGTTTCCCAGCCCTGTCGGCCTGCAGCCTGCCCGACCCCCAATCGACCCGCCTCCGGCTCGATGAACCATGAGGTGGCGGTGTAGGTGTCAGCGCCGATGCCGACGCGGATGCGGCCGGTGTCATCGACCTCGACGCCATACTCCTGCGTGAAGCTCTCGCGCGGCGCGACGGTGCCGACCCGCGGCCTGTAGGCATCGTGTGTCTCCAGCTTCGCCTGCACGCCGGTGTGGTAGCCGAGTGCCCGCATCCGGAACTCATCGAGCGCATGGCTCTCGGCGATGGGCTCCTCGGCTCCCAGGTGCGGGTGCCTGCTGAAGTCGTCGGTCGTCAGCACGCGGACGTCGTGAAGCTCGATCGCGGCATCGGGCACATACCCGTAGATGCTCTCAAAGCCGACGGCGTTGTCCGCAGCCGTCAGCAGGTTCGTGATGTCGAGCACGTAATGATGGACGAAGCCCTCATCCTTGGTCGTGTTGTCCCATGGATAGTAGGAGATGACCCATGCCGCCTCCGCGGGCGCGTACCAGCGGACGCGCTCATCAGGGCGGAAGACGTAGTACGGGGGCTTGTTGACGAGGCGCTCGATTGAGGTGGGGAGGTCGTTGACGAGCACCCGCAACGCGGGCGCGGAGCCGCTCAGGTAGGTGCCGGCCTCGATGCGCGCGGAGAACTGCAGGTAGACCGGCCCGGCGCCGAGCGCCGGCCTGTCGGGCAACTCCAGGCGCAATACCTCCTGGTGTTTCACCTTGGCGGCATCGGTGAGTGGGATGGGGTCGGCGGCGGAGGGCCGCAGAACAGCCAGCAGAAGCAGCAGCGTGACTGCTACGGCCGCTCCAGGTCCGTGTCCCATGGTCAGTCTCCTCCCCGGCGATGCGTGATCGGCCATTCGCGGCCTACTCCTCTTCGGACAACTTGAACTTCAGGTGCTCGACGAACTCGATCCCGGCGTCGGCAAGCTCCCGCTCCGGCAGGTCCAGAGCAGCAGGGTAGTCCAGCTCTGCGTAGACTGGTGGGATGCCGACCATCGGGAGGAATGCAGGCAGCAACTCGTGCGGGGCGATGCTCTCCCGAGTGAGGAGTTCATCGACGTCCACGAGGTCGACTCCGGAGGCCAACAGCGGCTCGAGGTATGACAGGTAGTCGTTGAGGCCAAGGAAGTCCTGGATGTCGATCACATATTCGTCATCGCCGTCCTCATCTTCAACCTCCTCATCCTCCATGTCCCCGTCCTCGAATTCCGGCTCGTCGTCTTCATCCACGGGGACACCGAGGACTTCCTCCACCCACTTGATCTCAGGGATCGCGCTATGGACAGGCGCCATGAGCAACTCCGTCAGTTCGTCGATATGCTCCGCGACCCACTGCTCGAGCGCGCGGTCATCCGCGGGGGTGGCAGTGCCCTCACTGACCCGCTCGAAGATCCGCCGTATCTTTGGTGTCATGAGCGCCATCGCGTCGGTCTGCAGTTGCTCGAGGTCCGGGTGCACCCCGAGCAGGCCCGGGAAGGGAAGCTCATCGCCCTCGTCCTCTGCATCGGGCCACATGTCGTCTTCGTCAAGGTCTGCCTCTTCACCCGGCGCCAACCTGTACTGGTCGACGATCTCGCCATTGTCGATCAACAGGAAGGCACAGAAGTCATCACCGGCCCTCTCAATCTCGACCACCTCGGTCTCAAGCCATTTCGAGAGTGCCCGCGCGAGTATATTCGCGCAGATGGCTCCGCCTGAGACGAGCACCGATACCCACCCGTCATGCGCCTTCGAGATGCGAATGCCCTGTCGCCTGGGCCTGGGAGTGAAGAGCTCCTGCATCTCAATGTCACCTTCGGCCGGTTCGTACTCCAGGAGCCTGTGCATCTCGCGCAGCGCTTCGGCAACTGCCTTCGGGTCGGTCGAACGGACATGGATGCTCAATGCGAATTCGTCCACGCCGGTACCCCTCTCTCTGTGGTCTGGGCTCCCCTGACGTCCGTGGAGCCCTCATACCTGGATGTCACATTTACGATTACACAATAGTCCTCGGCACTCACACAACGTCCGGGAGACGTCGTCGCCTGAGGGAATGCAGGAATCGCCTGAAGCGAACGGCGCCAGCGATTTCTTCATTTCTTCATTTCTTCATTTCTTCATTTCCTCATTTCTTCACTTCTTCACTGTTTCACGCACTGCCACGCTCTGTGTAGCCATATTGCGGTCAGTCGACGTACGTCTGCCAGTGTTCGGCATCGCGGGCGGCGAAGGCCATCTCGATGTCGGCCACCAGGGTGCGACTGCCCGTCATCGGCGGGAGGTCGTCGAGACTGAAGAAGCCGACATCGAGTATCTCCATGTCCGGATCGGCCTGCCCGCCCAGCAGCTCGCAGAGGAAGAACATCTTGAACAGACTGATCGGGTACTTCGGCATGTAGTCGTGTCGCTCGCGGTCCTTGATGGCGATGAGCTTCGCCGCCCTGACGACGTAGCCCGATTCCTCCTGCACCTCGCGTTCGATGCCTTCCCGCGGCGCCTGGTTGACGTCTGCCCATCCGCCGGGCATCGTCCAGCCGCCGTCGGCCTTCTCCTGCACCAGCAGGATGCGGTCCCCGTCGAGCACGGCGCCGCGGAGGTCGACCTTGGGCGTGGCATAGCCCTCCTGGGGGATGAAGAAGTCGGCGAAGTCCTCCGCGCCGGCCTGGGAATGCATGGCCATCATTTCGAAGGAAATCTGGCGGATTCGCCCGAAGCGCTGCTCGTCGTAGCCGTCCTTGGCGTAGCGGAGGCCGGTCTGCGCGAGGGCTTGAAGCTCGCGGATGAGTTCATCCATGGTGCGTTGCTGTGTCACCGGCTGTTTTCCTCTCGTGCCTGTTGCTGGTATTGCCGCGCCAGCCGGAGGAACTCGGCGCGCTGCGCTGGTGTGACGAAGGCGCGCTCCCGGACGGCCATAAGCCCGCCGCTTGATGTGCGCAGCAGGATGCCCTCCTCGGTCTCCTCGATCCGCTCGACGGCATCCCACCGGCAGCGCAGGTGCGTCTCGCCCTGGTCGATGACGACGGCCTCTTCGGTCAGTTCGCAGGAGAATGGTATGGGCCCCTCTCCACCAAGCTGCTCCCTGAGGTACTCGCGCCCGATCTTCCGCTCGGCGCCTCGGAGTGTATACGGGGAGATGAGAACCACGATGATGCCCGCCACAAGCCCCCACAGCAGTCGCACCAGGATCGACTCGGGCAGCAGCGCGGCAACCACCACGGCGACGATGATACCCGCGCTGATGCGCAGCCGCAGACGCGTGCGGTCGGAGATGGTCGATTCGCCGTCCCGCAGCAGATGCAGCTGCAGTATCTCGTCGAGTGTCGCGTCGTACTCAACACGCATGGCGGGGCCCTCCGTCCGCAGTGCCACTTCTCCGCCTTCAGCCCTGTCCCCTCCCCGGCGCGTTGACGCGCCGGCGGCGGGCAGGTATGCTGATCCGGCGACAGGAGATCGTGTGCACACGTATCCGCCCAACCTGGAGGGTGCCAGATGAGGCTTCCGCCGCATGCAGTCAGCATTACCCTCGCCCTGCTATGCGCAACCGCGGTCATCGGCGACACGCCCGAGCGCAGAAGCCTGACCGCCACGCGCGCCGAGGCCCCGATCACGCTCGACGGACGCCTGGATGAGGCGTGCTGGCAGGGCGCGGAGAAGGCCACCGACTTCATTCAGCTCCGCTCTACCGAGCTCGCGCGCCAGCAATCCACCGGCGCCGTCGTCTATGATGATGAGTATGTCTACTTCGGCGTCGCGTGCGACGAGCCGCGGATGGACCTGGTACGGGCCCACGCTGCGCAGCGCCCTGCGCGGCTCGACGCCGACAGGGGCCAGACCATCGAGTTATTCATCGACGCCAACCATGACCGGAAGACCTTTCTGCAGGTGATGCTCAACACCGATGGCTCGATGACGACCTATACAACGGACCCGATGCAGGTTGGCAGTGTCGCCATCGAGAGCGCGGTTGCGTTCGGCGAGGGCGGTTTTTCAATCGAGTGCCGCATTCCGTTCGCCTTCGTGCATCCCCAGCCGAACCCGGAGAAGCTGTGGGGTCTGAACATCTGCCGCACGCGCGCAATCGAGGGCAGGCCGGGTGTCGACCTGCCTCTGGGGCTGGTCTACAGCGCCTGGCAGAACCCGGGGCCGGAGTTCCGGAGGCCGGAGAACTTCGGTGATCTCAGCATCGGGGCCGACCTGACTGGATACCAGTACGATGTCGCGGTGCGGCCCGGCGAGGACGGCCTGAAGCTCGACATCACCAACCTCACAGGCGCGGACAGGGCGGTCGCCGTCGAGGCTTTCGCTGCGGGAGAGACGGCGACCCCACAGCCGCTCCGGCTCACAAAGGCGCAGACGGGTACGCTAAGTATCCCGGTCCCCGAGGGCGGAGCCGAGACGAACGTCATCATCCGGGATGCCGACACGGGCACGGTACGCTTCATCGGCGGCACGCGCCTGTCGGAGCAGAGCTACTCGATCGCGGCGGCCACGGATGCCGCCCAGGGGCCGGGCGGTGGCGACTATGTCGTGTTCGCGAAGCACTATCTGGAACGCGGCAACCACCGCACACTGCCGCGGCCGGAGCAGGTCAGCGCGCCGTTGGAGGTATTCGCGGGGCGCGGTGAATACGAGCCTGCTTCCCTTGCCGTGCGCGCCAACAAGCCGCTGCAGGGCGTCAACGTGGCTCTCGGTGGCGACCTGACGGGGCCCGATGGCGCAACCATCCCCGCCTCCGCGGTGGATATCCGTATCGCCGAGTTGATGACACGCTGGCTCGATGCAGGGACCTTCGAGCGGGTCGAGTGCTTCCTGATCCGCAATCGTGCCCGCGACATCGCCGCCAACACCACGCAGCGCTACTGGCTGACGGTGCATGTGCCGCTTGACACTGCCCCGGGGCACTATGAGACAACCGTTCGCGTGGCCCCCGCCAATGCGGAGCCGACCGAGGTGCCGCTGCGGGTCGAGGTGCTGCCGCTGACACTCGGCCGCCCACGGGACATGAACTACTTCATGTACTTCCACCTGGACTACTTCCCGCCCGAGTTGCGCACGCCCGAGTACGTCCGCCGCTGCCTGATCGACATGCGCGAGCACGGGATGACCACTGCCACGCTGTATGCGTGGCCCGCCGGGCAGGGGTGGGTTGACATCAACCGTGACCTCCACGCGACCAACGTGCCGATGGCCGTGCAGATGGACCTCATGCGCGATACGGGCATCGTGGCGCCGTGGGGGGCCGTGCCGTGGATCGGCGCGGAGTCATACGGCCCGGACCTGTGGAAGGTCGTTGCCGAGGCGGCACGCGAGCGCAACTGGCCGGAGCTGCTGTGGTACCTGGTTGATGAGCCAACCCAGGAGCGCATGCCGCGGGTCGAGAAGGCGATGCAGAACGTGGCGGCCTTCAGGGAGAAGAACCCAGACCTCCCGATTCGCACCACGACGGCCGGGGCCAGCGATCCGCTGGTATCAGACTTCTACGACGTCTGGATCGCCGGGTGCTATATCGATTTGGAGACGATCGGCCGTGGGAAGCGGGATGGGAAGGCCATCTGGACGTATGATTGCGGCCTCGCGCCGGTCGACGCCATCACCGACCGGCACTACCTCGGCATCTGGACCTGGGCGGCGGGGCTCAAGGGCGCATCGCACTGGGCCTACTACGATGCCAGCATCCACAGCCGCTGGAACCTCAAGAGCGACTGGCGCGACAGCGAGGAGGACCTGGTCGATCATACCCACTGGTTCAACTTCGTCTACCCGAAGTCAGATGAACTGATCCCAACCATCGGCTGGGAGGCGGTGCGGGAGGGCGTCGATGATGCCCGGTACCTCGTTGCGCTCGAGACGGCGGTCCGGAAGGCCGTCGAGGTCGGTGTGGACGCGGAGGCCATCGGACGCGCTCAGGCGGCCCTGGATGCCGTCCGCGCTGCCGTCCATGTGGACAACCTCGGCATCGAGCGCACGCGCTGCAAGCAGGTGACCGAGGAAACCGGCCGCCCGCGGGTCAGAGACTTCGAGCGCCGCCCGCCGGAGCCGGACCTCTCCCCTGCCGACTACGATCGCATGCGCTACGATGTGGCCATGCAGCTGGTCTCCATGGTGGAAGCACTCCGCGCGAAGGGCGTTGAGATAGACTTCAGCGACCCGGCGCCCGGGCAGGAGCCGCCTCCCCCGCCGCCGATGGCTATCCAGCAGGTCATCACGCATCCCACCGGCGATGACGGCTCACTCCTGGAAGCCTGCGAGGACCTGACCAAAACGAACACCACCTTCGCGCAGAAGCACTGGGACCCGAAGGGCACGCAGCCCAGCCGCATCGGCGACATCAGCGTCTCGAAGGATGAGAAGGTCCAGGGCGAGGGGAGCGTCCACTGGGTTGTGACGCGGGAGCACCTGGATAACAAGCTCAAAGACCTTCCGGGGATGAGCGTGATCGCGCTGGACTACCTGTATGGGCGGCAGTGGGGCCCCATCGCGGAGGTGCGCTTCCACATCAAGTGCGAGAATCCCAACCACCCGCCGCTGTATGTGATGCTCAACGCCACCGGGGCGTCACCGGTGAAGAAGATACTCGAACGCGGCGAGACGACGGAGGGATGGCGCGAGGTTGTCTGGGATGTGAAGGATGCCGACATCGGCGTGAGCGAGAAGTGGGGCAGGATCGTGTGGCTGTTTCGCTGGTACGCGCAGACGAACGCCTTCGAGGCAGGCGACACCATCGACCTGTACCTGGACAACATCCGCCTGATCGCCGCACAGGCTGAGGACGTGAGCCCGGCGGGAGGGCGGTGACTGTCGAGGATGCGGTGGGGTCGCCGTGCGGGGCCTCACCCCCGGCCCCGTCTCCGAGTCTCGCAGGCGAGCCCTCAGGCGGGAGACGGGTGAACGTCACACGACATGGAACACCATCGGGGAGCGCCGGCCGCCGACGCAGATCAGCATTCCCGTGGTTTCTGCGTGTCGCAGGGATCGTCCTGGTCGTCCCCTCTCACCTCGGCTCGAGGAAGAACCACCTCGTCTCGCCGCGCTGCATACTGATGTCGATGCTCTGGGCGCGCTCGGAGACCCGCTCACCGGAGATGAGGTCTGTCACGCGCGAAGGCTCGGCCAGTGTCAGCGTCTTCGCCCCCGGGAACAGCGCGTGGATGGTGATGAAGCTCTGGCTGGCGTAGACTGCGTCGCCCGGCGGCGCGGCACACCAGCATCCCGCCCACCTCGCGAGGCTGTTGACGAACTCGGGTGTGAGGCCCGGCCCGCTCACGTAGACTGAGCGCCAGTCGGCAAGATCGCGGATAGCCGCCGCGACTCGATCAGTCTGGGCGTAGCGGGCAAGCGGCGTCGCGTCCGGATCGCTGACCGCGAACAGCGGCGACTTGACGCCCCCCGGCATGTTGATGCCACCGGTAAGGCCCTCGAGCACCGGATGACCTGTCTCAAGCGGCACAAGCTGCGGCGACTTGACGCCCTCGGCAGGGTATACCGTGATCCCGCTCACCTCGCTGATCGCCTCCGCCATGTTCGGTGCTCCGAAGGCGGCCGGGGCATGGATGAAGACCAGCGTGCGCCCGTCGCTCTTGAGCCGCTCGATGGCTGCCCGCTCGGTCTCGCTGAGGGCGTAGGCGTTGAGGAATAGCCACAGGCGGTGATCGGGCAGGTTGGGATTGCCGAGGTCTGACTGCAGGTATATGCGGTAGGGCACGCCGGCGAGATTGATGTCCTGTATCTGGCCGGTGATGGCGGCGTGGCGGAATGCCCCGCCACTGCGGGGGGCGATGGCGTGGTTGCCGTCCTCGCTCACCACCAGCGCAACGTCGGCGCGCGGAACCTGCGTGAGCGGGGCGTCGAGGGCAAACGCCCGCATCGATTCTGAGATCGCGGCCATGATCTGGTCATCGCGGAACCAGCCGCCGGACATGTCATACCACCAGGTGCCGGCGCCGAAGGCCAGCATCATGCCGCACTCGCGCCGCACCATGGCGTTGTGGACCTCGGCCGTCTCCGCGCGCCCCCACGCGAAGTTGTTGGCCGCGGTGCTGGGGCTCGAGTGCCATGAGCGCCAGTCCTGCTCGGTGAGGAAGGTCCGGCCATGCAGCAGCGTGGAGCCGAAGACGGAGCGAATTGCCCCCTGGTAGCCTGCCATGCGGATGCTGTACGCAGCGGGGCCGGCTAAGTAGTCGATTGAGTCGTCGGCCAGAAAACGCCCCAGGGCGATGTGATTGGGCGAGTTGCAGGTGATGTCCTCGTAGTAGGTGCCGCACAGCACGCGTCGCCCGGAGGCCTCCTTGATGACGCGTGCGAGCCCCATGACAGTCTCGGCGACGCCCTCGGAGTAGAAGCGCGTATGGTCCACGACATCGCCGTACTGCCCCGGATCGAGAATGTCGGCCTCGGCCCAGTACCTGTCAAATGTTGGCACCGCGGCCGTCTCGAAGCTGGCGTCGGGTCGGTTCCAGGCCGCGCGGAGGGCCCCGACATCTCCCCCGTAGCGCCGCCGGAGCCACTCGCGGAAGCTCTCCTGCGCCGCGGGGCAGTAGTCGGCGAGATGGATGTCGTCGCCGTAGAGCCTGGCCCACTGGAACCACTGGCCGTCGTTGTATCCGGCGACATGGTATCCTATGACCGCCTTGCCGGGTTCACTGGCCTCGACATGCGCGACGAGTCGGCGCAGTGTCTCGGCGGTCTCATCCCGCAAGCGTTGGGAGACCAGGCTGGGGCCATAGCGCTCGGGGGCGACGGGATCGCTCCCCCAGCGTTGCGGGTGCATCTGCACGACGGCTCTGAGACCGTTCTGGTCCTGTGTCACATCGTCGGGGTGCTCTTCCCCCCATTCACGGTATGCGTCACAGGCCATGTAGAAGATGACATAGCCCTCCGGGTCGACACGGAGCACCCTCCAGAGCAGATCGTCGACCTCTGAGAAGTCGTACCTGCCCGCGCCGAGCCACGGTCCTCGGTCTGCGTACACGCCCCGCCCGAGCACAAGCGGGACGAGATAGACACGGACTCCCGCATCGCGGAAATCGGCGATCTGGGCATCCTGTGGGTTCCAGAAGGGGCTCACATAGAACGCCCAGGGGACTGACTTCCCGTCGACGGAGAGCCTCGGTCGGCCCCCGACATGTGCGATCTCGACACCGGCGCGCTGCCTGCGTGACACGATCTGGCGCGCAGGCTCGAGCTCAGGCAGCACTTCAGGCACGGGCGGCTCGTAGCGCGGGGGTGGCTCCTCACCGGCCTGTTCGACCTGCAGGTCATCCCAGCATACGTCCGAGGGCAAGAACGCCTGCAGGCACTGCACGCGCAGGCGTGTGTTCCCCTCCCGCACCGTCACACGGGCTGTAACCTCCTGCCATTCGTCGGCTATCAGGGGCAGGTTGGTGTTGCCGAATGCGTTCGGATGCTGCTGTTCGTCGCTGTCGGCCGCGTGTTGTGTGACCATCAGGTAGACGCCGCGCCGGGCGGGCGCCATCGGGCGGACCCACACCCGCACCAGGTAGGTATTGCCGGGAGTGACCCCGATGAAGTCACTCGTCAGCGTGGAGTAGCCGACGCCGTCGATCTTCCTGACTCTGAATGAGCGCTGCCCCGTGTGGGCGACGTCATCGCGCCACTGAAACTCCGCCTGGCCGTCCTCGCCGGTGTGCCAGACCCAGCCGGTGGGCCCGTCGGCGCCCTGCTCGAAGCCTGCGTTGGGGACGAGTGGACGCTCCTGGGCCGCTACCGTAGCGACGAGCGTGAACACTACCGCCGCGAAAGCCATACGCATGGACATGTTCCTCCTTCGTGGCCCATCGATGCCCACGCGCCGCATCTGATGGATCACCCAGGCCTGTTGTCTCCCGCCGGCTATTCCCCATCCCCGACCACGACCCGCTGCCCGTTGATGGTCATTTCGCCGCTGTCGTCGAGCAGGAGCGGCCCCAGCTTCATGGGGCTGTCGAAGGTGTCGGGCAGGAATGACGTCCGTCGTTCGAAGGTGTCCTCCGAGTAGAGGATCGTATGCTCGGTCGGGAAGGGGCCCACGAATAGCGACCCGTTGTCGGTCATGCGGGCGGCGGCGAGCTTGCAGCCTGCGAAGAACGGACCGAGAAGGGTGGCGCGCGTGTACGAGTCAAAGCCTATCTGGCACGTCTCGAAGATCGGCCTGAGCAGCACGCAGGGCGCCGCCCGGTTGTAGAAGCATGTCTCGGCATTGGTGAAGTAGACATTCTCAACGGTGGCGGTCGTACACGCTTTGTTCCGCTCCCTGTCGCCGAGCTTCAGCCCGACCGACCCGTTGGCCTCCCCCATGCCGAAGCAGGAGATGTAACCGTTGTCGAAACAGATGTGCATCCCCTGGGCGATGTAGACACCCGTATGGAAGCCGCTGACGATGAAGTTGTGCATGCTGAAGTGACGGACGTACTCCGCGGTGCCGTCAATGCCCAATGCGCTGTTGTCTTCGTCTGTTCTGATCCGCATGGCCTCGACACGAAGCCCGCTGCAATCGGTCGGTAACGTGATGCAGGCGCCCTGCTTCGGAGTGAACTGGAGGACGCTGACGCGGCAGCCGGCTCCCTTGAGAGTGATCTCGCTTCGAGCACGTATACCGGTGTTGGCGTAGGTACCGGGCGGGAAGCAGACGATTCCCGAGGCGACGGCATTGATGGCGGCCTGGATGGCCGCGGTATCGTTGTGCTCTCCATCACCCCTTGCGCCCCACCACTGCGGGTAGACCTCAGGCACGCGCCCGGGACCAAGCCTGACGGCGCCGGGCCCCATGAAGACCTGCTGCATGGGCGCATCCATGGAGCCGTTGATCGTGAGTGTCACACCCTCGGCGACATTGAGCGCGCCACCATCATGGAACTCCAGCGCGACGCCGAAGGGGACCTCTGTGTCGGAGGTGATCGACGTGACTTCCGATACGGTCAGAGTCCTGTACAGCACATCCGCGGGCACCTTGAGTGCATCTCTGAAGGCCGCTTCGTCGGCGCGGACACAGGTCAACGCGGTCAACATGACGACTGCGGCGAGGCATGGTCGTCTCAGCATGGCTATCCC
>MTKY01056732.1_pt1 | contig 13802 bp, 12 predicted proteins | sample 1042731 | NCBI WGS metagenome assembly MTKY01 (sample SAMN06212206, study PRJNA360538) | anaerobic digester metagenome | biome: Wastewater treatment plant; material: sludge; isolation source: anaerobic digester fed with sludge from wastewater treatment plant | place: Denmark: WWTP Soeholt ... | reverse complement strand
TTGAACCTACTGACCGAGATGGCCGTGATGAGCCATCATATTCTGGCTGACTCGCGTGACCTGGCAGTGACCTATCAGACGACCAACGGAAAAACGATGGTCTCGGCTGACTACGACAAATTCATGCAGGTGGTCAACAACCTGATCGAGAATGCGATCAACTATACACCCACCGGTGGACACATCCGGGTCACGACGGAATGTCAAGAGAAAGACGCGCGTACCTGGGCGGTGGTAACGGTCGAGGATACCGGCATGGGGATTCCCGAAGAGGAGATCGACCATCTTTTTGAGCGATTTTTCCGTGGCAGTGGGCCGCAGGAAATGCGCATCCAGGGCAGTGGACTGGGATTGGCAATTGTGAAAGAGATAGTAGAATTGCATGGCGGTATGGTGACTGTCGGAAGTCAGCTTGGCGTGGGTTCGGCATTTGCGGTGTGGATGCCCTTGATGGAAGTTTGAAAAACGCTTTACAACGGAGGAGGAGTCGATGCCGAAGAAGCAAATTCTCGTGGTTGAGGATCAAGACCTGTTGCTGATGGCGATCCGTGATGTATTGGAAATGGAAGGGTATCGGGTGGTTACAGCCGGCGATGGGGTCGAAGGTTTGGAGGTGATGCAGACGCTCATTCCAGACCTTATCATTGCTGATATTTCGATGCCCCGGATGGACGGCTATAAGTTTTTCGAAGCGATCCATTTGCGTCCCGAATGGGTCCCGATTCCTTTCATCTTTTTGACGGCACGGGCCGAAAAAGAGGACCGCTTGAAGGGCAAAGCCATGGGTGCCGAGGATTACCTCGTCAAGCCCTTTGATCCTCAGGAACTTCTGGTGGTCGTGCGTTCGCGCATTGGGCGCGCCGAGGCTATCCGTGAGGCAACAGAGGGCGAATTTGAGGAACTCAAACAGCAAATCATCACGCTGTTGAGCCACGAGTTGCGTACGCCGCTGACCAGTGTCTATGGGTACACCGAGTTGGCATTGGAGGACGCTGCCACATTGCCATCCAGCGAATTTCAGCAGTACCTGGTCGGTATCCGGCGCGGGGCTGATCGCCTTAGAACCCTGGTCGAAGATTTGTTGATGATTGTGCGCCTGGATACCGGGCAGTTGGAGCGAGAATTCCGGCTTCTGGGAACATTGCGGGACAACCTCGACGAAATCATTCTGCGCACCGTCAATTTGTTTGGCGCGCAAGCGACGCGAGAAGGCATCACCCTGGAGACCAAGATTGCGCCTCGCCTGCCACCGGTGCTGATCTACGAGAACTTCTTTGTCGATGCGCTCAGCCGGTTGATTGATAACGCGATCAAATTCTCTCGCAATAAGGGTGAACGTGTCACGATGTCGGCCCAGGTCGTCGATGGCTGGATCGAAATCGCTGTCACCGATGAGGGGGTGGGAATTGCCCCCCAAGGTGTCGCGCGCCTCTTTGAACGCTTCCGCCAGATCAACCGGGAAAAAATGGAACAACAAGGGATTGGCCTGGGATTATCGATTGTCAAAGCGTTGATCACGTGTATGGAGGGCGAGGTTGGCGTTGTGAGTGAACTTGGCGTAGGCAGTACCTTCACCATACGGCTTCCCGCAGCGCAGCAGCATCAAAGCTGACCAACACTTTGCGCGCCCCACGTCGTCCGGCGTGTGTGAAAGCCGTGAGGACAGCGTCGAATGGGTAGCATGCCTCGATCAATGCCGTGACGTTCACTGCAGCGCGTTCCAACAGGCGCAACGCCGCGGCTATCGGCCCGCACCGCGATCCGATAAGCGTAATTTCATTGACGACCGCCATCGTGAGGTCGGCTTCCACGGCGCCGTGATACGTGGATTTGAGCACCACTGTCCCGCGTGGGCGCACCAACGCGCGCGCGGTGGCGTACCCATCGGGATATCCCGTTGCCTCGACGACGACATCGGCACTGCCGGCAATTTCCGCCAATTGCACCGTTGCATTGCGTTCCACGTGTAGCGTGGCGATTCCCCTTCGCGCCAGAATATCCAGCTTCTCCGCGTGCCGTCCGATGACGGTCAGCTCGCAGCCGGTGAGCGCCAGCACTTGCGCGCACAGCAGGCCCAGCTTGCCGTCGCCCAGGACGATGACGCGATCTGTGGGATGGACGTGAACCTGTTCGAGAATTTCGCAAGCCGCCGCCAATGGCTCGGTGAAAACGGCGACTTCATCGGGTATTGCCTCTGGAACCGCATACAGGTTCGCCACGGGCAGTGTGAGATACTCGGCGAACGCCCCATCGCGCCCGCTGATGCCGAGCGTCGTACGGTGCGGGCAGTGCGTGTGCCGTCCCGCACGGCACGTCGCGCATACACCACAGGCAGCGTTGATGTCGCCGACGACACGCCGCCCTTCCCAAACTTCGGCGCCGGGCGCGCGTTCCACTACCCCCACGAATTCATGACCGGGCACGCCTCGGAAGTGCATATAGCCACGCACCAGTTCCATATCGGTGTTGCATATCCCTGCCATCCGCACGCGGATCAGCGCCTCTCCCGACGCCGGCGTTGGGGTGGGGTAGTCTTCCACATATTGCAGTTCTTCATCCAACACTAAAGCACGCATATAGCCTCCTGTGAAATAATTCTACTTTAACGCTTAAGGCGGATTACAATCCGCCGTCTCCGCAGCGCCGGATTGTAATCCGGCGCGAGCATGGCGGTTACACTCCCTGGAAAATGGCGAATGGCAAACCGACGCTTCTGAAAAAGAATTATACTCTTGCTTCATACATCTTGCCCCTTGACAAATACGATTTACGATGTATAAATTATACGGCGTAAATAATAAAAGGAAAGTGTATGCCGCGACCGAAACAGACCGAAGAAGAACGCGAAGCCATGCGCGAGCGCATCCTGGATGCCGCGCACGAGTTATTGATGGAACAAGGCCCGGAGGCGCTCAGCACGCGTGCCATCGCTGATCGGCTCGGCGTGTCGCACATGGTGTTGTACACTTACTTCGAAAATCACGATGCGCTATCCGCCGCCCTGCGTGCACGCCTGCGTGAAGAACGTGAGGCAACACGCGCCGAGGCGTTGCGGCGCGCCGAAACCGGCGATGTTGCCGCCGTCATGCGCGAATCCCTCGCGCGCTACACGACGGCGGCGAAAGAACATCCGGCGCTTTATACGTTCCTGTGGGTTCAACCCATCTCGCCCGGCGGCGCGTGGCAGGAGCAACCGCACCGTCCCTATCAGGGCAATATCCGTTACCTGACGCAGTTGGCGCAGATTGGCATGGAGCGCGGCGTGTTTGTCGAACGCGACCCTTTGCTGGCGGCCGGCGTCGCCTTCGCCACCGTCCACGCGCCGCTGCTGTTCTACTACAGCGGACGCTTGACCGACGAATCCTTGCGCGACCGCCTCTCCACCGAAGCCCTGGACCTTGCCATGCGCTATTTGATGGAGGATGGGTAACGGATAACGAGTAACGAGTAACGGGTAACGAGTAACGAGTAACGAGTAACGAGTAACGAGTAACGAGTAACGAGTAACGAGTAACGAGTAACGAGTAACGAGTTTTGACCCATTCGCTGATTCGCTGATTCGCTGATTCGCTGATTCGCTCATTCGCTCATTCTCAAGGAGTCCTTATGAAATCACTCTGGCGTTTGTATAAGTATATGAAACCCTACCGCTGGGAGGCGATTGCGGCGCTGGTGCTGCTGTTGGGTACGGTCGGCGGCGACCTGGCGATCCCCCGCTTGACGCAGCGGGTGATCGACGAGGGCGTGAAGGCGCAAAATATGCCCGTCATCGTCAACACTGCCCTTTTGATGCTAGGTGTGGCGGTGTTAGAGGCGTTGATCTCCGTAGGCAACATCATCCTCTCCGTGCGCGTGGGGATGAAAACGTCCACCGACATCCGCAGCGCCTTCGTGCGCAAAGTGCAGACGCTCTCCTTCGGCAACCTGGACCGCTTGCAGACCGGGCAATTGATCGTCCGCGCCACCAGCGACATCACCCAGGTGCAGATGATCATGATGATGAGCCTGCGCATTCTCACGCGCGCACCGTTGTGGGCTGCCGGTTCTGTGGTGATGCTGATCCTCACTGCGCGCCAGTTGGCCTGGCTGTGGCTGGGGATGCTGCCTCTGCTTTTTGGAATTGTCGTGCTCTTTCTCGTCAAGGCGCGCCCGATGTTCCTCATCGTTCAGGAGAAGCTAGACAAACTCAACACGGTGATGCAAGAAAACCTGGCCGGCGTGCGCGTGGTCAAGGCCTTCGTCCGCGCCGAACACGAAAAACAGCGTTTCGCGCGCGCCAACGATGATTTGATGGCGCAGACCCTGAAGGTGCTTAACTTCGTCGTTGTCTTGATGCCGCTGATGATGACAATCACCAATCTGGCGACCGCGGGTGTGATCTGGTTCGGCGGTAATCTGGCAATTGCGAGCAACATCACCGTTGGACAGATTATGGCGTCGGTCAACTACATGATCTTCTCGATATTCCCGCTGACGATGCTCATCGGGATGATCGCGCCGCTTTCCGCTGCCGAAGCCTCTGCAAGCCGCATCCTGGAAGTGCTCGACAGCGAACCGGAAGTCCAGCCGCCTGCCGTGACGCAGAAACCGGCGACGGCTGCCGGGCGCGTGATCTTCGAGGACGTGTGCTTCAGCTACAACCACGGCTGTGCAGACGCCGTCCTGACGGATGTAAACCTGGTCGTCGAACCAGGGGAAACGGTGGCTCTCCTCGGCGCGACCGGTTCCGGCAAATCCAGCCTCATCCACCTGATCCCGCGTTTCTACGACGCAGACGGAGGCCGCGTCCTCATCGATGGGGTGGACGTGCGTGAGTGGCCGATGCACGAACTGCGGACGCAGGTCGGCATCGCGCTGCAAGAGGCAGTGCTCTTCAGCGGTTCCGTGCGCGACAATATCCGCTACGGGCGTCCCGACGCCACCGAAGATGAAGTGATCGCCGCGGCGCAGGCCGCGCAGGCCCACGACTTCATCATGGCCATGCCCGAAGGCTACGACACGCTCGTGGGGCAGCGGGGCGTCAACCTCTCCGGCGGGCAGAAGCAGCGCATCGCCATCGCGCGCGCGTTGTGCGTTCGCCCGCGCGTCCTCATCCTTGACGACAGCACCAGCGCGGTGGACGTAGAAACCGAGAGCAAGCTGCAAGACGCGTTGGATAACCTCTTGCGTACCCAACTGGCGCACCGCAGCACCGTCTTCGTCGTCGCGCAGCGCATCAGCACCGTCCTCACCGCCGACAAGATCGTCGTGCTGGACAGAGGCCGCATCGTCGACGTGGGCGCGCACGCCGAGCTGCTGGCGCGCAGCCCGATTTACCAGGAGATTTATCAGTCGCAGTTGGGGAATGGTAGACAGTAGACGGTAGACGGTAGACGGTAGACGGGGATTCGGAGGAATAGGGAATGATGGAACAACGACAGGGTCCTGGTGGGGGGAATGGACGGGACGGGGCGGGCGGCCCCGGAAATCGTGACGGGCAGCAACCGGGCGGTGGCGCGCCGGTTGGAGGACCGGGCGGGCGGCGGTTTGGGACGAAGATCGAGAAGGCGCAGGACGTGCGTGGCACGTTGCGGCGTTTGCTCGGCTACCTGCGCCCGCATCGTGTTGTATTGGCAGTGGCTGCCGTTTTGGTGGTGGCGAGCACGCTTCTGGACCTGGCCGGCCCGTATCTCAACGGCGTGGCCATCGACCGCTTTATCGTCGAACGCGACGTGGCAGGGCTGGCGCGGATCGTCCTGCTGATGCTCGGCGTCTATCTGGTGGTCTGGGCCTTGCGCGTGGCATTGGCGCGGCTGATGGTGAATATGGTGCAGAAGGTGATGCGCACGATGCGTGAGCAGCTCTTCGGGCATTTGCAGACGCTCTCCCTGGCCTTCTTCGACCAGCACCCACACGGCGATTTGATGAGCCGCCTCACCAACGACCTCGACGCGCTCGGGCGCTTGCTGGCGCAGAATGTGACGGACTTGATCGGCGGGCTGCTCTCGCTGGTGGGCATCGTGGTGATGATGTTCTCCATCAACTTCTGGCTGGCGCTCGGCTCGATGTTCGTCTTCCCGCTGATGCTGTGGTTCACCGGCTGGGTGGGCAAGCGCACGCGCCAGGGCTTTCGCGATTTCCAGATGCGCACTGGGCAGTTGAACGGCGAATTGGAGGAAATCTTCAGCGGGCAGCGCGTGATCATCGCCTTTGGACAGGAGGGCACGACGCTGTCGAAGTTCGACCGGGTGAACGAGGAGACGCGCGACGTGGGCATCCGCGCCCAGACCTACGCGACGTTGATTCCGCCGCTGATGGGCATCTTCAGTAACGCCAACATCGCCATTCTCGCCGGGTTGGGTGGGTGGATGGTGATCCGTGGCTGGGCCACCGTCGGCACGATCCTCACGTTCTACAACTACTCGCGCCGTTTCGCCGGACCGCTGCGCCAGTTGGGCGACCTCTACAACCAGATTCAGTCCGCATTGGCCGGGGCCGAGCGCGTCTTCGAACTGCTCGATCAGCAGCCGGAAATCCTCGAAGCGCCCAACGCAATCGTGCTGGACAAGGTAAAGGGCGATGTGGTCTTCGATCACGTGGACTTCAGTTACGTGCCCGATGTGCCGGTCATCAAGGATATGAGCTTCCATGCCGAGCCGGGGAAGACGATGGCGCTGGTCGGCCCGACGGGCGCGGGCAAGACGACGATGATCAATCTGCTCTCGCGCTTCTACGACATCCAGGGCGGCAGCATCCGCATCGACGGCGTGGAGTTGCGCGACTATAACAAGGCCAGCCTGCGCCGTAAACTCGGCGTGGTGCTGCAGGATACCTTCCTGTTTTCTGAATCTGTGATGGAGAACATCCGCTACGGACGGCTCGACGCGACGGATGACGAGGTCATCGCGGCGGCGACGCTGGCGAACGCCGACCAGTTCATTCGCCGTTTGCCGCAGGGCTACCAGACGGAGCTATCGGAGCGCGGCAGCAACCTGAGCCAGGGCCAGCGCCAGTTGCTCGCCATTGCCCGCGCGATCCTGGCCGACCCGGGCATCCTCATCCTCGACGAGGCCACGAGCAGCGTGGACACCCGTACCGAACAGCACATCCAGGAGGCGCTGCTGCGGTTGATGAAAGGACGCACCAGCTTCGTTATCGCCCACCGCCTGAGCACGATCCGTGAGGCCGACAGGATTCTGGTGATCGACAATGGCGAAATTATCGAGCGCGGCACACACGATGAATTGTTAGCGCAGCAAGGATTCTATCATCATCTGTATATGAGCCAGTTCCGCGGGCAGGGAGTCGCAGAGGCGTAATCAGCGCATCACGACTGAACGAACAGCAGCGCATACGAGAAAAAGACCACCACATCCGGCACGAGGTGGATGAACCAGGGCCAAAAGAAGCCCTCGGTCTCCAACATCGCCTTGCCCAGCAACCAGGCCAGAAAGCCGACCATCGCCGCGCCGAGCAGGCCGGGCGGCGAGCCGTACAGCCAGTGTCCCAGGCCGAAAAAGACCACGGTCAGCAGCAGCGTTGGGGTTCTGCCGATGACCTCGTGCAACGTGGAGAGCAGCGAGCAGCGGTAATAGGCTTCCTCGGTGAAGGCGTTGATTGCCGCCAGCAGCACGGCGACCGGCAGGAGCGGTAGCGCCTTCAGGAATGTCTCACCTGAAGGCGCGATGCCGAGAATTGTCGGAATGGCGACCGCCGCCGCCGCGCACCCGGCAAAGATCCACCCAAACGTTTTCCAGGATTCGCCTGTCTTGATCCCCAGCCAGCGCACCGGTTCGACCGGGGCATCGAGCTGGCCTTCGACGAAGAAGAAGGTCTTGCGGTCGCGCTTCATCAGCCATAAAACGGCCAGCACCGGCAGGGCGACGAGAATGTCGAGGACGAAAAGCGCTGCATATCCGGTAAAGAACGATACGCCGCGATAGTTGAAGTTGCCCTGGAACCAGTCCGTGTACTGCACCAGATTTGTCAGGCTGAGGGCCAGGAAGAGCGTGAGGAAGATGGCGGCATACTGCCAGAGCGGGCGGAGAGCTTTCCAGGCTAGAGTCAGCGCCAGGAACGCCGCCAGGAAGCCGGTTTTCGCCCAGAAGATCCACGCCGGGATGGTTCCGCCCAGCCCGGTGATGAGGATGTCGGGCAGATCCGAGACGATGAGCATGATTGCCCAGGCTATGAGGAGCAGAGTTCGTTTTGCGGTAGAGTTTGTGTTCATTTTCCCCCCAAGTGTTTCTACACATCACAACGACGGCAGCGGTTCGAGGCGCCCCCTTGTAGCCAGGCAACAGCGCGTTTGGTCATATATGGGGATTGTGCCTGACGGTCAAGACGGGACAGTGAGCGTATTCGATAACCCGTTCGGCTACAGCGCCGATGCGCGCCAAACGTTGCGTTCCCAATCCGCCGACGCGCCCGATGACGATGAGATCTGCATTCACTTCCCGCGCCAACTCTGTGATTTCGATGTAAGGCGTGCCATAACGGATGGTTCGGGCGGTGACTATGCCCCGATTAGAGGCCAAACGTGCCAGATAATCCAGATAACGGTTGGCTGTATCGCTGAATTCTGCGCGCACTTCATCCAGCGTTTTACGCGTTGTCCTGGAAACTTCTTCCGCCTTTTTGTCATCAATCACGTAGACGAACGTGATTTTTGTCGGACACAGTGAGGCCATGTGGATGGCTAACTGTCCTGCATTGATCGAGGTCTCGGAGCCGTCGGTGGGGACGATGATGTGCGAGAACGGGTTTCTATGTGCTTCCATGGCTACCTCCGTATGTTATGTCAATCACTTGCCTAACATGGGCCGATAGGTCTATGCCACCTTATGTTTTCGAACGATACATAGCTTAACCAAATTCGTATGAAGTCGGTTTGCCACCTCCGATATCTCGATAGGGTTGTTGGTACTCGTGTGTTGTTGGTCCGACCCGTGCGGTCGTCGTCTTGGATTTGAGACGCTTGAGCCGGAAGACTTCCTCGCGTTCACGTTCTTCGAGCGCGCTTTCGATGGATTTGACGATTTCTTTGTATTCGGGGATGAAGATGTATTGGAGTGCGTTGACGCGGCGTTGTGTCTTCTGTAGCTCTCGCGCCAGTCGCCATACCGAAATCATGATCTCTGAGAGCAGGGGAATATCATCCAGAACCTGTCGGAAGCGCGCAACGGCCTCATCGAGAGCCACGGTGGTATTACCTAGACCGTAGGGCATCTCCGGCGGCTCACCGTGGGCGTCGACCGTGGGAATGACGACGCCCATGATGCTGCGCAGTTTGATGTCGACTTCCACGCTTTTGTTGACGGCCAGCGCCGTCCACTCCAGGTGTTCCCGTCCCATGGAGAGCCGCGCTTCCTCCAACGCGCGGTAGGCATCGGCCAGTTTCTGCCACACCTGCGTCTGCTGTGTCGCAGCGTTGTGCGCCTGGTGAATCAGTTCGGTGGTCAGGACTTCCCGCTTTTTATCCAGGATTTCGTATCCTTCCTGCGCCAGCTTGAGCGCCTGGCGCATACGAAGAAGGTTGTTGCGGGTGGGGGCGATTTTTTGTTGCATCAGGCCGCGCTCTCCTGATAGTAACGGTCGATCTCGGCTTCTGTGACGCGGGTTAACTCTTCGCGTGGCAGCAGCGCCAATATCTGCCAGCCCAGGTTGAGCGTGTCTTCGATGGAACGGTTTTCGGTGAGACCTTGACCGATGAACCCTTGCTCGAAAGCACGCCCAAACTTCAGGTAATCCTGGTCTACCGGGGTCAGTTCTTCTTCGCCGATAACCGACGCCAGCGACCGGACGTCCTGCACATGGGCATAGGCGGCGTAAAGCTGTGTAGCGAGATGGGCGTGGTCGTCCCGTGTGCGCCCCGCGCCGATGCCATCTTTCATCAGCCGGGAGAGCGAGGGCAGCACGGCGATGGGTGGGTACACGTCCTGCTGGAAGAGTTCGCGGCTGAGCACCGTCTGCCCTTCGGTGATATATCCGGTAAGGTCAGGGACGGGGTGGGTGATGTCGTCGTTGGGCATGGTGAGAATCGGCAGTTGTGTGATGGAGCCGTTGCTTCCCTTGATGCGCCCCGTGCGTTCGTAAATCGACGCCAGGTCGCTGTAGAGATAGCCGGGATAACCCTTGCGGCTCGGCACTTCACCCCGGATGTTGGAGATTTGGCGCAGCGCCTCGCAGTAGTTGGTCATATCGGTGAGGACGACCAACACGTGCAGGTTTTTCTCGAAGGCCAGATACTCGGCCAACGTAAGCGCCGCGCGCGGGGTGATGAGCCGTTCGATAGGGGGGTCGTCGGCCAGATTGAGGAACATTGTGACGTGCAGCAGCGCTCCGCTGCTGGCGAACGATTCGCGGAAGAAGTCCGCCACGTCGTGTTTGATGCCCATCGCCGCAAAGACAACCGCGAACTGCCGCTGTTCTTGGCTGAGGGCGGGAATGCTGGCCTGCCGGACAATCTGTGCGGCCAGTTGGTTGTGCGGCAGGCCGCTGCCAGAGAAGATGGGCAATTTTTGCCCCATCACCAGAGCATTCATACCGTCGAGGGCCGAGATGCCGGTCTGGATGATGTCGCGCGGGTAGATGCGCGCGGTGGGGTTGATGGGCTGCCCGTTGACGTCGGCCCAACGCTCGGCCAATGGCATCGGTCCACCGTCGATGGGCGCGCCCAGACCGTCGAAGGTGCGCCCCAACATTTCCAGTGAAACCGGAATGCGCATAGGATGGCCCTGGAAGCGGACGTGCGTATCGTCAATCGAGAGTCCCGTTGTCCCGGCGAAGACCTCGACCACGGCAGCTTCTTCGCCAACTTCGAGGACGCGCCCGCGCCGCGACCTCCCGCGTGCGTCGATGATCTCGACGACCTCGTCGTAGCCAACGCCGCGCATGCCTTCCACGACCACAATCGGCCCTTCGACGCGCGCCGCGCCTAGAATCTCTTGTCCCCCATAATTGATGGCTGTTTCCATCACGCATACTCCCGTTCTAGTTGATCCATTTGTGCGTCCAGGTCGGCGACCACGGCGTCGATTTTGCCGGCGTTGTCGTTGGCTATGCTGGTTTTCAGGCGTACCAGGGTGTTGACGATGGGTAGGCCGTGGATCAAGATAATGGGACAGCCCTTGGTAATGATGCGCGTGGCGCGATCATGAAAATGCAGAATTGCGCGCAACATTCGAATTTGCTTCTCGACGGTGGCATAGGCATCGACTTCGTCCAGGGCGCTCTGTTGCAGAATCCCTTCGCGCAGCAAGCGTGCGGTTTCGAGGATGAGACGTTGATCGTCGGGGAGCGCATCCGGCCCCACGAGCTTGACGATTTGTTGCAGACGGCTTTCACGTTGCAGGATGTCCATCGCTTGCGTGCGCAAGCTGCGCCAGTCGGCATAGCCGTGTTCTTTCCACCAATCCACCACCTCGTCGACGTACTCGCTGTAGCTATCCAGCCAGTTGATAGCGGGGAAGTGTCGCGCTGAAGCGAGGGATTTGTCCAGCGCCCAGAAGCAGCGGATGAAGCGTTTGGTGTGTTGTGTGACTGGTTCGGAGAAGTCACCGCCAGGGGGGCTGACCGCGCCGATGATACTGACCGAGCCAGTCGCGCCGCTCAGGGTAATCATCCGCCCCGCTCGTTCGTAAAATTCCGCCAACCGGGCGGCAAGATACGCGGGATAGCCTTCCTCGGCGGGCATCTCTTCCAGCCGCCCGGAGATCTCGCGCAGGGCTTCGGCCCAGCGCGAGGTGGAGTCCGCCATAATGGCGACGTGGTAGCCCATGTCGCGGTAGTATTCGGCCAGCGTGACGCCGGTGTAGATGCTGGCTTCGCGGGCGGCGACGGGCATGTTCGAGGTGTTGGCGATGAGGATCGTGCGTTCCATCAGCGAGCGCCCGCTGCGAGGGTCGATCAATTCCGGGAATTCTTGCAGCACTTCAGTCATCTCGTTGCCGCGCTCGCCACAGCCGACGTAGATGACTACATCGGCATCACTCCATTTGGCGATTTGGTGCTGGGTGATCGTTTTGCCCGCGCCAAAGCCGCCAGGAATGGCTGCGGTGCCGCCCTTGACCATCGGGAAGAACGTATCCAGCGCGCGCTGTCCGGTGATCAGCATCTCGGTGGGGGGGAGCCGTCGCTGATAGGGACGCGGACGGCGCACCGGCCACCGGCGGAGCATCGTGATTTCTTGCTCGCCGCGCTGTGTTTGCAGTCTGGCAATCGGGTCTGCGACGGTGTACTTGCCTTCCGGCGCTACCCAGGTGAGTGTCCCTTCCACATCCGGGGGCGTCATCACGCGATGTTCGATTAGTGCAGTCTCAGGTACCGTGCCCAGGAGCGTGCCGCCTTGCGCGTGGTCGCCAGCCTGGGCGCGCGGGGTGAAAGCCCATTCTTGTTTGCGATACAGAGGTGTCGTTTTGATGCCCCGCCCGATAAAGGCCCCGCTGCGCAACTCCAACACTGGCAACGGGCGCTGGATGCCATCGAAGATGCTTTGCAGCAAGCCGGGTCCTAACTCGACGGAGAGCGGGTAGCCTGTGCTGAAGACGGGTGCGCCTGGGCGTAACCCCGTGGTTTCTTCGTAAACCTGGATGGTGAGGATATCGCGTTCCAGTCCAATGACTTCGGCGATCAGGTGCTCATCGCCGATTTCAACCACTTCCAACATGCCGACGTGCTGCGATCCGCGCGCCCGCACGACCGGCCCGTTGACCCAAACAACTTCAGCAATTTGGGTACTCAGTTCAGTCCTCATGCGGCATCTCCTGCCAGAATGTGAAAGACGGCGGTGCGCACGTTGTCCTGGACGCGAGTCAAGCGGGTTTCCAGCGTGTTGTCGTAGCGCCGGTGACCATCTGGCGTGGTCAGGACGACGCCGGCGCCTTCCTCGAGTTGTGGGCCAAGTTCTAAATGGACGTTGAGTTGTTGCGTCAGGTTTTCCAAGAAGGCATCGTCCAGCACGCGGTTTGTAGCGGCGTCGGCCTGGATGACGAAGGCCTCATCGCCCATGGTGGTCGCAGCCTCACTGATCAGGCGCCGCACGATGTCTGCATAATCCGGGCGCTGGGGGATCGTTGCCAGTTGCTGGCGTGCTTTGTCAAAGGTTTGCATCATAACTTGTTCGCGACGTTGCAATTTGAGCATTTGTGCTTCCAGTTGGGCCTTTGCCCTGGCCTGGTCAAGAAGTACCTCTACCGTTTGCCGCGCCTCTTCGAGGATGTGTTCGCTTTCGGCTGTAGCCTTGTCCTGTGCTTGTTTTTGGAGGCTATCGGCTTTCACCCGTGCTTCGTCCAGGATAGCCTGAGCCTCCTGTTGGGCGATTTCCATGATAGCGCGTTCCAGCACCTGAACTTTGTCTTGCTCTGTCATATTCGCACTCCCGTCGTCCGTCTGATCACTTCGCTGAGAGAAGGCTGGTCCATCTGGACTTTATCGGGTCCGGGAATCTCTACGACCAATGGGATGGTACTATGCGCCGTGAGATAATCCATGCGCTGGCGCACTAGAGCCGCCGCCTCTTCTGTGACCAGAATAATGCCGATACTCTTGTCGTTTAGCGCCGCGTCGAGCGCCTGATTGACCGTTTCGCCCGTCGTGGCAATTTGGCCCTCTACGCCAACCAACGCAAACCCTCGCACAGCATCCTGGTGACCAATGACCTTGAGTTTCATTGGCGGCCTGAATCCATATTTCGGTTAGCTATTCAGGATGATGAACGCGATGATCAGCCCGTAGATGGCAACACCTTCTGACAGACCCACGAAAATCAGGGCGCGGCCAAAGACCTCGGGCTTTTCCGCGATGGCGCCAATAGCCGCTGAACC
>MTKY01003250.1_pt1 | contig 13803 bp, 13 predicted proteins | sample 1042731 | NCBI WGS metagenome assembly MTKY01 (sample SAMN06212206, study PRJNA360538) | anaerobic digester metagenome | biome: Wastewater treatment plant; material: sludge; isolation source: anaerobic digester fed with sludge from wastewater treatment plant | place: Denmark: WWTP Soeholt ... | reverse complement strand
GCGGGGCTTGGACGCCCGCCAGGTGCAAGGCTCCGGCCCGGGCAACCGGGTGCTCAAGGAGGATGTGGATCGCCACGAAGCCCAAAGGTCGGATGCCCTCCCCGCCACCCCGATCGCGGCGCCGGCCGGCCGCGAGGAGGACGTGGTGCCGCTTACGCTGCTGCGCAAGCGCGTGGCCGCCCGGCTGGTCGAATCGCAGCAGACCACCGCGCAGCTCACGACCTTCAACGAAGTGGACATGTCCGCGGTGATGGCCCTGCGCAAACAGCGCGGCGAGGCATTCCTGGAGCGCTACGGCATCAAGCTCGGCATCATGTCGTTCTTCGTGAAGGCCGCGATCGACGCCCTGAAAGCCGTCCCGCAGGTCAACGCCTTCATCCGCGACGACAGCCTGGTGTATCGCAACTACTTCGACATCGGAGTGGCCGTCAGCACCGATCGCGGCCTGGTCGTCCCGGTCATCCGCGACGCCGACCGGCTGAGCTTCGCTCAGGTGGAGGCGGCGCTGGCCGACCTGGCTGCCCGCGCTCGCAACAAGCTGATCTCGCCGGACGAACTGCAGGGAGGCACCTTCACCATCAGCAACGGCGGCGTCTTCGGCTCGCTGCTGTCCACGCCCATTCTGAACCCCCCGCAAAGCGGCATCCTCGGCCTGCATACGATTCAGGATCGACCGGTCGTCCGCGACGGACAGATCGTCGTCCGACCCATGATGTACGTGGCCCTGACCTACGATCACCGCGTCATCGACGGCCGCGAGTCCGTCACGTTCCTCAAACGCGTCAAAGAGTGCGTGGAAGACCCCGCTCGCATGCTGATCGAAGTGTAGAAGAACAGCCGCTGGACCGGACAGACAGACGCGCAGACAGCGGAACATATCCGTGGTACAAATGGCGTGGCGTTCTGTCGTGACGACGCGCCGGAATTCCGGCGATATGTTGCCATGAAACCCCCGAGGATAAGGTCCATGCGAACGGCGCGGAATGGACCCTCGACAAACCTCCGATCGCAGGGCCGCACACGCGGATGGAGCTGCGCGTGCCCCATGTCCACAGCCTGTCGAAAGGAAGGATGAACCGTGTCTCACAGAATCACAATGCCACCGTCATCCCGGCCCAACGGCCCGGCAAGTGCGAGCAACACCGGCAAGTCCGTTTGGCTTTGTCTGGTGATTCTCGCGGGGCCTGCCGCCGGCGTGTCGTTTGCCCAGGCTTCGTTTCGACTCAACGATCCGGCGGGTATTTCCCCGGAAGCGCCCACGCCGGCCGAAACGCAAGCCCCGACCGAACACACGAAGTTCACCCTTTGGGAACGCGCTCCGCTGACCGAGCCCATTTCAACGGATCGCCCCGACCACACGGAAAGCCCGGATGCCGTTGCCCAGGGCCATTTTCAGCTCGAGACCGGCTACACGTTCACCTACGACCGGGAAAAAGGAAATCGTCTGCGCAGCCACACCGCGCCGCAGGCCCTGTTGCGGATAGGTCTGAGAAAAGACCTCGAACTCCGTCTGGCGTGGGAGGGATATGGTTGGGCCCACCATGCCGCTTCGAAGCGAACCGGCGGCGATCGATCGGCTACGCCGGACGGTTGGGAACAGGGCGGTCATGATTTTTCCATCGGGTTCAAACACAAACTCTGGGAACAGGACGGGCTGCTGCCACACTTCGGCATCCTGTGGGAAATCAGCACGCCCTCCGGCAGCGCGAACGTCTCGTCCGGCGACGTGGATTCGCAGGTGGCCTTCCTCTGGGCCTACGACCTGACCGACGCGGTGCAGGTGGCGGGCAATGTGGTTCTGGCCGTTCCCACCCAGGACGGGCACCGCTTTTTTCAAACGGCCGCATCGCTGACCCTCGGGGTTGATCTGACGGACCGCCTGGGCGCCTACGTGGAGTATTACGGGTTCTACCCGAACACCCATCACAGTGACTGCGCCCATACGCTCAACGCCGGCTTCACGTATCTCATCACGAACGATCTGCAACTGGACATCCGCTCAGGCTTCGGACTCAACGAAGAAGCGGACGACCTGCTGGCGGGCGTTGGATTGTCGTGGCGCTGGTAGCCGGACGACAGAAGGAGACCACAACGCCCGACGGGGGCGGAGGCCGATCCCGCTTGCTCATCCCGATCGGGCCGAACGCCGCGGAAAATACGTTGCCGCGGAAGCGGGCGAAAGCGGTCGGCGAACGACGCCGGCGGCCCGGCGACCGGCTACGATGAATTCTCGGCACGACGCTACGTCATGATCGGTTGCGTGAACAGGGCCACCGGTTGATACTTGTGAGCCGAACGAAAAACGGTGGGCTCCGGGGTTCGGACCCTCGGGCCCCCGGTTCAGCGGGTCAACCCGCAGGAGTGTACAGATGCCGCGGCATGATCTTGTCGTGATTGGCGCCGGACCCGGCGGATACGTGGCGGCCATTCGGGCCGCTCAACTCGGCCTGAACGTCGCATGCGTCGAGAAGGAGCCGGCGCTCGGCGGCACATGCCTCCGCATCGGATGCATCCCCAGCAAGGCCCTGCTCGAATCGAGTCTCCGCTACCACGAGACCCGGCACGCCCTGGCCGGGTTCGGCGTGAAGGTCGGCCGCGTGGAGCTTGATCTGCCCGCCATGATGCAACGCAAGGAGCAGATCGTACAGACCATGACCAACGGCATCGGCCTGCTTTTCAAAAAGCGCAAAATCACCCGCTATCACGGGCACGCCCGACTGGCCGGAGCCGGCAGAATCACCGTGGAAGGCCCCGACGGCCCCACGCCGATCGAGGCCCGGCACATTATCCTCGCCACCGGCAGTGTGTCGGCGCCGCTCAAAGGCGTGGAACCGGACGGAAACCGCATCGGCACCAGCACCGAAGGGCTTTCCTTCACAGAAGTCCCCCAGCGCCTCGTCGTCATCGGCGCCGGGTTCATCGGGCTGGAACTCGGCTCCGTGTGGAACCGCCTGGGCGCAAAGGTCACCGTGCTGGAATACCTGGACCGCATCCTGCCCGGCGTCGATTCCCAGATCGCCCGGCAGGCCCAGCGACTGCTCGCCCAGCAGGGACTCACCTTCCGGCTCGGCAGTCGCGTTACTGGCGCGCAAGTGTCAGGCGACCGATGCGTGGTGGAATGTGAAGGCGCCGAACCGACCGAATGCGACCGCGTGCTGCTGGCCGTCGGCCGAAAACCATGCACCGACGACCTGGGCCTGGAGACCGTCGGCATCACGCTGGACGAACGCGGCCGCGTTCCCGTCAACGAACACTTTGCCACTCCCGCCAACGGAGTCTACGCGATCGGCGACCTCATCCGCGGCCCCATGCTCGCCCACAAGGCCGAGGAAGAGGGCGTGGCCTGCGTCGAGCACATCGTCACGGGTTACGGCCACGTGAATTACGACGCCATCCCCGGCGTGGTCTACACCGAGCCGGAGATCGCCAGTGTGGGCAAAACGGAAGACGAACTCAAAGAGTCCGGCGTTCCGTACCGCAAGGGCGTCTTTCAGTATCGGGCCAATGGCCGGGCGCACGCGCTGGGCCAGACGGAAGGAAGTGTCAAAATTCTGGCACACCAGGAAACGGATCGCCTGCTCGGCATGCACATTCTTGGTGCCCGCGCCGGCGACCTGATCGCCGAGGCCGTGGCCGCCATCGAGTTTGGCGCCAGCAGTGAAGACCTCGCCCGCATCAGCCACGCCCACCCGACGCTGGCCGAGATCGTCAAAGAAGCTGCCCTCGCCGTTGACAACCGGCCCATTCACGCATGACCCGGAACTTGGTCCCGGCCGGAACCGATTCGAACCGCCACGGCATCGACAAAAAAAGAGAGGGAGGCCCACGTCCTACTCCCCTCAGGACGCGGCCCCCCTCGAACCTGGCTCCCCCAAAGGCCCGCTCACCGGCCCGCCTGGCGGATCGCCGCCCATCTCCCCTCTTGGGCAGCGATCCGGGCAGGACCTTTCACCCCCAACGATCACTCGAACCCAGTGGCAACACCCTTCACGGGGCCAAGTTGCCGCCATGACCCCTTGCCCTCTCTCCCCCCGGCCTCTCCCTTCATCACCCTCTATGCGACGGAGGGAAGATAATACATGCCGCGTGCCAAAGGACATTTTGACGGCGAGAATGAAAACGCTGCGTTGTAATTATCGGCGCAATAATATGTTATAACCCTCCGCCAAAACCTCCCCAATACTCCTCCCACAACGAGGTTGGGTGATGGTCGCTGGGGTGGGGAACCTGCAGCGGGTACTATTGCCCACCCCCAACCGCAAACCCATAATCGCGTTGTGGAGCAACCCGGTTTGCGAAAGGCCCGCCCATGAAGGCCATGGTGCTGCGACATACCAACCCCGTTCACAACCGCCCGCTGAACCTGGACGAAGTGCAAACCCCGACGCCGGGACCGGGGGAGATCCGCATTCGAGTCCAGACATGCGGAGTCTGTCACACGGACCTGCACACGGTTGAAGGCGAACTCGGCGCCCTTCCCTTGCCGCTGATTCCCGGACCCAGGTGGTGGGCACGGTGGATTCGCTCGGCGGCAGAATAAGGGGCACGAAAGTCGGGGATCGCGTGGGGGTGGCCTGGCTCCACGAAACCTGCGGAAACTGTCCGTTCTGCGCGCGAGGAGACGAGAATCTCTGCCCGGATGCCCGCTTCACCGGCTACCACGTCAACGGCGGATACGCCGAGTATATGACGATCAGGCGTGCGTTCGCATACCGCCTGCCTCACCAGTTGGATGACGCCCAAGCCGCCCCGCTGTTGTGCGCGGGCATCATCGGCTTGCGTGCGCTGCGACTGACGGGCATTCCGCGCGGCGGGCGGCTGGGCCTTTACGGCTTCGGAGCGTCGGCGCACGTGGCGATCCAGATCGCCCGCTACTGGGGTTGCCAGGTCTGCGTGTTCTCGCGGGGCGAGCGGCATCGGGCGCTGGCTTCCGACCTGGGTGCGGCTTGGACCGGCCAATCCGCGGAAACGCCGCCGCAACGCTTGGACGCGGGCATCGTGTTCGCGCCGGCCGGTTCCATCGTGCCGCAGGCGCTGGAACACCTGGCTCCCGGCGGCGTCCTCGTTCTGGCCGGCATCTACATGAGCGACATCCCCCCGCTGGATTACGAGAAACATCTGTACCACGAGAAGGTGATGCGCAGCGTCACGGCCGCCACTCGCGCCGACGGGCGGGAACTGCTTCGCCTGGCCGCAAAGATCCCCGTTCACACCACCGTCCAGACCTATCCCCTGGAGGATGCCAACCGCGCGCTGTGCGATCTGAAGGACGGCCACGTTAACGGTGCCGCGGTTCTGCGGGTGGCACAAGCGCCTTCGTAGGCTCCATGCCGCACCCTGTCACTCGAACGCGATCACTGCGTTTTCAAGGAAGTGACACTTTATGACACTGTACGTGTTCCCCCACCGGTCCTCGCGCCGGCTTTCTCGCTGGCCTCGTCGCCCGGTCGTCGGGAAGCCCCGGTCTCCCGCCTCGCGCGCGGCCCCGTGCGATTTTCTCCTATTCCATTCGCACGCCCAGGGCGGCCGCCACCCGGTCAAACTCGTCCAGGTTGTTGTAGTCGATGATAATGCGACCGCGCCCCCTCCCCCGTCGCTCCTCAATGCGCACCTTCAGCCCCAGCGCCCGCTGAAACTGTCCTTCTAGATCCGCCACGTGCGCGGATTTCACTTTCGGACGGACGCCCGCGGGCGCCGCCCCCGCGCCGCCTTCCGCGCGGCGCTCCCGCTCTCGCCGCACAATCTCTTCCAGCGCCCGGACCGATAACAGATTCCCGGCCGCACATTCGGCGAGTTCCATCTGCCGAGCCGGCGAATCGACGGCCAGCAGACAGCGCGCGTGCCCCATGCTGATGTCACCGCGTGACACCATGGCGGCGATCTCCCGAGGCAGATCGAGCAGCCGCAGGAAGTTCGTCACAGTGCTCCGGTCCTCGCCCACCCTCCGGCCCACCTCGTCGGGGCTCAGCCCAAACTCGTCGCACAGCCGCCGATACGCTCGCGCCTTTTCGATGGGATTCAGGTCGCTGCGCTGCACGTTCTCAACCAGCGCCATCTCCAGCATCTGCTCATCCGTGGCCGAACGCACCAGAACGGGCACCAGATCCAGCCCCGCCTGCTGTGCCGCATGCCACCGCCGCTGCCCGGCGATGATCTCCAGGCGGGTACCGACGCGGCGGGCTACGATCGGCTGAAGCATCCCGGAGTGCTTCAGCGATTCCGCCAACCCTCGAATCCCCTGGGCGTCCATCTCCTTCCGCGGCTGGAACGGGTTGGGCTCCAACGCCTCCGGCCGGAGCATCAAAGCGTCCACGCCTTGCCGTCCCCTTGGTGTCGGCTCGCCGCGCTCGTCCGGTTCGAGAACCGTCGTGAGCCTGGTATCTATCACGTCCCGCGAAACCAGGGAACTCAGCCCTTTGCCTAACCTCTTGTGCTGCTTGACCATAATACTGCTTCCGTTCAACAGGCTTCCGCGAACCGTAGCACACATCTCTCAGTTAGTAACACTCGTTGCGGTTGTCTTCCACTCGAACGTGGGAACGTACCACGCTGGCGGCCTTATGTAAACGAGAATCCGCGTACCACCGATTCACCTGGGGCGACAGCAACCGTATCGAAGAGCCGGTTGCTGCGGCCGAGGTTGTGTTCTTCGGGCCAGGGGGTGCAACCGCAGCCTGATTGTCCAAACCGGATACCCACCGCCGGATGACCGGCCAAACATCAGCGGCCGGCTTCAGCCGGCCAGTCAGTGCCCTCGGCGTGAGCCGGGGGATGAAGTCAGCTCCCCTCATTCGCTCCAATTCTCCGTTGCAGCCGGCTTCAGCCGGCTTTCTTTTGATCCACGAAGATCGCCGGAGGATTCGGACTAACCCCATTCGTCCACCGCCGAGGCCTCACCGCCCGCTCTGCCCTAATTCCCGCTACCTTATCCGTTTCAGGGCCCCCGCTCACGCTCACCGGCCAAATTGCCCCGGTATACACGACTGAGCACTTAAGCCAGAGGTGGGGGGCCGCATGAGCCCGAGACAACATGAGCGAACGGGAGATGCGAATTACTGAGGCGATTCGGCTTGTTTCACGTGAAACAAGCTCTCGACCTTTTGCGGAACATGCCAATCACTCCCCCCGGGCGTGGCTCTCATCCGACTCCACCGCAACCACCACTGGAGCTTCCTCCTCGACTCGGCAGACGCGAAGATCCCCGTCTCGGCAGTCGAAAATCGCCCTGCTTACTTCGACACCCACGGAGAACGCATCGTTGCCGGGCAGCGCACGTGGCGCCAATGCCCCTTTGGAGTCTCCACGAAGCCGCATCGCCGCTCACCTCAATCCGCTCGGCCAATTCTGAAGCCGCGCTTCGTATCTCATTGCGGGCGGCTTGCTGAATTATCCAGAACCGCCCCCAATGACGACGAAAACCTGAGACCGGCCCCGTATCGGCCGGTACGCAAGCCTGGCGCTAAGAGGCAGGGCATTTCGCCATCGTCCGTCAGAGCAGCCAGTTGGCGTGGGCGTTCCCCGACCGCCAACGCCAGAACGCTCCAACCCCTCTCCAGGCCAAACACATCGTTGGATTCATCCGGCGCAGACATTCGTTCCCAAAACGCTGTCGAAGCCTCCTTGGGTTCAACATCATCGCAATCGGCCGCAAATGCACGCCGGTCCGGCTTTGTCCGCCTTGTTCGGAAAAGGAAAGCGACGAAACCTAACAAAGACCTAACATACAGACCAAGGTCAAGTGGGGTGAACAAAGACAAAGAAGGAGTCTTCTGTTGATAAGGGCAAGAGGTCTGCGGCAGGTTGGTGAGCATGCCGCGGGCGTTGCGGAGCAGTGTGGGAGACGTGGCGCATCACGGACTGAGCCCGGCGAGCACCCAGGCCGGCGTGTTCGATTCCGACGGGAATTACCAGGCGCTCGAGTGCGGTCTCGCCCAGGCGTACGAACGCATGGGCGTCTCGGTGGCCGCCTGCTGCATAATACCGAACCACTTTCCCGGGTTCTGTGCCCGCCGGAAGACGGCCAGTTGTCGATCCTTACGCAATGGCTGGCGGTCACCAACACCCAGCGCCGGCAGGCCGGGCATGCCGTCTCAGGTAGTCTCTGCTCCTTCTAGAGTCATACGGTCAGTCCCGACAACCAGCCGGACGAAGCGGTCGGGCTTGGGCGCCGGCTCTGGCTCATTCGCCATCGCCCGCATCATGCCGACAGGCAGTACGACGCCGGCAAACAGCGCAACCAGAATCACGATAGTGGTGCGGGGCAGGATCCGGCGGCGCCGCCGTTCGTTCAGGATGGCCAGTAGGCGGCGTTCCAGGCCCGATGGCCGGGCCATGGCGATGCGCCAGGTTGCCGCATCGGGCGTGCGGATGTGCGTCGGCACACCTATGACGCAGGAGCCAGAGGAAACCAACTGTGGAGGATGCTCCGGAGCCGAAGGAACGCCGGATCGTGACAGTGATCCAACCCGACGTTCCGGGCGAGTTTTCCGAAGATGGATGAAGAAGGGACGATCTTCTTCTCACGCACGGCAGCCTCGAATGCCGCCTTGGGGTCCGGCGGCTTCGCGGCATCCGTCGGCCAGAGACCGTGTGATCGGAGCCAGCAGAGCAGTTCGCTGCGGTCGGGCCAACCCAACGCGGTCGCGACATGCGGCGAATCGCTCCAGACCCAATTCTCGACTTCGGGGTCAATGCAAACGCACTTCGCGTGATCGCCCCAGCCGCGACGACAGCGCCCCTCCACCTGCGTGCTCAGTGCCTCGGCGTCCGTGCTCGGAGCGCCCGCCCAAGCGCGGTCAAAAATGATCAGGGCAAATCGAGCCGCACCGACATACGGCCGGATCAACTCGTGCCCCGTGTGGAAAACACCCGGATCGCGGTTGGGGTGAACGACGATCGCTGCGACGGATGGTCGCCGAATGCCAAGGCTCTGGCAACGCTCCAGCAGGCCGCAGATCGCCTGTTCGATGTCCTTGTCCGGGACCAGCACGACCAGGTCCGCCGTCATCCCAGCACTCCGGCGGCGAAAAGCGTTCCCAGATCGAGCCCTCCCTGCCAGTTTCGCAACCTTGGATGCTCGTCACCCCGGACGATGTCCGTCGCACCCGATTCGTCTTTCGCGAAGCAGAGAAGGTCTGCAGGTTTGGCCAGAGCGAGCACGACAGGAGAATGCGAAGCGCAAAGCACCTGTGCCCCATACACGCAGGACAATGACCGGTACACGGTTTCGACCGCTCGAGGATGAATACCGTTTTCCGGCTCTTCGATCAGATAGATGCCGTCGGTATCCGGGATACACGCCAGCAGCGTCAGGGCCAGTATTCGCAACGTCCCGTCGGAAACGACCCACGACGGCGCCTTCAAGCCGCTCTGGAACTCGACGACGATGTAGCGGTTGCGGTCTTCAGGACGCTCGATCGTGAACACCGTCTTGAGATCTGTGATAGCCGTCCGCAGGTGCTCGATCCAGCGCTCGAAGCCGGCGGAGTCCTTCTCCTGAAGCGCCTGGACCACCCACGGAAGGTTCGAGCCGTCAGGGAGAAAATGACGAGGCGAACCGGGGGGACTGGGCCTTCGCATCGCCTCCGCGTTCAGGACGATCTTGCGCACGCCCTCCATGAGCGCTCGCTTCGCCCAAGTGGCCACGGGGAACTTTTCCTCGTCCTCCGGCAGGTTCGCGAGGGCGGATTTTCCGGGGCCGAGCCGAAACGGATTGTTCCATCCGGTGGTTTCGGACATGAAGTAATCGGTTCCGCTCTCCGCATTCTTGCTGACGATCTTCTTCCAGCCGGACGGCGCGCGCTTTCCAGGTGGCCGCACGATCCATGCTGGTGGCTGCCTGAACTCCGGAAAGAGGGTCCGCTCCACCTTCCGCGGATCGCGATCCTCCGCTGGAATCAGCCAGAAGGTCTCTATCGCGAGCCGCACCTCTCCGCCGTCCCCTCCGACATCAATGAGTGCTTCGTATCGTGCTCGCCTGGGCTTGCCGTTGCCCAGGCGCGCCAGCCGGTCGGGAGGGATATCCATTTCCACAGCCAGCTCAAACGACGTGCCCTGCCGCATCCAGCACAAATGCAGGGGATCGGCCGCGCGCGGCGGCACCAGTTCGCCCTCGCCTCGGATGGCCCGAAGCGGGCCGACCCGCAGCAAGTCTCCCAGAAACCCCACGACGTCCAGAAAGGTGCTTTTGCCGGACCCGTTCGGGCCAATCAGCGCCTGGAAGGCGGACATGCGCTCTGAGACGTACCGCAACGAACGAAAGTTGATGGCCTCAATGCGAGTCAACACGGCAGTGCTCCCGAGCAGTCATCCGAGCGACCGCACAGTCTACACCATGCCCCCCTCCGACTGCCAGCCGGCGGCCGCTCGGCTCGGGGTTTCACCATTGTTCAGCCGTCGTCGATGTTACGCCTGACCGGCCCGCACGTCAGGGGGGACAGTAGCATGGAAGCACAACCCACGCACCGGTGAAATCGGCTTCCGCGATTTCCGACCAGCGGGCCCAGAAGTACAGCCGCCCGCAGCCGCCCCACATCCATCCGAGCTCTCTATCCGAATCGATCTGGAGTACGAGCTGCCAGTCGGCCGCGCCCGGCGCAAGGAGCGCCGGACGGCGATCGTTGCGGCCGCTTGGAAGTCCCCACCACAGACCGTTGGTAACGAGCTGGCACTGGAGGCGCATGTCGTCTTGGAACTCCTGCGGATGGCCTCCGCAGCGGTGGATCGGGGAGTTCTCGTCGTCGCCGCCCGAAATCAACTGTTGACGCAGGTCGGTGTAGTCGTCGTTCCTGGGGTCGCACCACCGGAGCCTGCCGGCCTTCAACGAGGGAGGCAGCAGCCATTCTGGAGCGAAACGGATGGGCCGCTCCGGGAACCTGGCGTCCTCCGGGACGTCGGCCGGGGGCTCCATGACCTCGGCAGGCTCCGAACCGGCGCAGTAGATGACCCGGCAAGAGCCTCGTTCGGCCGGGTCGAAACCCATTGGCTGATTCCGGCAGTCGTAGAAGAAACTTAGCCTGCCGTCGGCCGGCCAGCCCGGCAGGCAGGCCAATGCGTGAAGCTCCGCGAGGTCGAGTTGTCCGAGGAAAGCCAGCGGCACCACAGGCTGCGCCAGGCTCTTGCGGAGCTGGTCCGCGGCGTCACGCAAACCGATCGCCTCTGGCTTCTCTCTGAATAGCCTTTCCATTCCGGCGATCTCATCCCGCAGCTGATCGCCCCGATCCCACCGCGGCCACTTCGCACCCGCGGGCAGCGTCGGCAAACCGCCGAAATGCGACGCCGCGGTACCATCTCTCTGATCGGCCGGCTGCTCATCCAGCACAATCCGCGCGGACGGCGCAAGATGCCGGATAAGCACGTCTGCATGGCGGGCCAACCTCGACTCGCGAATCCGCATTTCCGCCTGCTTTCGGTCCATGACACGAAATATTGGGCAAGACGACGGACGCAGTCAAGATCGCTCGGCCGGCGGGTGATCCCCGGGTTTGAATCGGCAAGCGGCGAGGAGCCGACGCAGCATGATCATGGGGAACGCTCGAAATTCAACTCACAATGGCATTAACCCCGAGCTTCGGAACGGCGATGGAGTATAACAGCGGGAGACGCTCTCCCGGGCATACATCGCTCAGGCGCCGCGATTCCCCATTTCACGCTGAATCACTACAATGCAAACGTGGAGTAATACGAGAAGGAGTATTGCGCCTGCCGTTGACGTCACGACGAATGGTTCTCGCTGCTTGCGCGAGAGAATGTACAGAGATTCTGGAGCGTGAGATTGCCCACGACGACCAACTGATGCTCCTGAGAAAGAGCAAGGGGCTCATTGCATACTGCCGCGCCGGAGCGATGGCGATGTCGGAAAGCCCTGCGGCTGGCTTTTTGCGGGCACGCCCAATCTTCGTAGCAAGAGTCTCCGTCAGGAAGGGCGATCGCGGAACAGAAGTGGTTTTTCGTGCGCTGGCAGGCGTTCCAAGCCTGTTCGGCGCGCTGGTGCTCGCGATTGCCTTCTTCGCCACCCCAGTTCAGATCGCGCGCGTCGCCTTGTGGCCGAGTACCCCTTGCCAAGATAAAATCGCAGCGCTGATTCTCGTGCCGGCATCGCTTGGCATGGGGGTGTGGGCAATGCGGTTCCTGGTCAAACGAGCATGCAAACAGATTGAGTTGCTGTATCGGCCTTTGACCGGGTTGCGCCCCTCGGATAAGGGCAGGCAGGGCATCTGAGTCCTGACGATCCACGGCTTTCAGCAAGCACAGTGCATCTGTGGGCACACGTCGCATGGTATCGAAAATTGCGGTGATTGGCTCGATGCTCTGCGCATTCGCGATGATGCTGTTGTGGGTAGAGAGCTACTTCGCATCGACCTATCAGTGCACGATTCGATCCAACGACAGGATTGTTGTACTTCAATCGTTCCTTGGGCGTCTGGCAGTCTCGGTGGTGAGCGAATCAAGCATAATGAAAGAAGATGCCCAGTTTGGCAGCCAGGGCAGTGGGTTCAGCGTCATCCAGGGCATTCCGGCAGAGCTGGAGCTCGATCAGATATTGTCGCTTCTTTTTCGGTCACACCGACTGGAATCGACCCGGTTCAGTACGACACTCTACGCACCGCACTGGTGGGGAGTCGCTCTGTTCGGATTGCTGCCTGCAGTCACCGGCCTGAGACGCCTTCGTCAGGTGAGATTGCGGCGAAAGCGAGGTGGCCAAATGACCGATCGGCCCGGTCTGTTCGTTCTTGTCTCAACGACCGTGTTCGTCGCGGTATTGGGAGCGTGTAATGGGCATAGAGGTGGGAGTATGGACAATTCGTCTGCGGAGCCGTTGCCCCAGACGGCCGGAGACAGAGAAGGTCACGAGATTCTCGACGGCAGTGACGGGGGGCCGGAGCTTAAGTCACTCATAATACCATTCCTGCTGGCTGAGGGTGCGGAGCTGGCTCCCCTGGCCGTTCAAGATCAAGCGCGCCGGTTGGACAATCGCCTCATATTCGTCAGTCAAGGTGGAGCCGAAACGCTCGCGATTGATGATAGCGGACTGCGTGATCGGTACACAGCGGATCTCGTAGACGTCAAAATCATAGATGGAAAATACGCTCTGCTCAAGTACTCGTGCGTGCATCGGCTGTACACGCACTTCTCTGTTTTGGTTGACGGTGTTAACGGAACGGTTGTTTATGTTCGTCCACTGGTTGAGGTGGTGAACCGTTCGGATGGCCCAGAAGGATGTGCAGCCGTACACGCAGGGAGGTTCTCGAAAGGGCGCGGAGGCTGTTTATGAGACGGAGTCCGGCTCGGCTTGTGCGATTCGCATGCACACCGGTGATGCTGCTCGGCGCTCTCGTCTTGCCTTTTTGCATGGCGGAAGTCATTGTGTATTGGGTAGGCTTCTGTTTGAAGGCGGGTGTTCATGTTCGTATGCATGCAATCGGACTTGGGGGACTTCTGTGCATGAAGGGCCTCCATGCCCTCCCTGCAGTGATTGTGTACCTGTTCGTTGGCGTTCTTCTTGCTTGCGCGGTGCCTCGGCGGGCGGCTCTCTTGGCGGTCTGCTACGGAATTGCAGGATTCGCATTGCCGTTGACTTGGTCCACCGAACTCTGGATAGAGGACTGGGGCCGTCACATTGCACAGGAAGTAGCCCCCGTAGTCGCAACACTGGGTGTGCTCTGGTGGCTGAGACGGCGAGCCAGAGCGCTGGCCGACGGAACGAGGTGTGCATCTTGTGGTTATGACTTGCAGGGGAACATAAGCGGCCGGTGTCCGGAGTGCGGGTGCGCCACGAAAAGCCTGGGGAAGGAGGGGGGAGTC
>MTKY01047255.1_pt1 | contig 13818 bp, 12 predicted proteins | sample 1042731 | NCBI WGS metagenome assembly MTKY01 (sample SAMN06212206, study PRJNA360538) | anaerobic digester metagenome | biome: Wastewater treatment plant; material: sludge; isolation source: anaerobic digester fed with sludge from wastewater treatment plant | place: Denmark: WWTP Soeholt ... | reverse complement strand
GAACGCGCCGGCGTCGCCATGCCGTCGAGCGCCGACGAGGCGCTGAAGCGCGTGCATCTGGCGCCGGGCGTGCAGCAGCGCTTGAACACTCTGCTGTCGCAGGGCGCGACGCTGATCATCTCCGACGACGACGCGCGGCTGCGCGAATCGCAGGCCGGTTCGAATTTCGTCGCCGTGGTGAACTGAGGCGCGCTTCACGCCGCTTTCGCGGCGCGCGCGACCTCTCTAAGAAGGGCGTCCGGAGACGCCCTTGATGAACACACCCAACCTGTCCGCCGAAGTCGAGGACGGCCTCGCCCGCTACCGGACGATGCTGACGATCCGCACTTTCGAGGAAACCGTCTGCGCGGCGGCGGTGGCCGGTCGCGTGCGCGGTCCGGTCCATCCCTATATCGGTGAGGAAGCGATCGCGACCGGCGTCTGCGCCGCGCTCGCCCGCGAGGATTACGTCGCCAGCACGCATCGCGGCCACGGCCATGCGATCGCCAAGGGCGCCGACGTCGGGCGGATGATGCTCGAACTCTACGGCCGCGCCGGCGGGCTGTGCGGCGGCAAGGGCGGCTCGATGCATGTCGCCGACTTTTCCATCGGCATGCTCGGCGCCAACGGCGTGATCGGCGACGGCGTGACGATGGCGGTCGGCGCCGTGCAGGGCGCGCGTCTGCTCGGCCGCGAACACGTCGCCGCTGCCTTCATCGGCGACGGCGGCATGAACCGCGGCCCGGTGCTCGAAGCGTTCAACTGGGCGAAGACGTTCCGCCTGCCCGTGCTGTTGGTCTGCGAGGACAATCGCTATTCGGCTTCCACCCATTCGCGCAGCGTGACCGCGGGCCCCGGCTTCACCGCGCGCGCCGCCGGCTTCGGCCTGCCGGCCGAGACGGTCGACGGCAACGACGTGGTCGAGGTCGAGCATGTCTCGCGCGCGATGGTCGAGCAGATCCGCGCCGGCGCCGGCCCGATGTTCCTGCATGCCCTGACCTATCGCATCCGCGGCCATCTCGCGCAGGACGCCGCGCCCTATCGGCCGAAGGACGAACTCGCGCGGCGCGCGCCGCTCGATCCGCTGACGCGGATGGAAGCCTGGCTCGTGCATCACGGCATCGAGGAGCCGGCGCTCGCGGCGGAGCGCGACGCGATCCGCACGCAGATTTCGGACGCGGAGCGCGATGCGCAGCAAGCGCCCTTCCCTGCGCCGACCGAACTACTGACCGACGTTCAGGACACAGGAGCCCCGCAATGGCGCGCATGACCTACGCCGCCGCCTCGATCCTGGCGCTGGCCGAGGAGATGCGGCGCGACCCGCGCGTCTGGGCGCTCGGCGAAGACATCGGGCGCGGCGGCATCGGCGCGCAATACAAAGGCCTGCAGGAAGAGTTCGGTCCGCAGCGCATCTGCGACACGCCGATTTCGGAATCGACGATCATGGGCGCAGGCATCGGCGCGGCGCTCGCGGGAACGCGGCCGGTGATCGAATTGCGCATCACCGATTTCGCGCTGTGTTCGACCGACGAGATCGTCAACCAGGCGGCGAAGATCCGCTACATGCTCGGCGGGCAGGCGCGCGCGCCGCTGGTCGTACGCCAGCCGAACGGCATGTGCGCGGGCTTCGCCGCGCAGCATTCGCAATCGACCGAAGCCTGGTGGATTCACACGCCCGGCCTTGTCGTCGTCGCGCCGTCCAGCCCGCGCGACAATCGCGCGCTGCTGAAAGCTGCGATCCGCTGCGACGATCCGGTCATCTATCTCGAACACAAGGAAATGTGGGGGATAGAGGGCGAGGTGCCGGAGGCGGAGGAAGTCGCCGAACTCGGCCGTGCGAACATCGCGCGCGAGGGGCGCGATCTGACGATCGTCACGTGGTCGAAGACCGTCGGCTATGCGCTCGACGCAGCAGTCTTGCTGGCGCGCGAGGGCGTCGAGGCTGAAGTGATCGACCTGCGTACGCTCTATCCATGGGATCGCGATTGCGTGCTGTCGTCGGTCGCGCGCACCGGGCGACTGCTGGTGGCGCAGGAGGCGGTGGAGATCATGGGCTTCGGCGCCGAGATCGTCGCCGATGTCGTTCAGAATGCGTTCGGCGCGCTCAAGGCGCCGCCCGCTCGCATCGGCGCGCCGCGCACGCCGATGCCCTATTCGCAGCCGCTGGAGGACATGGTCCGCGTCGACGCCGCGAAGATCGCGGACGCCGCGCGGCGCGTGATGGCCGGCGGCGCCCGCTGAGCGTCAGCGCGCCGCCGTCTTCTGCTTGCCGGCCTCGATCACCGGGCCGATCGGCTCCCAGGTCTTGCCGTCGAAGCGCGAGATCTGCAGCTTGGCGAACAGAGAGAAATCGTCGGGCGTCGAGGAAATGGTCACGCCCGGCAGCGCCAGCGGCAATTGCACGTCCTTGAGATTGCCGACGACCTTCATCAGGTTTTCGCGCGTGAGGTTGTCGCCGCACTTGCGCAGCACGTATTCCGTCAGCCACGCCGAATTGTACCCGGTTGTGTTGGAGCCGTCGTTGGGATCGGCGTTGTTGTTCCATTCCTTCATGAACGCCAGATATTCCTGCACGTCCTTGTCGTTGGCCCAGCGCGGATCGGCGGGGATCTTGCTGGAAATGGCGGTGACGAGACCGACGGCGTTCTCGACGCCCGCCGGTTGCAGCACCGTCTTGATCGAACTGGCCACGGCGACGATGTAGTGCAGCGGTTTCCAGTTGAGTTCGGCGGCCTTGCGGATCGCCTGCGCGGCGAATTTCGGCGTCGTCATGTTGAAGAACACGTCGGCGCCCGACGAACGCAGCGCCACCATCTGCGAGTCGACCGTCGGATCGCTGGTTTCGTAGGTGACTTCCTTGACGATCAGCGACACCTTGTCGCCGAGGCCTTCCTTGAAGCCGCGCACGTAGTCGCGGCCGGCGTCGTCGTTCTGCGAGAGGATGGCGATCTTGCCGTTCGGCTTCTCCTTCAGCACGTATTTGGCGGCGATGCGACCTTCCATCGTGTAGGAGGGATAGAGCATCATCGTGTACGGGAAATTCTTCGGGTCGTTCCACTTGTCGGCGCCGGTCGACAGGAAGAGATGCGGCACCTTCTTCTGGTTCATGTATTTGTGGATCGCCGTGTTGGTCGCCGTTCCCAGCGATCCGAAATTGGCGAATATCTCGTCCTGCTCGACGAGCTTGCGCGTCTGCTCGACCGTCTTCGGCGGCGAATAGGCGTCGTCGTAGCTCAGGAAATAGATCTTGCGGCCGTTGAGCCCGCCCTTGCTGTTCAGCCGGTTGTAGTAGGAGGTCTCGGTGCGACCCGCCGCGCCGTAGGCCGACGCCGGGCCGCTATAGGGCATGGTCTGGCCGATCTTGATTTCCGTCGCGGTGATACCGGTTTCGGCCGATGCAGTGGCGGCGGCAAGGCAGATGCCCGCGGCAAGCGCGGCTGCGAATTTCGACATGGTTCCCTCCTCGCGCTTCTGGCGAGCGCTGGCGCCGATTGGGAACGAGGATCGCGGAACCGTCAATGCGCAGCGCACAAAAAAGGCCGGCGCGCGCACCGGCCTCGTTCGCAGGATGAAATGCCTGATTACTTGGCCTTGGGCGGATCGGCCGACATGACCGCGCCGACCGGCTCCCAGGTCTTGCCGTCGAAGCGCGAGATCTGCAGCTTGCTGTAGCCGGAATAATCGTCCGGCTTGATCGTTACCGTTACGCCCGGCAGTCCGAGCGGAAGTTGCTCGTCCTTGATCGACGTGACGACCTTCATCAGATTCTCGCGCGTCAGGTTATTGCCTGCGCGTTCGAGAACCTTCGCCGTGAGGACGGCGGACCCGTAGCCGATCGAGACGCTGCCGTCGTTCGGCTCGGCAGTCGGATGCCACTCCTTCAGGAACGCCATGTATTCCTTTACGTCGGGCGCGTCGGTCCAGCGCGGATCGGACGGGATCTTGAAGGCGAGCGCGCTGATCAGTCCCTTGGCGTTGTCGAGACCGGCGGGCTCCAGCGCCGTCTTGATGTGGCTCGAGACGCTGACGATGTAGAACAGCGGCTTCCAGCCGATCTCGGCCGCCTTCTTGATCGCCTGCGCGCCGAACTTCGGCACGGTGATGCAGAAAAACACGTCGGCGCCGGACTGCTTCAGGGTGATCATCTGCGAGTCGAGCGTCGGGTCTCCGACTTCGTAGGGGACCTTCTTGACGATCATGGACGCGGCCTTGTCGCCAAGACCGGCTTCCAGTCCCTTCAGATAGTCCTTGCCGAAATCGTCGTTCTGGTAGAGCACGCCGATCTTCGCGTCGGGCTTCGTCTGCGCGATGTACTGCGCGGCGACCTTCGCTTCCATCGTGTAGGACGGATAAAGCGGCACGGTCCACGGATAGGTCTTCGGATCGTTCCACTTGTCGGCGCCGGTCGAGATGAACAGATGCGGCGTCTGCTTCTGGTTCATGTACTTGTGGATCGCCGAATTGGTCGGCGTGCCGAGCTGGCCGAAAGTGGCGAGCACCTCGTCCTGCTCGACGAGCTTGCGCGTTTGCTCCACCGTCTTCGGCGGCGAATAGCCGTCGTCGTAGCTCAGGAAGTTGATCTTGCGGCCGTTGATGCCGCCCTTGGCGTTGATCATGGCGAAATACGCCGCCTGCACACGGCCCTGCGCGGAATAGCCGGACGCCGGCCCGCTGTAGGGCATCGTCTGGCCGAACTTGATTTCCTTGTCGGTGACGCCCGGTCCATTCTGGGCGACGGCGGCGGCAATTATCGTCAGGCTCGCAACGAGCGCGAGCGGCAGTCTCAGCATTTTCCCGTTCTCCCTCTTCTGCGATCGACAGCGGATGTGACTTCCCCGCCTTACCGATCTTTTCTGAAAAGAGCCGGCGCAAGCGCCGGCTCTTCTGTGTCGCTCTACTTCATGTCGGCAGCCGAAATCACCGGACCGAACGGCTCCCAGCTCTTGCCATCGAAGCGGACCATCTGCAGCTTGTCGTAGCCGGCGTAGCTGTCCGGCGTGATGGTGAGCGTGACGCCCGGCAGCAGCAGCGGAATGGCGACGTTTTTCTGGTTGGTGACGACCTTCATGAGGTTTTCACGGGTCAGGTTGCTCCCGCATTCGGTCAGCACCTTGGCCGTCATCCAGGCGGACATGTAGCCGGTCGAGATGGACCCGTCGTTCGGATCTTCGCCAGGCATCCATTCCTTCATGAAGGCGAGGAATGCCTTCATGTCCGGCGCATCGTTCCAGCGCGGATCGGCCGGCACCTTGGCGGCGATGGCGGTGACGAGGCCTTTCGAATTCTCGATGCCCGCCGGCTCGAGCACGCCCTTGATCGAACTGGAGACGCTGACCACGTAGTAGAGCGGCTTCCAGCTCAGCTCCGCCGCCTTCTTGATCGCCTGCGCGCCGAACTTCGGCGTCGACATGGCGAAGAACACATCCGCGCCGGAACCCTTGATCGCGACCATCTGCGAGTCGAGGGTGGGGTCGCTGACTTCGTAGGTCTTCTCGACGACGACCTGCGAGGCTTTCGCGCCCAGGCCTTCCTTGAAGCCCTTGACGTAGTCCTTACCGGAATCGTCGTTCTGGTAGAGGATCGCGATCTTGCCGTACGGCTTCTCCTTGGCGATGTACTTGCCGGCGACGCGACCTTCCATCACGTAGTTCGGATAGAGCGGTATCGTGTAGGGAAAATTCTTCGGATCGTCCCACTTCGATGCGCCTGTCGACACGAACAGGTGCGGCACCTTCTTCTGGTTCATGTATTTGTGGATCGCCGAATTGGTCGGCGTGCCGAGCTGGCCGAAAGTGGCGAGCACCTCGTCCTGCTCGACGAGCTTGCGCGTCTGCTCGACGGTCTTGGGCGGCGAATAGCCATCGTCGTAGCTCAGCAGGTTGATCTTGCGCCCGTTGATGCCCCCCTTGGCGTTGATCATGTTGAAATAGGCTGTCGTGGCGCGGCCCTGCGAAGAATAACCCGACGCGGGTCCGCTGTAGGGCATGGTGTTGCCGATCTTGATTTCCTTGTCGGTGACGCCCGGGCCGTTCTGCGCGAGCGCGGGCGGCGACGCGAGCGTCGCGCCGGCAAGGATTGCCGCAATGGACAGGAATTTCATTCGACGACCTCCCAAGACGCTTTGTCGTTGTCGCGTCGCGGTGGCCGCAGCGCTCATTCGGCGGCCGGCGTCCAGTTCGGCCGTCTCTTTTCGATGAAGGCGGTTATTCCCTCCCGGAAATCCGCCGATTTCACGCACAGGATCTGGTTGCGATCCTCCATGGCGATCACCTGCTCGATCGAGCCGGCGTCGACGCTCATGTTCAGGCATTCCTTGGACAGGCGCAACGCCAACGGAGCGGTAAGAAGCATGTCGTCGACGTATGCCTGCCCTGCTTTTTCCAGATCGCCCTCCTCCACGACTTCCGACACGAGGCCGACGCCGAGCGCGCGCGGCGCATGAATGAAACGGCCGGTCAGGATGAGTTCGGAAGCGACGGAAACGCCGACGAGGCGGGGAAGAAAGTAGCTCGAGCCGATGTCGCAGCCGCCAACGCCGAGCTTGATGAAGGCGCAGTTCATGCGCGCATTGGTCGCAGCGATGCGGATGTCGGCGGCGAGCGCGATGGCGAAACCGCCGCCGGCGGCCGCGCCCTGCACCAGCGCAATGATCGGCTGCGGGCAGCGACGCATCTTCATGACGATATTGGCGATGCGGCGCTGGCCGTCGAGCGAGGCCTGCGTATCCGCGCCGTAGCCGCCTTCCGAATTGCGCTTGGCGCTCGCCTTGATGTCGAGGCCGGCGCAGAAGTTCTTGCCGGCGCCGCGGATGACGACGAGGCGCGTGTCGTAGTCGCGCTCGAGGCCGCCGAAATAGTCGTTCAGCGCGTCGACCATTTCGGGATTGAGCGAATTGAGCGCATCCGGGCGGTTGAGCGTCACCCAGTCGACGGGGCCGCGCTTCTCGATCTTGAGGACCGGTTCGCTCATCGTGCCTTTCCTCCGCGCCGGCGTCGTTGCGCCGCTTGTCGTTGTTTCACGAGCGCGGCGCGTGCGCCGCCCTCGTTCGGTAGCCTTCCAGAGGCGGAGCCCTCGCGCCTGGAGACGAACCGCTACGCGGTTCTCCTCGGCATGAGGGCGCAGTTTGCCTTACCGCGGCGCCATGCGGATCGCGCCGTCGAGGCGGATCGTCTCGGCGTTGAGCATCGGATTCTCGACGATCTGCACCGCGAGCATCGCGTATTCGCGCGGATGGCCGAGGCGCGACGGGAACGGCACCTGCGCGCCGAGGCTGCGCTGGGCTTCTTCCGACAGGCCCTGCATCAGCGGCGTCAGGAACAGGCCCGGCGCGATCGTGTTGACGCGGATGCCGAAGCGAGCGAGGTCGCGCGCGATCGGCAGGGTCATGCCGACGATGCCGCCCTTGGAGGCGGAATAGGCGGCCTGACCGATCTGGCCGTCGAAGGCGGCGACGGAGGCGGTGTTGACGATGACGCCGCGTTCCTCGCCGATCGGGTTTTCCTTCGACATGCGCTCGGCGGCGAGGCGCAGCATGTTGAACGAGCCGATCAGGTTGACTTCGATGATCTTCTTGAAGGCGTCGAGCGGGAAGGCGCCATTCTTGTTGACGGTGGTGATGGCGTTGCCGATGCCGGCGCAGTTCATCAGCACGCGCGGCGTGCCATTCGCCTTGGTGGCGGCGTCGAGCGCGGCGATGGCGTCGGCTTCGTTGACGACGTTGCCGCCGATGCCGAGACCGCCGATTTCAGCGGCGACCTTCTCGGCGTTCTCCTTGTTGAGGTCGAAGCAGGCGACCTTGGCGCCCTTTTCGGCCATCAGGCGTGCGGTCGCAGCGCCGAGGCCCGAGCCGCCGCCGGTGACGAATACGGAAAGACCCTTCAGATCCATTTTCTTACCCCTCTTGCTGGTTGTTCATTGCCACGCTGCGAGCGCGGCTGCGGGTTCGATCCGGCCTTCCATCGGCGCGGACTGAATTTGCGATTGCGTGCGGGAGAAGCGCGGCGCGGGCGCCGGCTGCACGGCGCCGGCGTGCTCGACGAAGGTCTTGCGCGCAACGAGATGCGGATGGCTCTTGGCCTCTTCCATCGAATAGACGGCCATGGCGCAGGCGTCGGTGCCTTCGAGGACCTTGGCCCATTCGTCGCGCGTCTTCGTCAGGAAGATCGCTTCCATCTTCTTCACCAGCGCCGGCCAGTTGGCGCGGTTGTTCTGGTCCTTGAACATGGGATCGTCGATGCCCATGCGCTGCAGCAGTTCGACGTAGAACTGCGGTTCGATGGCGCCGATGGTGAAATACCTGCCGTCCTTGCATTCGAATGGGCCGTAGAACGGCGCGCCGCCGTCGAGCAGGTTTTCGCCGACCTTGTCGGTCCACACGCCCATCGCCTTCAACGCGTGGAACATCGTGATGAGGCTGGCGACGCCGTCGCACATGGCGACGTCGACGACCTGGCCCTTGCCCGAGCCGCGCGCCTCGATGACGCCGGCCAGAATGCCGACGACGAGGTAGAGCGCGCCGCCGCCGTAGTCGCCGACGAGGTTGAGCGGCGAGACGAGACCGCCCTTGCGGGCGCGGAACGAATCCAGCGCGCCGGTGACGGCGACATAGTTGATGTCATGGCCGGCGGCCATGGCGAGCGGGCCTTCCTGGCCCCAGCCGGTCATGCGCGCATAGACGAGGCGCGGATTGGCGGCGATCATTTCCTTCGGGCCGACGCCGAGCTTTTCCATCACGCCCGGGCGGAAGCCTTCGACCAGCACATCCGCCTTGGCGACGAGCGCCTGCGCCGTGGCGACGTCTTCCTTCTTCTTCATGTCCAATTCGATCGTGCGCCGGCCGCGGTTGACGAAATTGCCGGGATGATTGCGGCCGTGGCCCGGACGCTGGATCGACACGATGTCGGCGCCCATGTCCGACAGCAGCATGCAGGCGAACGGGCCCGGCCCGATGCCTGCGAATTCCACGATGCGCACGCCCTTGAGCGGCCCTGTCGCCTTGCTCATCTTGTTTCTCTCCCTGTTGTTCTAGCGGCCGGTCCAGTTGGGCTTGCGCTTCTCGGCGAACGCCTTCGGACCTTCGATGAAATCGGCGGAATCGCGCATCGCCTTGAACGCGGACCAGGTCTCCTGCTCGACCAGCGCCTGCGCCAGCGGCAGTTCGGCGCCGCGGGTCGCGATCTGCTTGGACGCGCGGATCGACATCGGGCTGAGTTCGCAGATTTTCCGCGCAATGGCTTTGGCGGCGTCGAGCGCGCCGCCGACGGGGGCGACCTCATTGACGAAGCCGAGTTCGACGCCTTCCTTCGCGCTGACGCGGCGCGCGGTGAGGATCATGCCCATGGCGCGCTTCATGCCGATGACGGCCGGCAGGCGCAGCAGGCCGCCGGCCATGGCGGCGAGGCCGACGCTCGGCTCGGGCAGCGCGAAGATGGCGTTCTCCGCCGCCACGATCATGTCGCAGGCAAGCGCCACCTCGAAGCCGCCGCCCATGGCGAACCCGTTGACGGCGGCGATGATCGGCTTGTCGCAATCGAAGCGCGAGACGAGACCGGCGAAGCCGCTCTTGGCCCAGCCGCGCTCGCCGCCGGCCGCCTGGTACTTGAGGTCGTTGCCGGCGGAAAAGGCCTTGTCGCCGGCGCCGGTGACGATCGCCACCCACTGGTCCGGATCGGCGGAAAACTTGTTGAAGGCGTCGTCGAGCTCGTAGTGCGCCGGCTTGTGCAGGGCATTGAAGACCTGCGGCCGGTTCAGCGTGACGATCGTGATCGGGCCTTCGCGTTCGACGAGAATATGTTCGTAGGCCATCAGACCTCGCTCCATCAGCCGTTTCCTCGCGCACGCGTCTTGCGGCGTGTCGCCCCTTGCAAATACCGCATGGCCGGCAGGCCCGCAAGATTTTAGTTAGTCGATTGACTAAATCGCCAGCGCCCGCTTAACTCGCCGCAACGAGGAAACGAACTCAGGGAGCGTATGATGGCGGAAGCTTACATTGTCGCAGCCGCGCGCACGGCCGGCGGTCGCAAGGGCGGGCGTCTTTCCGGCTGGCATCCGGTCGATCTCGCCGCGCAGGTGATCGACGCGCTGGTGGATCGCACCGGCGTCGATCCTGCCGCCGTCGACGACGTGATCATGGGCTGCGTCGGCCAGGCCGGCGAGCAGGCCGTCAACGTCGGCCGCAACGCGGTCCTCGCTTCCAAGCTGCCCGAAAGCGTGCCCGGCACTTCCGTTGATCGCCAGTGCGGCTCCTCGCAGCAGGCGCTGCATTTCGCCGCTCAGGCCGTCATGTCCGGCTGGCAGGACGTGGTGATCGCGGCCGGCGTCGAAAGCATGTCGCGCGTGCCGATGGGCCTGGCCGCCTCGCTGCCGGCGAAGCACAATTTCGGTTTCTACAAGAGCCCGAACATGGAAGACCGCTATCCGGGCGTGCAGTTCAGCCAGTTCCCGGGCGCCGAAATGGTCGCCAAGAAGTACGGGCTGACCAAGGACGAACTCGATCAGTTCGCCTACGACAGCCACCAGAAGGCGATCCGCGCGACCAAGGCCGGCGAATTCGCCAAGGAGATCGTGCCGGTCCAGGTTACGGTCGAAGGCCAGAAGCAGACGCACAACATCGACGAAGGCATTCGCTTCGACTCGACGCTCGATGGCATCAGGGGCGTGAAGCTGTTGCAGGAAGGCGGCGTCATCACCGCGGCGACGTCGAGCCAGATCTGCGACGGCGCCTCTGGCGTGATGGTCGTCAACGAGAAGGGCCTCAAGCGTCTCGGCGTCAAGCCGCTGGCGCGCATCCACCACATGTACGTGATGGGCCACGATCCGGTCATCATGCTGGAAGCGCCGGTGCCGGCGACCAACAAGGCGCTGGAACGCGCGGGCATGAAGATCGGCGACATCGACCTCGCCGAAGTCAACGAGGCTTTCGCTCCGATCCCGCTCGCCTGGTTGAAGGGCACCGGCGCCGATCCGTCGCGCCTCAACGTCAACGGCGGCGCGATCGCGCTCGGCCATCCGCTCGGCGGCTCCGGCACCAAGCTGATGGCGACGCTCGTGCACGCCCTGCACCAGCGCGGCGGCCGCTACGGCCTGCAGACGATGTGCGAAGGCGGCGGCCTCGCCAACGTGACGATCGTCGAGCGGCTCTGAGGTTATCCCTTCTCCCCGCTTGCGGGGAGAAGGTGGCCGAAGGCCGGATGAGGGGCGGAGCAGTCACGAAACACGCGTGGCGCTCGCCAGCCCCTCACCCCGGCCCTCTCCCGCGAGTGGGGAGAGGGCGACGATCCGCCTCGGAGGTCGGTCATCCCGCCTCCAGCCGCACGGTCGGAACAGGGGCTAGGAGAGGAAGTGTCCGCCGAACCCAATCAAGCCGCGTCCTTCGCCGACCGCATGCTCGCGGTCGTGCGCCGCTTTGCGCCTGATGTCGAGCGCCTGGACAAGGTGACGCGTCTGTCGGGCGGCGCGAGCCAGGAAACCTGGTCGCTCGTCCCCGTGCGCGGCGGCAAGCCGGAGCGCATGATCCTGCGCCGCCAGCCTTCCGGCGTGCCGATCGTCGAGAAGATCGGTCTCGAGACCGAAGCAGCGTTGATGCAGGCGGCGGAACGAGCCGGCGTGCCATCCCCGCACGTCCATTACGTGATCGCGCCGGATGACGATTTCGGCCGCGGCTTCTTCATGAGCCACGTCGACGGCGAGGCGCTCGGACGCAAGATCGTGCGCGACGATCAATTCGCCGCCATCCGTCCGAAACTCGCGCGGCAGGCCGGCGAGATTCTCGCGCGCATCCATGCGATCGATCCGTCGGGACTTCCCGAACTGCCGTATGTTACGCCAGCGGAAGAAGTCGCGACCATGTTCGACAATTACCGACGCTGGAGCGAGCCGCGCCCGGTGTTCGAACTCGCCTTCCGCTGGGTGAAGGACCGGATGCCGCCGGAGGGCGCGACGCCGCGTCTGGTGCACGGCGACTTCCGCAACGGCAACATGATGGTCAAGCCGGACGGCGTCTCAGCCGTGCTCGACTGGGAACTCGCCCATGTCGGCGATCCGATGCGCGACCTCGGCTGGATCTGCACGGCGGCGTGGCGCTACAGCGTCATCGACAAGCCGGTCGGCGGCTTCGGCGAACGCGAAGACCTGATGGCGGGCTACGAAGCCGCCGGCGGCGGGCGGGTCGATCCGGAAGTCCTGCGCTTCTGGGAAACGCTCGGCTCGGTGCGCTGGGGCGTGATGTGCATCGGCATGGGTTTTCGCGCCAGGCAATCGGACCGCCCGGTCGAACTGTCGATGATCGGCCGGCGCACGTCCGAGAACGAAATCGACATCCTGCGTCTGATCGCCCCGCGCGGTCCGTAACCGGAGTTTCACATGCAGGACAGACCGGGCCCGTCCGAACTGCTTTCCGCCGTCACGCATTTCTTGCGCGAGGAACTGCTGCCGACGCTGACGGCGCATCACGCGTTTCAGTTGCGCGTCTCCTGCAACGCGCTCGACCTGATCGCGCGGCAGATGGAGCTTGCGCCGGCCGCCGACGCCGCCGAGCTGGAAAGGCTGACCAAGCTGCTCGGCCACGGCGGCGACCTCGCCGCGCTCAACGCGGAGGTTGCCGAGAAGATCGCTCAGGGCGAGCTGACGCTGGAGACGCCGGGCGTGAAGGATCACCTGTGGGCGACGACGCTCGCCAAGCTCGCGGTCGACCAGCCGCAATACGGTTCGTACAAGCGCGAAGCCGCGCGCGACACACAATAAGCGGGAGAGGAACGCATGGACTTCAATCTGCCGAAGGAGATCGCCGACTATCTCGTCGAGCTCGACGAATTCGTCGCGCGCGAGATCAAGCCGCTCGAGAACCAGGACGACAACATCCGCTTCTTCGATCATCGCCGCGAGTGGGCGCGCACCGATTTCGAGAACGGCGGCCTGCCGCGCCGGGAATGGGAGTTGCTGCTGCGCGAGGCCAAGAACCGCGCCGACAAGGCGGGCCATCTGCGCTTCGCCCTGCCGAGCCGGTTCGGCGGCAAGGACGGCTCCAATCTGGCGATGGCGACGATCCGCGAGCATTTCGCGTCGCAGGGTCTCGGCCTGCACAACGACCTGCAGAACGAGCATTCGATCGTCGGCAATTTTCCGGTCGTCATCATGCTCGACACCTACGGGCGCGAGGACCAGAAAAAGGCGCTGATCCCCGGCCAGTTCACCGGCGAGACGCGCATCTGCTTCGGCCTGACGGAAGCCGCGCACGGTTCCGACGCCACCCACATGGGCACGCGCGCGAAGCCGGAAACGCGCAACGGCAAGGCCGGCTGGCGTATCGACGGCGAGAAGATGTGGATCACCGGCATGCACCACGCGACGCATTGCGCGGTCTTCGCCCGCACGTCCGGCAAGGACGGCGACGCCAAGGGCATTTCCTGCTTCCTCGTTCCCGTGCCGATCGACGGCCTCGTGATCGAGGAGTTCATGTGGACCTTCAACATGCCGACGGATCATCCGCGGCTGTCGATCACCAACGTCTGGGTGCCGGAAGACGCGTTGTTCGGCGATCTCGATCACGGGCTGGCGCTGGCGCAGTGCTTCGTTCACGAGAACCGCATCCGGCAGGCGGCGTCGTCGCTCGGCGCGGCGGTGTTCTGCATCGAGGAGAGCGTGAAATACGCGCGCCAGCGCTCGCCGTTCGGCAAGCCGCTCGCCACCAACCAGGCGATCCAGTTCCCGCTGGTCGAACTGGCGACGCAGGCGGAAATGCTGCGGCTGCTGATCCGCAAGACGGCGTGGGAAATGGACCGCACGGAGCGCGCCGGCCTCGAGCACAAGCTCTCCGACAAGGTGTCGATGTGCAATTACTGG
>MTKY01080899.1_pt1 | contig 13822 bp, 11 predicted proteins | sample 1042731 | NCBI WGS metagenome assembly MTKY01 (sample SAMN06212206, study PRJNA360538) | anaerobic digester metagenome | biome: Wastewater treatment plant; material: sludge; isolation source: anaerobic digester fed with sludge from wastewater treatment plant | place: Denmark: WWTP Soeholt ... | reverse complement strand
CGCAGAGCGCTTCGACTTCCGAGAGGATGTGCGTGGAGAACAGCACCGTGCTGTGGTCGGCCAACCGCCGGATGAGATTGCGGATCTCGACGATTTGTGTGGGGTCGAGGCCCACGGTCGGCTCGTCAAGGATCAGCAGGCGCGGCTTGTGCAGGATGGCCTGCGCCAGCCCCACGCGCTGCCGGAAGCCCTTGCTCAGGTGGGCGATGGGGCGGGTGAGGTGCTCTTGCAGTCCGGTGGCGTAGATTGCCTCGGAGAGCAGCGCCGCGCGCTCGGCCTCCGGGACTTGCCGCAGGTCGGCCATCATCCTGAGGTACGCCTGCACCGACAGCTCCGGGTACAGCGGCGCGGTTTCGGGCAGGTAGCCGATTTGCGCCTGTACCTCGCGCGTGTGCTCGAACACGTCCAGGCCGTTGATCAGCGCCGTTCCTGTATCGGGTTGCAGATAACCGGTGAGAATCTTGATGATCGTCGTTTTTCCGGCCCCGTTCGGCCCTAACAGTCCGACGATTTCCCCGCTGGCGATGTCGAAGGAAACGTCGCGTAGGGCTTCGACGTCACCATACGATTTGGATAAATTCGAGACATCGATCATAAACTCCTCCTTGCGAATAACAAATGGCAAATGGCAAGTAGCGTGCTGACGTGAAAAAGAGCAAAGCTGGCCGTAGCGTATCCTACGTATAAGCTTCGCTCTTTGATTTCCGGCGATTCTGGGCCGGTGGGCGCAGCACGGTGACATGGTAATGAACGTGAGCAAATTGTCAAGGTTGATTTGTCACACGTCACCCCTGAGCATACCACGTTCCTGCTGGCGTGTCCTTAAGAAGGGCTAAGAGCAACCTTAAGAAGAGCTTAATGATGATTCGGGTTTTCGACCAGCAAACCTTCTGCTTGCGCAATGGCGAGCAAACGGTCATCGGCGCAGACAAACGTAAGCGGCGATTTGCCGGCTTGGACCAGTTGCTCATTAGCCAGGCGAACCGTTGCCAAATGTACAGCGTCATAGGCTCGCAATGGATGCTGTCTCGCTAGTTGCCGTGCGACTTTTATCACCATTGGATCGAAGTTCAACACCGTATACTTGTGCTGAATATCGTAATCAAAGGCCTCCTCAACCGTTATATGTGTGGCGGCCGTCAAAATGCCTTCGCGCAACCGCCGCGCAAAAGCACAAGAAGCTTCAACTAGCGTCAACGACGAAGTCAAAACTTGAGGTGTTGGACGTGACGTTATGTAGGATTGCACCCAACGAGAACCCGTTTCTAGCACATACTTTTTTAGCAAAGCGCTGGTATCAAAGTAGGCGACCCTTACCATTCCCCGCGTTCCTCAATCACAATTTCAGAAAGGGGTTTTCCCGGCGCGCTGCCCAAAAGCTCGGCCAGTCTTTGACGTTCTTCCTCCGAAACTGGGTCCGGCGGCACAGGCCCCTTGGGCTTTGATTGCACCAGACCCGCCGCGACCAAGATGTTGATGACCTGCTCGCGCTCACTCTCTTCTGATGCGTCTTCTGTCATCACCTGGATGCGCACCTGTTGGTGCTCTCGTAACTTGAGCGGCGTCAAAGGGCGCAAAGCGCCTCTCTCATATACTGCCGTAATCATTTCACCCATCTTTCTACCTCCCGCCCGCAAATCAGTCCACATTCTGCCGGATCGTGCAGCACGTTTCGCGTATCACGTTTGTAGCTATTCAGGTGGGGCGCACTTTTTACGTCTGCAATGACAGTAGGAAGCGCAAAAATTGCCGTTTTGGGTTCAGCTAAGTGCGCCCCACCTCAAGGCTGAATAGTTACTCACGTTTTACTTCATTATAACACACAAAGAGGCCGCTATAGATTTATGTGATGTTAATCCACTGCTAATCAGATTCTAATGGATTGCGGTTAAAATTGTAGGGTAGAAACTTGCAACCGGCAACTTGATACTATTTTGAGGAGGCACAGATGACGACACAACCAGAGTCGCTCGAATTCAAAGCTGAGGTTCAGCAGTTATTGCACATTCTCTCGCACTCGCTTTACACGGAGCGGGAGATTTTCCTGCGCGAGTTGATCTCGAACGCCTCGGACGCACTCAACCGCGTGCAGTTCGAAATGCTCACCAACGCCGACGTGCGCGACCCGGAACTGGAATTGGCCGTGCGGATCGATTTCGACGAGGAGGCCAAGACGCTGACCGTTTCCGATACCGGCATCGGTATGACGCGCGACGAGCTGATCGAAAACCTGGGCACGATTGCCCATTCCGGCGCGATGGCGTTCCTCAAGAAGCTGGAAGCCGAACAGCGCATCGGCGACATCATCGGGCAGTTCGGCGTGGGATTCTATGCCGTGTTCATGGTCGCCGATAAGGTCAGTGTGACCTCGCGTTCCTATCTGCCCGACGAATCAGCGTGGACGTGGGTTTCACGCGGCGACAACACCTACACTCTCACCCCCGCCGAGAAAGAGACGCGCGGTACCACGATCGAGATCGAGTTGAAGGAAGACGCCGCCGAGTTCGCTTCGGCGTGGCGTCTGGAGCAGATCGTCAAGAAACACTCCGATTTCGTCTCGTTCCCCGTCTACGTGAAGGACAAGATCGCCAACCAGCAGGCGGCGTTGTGGCGCAAATCGCCGAGCGAAGTGACCGAGGACGAATACAACGAATTCTACCGCCAACTCACACTCGACTTCGAGAAGCCGCTGCTGCACCTGCACATCGTCACCGATGCGCCGGTGGACATCCGCAGCGTGCTTTTCGTCCCGCGCCATCGAGATCGCGGGATGTTCCGTATGCGTCCCGACCACGGGCTGAAGCTCTACTCGCGCAAGGTGCTCATCCAGGAGGACAACAAGGACATGTTGCCTGAATATCTGCGCTTTGTCGAGGGCGTGGTGGATTCGACAGATATTCCACTCAACGTGGCGCGCGAGTCGGTGCAGAGCACGCGCACGATGGGTCACATCAAGAAGGCGCTGCGCGGGCGGGTGCTGAAATCGCTGCGCGAGTTGGGCGAGGAGAATCCTGAGGATTACAAAGTCTTTTGGGAGGCGTTCGGGCCGTTCATCAAGGAAGGCGTGGCGATGGACTTCGGCGGGCGCGATGATGTGGCGCCGCTGCTGCGATTCACCACGTCGAAGTCCAACGGCGCGCTCGTTGCGTTGAGTGAGTACGCCGCGCGGATGATCGAGGGTCAAAACGACATCTACTACATCCTCGGCGACGATCTCGCTTCCGTGGCTCGCAGCCCGCACCTGGATGCGCTCAAAGCGCGCAACCTGGAAGTGCTCTATCTCGTCGATCCGCTGGACGCCTTTATGGTACAAAGCCTGCGCGAGTACGAAGACAAGCCGCTGAAGAACGTGGACGATCCCGACCTGCAACTGCCGGGCGAACCGGAATCGCCGCCCGAAACGCCGGCCGCCGACGCGCTGTCCCCAGAGGTGTTCGGTAAGCTGATCATGCGCTTCAAGAACGTCCTCGGCGAGCGCGTGGCGGACGTGCGCGAATCGAAGCTGCTCAAAGATAGCCCGTGCCGCCTGGTTTCGCCCGATAGCGGCCCGGAACGTGAGATGCAGCGCGTGCGCCGTCTGGTCGAGCAAGACTATACCGCGCCGGTGAAGATCCTTGAAATCAACCGGGGACACGCGCTGATCCAAAACCTGGCGCGGGTGATTGAATCGCAGTTCGCCAACCCGTTGATCGACCTGACGGTGGAGCAGTTGTTCGACAATCTGCTGTTGCTGGAGGGCCTGCATCCCAATCCGGCGCAGATGGCCCCGCGCATCCAGGAAGTGCTAGAGCGCGCCGTCGCCGCGTCGGCGCCGGCGGGCGAAGCATAGATCATCAGGTACAAACAACCTCCTTGAGAGTGGGGGGATTTTGTGGCCTTGACGACTACAAAGTCCCTCTTTTTGCGTAAATATGGGGTATGCCTGCTTCCCAAATATGCTATAATGAACGGCATAGTGAGGCGATTGCGTGGCTGTCGCTTGCCCTCTGGCGGGCGCCGGTAATCGTCGAAGAGGAGACACGATGCGCCGTACTTCACTGCCCATTTTGTTGAGCATGATCGTGTTGTTGATCGTCATAGGGATAGTGCTGTTCTACATCTTCTCACGGTCATCGGTGAATGAAACGGTGACCACGGGTACGGTCGTACCGGCGACGGTGCCGGTTCCACCGGAACAACAGATGTTGCCAACGTCCGAACCGGTCGGTATGCCGATGCGGCTTGTGTACATCGTCTCGATTCTGGTGGTGTTTGTGTCGGCGGTGTTGATCTTGTTCAGGATGTTGCTCAAAGCCTTTATCAAAGACAAACAATGAAAGGGGCGCGGCCTAAGTTGTGCGGCTGTGCCCAGTTTGGGAGGTAGGATGAAAACGACAAATGCTAAAATCGCACGGATTGTGTTCACCGTGATCACTGTAATCATTCTCTTAAGTATGATTCTGAGTATCTTGATGACGATCCGCTAGGAACGACGGGTAATTTACATAAAACTGAACGTGGCACCTGACAAATCATTTGTCATTTTGAAGGAGTGACTATGCACCACGACAATGCGTTGCGGGAGTTTCACGTTGCGCGCCAGGCGCGTGACCTCTACGACTTTGATGCGTCTCTGTTCGCGTTGAGTGGCAACGTCATCTTTGCGAACTTCCACGCTGCGCGCGTCTTCGCGCAAAAGATGAACGACAAACGCGATCTGATCAATTTTCCAGAGCAGGCCGTGCGCGCCGGGCAAATCAACGCGATGGGATTGATCGACGAGATTTTGCACGTCGTCGTCCGCGAGTATTGTGAACAACTCAAACCCACCGCGATGGCAGAGGCGCTGGCTTACGTCGAAGCTGCGCTTGGTCGGGATCGTCTGGCAGTGGCGTTGCGCGCTTTTACCGACCAATTTCCGCCCCTCGCAGTCTATCGCGGCGAAACGACGGTCACCGGTTACCTCGCAGGCGCCACCGGCGACACGCCACACCGGCAAGTCGCGCTCGAGGAACTGCTGATGTTGTGGCTGGCGAACGATAACCCGGCGTTTGCTATCTTCCTGGAACTCTTCGGCGACGACGACCTGGAACAGAACACCGTCTACAATGAAATCGTGCCCCTGCTGGACGAGTTCTTCCGCACGCAGCCGCCCTTCGGCCCGGAAAACCAGCCGCTCATCGAGATGCTGCGCACGCCCGCGCGCCGGTTCCCGCACTCCCTGGAAGCGCAACTGGAGTTCATCCGCACAAACTGGACCGCCGTCTTGGGCAAGTATCTCTATCGCGTTCTCAGCAGCCTGGATTTGCTCGCTGAAGAGCAGAAACCGTTCTTCGGTTTCGGCCCCGGTCCCGTGTTGCCCTACGAATTCGGCGGGCAGGAACTGGAGCTGGAGCGCTTCAGCCCCGACAGCGCGTGGATGCCCCGCCTGGTGCTCATCGCCAAAAACGCCTATGTGTGGCTGGACCAACTATCGAAGAAATACCAGCGCGCGATTGTGCATCTCAACGATGTGCCGGACGTCGAACTGGATACGCTGGCGCGGTGGGGGATCAGCGGCTTGTGGCTGATTGGGCTATGGCAGCGCAGCGAGGCGTCGCAACGCATCAAACAGATGATGGGCAACCCCGAAGCAGTGGCCTCGGCCTACTCACTCGAAGATTACCGCATCGCCGACGACCTGGGTGGCGAGGGGGCTTACGAAGACCTCAAGGCGCGCGCATGGCAGCGCGGCATCCGCATGGCAAGCGACATGGTACCCAATCACATGGGCATCGATTCCACGTGGGTGATGCAGCACCCGGATTGGTTCGTCAGCTTGCCGTATAGCCCCTTCCCCGGCTACACCTTCGACGGTGCGAACCTGAGCCGCGATCCGCGCGTGGGCATTTACCTGGAAGACCACTACTACGATCGCTCCGACGCCGCCGTGGTGTTCAAGCGTGTCGATCACTGGACCGGCGCCGCGCGTTACATCTACCACGGCAACGACGGGACGAGCATGCCGTGGAACGACACGGCGCAACTCAACTACCTCAACCCGGAGGTGCGCGAGGCCGTCATCCAGACGATTTTGAGCGTGGCGCGGCGCTCACCCGTCATCCGCTTCGACGCGGCGATGACGTTGACCAAAAAGCACTACCAGCGCCTTTGGTTTCCTGAGCCGGGGACCGGCGGCGACATCGCCTCCCGCGCGGATTTCGGGATGACCAAGGCGGACTTCGACGCGGCCATGCCGGAGGAATTCTGGCGGGAGGTCGTGGATCGCGTGGCGCAGGAAGCGCCCGACACGCTGCTGCTGGCGGAGGCGTTCTGGCTGATGGAAGGCTATTTCGTTCGCACCCTGGGGATGCACCGCGTGTACAACAGCGCGTTCATGAACATGATGCGCGACGAGAAAAACGCCGAGTACCGCCAGTTGATCAAGAACACGCTGGACTTCGATCCGCAGATCCTCAAGCGCTACGTCAATTTTATGAACAACCCCGACGAACGCACCGCCGTGGATCAGTTCGGCAAGGGTGACAAGTATTTCGGTATCTGCACGCTGATGGCGACGCTGCCGGGGCTGCCGATGTTCGGGCACGGGCAGGTGGAAGGCTACACCGAGAAGTACGGGATGGAGTATCGCCGTGCCTACTGGGATGAGCTTCCCGACGGTTTTCTGGTGGAGCGCCACGAACGGCAAATCTTTCCCTTGTTGCACCGCCGCGCGCTTTTCGCCGAAGTGGAGAATTTCCGGCTGTATGACTTCTTCACGGCGGACGGTTACGTGGATGAGAACGTCTTCGCCTACTCCAACCGCCTGGGGCAGGAGCGGTCGCTGGTGCTGTACCACAACCGCTATGCCGAGACGCGCGGTTGGGCGCGGATGTCGGTCGGCTATGTGGTGAAGAACGAGGCGGGTGATAAAACGTTGGTGCAGCAATCGCTCGCCGAGGGGCTGCAAATCCCTGACGACCCACGGGTGTTCGTGGTCTTCCGCGACGCTGTTTCCGGCCTGGAATATATCCGCAACTGCCGTGAACTGGTAGAGCACGGCCTCTACGCGGAACTGCACGCCTATCAGATCCACGTTTTCGTGAATTTTGCGCTGGTGTACGAAAACGAGTGGGGGCATTACGGGCAACTGGCGGCGCACCTAAGCGGGCGCGGCGCACCAAGCATCGATGAGGCGTTGAAAGAGTTGTTCCTGGCTCCGGTCCACGCCCCGTTCCGCATGTTGGTGAGCGCGCCGGCCTTCCGCTGGCTGCTCGCGGCTCGGACCACCACGACGAAAGGGAGCGTCGATGCGGATATCCTGCAGCAGGTTGAACAGAAACTGACGGACCTGGTACGCGCAGTCAAGGCCGCTGTTCCAGTAGCTACAAAGGCCAAGGACGACGAGGCCGCTGTGGTGGAGACCGTGCGTACAAAGCTGGAAACCGTGTTGGCGCTGTCGGTCGTTCTCAAAAAGCTGACCCCGGCGGCTGATGGCGCTGGCAAAGTGTTTACCACCCAAGAGGCTGCTGCTTACCGGGCAGCAGTGGATTATGTCCTCAGGGATTGGAAGGCTGCCGCGCCATTCACCTGGGGCGTGCTTTTCGGCTGGCTCTTTACCCACGCTTTGGGCAAGATCGTCGATGAGGACGCGGCATCTACCGGAGCAGCGGACGAGATCAGCCGTAATTGGATTGATGAGTGGTTGCTCGGTAAACTCATTGCCGTTGCGCTGGAAGAATGGGGCCTGGAAGTCGATGCGGCGCGCCGCGCGGTGGCGTTGATCAAGCTGCTGATTGGCTACCAGCGCTGGTTCGCAGACACGGATGATCCTCACGATGTTCTGTACGCGATGCTGCGCGAGCGTGAAGTGCAGGCTTATCTCGGCGTCAACCGTTACGAAGACGTGCTCTGGTTCAACCAGGAAGCCTTCGAGCAATGGGCACGATGGATCATGGTGCTTTCCACGGTGGACTTGGCCACGGACGCGCCTGATGATTTTGCGGAGATTTTTGTCGCCCGTTACACGCTGGTTCGACAATGGCTGAAAGCCGAAGCGGCTTCAGCGTACCAGGTCGCCAGGCTGCTCGAGGGCCTGAAAACCCCGCGATGAAAATCAGAGCGCGATTCCACACTGCAGATAGGATATGCTTGCCAGATGACGTCACTGAACGACCACATACTTGTCATCGATGATAGCGCGGAAGTGCGGGATTTCGTCCGCAATGCTGTCCTGGAACCGGAAGGTTACCAGGTGACGATGGCCGTGGATGGTTTCCAGGGCCTGAACATGGCGTTGGAACTACATCCCGACCTGATTCTTTTGGACTACGAGATGCCCAAGATGAACGGCATCGAAGTGCTGCGGGCCTTGAAGGAACACGAGGTCGATGTCCCGGTGATCATCGTCACCTCCCATGGATCGGAATCCGTCGCGGTGGAAGTCTTCCAGCTTGGCGTGCGTGGTTATGTGGTCAAACCCTTCGACGTAGAAAAACTCCGGGCGTCGATTTCACGCGTGCTGTATCTGACGCGCGCGGAGCGGGAACGCGACATCCTGTTTGTCCAATTGCGCCAGACGAACGAGGAACTGGCGCGACGCTTGCGCGAACTGGACATCCTTTACCACGTCAGCAAAGCGGTGACCACCTTGCAAGAGCGCGATCAGCTGATGGAACGCATTGTTGAGGCGGCGCTATATCTAACCGGCGCGCAGGACGGGCATTTGATCCTGTTCGATCCCCGATCGGGCAAACCCACGCTGCAGGTGCGGCGGCAGCGCGCCGGCTCCGCCTACCAGGCCCCGGACAGCGATCAGACGATGTATACTTTCACCGATGGGCTGATGGCCAATACTGCATTGATGGTAGGTGAGAAGCGCATCGGATCGTTAGTGGTCAGTAACAAATTCAGCCGTGCGCCGTTGAACCGGCACGACCGGCAATTGCTGCGGATGTTGGGCGACTATGCCGCCATCGCCATCGAGAACTTCCGCATGGTCGCGGAGATCGAAGCGCAGCGCGACCGTGAGAAGCGCGAGTTGCGCAATCTGTTCGAACATTACGTTGCGCCATCGGTGGTCGAGCGCATCCTCCAACAGCCGCAGAGCATCCGGCCTGGCGGGCAGCGGCAGATTATCACCGTGCTATTCGCCGATTTGCGCGGGTTCAAGACGTTCACCGCGCAAGCGCCGCCCGAATTGTTGATGAAGGTGGTCAACCGTTATCTCTCCGTCGCCGCCGACGCCGTCCTCAGTGAGGAGGGCACGCTGGACAAATTCATGGGCGACGAGGCGATGGCGTTCTTCAACGCTCCGCTGCCGCAGCCCGATCATGCTCTGCGGGCCGTGCGCACTGCCTGGCGCATCCTGGAGCAAACGCGCGAGATGTATCGCTCACTGCCGCAAGCGCATCATATTGCTTTTGGTATCGGGATCGCCACCGGCGAGGCCATCGTTGGCAACCTGGGCACGCAGCATGTCGTCAACTTCACCGTTATCGGGCACACCGTCAACCGGGGGCACTTGCTGCAAGAAATCGCCCCGCCGAGTACCATCTTGATCTGCGAGCAGACGTATGCTATGGTCCGCGATCACGTGCATGTCAAGAAATTGCCCCCGGTCGAGATCAAAGGCCAGGAGCAACCCGAAACGGTTTACGAAGTCGTGGCGCTGCGATAGTATCATGCCAGGGCGCCCCAACCGTTCGTTAATTTTGTCAGCAGACAACATGAGCTTGGCTCTCCACCAGAGATGAAAATGGGAGCTATTTTCGGAATAGATTAAGCGGATTGAGCAGATTTTTTTTGTGCCAATCAGATAATCTGCTTCATCTGCTAAATCTGCTGATAGAAGACACTTTTTGTTACAGCGAGCGTATGAATCGCGCCAGCCGTTCCACACCCTTTTCGATGGTCTCGACGTCGGCGGCGTAAGAGAGGCGCACGTTGGTATCCATCCCGAAGGCGATACCGGGCACGAGCGCCAGGTGTTCTTGCTCCAACAGCCGCGCGCAGAAAGTGATCGAATCCAGGCCCGTGGCGCTGATGTTGGGGAAGAGGTAGAATGCGCCGCGCGGTTTGGGGCACACCAGGCCCGGAATCGCGCTGACGCCCGCGTACATCAAATCGCGGCGTTGTTCGAAGGTGGCCCGCATCATCTCGATGCTCTCCTGCGATTCCTCCAGCGCGGCGATGCCGCCGTATTGCGCGAACGTGTTTGGCCCGGAGGTGGTGTGCGATTGGATGTCAATGGCGGCCTCGATCACGTGTTTGGGACCGGCGGCGTAGCCCAGCCGCCATCCCGTGGCGGCGTAGGCCTTACTGAACCCATTGCACGTTAACGTCAGGTTGAAAATGTCCTCGCCCAGGCTGCCGATGCTCAGGTGGCGCAGCCCGTCGTAAATCAGCTTCTCGTAAATCTCGTCCGAGACGACGGCGATGCCGCGCGCGACGATGACCTCCGCCAGCGCCGCGATCTCCTCCGGCGTGTAGATGGAGCCGGTGGGGTTCGACGGTGAGTTGAGCAGCACCATGCGCGTCCGTGGGGTGATGGCGGCGGCGAGTTGCTCCGGCGTGATCCTGAACTCGGTCGCCTCCGCCGTCGGCAGCAAGACCGGTGTCGCGCCCGCCAATTTCACGATCTCGGTATAGCTGACCCAGTAAGGGATGGGGATCAGCGCCTCGTCGCCGGGGCCGAGGATCGCCATGATCACATTGTACAACGCCTGCTTGCCGCCGGTGCTGATCATCACCTGTTCTGGGGCGTAGGGCAGGTTGTTCTCGCGGTTCAGTTTTTCGGCGACGAGTGCGCGTAGCCGGGGCAGGCCACCCGTTTGCGAGTATTTTGTTTTCCCGGCGTCCAGCGCCGCTTTGGCGGCCTCGCGGACATTGGCCGGCGTGACAAAATCCGGCTCGCCCACGCCGAAGTTGCACACGTCGATGCCTTGCGCGGCCAGGGCTTTGGCTTTCGCATCAATGGCGAACGTCATCGAAGGGTCAATCAGTTTGGTTCTTTCAGATAATGTAATCACCACAGGCTCCTTGTGTCCGAATCATGAATCATAAATCATGATTCATGATTTTCACATTTCGTCAAGGTGAAAAGGACTTGCTAATGATGGCAGACTTCTTGTCTTTGGAGACATGGGAAACGCGCGTGCCGCTGATGGCGGCGGGCTACCACCGCGATCTCGTCGCCGAGGTCGACGCGTTGCGGCAAACGGCGACGATCTACCCTGCGCCAGAACGGGTCTTCTACGCACTGCGCGTCACGCCGTTCGAGGCGGTGCGTGTGGTGATCGTGGGACAGGACCCGTATCACGGCCCCGGTCAGGCGGATGGGATGGCGTTCTCCGCGCCGGAGGGCGTCGAAACGCCGCCCTCGCTGTGCAATATCTTCAAGGAAGTGCAGCGGGACGTCTACGGCGGTGCGCCGCGCGCCTTCTCGAACGACCTGACGCGCTGGGCCAGACAGGGCGTGTTGCTGCTCAACGTTTCGTTGACCGTGGAAGCGCGCAAAGCCGCCTCGCACAAAGACCTGGGATGGCGCGCGTTGACCGACCAAATCATCGCGCAGTTGAGCCTGGGACGCGAGCGCCTGGTTTTCCTCTTGTGGGGCAGCCACGCGCAATCCAAGAAACCGCTCATCGACGCCGAACGCCACCTGATCCTCGAAGCTCCGCATCCCTCGCCGCTCTCTGCCCATCGTGGCTTCTTCGGTTGCGGGCACTTCTCGCAAACCAACGCTTACCTTATCGCCCATGGTTCTGCGCCCATTGTTTGGTGAGGCAAGAGGCAGGGGGCAGGAGGCAGGGGGCAGGATGCAGGGGGGCAGGATGAGAGTTTGCCCTATGTGCGATTGTCTTATATACTCACGGATGTAACAACGCCAGTCCGTTCATGATTCTTGATTCTTGATTCATGATTCTTTTTAGGAGGTTCCGATGAAATATAAACTTTTAGGCAGCACCGGGGTGAGAGTATCCGAGTTGTGCTTCGGCGCGATGTCTTTCGGCAATCCCGCCGACGAAGCGATGTCCGCGGCGATGTTCAACCGCTGCCGCGAGGCCGGCATCAACTTCTTCGACTGCGCCAACGTCTACCAGCGGGGCGGCGCCGAAGAGATTCTGGGCAGATTGATTGCCGATTGCCGCGATGAAGTCGTTATCACCAGCAAAGCGTACTTCCCGATGGGGGACGACGTCAACGCGCGCGGCTCTTCCCGCAAGCACCTGATGTCCGCTGTGGAGGCCAGCCTCAAGCGCCTCGACACGGACTACATCGACGTGTACTTCATGCATCACTTCGACGCCGACACGCCCATCGAAGAGACGCTGCGCGCGCTGGATGATATGGTCGAGCAGGGCAAAATCCTCTATCCGGCGGCGAGCAACTACGCCGCGTGGCAGATTGCCAAGGCGCTCGGCGTCTCGGCGCGGCACGGTTGGTCGCCGTTTGCCTGCTTGCAGCCGATGTACAACCTGGTCAAACGCCAGGCCGAGGTCGAAATTCTGCCGCTGGCGCTCTCCGAGGGCCTGGGCGTGATTCCCTACAGCCCGCTCGGCGGCGGCTTGCTCACCGGCAAGTACGGGGTGGGGCGCAGGCCGGAATCCGGACGGCTCATCGAAAACCCGATGTACAAGGCGCGCTACGGCGATGAATGGGTCTACCAGGTGGCGGAGGATTTCACCGCCTTCGCGCAGGAGCGCGGCTACAATCCGGTATCGCTGGCCGTGGCCTGGGTGGGAAGCCATCCCGCCGTCACTGCGCCCATTATCGGGGCGCGCGACGTAAAGCAGCTCGAGGCTTCGCTGGCCGCCGTGGACATCGTTATGACGCCCGAACTGCGCGCGGAAATCTCGGCGCTTTCGCCGGAGCCGCCGCCCGCCACCGACCGCAGCGAGGAGCAGAGAGGCGTTTCCTTCGCGGCGCAGTTGGCGGGGAAGAAGTAGCCTGCGTGGGCAATTTTTCTCAACGGATCGAACGGATTTTAACGGAATAAGCATCCGTTTTATCCGTCGAATCCGTTGAGATAATTTTCAGGAGGTAAGCTATGTCCGAAGTGACGACTTTGAGAGGGTTGAAACGGTTTTTCACATTCCCGTTCGAGGGGGCGGATTGGCAGAAACGGTTTATCATTGGCGCGGCGCTGATCGTGGTCAGTTTTGTCATTCCGGTGATCCCCTTGATCTTCGTGTGTGGCTACGTCTTGCAAGTGATGCGGCGGGCGATCGAGGGCCAGGCGTTGGCGCTGCCGGAGTGGGAGGATTGGGGCAAGTTAGGCGTGGATGGCCTGCGCTACGGCGTGGTTGGCCTGGTGTTTATGCTGCCTGGAATCCTTGTCTATTCTGGCGGGATGGGGATTTATATGGTCGCCTCGATGCTGCTTCCAGTGTCTATGCAAATGATGGACCACGGGCGGGGCAGTTTCGCCGTCATCCCATTGCTCTTCGTGGTGAGTATGCTTATCCTTTTCATCTCGATCTTCCTGGGGATGATTTTGATGTTCCTGGGCGCGATTCCTCTGCCGGCGGCGCTCGCGCACTTCGTGGCCAAGGATCAGGTCGGCGCGGCGTTCCGCTTCCGCGAGTGGTGGCCGCTGCTGTGGCGCAACAAAATGGGCTACTTCATCGCCTGGGTGCTCTGCGGCGGGCTGGTAGGGATTTCGTACTACGGCATCCTGTTGTTGTACTCGACGATGGTGCTCTGTGTGCTTATCCCTGTGCTGGCCGCGCCGCTGCTGTTCTACCTGCCGCTGGTGTGCGCGGCGGTGTTTGGGGAGACGTATCGGGAGAGTGAGTCGATAGTAGAGGCAAATCAAGAAGAATCGTAACTATTCAGGTGGGACGCACTTTTACGCCTGCAA
>MTKY01053821.1_pt1 | contig 13827 bp, 9 predicted proteins | sample 1042731 | NCBI WGS metagenome assembly MTKY01 (sample SAMN06212206, study PRJNA360538) | anaerobic digester metagenome | biome: Wastewater treatment plant; material: sludge; isolation source: anaerobic digester fed with sludge from wastewater treatment plant | place: Denmark: WWTP Soeholt ... | reverse complement strand
GCCTCAATACCCGAACCCATCAACCTTCAGGACATCCACCTGTATGACGCATCCCCTCGACGAAAAACTCGAACCGATTTTCCAGGAAGTGATCCGGCGCAATCCCGGCGAAGTGGAATTCCATCAAGCGGTCCGCGAGGTGCTGGAATCGCTCGGCCCGGTGCTGGTGAAGTATCCTGAATTCGGCGAGCACAAGATCATCGAGCGCATCTGCGAACCGGAGCGCCAGATCATTTTCCGCGTGCCGTGGCAGGACGACCGCGGCGAGGTGCAGATCAACCGCGGCTTCCGGGTCGAGGTCAACAGCGCATTGGGGCCCTACAAGGGCGGATTGCGCTTCCATCCCTCGGTTTACCTGGGAATCATCAAGTTCCTCGGCTTCGAACAACTCTTCAAGAATGCGCTGACCGGCATGCCGATCGGCGGTGGCAAGGGCGGCTCGGATTTCGATCCCAAGGGTAAATCAGACTCGGAGATCATGCGCTTTTGTCAGAGCTTCATGACCGAGCTGTACCGGCATCTGGGCGAATACACCGACGTGCCAGCCGGAGACATCGGTGTCGGCACGCGCGAGATCGGTTATCTGTTTGGCCAGTACAAGCGCATCACCAACCGCTACGAGTCAGGCGTGCTGACGGGCAAGGGCCTGGACTGGGGTGGCTCCCAGGCGCGCAAGGAAGCCACGGGCTATGGCGCAGTCCTGTTCATGGACGAAATGCTCAAGGTACGACAAGACACGCTGGCGGGTAAAACCTGCGTCGTGTCCGGCGCCGGCAACGTGGCGATCTATGCGATCGAAAAGCTGCAGGAGCTGGGCGGCAAGGTGGTTGCGTGCTCCGATTCGGGTGGTTATATCCACGACAGCAAAGGCCTCGACCTGGAGTTGATCAAGCAGCTCAAGGAAGTCGAGCGGCGGCGGATCGAAGAGTACGTTTGTCATCACAAGCACGCGCGCTACGTTGCCAAGGGCAACCTGTGGGAGATCCCCTGTGAAGTGGCACTGCCGTGCGCCACGCAGAACGAGCTGAATGGCAAGGATGCGACCAGGCTGGTCAAGAATGGCTGTATTGCCGTTGCCGAAGGAGCAAACATGCCAGTCACACCGGAAGGTGTGCGCAACTTCATCAAGGCAGGTATTGCCTATGGCCCAGGCAAAGCCGCCAATGCCGGCGGCGTGGCGACCTCGGCGCTGGAAATGCAGCAAAATGCCAGCCGTGACGTGTGGGACTTTGAATATACCGAGAAGAAACTGGCCGTGATCATGAAGGGGATTCACCAGCAATGCTATGACACGGCGGAAGAATTCGGTACCCCGGGCAACTACGTCAATGGCGCCAATATCGCCGGCTTTATCAAGGTCGCCACGGCCATGGTAGCCCTTGGGCTGATTTGAACCCGGCGCCAGCACCAGTGCAGGAGCGCCGGGCGCAGCCAGTTGCCAATCCGGCGCGATGCATCGCCGATATCAGGCATCCGGGCAGGGTAGACCGAACCACCGCGGTTCAGGCCGGCGCGCTTTCGATATCCGCCGCCAGCCGATCCACCAGGGCGAGCAGTGCGGGATGTTCACCGAGCATGGCACGGGCCTGTTGCGCCCAGGGTCGCAGGTAGCGTTCCCGCAGACCGTGGACGAGCGCCGCTTCCTGCCGCTCGATGGCCAACCCGAAGACCTCGCAGGCAGGACCCAGGTGATCCGGCGGCAAACGCTTGTCGCCGCTCTCCAGGTCAAGATAGTCGGCAGCCCGCATCAGGTCCTCGCGTGCGGAACTGCCTTCGCGTCGTAGCAGGGCGTGGAACAGCAGGGATATCGGCGGCTGCGGTGAGCCGGCATGAAAGCTGTTCCAGTAATCCAGCCGCACATCGGCGAACACCCCGGGCAAGGCCAGCAGCTCCCACGCCTCCTGGTGCTCGGCATCATCGGCCAGCGGGCTCCACAGGCAGGCCCATGCCAGCATGCGTAGCGCCAACGGGTCGAGCCGATCCTCGCTCATGACGTTGCCGGACTCAATCGAGGGCCAGCCAGCCGGCGCTGATGGACTTCAGCCCGGCGCGCTCCTGGGCGGTGCCGCGCCACACGGCCACCGCGAGCTGGCGATTCCCCGCGAGGGCCGGCCATGCGGGAATTTCGAACACCACCCGCCAACGGCCATCCAGCCAGTTGCCGCTTGCCGTCGTGCCGGCGGATGGCGCTTCACGTCGCACCGTGCCCAGCCCTTCGGCATGGATTCTCCAGGGTTCGTTCCGGTCCGGGCGCCACAGCAGACCTTCCACGGGCTGCTCCGGCGTTCCCATGGAGATCCACGGCGCGTCGGCAACCAGCGGCGCCAATACCGCGCAGGCATCGACGAAGCGGTCGGTCTCGTTGGCGCAGGTGTTCACCGGCTCGGGGCAGTCCCAGGCGAGGGTGATCCGCCACCCCGTTGCGAGCGGCTCCACGGTGACTTCGGCGCTCGGCGTCAGCGCCGCGCTGCGATCGGCAAAGGCGGCAGGTATATACCCTCCGGGTTGGATGCCGGTAGGTGCGGGGATCAGGCTCACAGTCTTGTTCATGCTTGGTCTTCCCGTTCCTGCTATGCCAGCACTTCCCGGAGTCCGGGAGCAAGCTTGAAGTTGTCGTGCCAGTTGTAGGCAATCAGCAGGTCCATCAATTCACTGGTTTCCCCGCGCTTCGTTTTTGCCCGCTCGGCGAGCAGCACGTCCAGCGCCGGCTGTACCGCCGGACCGAACAGGGATTCCAGGTAAGCCAGCGGTATCCGTGGCTCCGTGGTTTCCCGGCCCTGCTCGTCGAGCTTCGGCGGACTCATCGGCGGCACGTAGAAGACGTTCGGGCCCAGCCCGTATTCCGGATGCAGCGGAATCGCGACCTGCCACTTTTCCACCAGCTTCCAGATCGGACCCTCCTGGTCGTCGCGATAGCCGACGAAGCGCAGTCGTCCGGGACACTGACGGGCACAGGCGGGCGCCACGCCCTCCTCGACCCGTGGCAGGCAGAAGATGCACTTGGAGGACACCTGCCGCACATGGTCGTAATAGATTTTCTTGTAGGGGCAGGCCTCCACGCAGAAGCGATATCCATGGCACCGGTCCTGATCGACCAGGACGATGCCGTCCTCCTGGCGTTTGTGGATTGCCGATCGAGGGCATGCATCCAGGCAAGCGGGATGGGTGCAGTGATTGCACAGCCGCGGCAGGTAGAAATAATGGTTGTCCGCCGGGTAGACCCCCTCGCCCTGGTCCTCGTCGAAGTTGGGACCCCACTTCACTTCTTCCGTGGGCCGGAGCCACTCCTTGGTCTCACGGCCGGTGGAAGCCAGGACGTCCTTGTGATTGAATTTCCAGGCGCGGCCATAACCCGTATCAAGACCGGGCAACTGGCCCCGCTTGGTCTCGCCGGCCAGATTGCGCCCCGCCGTGTCGGGATCGTGGACCCGGGCCGGATAACCCTTGCCGGGCATGGTCTCCACGTTGTTCCAGTAGGCGTAGTCGGTGCCCTCGTCGGTGTTCCACATTTTCTTGCAGGCGACACTACAGGTGTGACAGCCAAGGCATTTGTTCAGGTCCAGCACCATCGCAACCTGACGTTCGGACTTCGGGATAGCGTATTTCATCGTTGCTCTCTCAGGCCTTGACCACTGGCTTGGCGCCGGTGGTCTGACCGGTCCAGGGGCGAATGCCCAGGCGGGTATCCTGCACCGCGCTGCCGGGTTGGTAGCGGTTCATCATGTGCTCGATCTGACCATAGCCTCCGGCCAGGTGCAGCGCGTTGACCAGACCCGGGATCAGCCACTTGTAGGACTCGTGATTGGGGAACTGGTGCGGCTCCCAGGCATGGTGGTAATAGGCCACGCCGGGGCGCACGGTGGTGGAATACTTGATGCGCATGCGCACCGAGCCGTAGTCGTTGTAGAGTTCCGCGTAGCTGTAATCCTCCAGTCCCAGCTTGCGCGCCTCTTCCGGGTTCAACCAGACCTGGGGCTCGCCCCGCTGCAGGCGCAGCATCATCGGCGTGTCGCGCCAGGTGGAGTGGATCGACCAGCGTGCATGGCAGCTGACGAACTGGAACGGGTAGTCACCCCCTGCCCGGGGGCTGTCCTTGTGGGTCGCGAACTGTTCGCGCATCTCGATGAACCACGGGTGGTCGATGAACGAGGTGATGCGACCGGAGTAGGTGGGCCAAGGTTCCTTGTACTCGGTGAATCGCGTGAGCGTGTTCAGCACGCCTGCGCCTTTCCAATCCGGATTGTGCAGCGCGCTCGCCTGGATGCTGCTGCCGGTGCCGGTGAATTTCGCGATCCCGGTCCGCTTCAGGTCCGCCACGGTCACCCCCTCGGTGGCCTCGCTGCGCAGGATTTCCGCGCACAGCACCTCGGCATCCTTCTGCCCCAGCGCGCCGTGGTTGCTGTAGCGCTGGTGCAGGGTTTTCCAGTCGATGCTGCCACGCCCGCAGCCATCGAATACGGGCAGATCCATGGTCTTCGCCTGGCGCTCGATCTCGCGCGACAACAGCCAGTAGATCTCGTATTCGTCCTTCGATTCGCCCAACGGTGGCACCGCGGCATCGCAGTAATGAACGTAGGGCACATGAGCCACGGTGTACTTGATGCCCGTTTTTTCGTACCAGCCGGCGGCGGGCAGGATATAGTCCGACTGGGTGCCGGTGTACGAGAACTTGGGGTTGATGTCGACGATCAGTTCCATATCGTCCCAGATCAGGGCCTTCAGGTACTGCGGCAGATTGTTGCGCCGCAGCAGGTTGGCGCCACCACTGAAGAACACCCTGGGTGGCACCTTGCGCGGCAGCCCCGGCGCCCAGCCCTTTTCGCTGGCCTCGTCGTGGTAGGCAGCCAGCGGACGCGAAAACAGATCCTTCTCTTCCCGGTTCAGTGCGTCGCGGTATCCGTCCGCCTTGAAGTTCACCTCCACCACGTCCGTCATGCACAGCTTGTTCTTCAGGTAATGGCTCTCGCCCGCCCGCTCCACCTCGTTCTGCGTCTTGCGCTCCCTGGCGATATCGAGCACGGCATTGAACAACTCCCCGGGTGGCATCGCGCCCAACAGCACCGCCATGCGCCCGCGCAACCCCTTGCGCTCCATCTGCATGGCGTTGCCGAAGCCGCCGAGATCCACCCAGCCCGTGGCCTGGTAACCGGCGCCCTTGCGCCCCAGCGCGCCTTTCAGCGCCAGGCAGAGAATCTTGGCGCGGTTCATCAGATCGGAATGCAGATAGCGGTTGGAACCCCAGGACGACAGCACCATCGGCCGCTTGGCCCTGGCGAAGCCTTCGGCGAAGCGCCGGATCTGCGCCACGTGCAGGCCCGTGACCTCGGCGGTGTATTCGAATGTCCAGGGTTCCAGGTGCTCCCGGAGCATCGAACCCACGGGCACCACGACCACCTCCTGGCCATCCTTCAGTTGAATCGTCCACTGGCCGTCGATCGGGGGCTCGAAGTCCAGGCTCAGCTTGCGGGTCTCGTTGCCGGTGCAGCCCGGGGCGAGCACCGGTGCGTTGTTTCCCGGGTGCCACAGGTAGAGCTGGCTTTCACGCCCCCCCTCCACCAGGTCCTCCTCACGCAACAGCCGTCCGGTGTCGAGACGGGCCAGCAGCGGCAGATCGGTCTGCTCACGCACGTAGGGCAGGTCGATGGCCTGCACCTCGATCAGGTGGCGTGCCACGGCCAGCCCCAGCGCCGCATCGGTTCCGACGGCGAGCGGCAGCCACTGGTCGGCATGGATCGCGGTCGCGGAATACACCGGGTCGATGACCACCAGCTCCGTGCCCTTGTAGCGCGCCTCATACAGGAAATGAGCGTCGGGAATCTGGGTCACGGAGGGATTCATCATCCAGACCACGAGGTAGTCCGAGAGAAACCATTCGTCAGACGAGCCCCCCACATGCGCAAAACCCATGCTCATGGTGGCGCCGATGTTCAGGTCGCCGATCTCGGCCCAGTTGTCGGCAAACAGGCCCCCCGCCATGAACTGGAACTTGAAGCGCCCTGCCGTGGTCGGTCCGAAATCGAAGTTGGGACCAAGATCCTGGTAGAGCGTATCGGTCCCCCAGCGGCTGGCGGCGCCGATGCACTTCTCCGCGATCTCCTGCATCGCCTGGTCCCAGCCGATCGGTTCCCACTGGCCGGAGCCCCGCGGACCGACTCGTTTCAGCGGCACCGAGGTGCGGCTGGGGCCGTACATCACTTCCGTGTAGCAGGCCCCCTTCTGGCAGCCCCGGGGATTGAAATCCGGCACTCCGGCCTCGGACTGCTCGTAGGTGGCGCTCTGCTCCTCCCGCACCACCACGCCGTTCTTGACGTAGAGATCCCAGGCGCACGCCGAACGGCAGTTGGCCCAGCCGTGCGTGCCCTTGGCGATCTTGTCCCAGGTCCAGCGCTGACGGTAGAGATCCTCCCAGGTACCGAGCCGGGGTCGGGTCCGCGGCCCGGGCAAGGCATCCGCGGGCGTCTTGAATCGGTAGTGGAACAGGGGAATCCCGGCGACGCCGGCGACCGTCGCGGTAGCGGCGAGCGCGAGAAATCTTCGCCGACCCAGTGAAACACCACTCATGTATTGGCTCTCCGCATCCATCGACGGGCAAACTGCCCGGCCCGAAGTGAACACGACCGCGGAACGCAGGGTTTTGATCCAGAACAAATTATGGCAAGCGTGACGGACAAGTAATGGTGCACAGGCGAAGCTGATCCGCGGCGTGGAGCTGGCGCTGGGCGCACTCCCCGTCGCGATCGGGCTGGGGCTCCTGCTACCGTGGCTCGCGGTACCTGCGGCTGCCGCGCGCAGAGACCCACGATTTCCGCAAGCGCGCCCTGCCCTTGCAGACGCACTCAGACCGGCGTATCAAGCCGCCGGCTCCAATCCTCGACTGCTCCTGTGGCCAGGCGCCGTGCGGCCAATGCGCGCCAGCCCGGCGCGAGTGCCGCGAGTTCACTCAGCGCGGCGAGCGAGTCCTGTTCCAAGCAGTCGCGGTAGAGCACCCGCTGCACGGCGGCGATGGTCCACTCGGGATGCGGCCGCGCGATCAGCTCGAAGCTGTCGTGTGCAGCGATTTCCCCTTCCTCGATCACCCGGTAATACCAGCCGGCACAACCCGTGTCCTGGACCCGGCGCGCCATGTCGGGTAGTGCGAAACGCACATTCAGTTTCCAGCAGGGCTGGCGCCCCTGCGCTACCTGGATGGTGGCACTCCCGAGACGAAATACATCGCCCACGCAAACGTCCTGCTCGCACATCCCCAGGGTCACGAGATTTTCACCAAAGCCGCCGCTCACGAAGCGCGCGGCGCGCTCGGACAGCGTCGCCTGCCACACGGCGTAGTGCTCGCGGGGGTAGTGATGCAGCGCCTTGTCGGGTCCGCCGTGGTGCTTGCGGTCGGCCTGTTCATCGCCAACGAGACCGAGTGTCGCGACTCTGACACGCCCCGGTACAGGCTGTTTGTGGATGGCGCTCGGCTCGCCGTGCGGTCCAAACGCAACGGCGCGGCCTGCCCGCACTTCGAGCAGGCGGGCGGCAACGCCACGCGACTGGCCTGCATTCGTCGCGCCCGGGACTATCTCACGCACAGCGCATGATCCAGGTCGGCGATCAGATCCGCGCTATCCTCCAGCCCGACCGACAGTCGCAGCATTGCGTCGGAGATCCCGCGGCGGGCACGTTCATCGGGGCTGAGACCATGGTGCGTGGTGGTGCAGGGCTGGGTCACCAGGCTTTCGACACCCCCGAGACTGGGGGCGAGCGAAAAGATCTTCAGCCGATCGGCCACGCGCGTGGCATCCGCCCCGCTGCCGTTCACCTCGATCGTGAGCATGCCGCCGAAACCGTGCATCTGCCGTTGCGCCAACGCGTGCCCCGGGAAGTCCGCCAGCCCCGGATAATAGACACGGCGCACCGCGGGATGCCCGCTCATGGCCTCGGCGATCAACTGGGCCGAGGCATTTTGCTGGCGCACCCGCACCACCAGCGTCCGCAGGCTGCGCGCAAGCTGCGACGCAGTGCCCGGCGCAATCATCGAGCCGAGATTCTTGCGCCAGTCGCGCACCGGCAGCAGCAGTTCCCGTGAGCCCATCATCGTTCCGGCGGTCAGATCGCTGTGACCACCGAGATACTTGGTCGCGCTGTGGATGACCACATCGGCACCGAGTTCGAGAGGGCGCTGGTTCACCGGCGAGGCAAAGGTGTTGTCCACCGCCACCAGCGCCCCGTGAGCATGAGCTCGCTGCGCGATGGCGCGGATATCCAGCACCTCCAGCGTCGGGTTGGTGGGCGTCTCGAAAAACACCAGGCGAGCGCCTTCGCCCAGCAGCGCATCGAGACGCTCGAGCTCGCTGCCGAGCAGCAGGTGGGTGCGGATTCCGAGCAGCGGCAACTGCGTCCCCAGCAGTTCCAGTGTGCCACCGTAGGCATCGCCGATACACACGATGCCGTCGCGTCCGTGGCTCAGGAACAACGCCGATTCAGCCGCCATGCCGGAACTGAACGACAGCGCCGCCTCCGCTCCTTCGAGACCGGACAAAACTTCCTCCAGCGCCAGAATCGAGGGATTCATGCCATAGCGGGTGTACAGGTTGCCCGGCTTGCGCCCCTCGACCACATCGAGCAGATCCGCGGTCGAATCGAACCTGAAGGTGGTCGTGTCGTACACCGGGACGTGGGGGCTGCCGTGCGCATCGCGAAAGCCGTGGCCGTGGATGCTGCGCGTCGCCAGGCCCTGTTTGCTGTTTTTGCTCACTGCGGTTTCTCCTTGGTCTGTGTGGGTAGTGGGCGCACCATCAGCGGGCAGCCCCGGACGGCACCATGGCCACCAGCCCCCCGACCGGCTTGATGCCGGCGCGCAGGAACCAGGGCAGTTTCGGATCCACGCCGTAATGGCTGATCGAGGTGGCGGCGGCCGACAGCGTGAGGTACAAACGCCCGCCCACGTCCGGCACCACGAAAGCGCCCGATGAATCGCGTGCCTCGAACCAGCCCAGCACGCTGCCGTCCTCGGGCGCGAGGTGCACCACCACGATCTTGCGTGGCTGCGGGTAGTCGCCCTCACCGACCGGCAGGCGATAGTTGAGATCGAGAAACGCCAGCAGGCCATTGGCGGTGGCGGTGATGATGCAATCGACGGTCGCGGTTCGATCCAGGAAGGGGCGCCAGGCGAGGTGTGCGCGGGCGATATCGTCATACTGGCGGCTCCACTTCAGCGCGCCGCTCATGCCGTCGATCGCGACGATGGTGCCTTGCATTCCATTGAACGAATAGATCGTGCCGTCGCCACCCACGGTTGGCGAAGCCTGTCCCATGGTGTCCGCGGTTTCCCAGGCGCGTTCGCCGCTTGCGGCATCGATCGCGACCATCAGACCGTCATCGTCGATCGCATAGACCAGCGAGCCGTCGGGTGACAGCGCCGGGCTGGTTCCCGAACCCGCACCCATCGGCGCGGAGAACGCCAGCCGCAGACCTTCTGGCGTGGTATCGATCCCGTAGAGCACGCCGGCGCTCTGGCTGGCGCCGCCCGCGGTGATGAAAATCCGGCCGCTTTCCGGGCTCACGGCAGGCGTGTTCGCAACCTCGACTTCGCGCCCGTAGACCAGGTCCCACAGCGGGCGGATGAATTCGGGCGCGAGCAGCCCCCCGCCCCACAATCCGGGCGGCGGCTCGCGCGAGGGCGGGCCGCTGACGCCCGGCAGGTCCAGCACATCGAAAGCCAGCGAGCCGTCCGCGCGATCGAAGAATGCCACCTTGCCGTCGGTGCTGATGCCGCCCACGGCGCCCTCGTGGCTGAACACCGGGGTGACGAAGAAGCCGGAGACGCCGTGCGCCGCGAGATCGGCGACCCAGCGCATCCGGCCCTGCGCCGTGAAGGACCACAACTGGTTCGAATCGGAGGCATACACGTTGCCGTCGGGGTCCACGATCGGCGCGCTCACTACCGCTGCATGATCGAAATCCGCCGGCGAGTGCATCGGCGGCGTCTCCCACAGCAGTTTTCCGTCACGCGAGAACGCATGCAGATGACTGGTGCCGATGCCGCGACCGCTCGGCACATACAGGTTTCCCTCCGGGCCGATGACCGGGCCCACCAGCAGTGCCGCGCCTTCGAGCGCGCTCCACGCGGGAACCACCCGCGTGCTGACCGCGAGCGGCACATAATCCGAGTTGCGCGAGTCGCGATGTACGCTGGCCCAGGGGCTTTGCGCGTAATGCGTGCCAGTGACTGGTTGCGCCGGTAGCGTCTGCGCCAAGGCGGGCAGGTCCACACCTGTGGGTTCGGGAGGTTTGGCGCATGAACACAGCAGCGCCGCAACCGCAACAATGAAGAGCAGCCGTGAACCACCCTGCGGATTTCCGGTCATCGATCCACGTCTCCGAGCGCAGCTGAAGCCAACCATGGATTTTTCGTGATTCATTTTCGCTCCCGTGTCGCAATCAGAACAGATGGCTCGCATACCGCCGCGGTGCCCGAGAAATCGCCCACATCGGCACGGTAGCTACCGTGGCGATATTCGATCTGCCGAACCAGTGCCGGCCATCGCTGCAAGCGGCAACTGCCCCGGCCATCCATGCAGGATCGGCTCGCACTCTGCTCAGCCCCTTGAAGTGAGGTCGGCAGAGGTTCCCGGCGCCTCCCGAATCCATTTGAGTCCATTGGCCGTGCTCCACATGGTCGCACTCATCATGCGGCACACAGCCGCGCCAGCAGTTCGGCGTCGAGCGGTACATAGCTGCCGCGCGCATGGTCCAGACCGTAGAGCGGGTCAGCGACACGCGACGGATCGCAACCTTCCTCGCGCAGGCGCACCTTTTGCAGCTTGAAATTGGCCGTGACCTCGGCCTGCGGCAGCACCCGCACGAACAGCGGCTGCGCGTACTCCGGCAGCCTCTCGGTGACGCACCTGTAGAACGCCTGCGGATCGAAGGCGTGCCCCGGCTTCAGTTCCAGCGCGGCCATACAGGCACGACCCTCGCGGCCGGGAACCTTGACCCCGTAGATGTTGGTGGTTTCCGCGTCGGCGTAAACAGAGAGTTCCTGCGCTACCTCGGTCGTGGACACATTCTCGCCCTTCCAGCGGAAGGTGTCGCCGATACGATCCACGAAGTAGAAATATCCATCGTCGTCGAAGCGGAACAGGTCACCGGAACGCCACCATGCGTCTCCTGGCTCGAACACGTCCCGGAGCACCTTGGACTCGGTGTCCGCGGGATTTGTGTACCCCTGGAACGGCGCGACGATCTCGCCATTGCCGCGCTGGATCTGACCATGGAGTTCGCCAACATCTCCGGGCCGGCAGAGGATGAAGCGCCCAGCCTCGTCACGCAGCAGTTCATCGCTGCCCTGATCATAGCGGAGCATGCGGATGTGGCTGCGTTCCGGGAACGGAATACGTCCGCAACTGCCCGGCTTCTGGTCGAAATTGGTCATGTTGGCATTGGACTCGGTCGCGCCCCAGCCCTCGTAGATCAGAATCTGCTCGCCGAAACGCTGCTTGAAGCGCCGCCACACGTCGATGCCGATACCGGAACCCATGATCATGCGCAGGCCGTGTCCCCTCTCCTCGGGCACCGGCCCCGTGTTGACCAGGTAGCGGATCACTTCGCCGACGTACTGGAACACCGTCACGCGCCAGGCCTGCACATCCTGCCAGAAGCGCGATACGCTGAAGCGACGCCGGATCAGCACAGTGCTGCCCGCCTGCAGCGCGGTACTGTAGAGCGACATCAACGCCGCGCCGTGGAACAGCGGCAATGCGCAATAGAACACGTCGTTCTCGTCGAGCGGCATCACGCTCATCCAGCCGGCGCCCACCGAAAGGAAGCGGCCGTGGCTGACCAGCGCCGCCTTGGGCAGCCCCGTGGTGCCCGAGGTGAAGATGTAGAAACATGAGCTGCGATTGTCAATGCCCGCGCGCAGCGTGGCGAAATCATCCTGCAACACGCCCGAGGTATCGATCGTCTCGAGCTCGAGTGCCTGCGGGTGGCGCCGCGCCTGGGCTATCGCGGCATCGGCAATACGCACGATGGTGAAGCCCTGCGCAGGAAGACCCTCGGCGCCACAAAGCTGCTCCATGCATTCATCACCGACGAACAGCAGTTTTGCCTGCGCGGCGTGCAACGCGTGACTCAACGCAGTGCCCAGTGCGCTGGTGTTGATCAGCCCGGCGGTCACGCCGATGCGCGCGAGCCCGAGCCAGGCGTAGAAGAACTCCGGACGGTTCTCGATCATCACCGCGCCAACGTCACCGGGACGCAGTCCACTGGCCAGTGCCACCCGTGCGTAATGCGCCGAGCGCTGCTCGAGTTGTGCCCAGGTGGTGCGCTCGCCCTCGTAGACCAGCGCCGTGTGCCCGGCGAGGCACCGTGCCTGCTGCTCGAAGCAATCCGGCACCAGGAAATCCGTGCGCATCATCATCGCACCCGCGGCGGCGCGGTGGGCATCGATGATCTGCTGGGTTTTTTCACGAGTGTAATTCACGCCTGTTCTCCGTGTTTCATTCAATTGAATCCGTGCCCTGCTCACTCACTGCCGGCATTCAACCGGAATCCTTGTGCAGCGCTTGTCAGCTAGCCAACGGTGCGAGCGAGACAATGGTCACCGATGCAACGCTGGTCGGCAAGGGACCAGCAATATCCGAAGGGTATCGACGACGTACCGATCCTCGACGAGGGGCGCGCGATGCTGGTGCAGGCCGGCAACTTCCTGGTCGCACCCGAAGAGATCGCCGACGTTGTGGCGGGCGACGCTGGCCAATCTGTTTTGCCTGCGTTGGCGGATGTTCGGCTTGCGCCCGCAGGACAGGAACACTACTTGCCGGTTTCTGGCGCATCTGCTCAGAACAGATAACTCACGTAGAGGCGCAATGCGCGCGCCTCCATCACATGGTAGTGGAGGTCGGCAACCGGAGCCTGCCCGCCGGTACGCAACAGGGGTCGCAACGGAAGTTCAGCCTGTCCGACCACGCCCTGGGAAGCAGAAACCGCTTCGCCGATCAGGTTGAGTTCACGGCCAACGACGATGATTACCGACACAAGGCGCGGCGGAAAGGTACCGGGAACGACTGCGGAAAAGATCGGGAATCCTGTTGCCCGGCGGCACGCAGGAGGAACGGCATCAAAGCTGACGGGCGCGCTGAGCGAGCGGCGGAGTTCCCGCGGCCGAATTGCGCTCCATCAAGTTTTGCGATGCACGGGCAGCGAACATGCACGGGTTGCGCTTAGAATTCGCTCAGTCTTCGAACCTGCCGGAAATCATCCCCATGAGCTTGCGCATCCGTGCCCCTTCGATTCCCGTGCTCGCGCCGACGTGCGCCGCATTGATGCTGTTGGTTCTCGCTCTCCCCGGCTGCTCCGATTCCGACCAGCCCGCGGCGCTCTTCAGGGGCGCGGCGCCGGCCGACCTCGAGACCACAACCGCTGCGGTTGCCACGGTGCCGCGCGAGACATTTTTTGACGGCGTGGTCGAGGCCGTGAACCAGTCCACCGTCTCGGCGCAGACCAGCGGGCGCGTGCTCGAAATGCCGGTCGATGTGGGCGACCAGGTAGAGAAAGGCGCGCTGATCCTGCGCTTCACCGACACCGAACAGAAGGCGCGCGCCGCGGCAGCCGAATCCGCCCTGCAAGAGGCGCAGGCGCGGCTCGCCGAGACGCAGCTCGAGTTCGACCGCACGCGCGAGATCTACGCCAGGAAACTCATCGCCAAGGCGCAGTACGACCGCGCGCGCGCCGACCTCGAAGCGGCGCGCGCGCGCACCGCGGCGGCGCAGGCAACACTGGAGGGTGTGCAGGAGGACCTGGCGAACACCGTGATCCGCGCACCCTATGCGGGCATCGTGGTAG
>MTKY01052060.1_pt1 | contig 13832 bp, 11 predicted proteins | sample 1042731 | NCBI WGS metagenome assembly MTKY01 (sample SAMN06212206, study PRJNA360538) | anaerobic digester metagenome | biome: Wastewater treatment plant; material: sludge; isolation source: anaerobic digester fed with sludge from wastewater treatment plant | place: Denmark: WWTP Soeholt ... | reverse complement strand
CGGCCCCCTCACCGAGGTCTTGGCGCGGCTGCTGCGCGAGACCCACGGCGTCGTCATCCGTCCCGACGACTGGGACCTCGCCCGCCTGCCCGATCACCTGCGGGTGACGTATGCCGTGCACGACCGCCCCGGGCACGTCGTCGCCAGTGGCAAGGACCTCGCCGCCCTACGGGAGCAGGCTGCCCCACAGGTCCGCCGACAGGTGGCCGCCGCCGGCCGCGCCATCACTCGCGCCGGGATGCGGACCTGGGAGATCGACGAGGTCCCCCGCGAGCACGACGCGGTCGTCGGGGGCGTGCGGGTGCACGGCTTCCCGGCCCTCGTCGACGAGGGGGATGCCGTCGCGCTCCGGGTCCTGCCGACCCCTGCCGAGGCCGATGCGGAGCACCGGTTGGGCGTCCGGCGGCTGCTGCTGCTCGGCACCACGCCGCCGTGGAAGCACGTCCTCGGTCGGCTCACCAACACCCAGAAGCTCGCCCTCGGCCACAACCCGCACGGCTCGGTCCCCGCGCTGCTCGAGGACGTCCTGGCCGCCGCCGTCGACGCCATCGCCGCCGAGCGCGTCCACCATGTGCCGCGCACCCGGGCCGAGTTCGCGGCCGCGCAGGACGCCGTCCGCACCCACCTTGGCGCCCGCGTCGTCGCCGCGGTGGGCCACGTCGAGCCGATCCTCGCCAAACACCTGCAGATCGTCCGCCGGCTCGACGCGATGACCGCCCCACACCTGGGCGACCTCGTCGCCGACGTCCGCGCCCAGCTCGCCGAGCTCATCCGTCCGGGTTTCGTCGCCGACACGGGCCTGGACCGACTGCCCGACCTCGACCGCTACCTGCGCGCGGTCCTGCACCGCCTGGACAAGGCCCCCACCGACCTCACCCGGGACCGGCAGCGGCTCACCGACCTGCTCGCCGCCGAGGGCGCGTATGCCGCCCTGCTGGCCACCCTGCGCCCGTCCCAACGGGGCGCGGCGGACGTCACGGCGATCGCGTGGATGATCGAGGAGCTGCGGGTGTCTCTGTTCGCGCAGAGTCTGGGCACGGCATACGCCATCTCGGTCAAGCGGATCGAGAAGGCGATCGCCGCGATCCCGCGCGGGACCTGACGGTCAGCGGCCCAGGACGAGGAACCCGGCGATGACGACCCACACCATGAACAGCCCGAGGATCCCGATGACCACGCCGATCGCGGTGCGCGACAACCCGCCGCGGTAGGGCTCCTGCGGGCTCGAGCCGATCCGCCCCGGGTCGCGCGCCGACATGGGCGCTGCGTAGAAGACTTCCGCGGTCCGGCCCGCCTCGACGTCCACCTCGTGGGTGGCCGCGCCGAACTCGCCTCCGCCCGTGTTCACCGCGCACGCCACCGTATGCCGTCCCGGCGCCACCGCGTAGGTGTTCCGTCCCGCTGTGTGCGACCGGGACACCCCGTCGATCGTCACCGACGGTCGCAGGGTGACGCCCAACGTCCAGGGCAGCCCGACGGTCACGGCCAGCGTGCCCGAGTCGGTCGCGGAGGTGGAGTCGGTCGCGGAGGTGGAGTCAGGTGCGGAGGTGGAGTCAGGTGCGGGCGAAGGGTCAGGGGCGGGCGAGTGGCCCTGCGGGTCGGTCATGAGGTCCCTGCCAAATCAAGTGGCGCGTCCCGGCCAGCCTACTGCGGGGCAGGAACTCGTCGACGAACCCCTGGCGGCTCGGATCGTCGGGGTGGTCAGCGGCCGGTGAGGATGAGGATGAACCCCACAATGACGGCCAGCGCGATCACGCCGACGATCCCTATCGTCACGCCGGTGAACGCTCGAATTGCCTTTGTGCTGTAGGGGGCTTGCGGGGTCAGCCCGATCCGCCCCGGCTTGCGGGCGTCCATGGGCGCCGAGTAATAGACCTCGGTGGTCTGACCGGGGAGCACCTCCACCGCGATGTCGGCCTGGCCGAAGGTGGACCCGCCCACGTTGACCTCGCAGGAGAGCATGTGTTGTCCGGGGGCGACCGGGTAGACGTTGCGCCCAACGGTGTTGACCATGCGCGTGCCGTCGAGCAGCACGTTGGACTTGGGCGTCATGCCGATCGGCTTGGCCACCGTCACGGTGACGGCGACGGCGCTCTGCGTCGTCGGGACCAGCGCATCCTGAGGCTGCGTCATCAAAATCCCCCTGAGGAAGAAGGTGTCGTGGTGGTGATGCTACGTGACCAGGCCCGTGATGGCCCGTCCAGTCCGGTCGGCGGGGTGGGCGGCATACGGGGGAGAGTGGGGTGGGCGGCGTACGGGAGAGGGTGTGGGCGGCATACGGAAGGAATGCTCACTCGGCCCCGTGCGTTGACGCGGCATCAGCACTTGGGAGGATGGGCACGTGCAGGACCCGACCACGCTCTATCGATTCGAGAACGACGCCGACCCGCGCGAGGCCCGGGCCGGGGTGCTCGTTGCCGCGCTCGGCGGTTTCGTCGACGCCGGGGGCACCCAGCGGTTGCTCACGGCGCACTTGCTCGAACACCACATCTCCCGGGTGGTCGCCTCCTTCGACGTCGACCAGCTGCTGGACTACCGCGGGCGGCGCCCGACGATGACCTTCGACAAGGACCGCTGGACGGGGTATGACGACCCGGCGCTGGTCCTGCACCGCGTGGTCGACCGGGCCGGCACGCCGTTCCTGCTGCTCGCCGGGCCGGAGCCGGACTACCAGTGGGAGCGGGTCACCGCCGCGATCCTGCACCTCGTGCAGTTGCTGGACGTGCAGCTGACGGTGAGCGTGCACGGCATACCGATGGCAGTCCCGCACACCCGCCCGCTGGGGACGACCCCGCACGCGACGACCAGCCGGCTGCTCGGCGAGGTGGAGCCGGTGTTCGGCACCATCCAGGTCCCCGGGAGCATCACCGGTCTGCTCGAACTGCGCCTCGGTGAGGCGGGCCGCGACGCGATGGGGTATGCCGTGCACGTGCCCCATTACCTCGCGCAGGCGGAGTTCCACGACGCGGCGCTGGTGGCGTTCGACGCGCTCGTGGGGGCGACGGGGCTGGATCTGGCGCGCGACGAGCTCGCGACCTCGGCCGTGCGCACCCGTGAGCAGGTGGCGACCGAGCTGGCCGACAACGACGAGGTGCGCACGCTGGTGGGCGCGTTGGAGCGGCAGTACGACGCGTTCATGGAGGGGCGGACCCGCCCGAGCCTGCTGGCGTCGGGGATGGGCGAGGTGCCGTCCGCTGACGAGATCGCCGCCGATGTCGAGGCGTTCTTGCGGGAAGTCAACGACGAAGGCCGCCAGAGCTGAGGCGCAACGTGGGACGGGTAGAACCCTGAGCTACCAGATTCGTCGTTGTGGGGGCCGCCCGGGCAGCTCGCCGTTCGCGAATCCCGATTGCGTATGTCGACGGGCAGGTTTCGCGGTCCCGAGGCCGTCTTCGGGCATGTGCACGCCCACAAGCAACGCGGACTGTTGTCAACCCTCGTCGCTCGATCCGAGAGCTTGAGTCGAGTGAGGTTGGACCGCTCAGCCCCTTGTGTCCGATTTGGCGGGAGTACAGGGAGACGGCAGCAGCGGCTGGTCAGGCTCGTCGCGGCAGAGGAGTGCGTCACTCGCGGCGGTGTGACGCAAGCCGTGTGACCACCGTGCAGTGGCTGGACGCCGTCTGCGGTCAACCGATGGCGGTCCCGCGACCGATGCGCCTGGCAGAAACAACCAGATCAGTCCGAGGAGTTGACCGACAAGGTCGAGGCGACCCCCTCAAGGGTTCTCCGGCGACCTCGCCGCACATGCGCACGCCGCATAGGATCCCGTCGTGAAGGACTCGATCCACCACTGGCTGCCCGATCACCAACTCGGGGTGGCCGCGACCTTGTCGCATGCGGACGAGTTGATCGGCCAGGTCGCCGACGTGCTCTTCGCCTATCAGACGCGGCCCGATGGAACCTTCGAGCTGGAGGAACAGCTCGCCTTCCCCAACACGCGGACCGTTGTGACGCATGTGGCCCCAATTCCCCGAAAGGTCCCCCTGCTCGTCGCCGATGCGCTGGTCGCGCTCCGAGCGGCGCTCGAGCACGCTCTGTTCGCGGAGGTCGAGTTCCGCGACGGAACCCTGAACGAGAAGGCCGCGCGCGTGGTCGAGATCCCGGCGACCCGCAAGGTCGAGGACTTCGAGTCCTGGGGGAAGGGTCGCGTGAAGAACGGCCCTGCCTCGCTGAATCCCGGCAGCGACCTGGTGACGCGGATCGAAGCACTGCAGCCCTTCAACCGGAAGGACGCCGAGAACCACCCGTTGGCTCGCCTCGTGCTCCACACGAACCATGCGAAGCACCGAACTCCAGCGATCACGGCGGTCCGCATCGCCGCCATGTACAAGGAGGACCAGGTGCCGCGCTCCGTCCGCAGCCTCCCGCCACGGCCCGAGGTGCCGCTGCGGGTGGGGGACGTCATCGCGGAGACCCCGTTCGGCACGCGTGTGCCGGTCACGCTCTTTCCGACGATCGGCATCAACCGGCCCGGTACGGAGCGGTGGCCGGTCCTCATGCAGGAGCTCGAGGAGATCTCCCATTGGGTCCGCACCCAGGCGGTGCCGCGCCTCGTCACCGGCATGGAGCCGCCCAAGCCCGAGCTGCCGACGCGCTACGACATCGCGGTCGGGCACGTCGATGAGCGCCGCGCGATCTCGGCGGGGTCGACCATTTCAGCAGCCGACCGGCACAAACAGCGCCTGGGCGCGGCGTCGGTCCGGATCGACATGGTCGACACGCTCAGCCAGATGGACGGCTCCCTGAGTGTCGAGCAGATCGCGGCATGGCTGGACCACCTGCCCGACGGGGAGGTGCTCGAGCGCATGTCCCGGCTGAAGCCCACCCGCATCCACAACCCTGACATCGTGCTTCGCAACTTCGAGGTTCTGGCGCGCATGCGCGACGAGGCCGTGGCGTTCGGAACGGACGAGGGAGTAGGCGACTGAGCGGCGGAGCAATTGCGGCCTTCCGACCTTGTGCACCTCTCACTCGGCCAGGTCGTCGGGCTCCGGTGCGGGCGACACGGCGAGAGCGGCCGCGTGCGACTCTTGACCTCGGCTCCCATGCAGCGCGTGATCGATTCGAGAACGGAGGGCCCGCGATGGCCGAAAACGAGGCTTCGGTCGGTCTTGAGTTGGGCGTCGGCGGCGGCATCTTCCCTGTCAACGCCAAGCTTGCTGTCTCCCTGAAACGGGGTTGGAGCAGGCGGGGCCGCGAGGTACTGGACAGCGTGACCCACGCGGTTGATGGCGAGGTTCTCGCGCGTCGCCTTCTTCATGAACCGTCCTGAGTTCCCCGGAGGGTGCTGATTCAGCAAGGGAGACTCTTCTCATGGGAGCACCGAAGAAGTACGACGTGGAGTTCCGGGAGCGGGCGGTGCGGATGTATCGCGATCGCCTGGCCGAGAAGCAGGATTCCAAGGTGGGCACGCGGCGGCATGTCGGGGCCCTGCTGGACCTGAATCCGGCCACGCTGCGGAACTGGATCGAGGACGGCGAACGCGCTGAGGGGTTGCGGGCCCCGTCGGCCGCGGCGCGGGTTGCGGATTCTGGGGAGGTGCGTGCGCTCAAGAAGCGGGTGGCTGAGCTGGAGCGGGCCAACGAGATCCTCAAGACCAGCGCCGCGTTTTTCGCTCAGGCGGAGCTCGACCGCCGACTCAAGTGATCGTGGCCTACATCGACGCCTACCGGGCGCGATTCGGCGTCGAGCCGATCTGTGCGGTGCTCACTGAGCACGGCATCACGATCGCGCCGTCCACGTATCACGCGCACAAGGCCTGCCCGGTCTCACCGGCGGCGTTGGAGCAGGCGTACCTGGCCAACGCGCTGTACACCCTGTGGGTGGAGAACTGGGGCGTGTACGGGGTCCGCAAGCTCCACCACGCCGCCCGCCGTGCCGGCCTGGCCGTTGGCCGGGACCAGGTCGGGCGGGTGATGGCGATCGCGGGCATCCAGGGCGTGACCCGCGGCCGTCACAGCGTGCGCACCACCGTGCGGGACCAGGACGCGCCGCGGCACCCGGACCTGGTCAAGCGGGGCTGGGACGCGCCGACCGGTGTCGACCAGCTGTGGGTGGCCGACTTCTCGTACGTGTGGACGTTGACCGGGTTCGTGTACGTCGCGTTCATCGTCGACGTATTCTCCCGCCGGATCCTGGGCTGGCGGGTCTCGACCAGCAAAGAGACACCATTGGTCACCGACGCGCTGCAGCAGGCTGTCGCAACCCGCCGGTTCAGTGAATCACATTGGACCGCAACACGATTGGTCCACCACTCGGACGCGGGAAGTCAATACACGTCGGTGGCGTTCACCGCCGAACTACTCAACCACGGCATGCACGGCTTGATCGGTACCGTCGGCGATGCGTTCGACAACGCCCTATGCGAGAGCGCCATCGGCCTCTTCAAGACTGAAGCCATCAACGACGGCGGACCCACCTGAGCCGACCGCCGCGCCGTCGAATGGCAAGTCGCCCGCTGGGTCCACTGGTACAACCACCAGCGACTGCACTCCTCAATCGGGAACCTGCCACCCGTTGAGTTCGAACATGATCAACGGCAGGCTAAGACCGTGGCCCCCATCCCGGAGGTCGCGTAACCAACACACCCTCCGGGAAACTCAGGACGGTTCAGGTTTCGGATCATCGAAAACCGCGGATACCTTGTGCGATGCTTGCACTTGTCGAGTGCCCCTTCGGACGTGGTGGATCAGACCCTAAGCAAGTCCAATCCTCCCGCCCCGCAGGGGCATTCGCGTGTCACGACCCGCCCGCACCCCCAACTGATCGGTGGATCAGGGCTGAGCCGAGCCCCGGACCAGCGTTCCAGGCGTTACTGACCAGTGCGAGCGAGGCAGTGGAACGAAGTCCGGAACGATGACCAGGCGCCCGCTGACGGTCTTACGGGGCTCGTTGGCGAAGCGCCGGCCCTGTCGCGGCGCCGACGGCTCACGACGACACGCGGTCGTAGTTGAGAGCGATGGCGATTGGCCCTGGGGTGACAGGGGCGACACGGGGTTGAACGTTCATGCTCGGGATGTGTGCGGGGGCGCCCAAAGGCACCATATGGGGCCCGTGAACGCTGCAGTCTTACCCGGCAGCGATGTCGACGGAAATGGTCCGTATCGGGCCGGTCGGCCTGTGATGACGTCCGGGAACACAGGCTCGCTCACTCTTCCAGTGAATACTCGGGGCCGGGCTGGCCGTGCGCCTCTATCGGCTCAGCGAACACAATGCCTCGCTCGGGTCTACCGGCAGGTCTGGAGGCAGGTCGCCGGCCCACTGTCCGATCAGGCCACCACGCTGACCGATGACCGCGGCGGGCCACTGCCCGGACTGGACACCTCGCTGCGGAGCCCACAGCCAGCCGTGGACCGTGACGCCGACCAGCGAACCGACGACCAGGATCCTGGTGCCCGATCGAGCGACCGGCGGGGTCACCAACACGATGTCGCGTGGCGTGAACGGGTCTGGACAGGGCCGGGTCGCCGGGACAAGCACAGCGTGCGCTGCCCAGCGTTCGGTCAGGACGTCCTGCCGGTCGTGGCCAGGCTCGAAATCCAGCAGATGCAGCCGGTCTCGGAATCAGCCGAGCGACCGGTGGCCGCGGGCGTAGAGGAAGTGGGGCTCGTCGCCGATTAGCCCTTCGATGATCGAGACGTTGCCGGAAGCGGAGAGGGTCAACGCGCTGACCGGGCCGGACAGGGCGAACACCTGATCGGCGAGCGTGCCGGGGGCTCGGGAACGTCGAAGCGACCGAGTGGGCGTACGCCACCAGGTGCGGCGCGAAGTCGGCGGCGAACACCTGCCGGGCGGCGGACGGGACGAGACGGGACACGTCCAGTGTGGGTGCGGCAGGGGAGTGCGTCAGGAAGCCAGGATGTTCGCGGAGTCCGGGCGCTGCAGCAGCGCGCGGTGGGTGCGGAGCTCGGCCGGGTGAACGCGAGCGTCATCCGCTCCATGTCTCATCGGTTGGTCTGCACTGGAAGACCTGTGACACCCCGCAGCCTGCGTGTGGCTAGTCTCGAGGCATGCAGACTCTCCGTGACCACCTCACATCCTTTTTGGTCGCCACCCTAAGTGGACTATTGGGAGTCTTGGCCGGCGCGTACATTGGGGTCCGTTCCGCCAACGAATCGCAGTTGCGCGCCCAACGCTTGGATGCGTACGTGGCCGCGTCGCAGGCTCTCGGTGACTGGGAGCGATATTGGGGGGGCGTCCTTCGCCGGTGGCCAAACACGTGTGTCGAGCAGTCAGCCAAACAGGTCATCGGCGGGGATGAATGCGACCTCACCGAGCTGGAAATCCAGAATATTAGAGACATAAGCCAGCAGTCGGCAGCCGCGATCATGCGCCTTCAACTTGTGGGTACCAGGGACGTGACGCGTGCTGCCCTAGATGCAGGATCTTCTCTCACCTACCGGTACAACGCGAGCCGGCCGCACTCGATGGCCGCGCCTAAGATCCTTGCGTTGCGCGAGCTGCGAAAGCGGAATCTTTCTAGTGGCGATTTAAAGGCAGGGTCGGAGATTGAATCGTTCCGACGGACAGCGGCCTGCGAGTTGAACGACTTCTATGTCATTTTCGGCCCCGACGATTCCCCTCCGGTCATAAGCTCGTGTTGAAGCATGTGCTGCGCTCCGTGGGCTCGAAGTCGAGCACCAGCAGATGAGCCTTGATCCACCGACGCTGATTCTTGAGGGCTTCGGAGCCCGATCTCGCGGGCGCGCGCAGGGCTGAGTGGTTTCGGGCGTGGGTGATCAGCCGGTCTGTCCGGCTCTTCCGCGGTTGGGGGTGCTTCCTCGGGGGCTTTGGGGCCGGGGTGGTCAGGTGGTGGCAGGTGCGGCGCTGCCTGAAATCGGCGACGACCGCAGTGACGGTCATGCGCTCATCGCTAGGCTTCCAACAACGTCAGTCCAAATCTTGGTCCAGTTGGGCTCGTACGTCCTCACGGACGGCGTCCCGTTCGTATGACTCTGCAATGGCACGCAGGATCCGTGCAGTTCGGGGCCACTGCACCTGGACGCCCAGACTCCATTGTTTGTACTGCTCAGCCATAGTTCGCTCCTGGCTGCCGCCGTCGTAGGCGCCACGCCAAGTGACACCACGGCTGTTCAGGCGACCGGTGATTGCGCCGTTCTCTAGGTTGCGACTCCCAATGGACTCGATGAGATCTCGAACTGGAACTGGTGGCCAGATTCCGTCGGAGTCGGCAGGCGCGTGAGCAAAGGTTTGGCCGATCAGTTCGTCACCGATGTCCGCTCGGTCGAGGTCGGATAATTGCAGACGAGCCTGTCTGATCCACTCCTGCATTGCGGCTTCATCAAGTGTGCCGTCCTCCTGTCGTCCCGGGAAGCCGTGCCAACCGCGAAGGACCCACCAAGCGTGCTCCGCTAGCGGATCCGCGCCCTTGCTCTGACGGCGAGGCTCGTTCGCGCCCCGGAACGTGCGTTGAACGAGATCAACGAATAGGGCAGGATCCGAGGCAAGTGCCCGGTTGAGGGCGCGTGGCTCGCGGTTGTGCTCTAGGAGCCTGAAGTAGCCGAACTCCAGAGATGCTAACTCGGGAACCGACACCATGGCTGCAGCCAAGTAGTCGAGCAATGTCCCTACGTCGTGGCCGGTCATCTGTGTGACACCCTCCCTACCCGGGTCCTGGGTGATCGCCGCGCGCAAGACGGATAGGACCAGCGTGGCGCTCGGGAGATGCTCCTTCTGGGCTGCTGTCGGGTTGAAGACGCCGTGACTTGCGATCGCAATCGCTGACCAAGCTCGTCCTCGCTCAAGGAGCAACTCGATAGCCCTGGTGAGATCTTCCTGGGGAACGACCTCGAAAGGCGCCTGGGACCAGAAGAGGGCTTCAGCGTCTGGGAACTCGCGGAGAATCTCCCAGAACCGGCTCGCTGTGGGGACGTTGAGCACGAATCGTTTCAGCGCCTGGCTCCCGACGTCGCCACGTCCGAGTGCTCGCCTGAGATCCGCTGGCCCATGGACCGTGAGGTGGCTACGTACCCACGTTGCGGCCGCTTGCTGGAGCGCTGCGCTCTCTGATGACAGCCATTCCAGCATGGTGTCGAGAGCATCAACCGGCTCGTAGGTTGACAGCGCCCAACCGACCTGCGTCGGAGCCCCAGCCCGGGTCGCTACTGCGGCGAGTTGTTCCCATGCGTCGGGGCGGGAAAACAGGACGTCGAGTGCTTCGCGCCGTTTGGCTTCCAGCGCTGTCCGGTAGTGCTCGTAGTCGGTCAGGTCTGCATCGGACAGGTCCGGGTGCCAATTGAAGAGATATGCGTACTGGCGTAGATCGTCAGCAGGTTGAAGCAATTCGGCCAGGTTGTGTAAGCGGGAGCATCGCTCCGCGGGCATCGCCCAGTCCGCGTCTTGGAAACGCTCGTGCCTCGCTACGGTCTCTCGCGCCTGTTCGAACAGGGCTAGCCGATTGTCTTCCTCCAAGTCGCCGCGCGATGCTTCGTCCTCGAGGAACTCGATGATCCGATTCGCTTCGTCAGGGCCAACTGCGGAGAGCGCTTCCACAAGCCAGGGCAGGGCCGTGGGATCTGCCCTGACCCATTCGAGTGCTCGGTCGACCAGGCTGGTCACGAACGCGAACCACTCGCTGTTCGGCATCCGGTCGCTGGGGGGCTTCCAGAGTTGATAGCGCGGCTCATTGGGCGGCGAGGCCCAGGCATTGCTGTCGGGCCAGAGCGCCTTGAGCAGGGCCCAACCTGTCGTCGCGCTCAGGACCCGGCAGGCATCGAGCGCTTGGAGTCGGGTCGCAAGGTCTGCGCCAGTGTTCCGAATCCATCCGCAAAGGACGGTCGACATGCTTGCGAGGGGATTGTTGCCCGAGTTCTTCGGCAGGTCGTAGCGGCAGAGTTGGGTCAGGATTTGTGTTGCGCGAACGAGGTGGTCCGGCGACCAGCAGAGCACTTCCAAGGCCCACAACAGATGATGCTGTTGCCCGGACGGTCCCAGTGCCAGCGGATCGTCAACGGACTGGAACATGCGGCCGACGGTCGGCTCGCTGGTTGCAAGGTCATCTTCCAGGGCCGACAGGAAGGTTTCTGGAGCGGCCTCGGCAAGAAGCGGAAGCACGTCGGCGATAGCTCCCCAGGTGTGACCTTCGGAGCCGCCAACGACCTGACGCAGCACGTCGCGTACGACCCGTTCGGCCACCGAGGAAGCGTGATTGCTGCCACCTGGCACTGATTCGATCGCTCCTGCCAGGGCGAGACTGTCGGCGATGCCGCGTCGCAGAGCAGGAGAGTAGGTTCGGCGCTGTCCCTTCATTTGAGCTGCGATCCGCTCGTGTGAAGTGAGGCCTTCATAGGGATTTGGGTCCAGGAGAACGCTGGTTGCGATCTCTGCCCATCGCGATGCCAGGTCTGATGACACCCGGTTGCCGAACTCGAGGAACGCCTCCTCCAAGGAGGTAAATACAAAGATGTCTCGCGAGTTCCTGATCGCCGGATCGGGTCCACGGCTGGCGTCGGCGATCGCGCGATGCAGTTCGGCCAAGGGGGTGGCGGCCAGTTCGCTCAGGACATGGAGGTCCTCAGGTAGATCGGTCCAACGACTGGCCAGCATCAGTGCGGCGAGCGTGTCGGCCAGCGGCGGCCGAGACCACGTGGGCTGCTGCACGCGGGGTGAGCGCGAAAGGCGGCGCGCCAGTGCGGGCATGCTCCGACGAGCAAGTACCGCGAGGCGATCGGCTTGGTGCCACTCGACGTCGCCTGCTCGGAAGGCCTCGGCCGCTTCGGTTCGGCCAACCCGCGGCAGGCGAATGTCGACGCTGCGGCGCACGGCAGAGCCGCTATCAACGATGGACACGACATGCCTACCGCTAGCGAGGGCGCGGGTCACGTCTGCATTGTCGAAGTCGGGCACCAAGATCCCGGGCCCGGGGAGTGCCACCATTCGATCCCAGACGTCCGTCGACCGGACGATTGTGACGGCGGCGGGTTCACTCGCATAATCGTCGTCGGGCGTGAGGCACGCATGCAGAAATCCCAAGGCGTCGTCGACCCACTCGGTGTGGATTGATGTAATCCTCGGCTCCTCGCCAAGCAGCGAGCGCAGTCGCTGCGCCTCCTTAGCTCGCCCGGCGATGAAGAGCTTCAGCGGAAGAGCCGGTTCGGTCGCCGCGGAAGAGCGGTCCCACCAAGTCTCCAGGGTCAGCGCGTCCCGGGGTCGAAGACCGAGAGTTTCCGAGATCCACAGGTGCGCAGCAGGCGCAACCTGCAGCCAGGCTTCGAGGTCATCAGCATCGATGACGACGACATCCTTGAAGAGTTGCTCGGCTCGTCGTTCGGCGGCCCACGTGTCCTTGCCTTGCCATCGACGGACTGTCACGAAGACGAAGGCCACATCTTGCGATGCCTTGCCCCCCTTTCGTCCGTCGTAGTCCTTGGTGGCCTTGCGTTTAGAGTCCTTGTCGGTGCCGAACTCGAACCAAATCTGTCCGGCCGGCAGCAATTGCGTCTGCCCATCTAGGGTCGCTACGCCGTCCTTACCGGCCAGGGCGACCCCATCCCTTGTCCGAATCGAGATCTGGCCAGCCCCGGGCGTCTCGAACAACAGCCTGCGCACCAACTCTGGAAGCCGATCCTGAGCTTCGCGAGCGTTGGTCTCGGGCCACAGCGCGAGCTGGCTTGCTGTCGCAAGTTCGGGACTCGCCGTTCGTCGTTCGGCAGCAAGACTCACAGCCGGCGCTCCGCGCTGCGTCTTGAGGCGCTCCACGTCGCTCGCACGGAACCTGTAAAACGACGTCCCCGGCACTCGCGCGTCCGGGAGCAGTCCCTGCTTGGCGTACGCCCGCACGGTGTTCTCGTGCACCCCAAGCCGACGGGCGGTCTCGCGGACGCTAAGGAGTTCCGAGGCGCTATCCATACATGCACCCTACCGTATGTGGACTTTCAGCACTCGTGCGCCGCAGAAGTCTCCTACCAGCTGTCGGGGCACCTGTGCCTATCTGGGCGGAGTGACGCGCACCCGGCCGGCCATCCGCGGGGTGTGACACGGCAGTCCTGGTCGGCAGGTTCACCTGTGCCAGCGGTCAGGTTGGTCGCGCCGTCATGCAGGCAAAGACTTTCAGGAACTACCCAACCTTGGCGTTCGCGAGCATCTGATTGGGCCGCCCACAGCCACTCCACCGGTGACATGCCACGTCATGTCAAGAGACATGGAGCGCGTGGGTCCTTGTAGCGGTGCCCTTTAGATAGCGCTTAGTCCGCTGACGTGTGGGCTTCGCGGCCCAATGTGTCAGCGCTTCAGTTCGAACCCGTGAATAGTCGGGCAAGCCCACCGTGTCTCCCTTGACGGGAATCAGCCCTTGGCTTCGTCCCAACGGTGGATGACTGAGACCTCGGCGACGAAACGCACGGGCACCCCAGCGCTCGCCCCGACCCATCTCCGGGCGCTGTCGGCCAACGCCCGATGCAGCACCGCCACGGCAGCCTCCGCCTGCTGCTCAGGCACATGGACCAGCAACTCGTCGTGCAGACACAGCACGATCTGACCACCTAGCGGCCGCACCAGGTGCCGGACCGTCGCCGCCCACGCCTTGAACAGCTCGGCCGCCGCCCCCTGAATGATTGCGTTCCGCGCGAACCGCCCTCGCGCCGCGTCCCAGCCCTCGCCACCACCCTGCCCGGCCTCGGGAGCCAACGCCGTGTCGAGCCGGATCAGCCGCCCCCCGAAGGTGCGCAAAGGACGACGAGCTAGCCCCGCGGCATACGCCTCATCGAGCAACCCCATCGCGACCGGATACGCACGCTGCAGGTCGCGCAGCGCCTCACCCGCCGCGCCGGAGCGTTGGCCGTACATGGCGGCGAGGACGGCGATCTTGGCCACCG
>MTKY01057101.1_pt1 | contig 13834 bp, 7 predicted proteins | sample 1042731 | NCBI WGS metagenome assembly MTKY01 (sample SAMN06212206, study PRJNA360538) | anaerobic digester metagenome | biome: Wastewater treatment plant; material: sludge; isolation source: anaerobic digester fed with sludge from wastewater treatment plant | place: Denmark: WWTP Soeholt ... | reverse complement strand
AGCTTCACCCTAAAACCGCCCGCCAGGCAAGCCCGGCTTGCACCCGGCGCGGCGGGGCGATTAGCGGCCGGACAGCTTGCCTTGGGGGCGCCCCCTCCAGTCACCCAGGGTTGCGGGGACCACGGGCATTTAGCCGGGGCTGGGTTGTGCCTTTTCCGGCGGGCTGGAGCGCATCATCTTACGCGCAGCAGACGAAAAAACTGCTGATTGTTTGTCGCCGACGCGGAGAATGCCACTTCAGTCTGAGCAGCAACGATGTTGGTGCTCGCAGTCGGCCAGAAATCCACGCGCGCGGAGCTTTCCACCCGGTAACGTTCGCCGGGGACGGCGGTCCAGCGAAGGGTGGCAATTGGGTTGCTGACGGTGAGGCTCCGAATGGACAGCGGCACGTTGTAGGGGTTGCGGAAGGTCATCATCACCGGCAGGTGATCGGAGGCGGTGGCGCTGTCCGAGGCCAGCAGCGGGGGCGCGGGAGGAGAGACCTTGTCGGAACGAAAGACGCGGCCGTCGCTGGTGCTGTAGTAAAGAAGGGCGCAGGGGAGGACATAATCGAAGCGGATGGTCAGGCGGGCGTTCTGGATGGACCAGGTCCGCTCGTCGCTCGTGACCGGATTGCGCGGGGTGGTGAGGCGCAGGCCGGTGGGGGAGCTGGTCAGAGTCTGGATTGCGCCCTGCTCGTAAGGGCGGGGCCGGTAGATGTCCTCGTTCATGTCGCCCACCAGCAGGTACGGCTGCAAGGCATTGGTCGTCAAATAGGCGGTGGCGAAGTAGTTGGAAATGGCCCGCGCTTCCGCCGCGCGGCGGACGCAACTGTCCTGATCGGCGTGGGCCTTGAGGTGGGTGGTGAAGAAATGGAACGACTGCGGGAGGTCCGGCACGACAATTTCCGCCTCGAACAGGTCGCGCGTGAAATCGCCCGCATACCCGTAGGGCGTCAGGTCGCTGTTGATCAGCCAGGATTTCGAGCGCATGATGGGGTAGCGACTGGCCACGGCGCTGCGTTCGCTGCCGCCGGTGCCGGAACCGATGGCCACAAAATAGCCGGGCAGGCAGGTGCCGATGAAGTTGGTCATCTGGAGGCGAAAGTCCTCGGGGACCTCCTGGAAGCCGACAATGTCCGGTTGCAGGTATCCCAATTCCCGGCCGACGGCCTGGACGTTGGTGGAGGATAAAGTCCAACCTGAGGCGCCATTCCCCAGGATGTTGTAGGTGAGCACGGAGAAATTGCTGACGGTGCAGTCGCCGGAGAAGCGAACCATATCAAAGCGGAGCGTGCCGGCGGTGCCGTAGGTGTTGGTCGGGCTGCTGGGAAGGTAGCCGGCGGTTCCCGAACCGGTGGCGGTGTTTTCGAACTCAGTCACGAAGCGCACCCCGAATTTGGGGTTGTTCTCGATGCCGGGCAGGCCGATGAAACTGGCCGATTGGCCGTTCACCCAGGTTTCGTTGGGCATGGTGATGACCTGGAAGTCAGTGAAGTCGGCGCCGTTGGTGGTGTATTGGAGACGGGTGTATTTGCTGGCGGTGTTGCTGTTGCGCAGTTCCCAGCTCAGCGTGACGTTGCGGTAGCCGACGGTGGGGGCATTGAAGCGGACGCCGTTCTGCTTATTCTGCGTGCCTTGTGCCGGCCAGGTGGTGATGCGCCAGTTACTGTTATCGGGCGACGGATCAGAGGAGCCGTTTGAAGCCGTAAATGTCGCGGTTACGCCGCCGACCAGCGAGGCGGCGCCAGCGCCCATCGCGGGCGCGGTGGTGCCCGTGGTCGCGTCGTTATCCGGTACCGGGCTGTTGAAGTCCCAGAGGGCAATGGTGTTGGCGGAGGCGCTGGCGCAACCAGCCAGCAGGGCGAAAAGGAGCGGAATGGCGGGTTTCACGAAGTGTGCGGTGGGCTGCGGTTAGAGATAGCCTTAGTGGATGAGGCGGAAGAAGCGGGGGCTGGGGGCGTTGGTGGTGATGACGAGGTTGTAGCCGTTGGTCACGAGCGGTGTTTGGCCCAACGCGCTCCAGGCGCCGGCGGCGAGGCTGGCGCGGCTCTGGAGGGTGAAGGACCAGCGGTTGGTGGGCCAGGAAAGGTAAAGGAGATTGGAGGCGCGGCCAATGGCGAGCACAGGCGGAATGACATCGCCCGAGATCGTGACCATGTCGAGCCAGAGCGTGCCGCCGGTGCTGTAGCTGCCGCTGGCCTGGGCGCCGATATATTGTTTGGCGCCCTGGCCGGTGGCGGTGCTTTCCCATTCGCTCACCAGGCGGATGCCGAAGTCCGGATTGTCATCCGCGCCCGGGATGCCGGCCAGGCTGAGCCCGGTGGGAAACCAGAGGGTTTCGGCCGGGTTGGTGTAAACGCAGGAGGTGTTGTTGAAGTTGACGCCGTCCAGGGTGTATTGCACCCGCCAATAGCGGCTGGCGGTGGCGCTGTTGTAGTGGTCCCACGAGACGGCGATGTTCCGGCAGCCGACGGTGCTCACCCGGAACTCGGCGCCGCTGGTCCGGTTGCCGGCGCCTTGCGCCGGGAACGAGGTCAGGCGCCATTTGGAGTTGTCCTCCTGGTTGGGATCAAAGCTTCGCGCCGCGACATCGCTGTTCAGCGAGTCCGTGGCGGTGCCGACGCTGGCGGCGGCGCCGGACCCGACGGCGGGAACGAGCGTTCCGGTGCTGGTGTTGTTATCAGGCGGGTTGCTGTTGAAATCCCAGAGCGCGAGAATCTCCGGCCGCAGCACTTTGAGCATGAACGACTCGCTGGGCGCGTAGTCCCCATCACTGACGCCCACCGTGACCCAGGCCGCCCCGGCCTGATCCGGCGCCGGGGTCAACTGGAGGATCCGGTTGGCGCCGATTCCGCCCACGGAGATGCCCGAGGGCGGCAGGAGCGCACCGTTGCTGGAGTAGGCGGTCACCGTGAGGTTGGCCGGGTCGGTTTCGGCATCATCAATCGTGAAGGGGATGCCGTCGGAGGTATTGGCCAGCATGGTGTGGTGCGCGAAGTCGTTGAGGATGGGGGCCAGATTGGTCCACGGCGGATTCACGGGGGCGGTGGCGAAGCGCCAGACCGGGCCGGTGGTGGTTTGGCCGCCCTTGCTGACGGTGACATACCACTCATAGGCGGCGCCCGGGATCAGACCGGGCCAGAGGCAACTGGCCGTGCCGCCGGAAGGCACGGTGTTGGTGGCAAGCGGGACAAAAGCCACGGGCGCCGACCGCATGGGATAGGCGAACTCGAACTGGCTGTCGGCATCGGTTTCATACTGCCGGAGCCAAGGGGAATAGCTGAAGACCCGGACGGAGTTGAAGGCCGGCGAGAAGCGCAGGAGCCGCAGGAAGCCATTGCCGCCGCCGGCGCAGAACTGATAATCGGAGACCAGGGTGCGGACGGTGTTGCCGTTGAAAACGTCCGCGCGCGAGCCTTCGCCATTCACATGGCCGCAGAGCATGAGGAACAGGTTGGTGTTGGCTTTGAGGGCGGCGTAGATGGCGGCGCCCTGGGAGCCGAAATCGGCGGGGGTGGCGGGGCGGCCGATGTAATGGCTAACGACGATGGCGCGGCGCTGGGAATGGGTCTGGAGCAGCGCATTCGCCCAGGCCAACACGCCCGTGTTGGCGCTTTTGTCGTATTCCAGATAGACCGCGATGAAATCCATCCCGCCGGCGGTGAAGAGGTCGAAGTGATTGTCGTTGTTGGTGCCGTAATAGCCGCCGTAGTAGGACTTGCCGGCAAAGTGGCCGGTCCCAAAGAACCGGTTGTAGTAGGCGGTGCTCGCGCCCTCGGGGTCGCCGTTTGGCTCCTGGTCGTGGTTGCCCACAGCCGTGCCGTAGGGAATGCCATCCGGGAGACCTGTGGTGACGGGGTTTTCGAGCCGGTAGAGGGCGTTGGTGGCGTTTTTCCACTGGGAAAAGGTGTCGCCCGTGTCCACGATGTCACCCAGGTGCGCCACGTAGGCGATGTTCCAGGCGAGGCGGTTGGTGACAATCCAATCGGTCTGGGCGCTGAACATGGCGGGCAGCCCGCGACGGGCGGGAGCGGTGTAGTATTGCGTATCCGGCAGCGCGACGATGGTGAAGTCCGGGCCGGCGGGGACCACGCCGCCGTAGAAGGTGACGGTCAGGTTGCCGCCGCCCGGATCACTGACGCTGACCTGCAAAGCCGGCGAGGTTGCCACGTTGAGCTGGTTGCTGGCGGGCGAAAGCAGGATTGGGGGGGCCGGAGCCGCCGGCAGGCCGGTGGGAATGAGCCACGCCAGCACGAGAAGAATACCCGCGATAGCAGCGAATCGGCGGCAGGACGGGTTCATGCGCGACTCAAAATCAAAGCCGCCGAACAGACCGAGCCTACTCTGCGGCGACAGACCTTGCTGGGCGCTGGTCCTCCGCTCAACGCACGGCCTTGGAACTGCGGGCGGTATCCTGGGACAGGTCCCAAACATCGAGCCACTTCACCCGCTTGACGAACTCCGCGTGGCCGTCGCAGAAGTTCATATTCGAGCCGTCCTTGCCGTGGTTGTCCTCCGGGTCGGGGAAGTTGCTGTTGTTGGAGGCGGCAAAGACCACCGGCTCGACGCTGCCGCGGTCGGAATCCGACATGAGGAAGACGAAGGAGGGGGATTGCTTGGTGCCGAGCCACTGGGGCGCGTTCTTGATGATGTGGCTTGAGACAAGCTGCGCGGTCTTCTTGAAGCCCGACACGCCGGAACCGGTGAGACAACCCATGACCTCGTAGCCCAATCCAGGCGAATCCGGCGGGGTGTAGGGGGCCAAGGTCACCAAGTCAATCAAGACTCTCTCAGTTTGATTGGGCGGCGGTTTGTTCTGCCACTGGTCAGCGCGCACCGTATGACGCGTGCTTGGGCAGACAAAGGACTTTGGGGCGGGAACGTAGCCGGGAAAGAGAAAGCTCAGGTCGTCGTCGGACCCGGAGCGATCTGAGCCGGGAGCCACTTTGGAACGCTCTGGCGGATACCAGGTGGGGGCGGTGTAATGCCCCCGAAAGTCATCGGCGTACATGGTGCAGCCGATGCCGATCTGCTTGAGGTTGTTGAGGCAACTGATGCGGTGCGCCTTCGCTTTGGCTTTGGCAAGGGCCGGCAAGAGCAGAGCCGCGAGGATGGCGATGATGGCGATGACCACCAGCAGTTCAATGAGCGTGAATCCCCGGTTCGGCGTTGGAAGGGCGCCTGGAGCGGCGCGCCGGAATGGTGGGCGGGGTTGGTTCATTTGTTTATTGCTGACGCGCGGCGAAGGCTTGGTCTCCTAGGAAACCCGTTCGCGGCGAAACCGGCGGCCGGCCAAACCAACGAGAAAAGCAGCGCCGAGCAACAGCCCGCTGGAGGGCTCGGGAATCACGGTGGTGGTGAGCGCCAAGTCATCAATCCCATGTCCCGAGTCGAAACCGCCCGTGTCGGAATCCTGCCAGCGCATGAAGAACGTATCGCCGGGAGCCCAGTTCAGTCCGCTGATCGTCGCGGTGACCAGTTGGCGATAGGTTGCCGAGTTGCCGTCCACGTTCCGAGGGGGGGTTGAGCCGTCCGTCACGCTGTTCCACTCGAGGGATGATGGGCTGGTGGCGTTCAGGGCCGCCAAGGGGGTCATGGCAGCGCTGGTAATGTAATTCGCGGTCGTGATGCCGGGAGTGGAGGAGAAGCCGTAGGCGAAGGCCAGAATGTCGTCCCAGGCGGCGGGCGCGGCTTGAGTTGTGCCCTGGCGCGACCAGATTTCGTGATAGAAACTGATCGTAATCGAGTCGTAGGTGTCGCTGGAAGCGTTCAGCAAGGAAGCGCCGAATCCCCCCCAAGTAGTTCCGGAGCCCACGGAGCCCAAAGCTCGTTCGGAGCTGCTGGCGGTGCCGTAGGAGTAGAATCTTCCGCCCGTTCCGGTGCCGATGTCCGCGTTGATATTGATCGCAGTGGTGGCGGTGCCGCCCACCCTGGCCGCCTCCCAGCCGGACACGCCCGGAACGGCGGCTTGCACGCCCACTGTTCCGGTTCCGGCCAGGGTCGTGTTACCGGTGTTCGGCAGGCCGTCGAAATTCTCGGAGTAGGTTCCTCCCGTGTAGTTGATTTGCGCCTGGCCCGCGGCGAGGCCCGCGGCCAATAGGGTCACTAGATATCCCAGGGTTTTCATAGGTTGTTAATGAGTGTGTTTATTTGTCTTTGTGTCTGTTAGAGAATGCCCGTTGGGTCGTTTGCGGTCCAAAGCGGCGGTCAGGGTTTGGCCAGCACGCGATAGAACGCGCCGGCGGGGGGCGCGCTGGTGTCGGTGTAGGAGTTGGCGGTGACGGTAGCAATGGTGGAGAAGCTTCCGGCGGCGCCCAGGTTGGCGCTGCGCTGGATGACGTACTTGAGGTTGAAGCTGGCGGGGCCGGCCAGGGACCACTCCAGCTTCGGTCCCGAGACCGTCTGGGTCACGTTGGTGATCGAGAAGCTGGACAGGGCGAAGGGAGCATAGGATTCGGAGTGGAAGACGATGAAACGTCCGCCCCCGCCGACGGTGCTGGTGTCCGAGACGACGAGAAAGGCGCCGTTGGTGGAAAAGGCCATGCCGGGAGAATGCATATCGATCGCCCAAAACGCGGGGGACGAGGGCTTCAGCGGGAAGGTTAGTTCTTTGATGTCCGGAGTCTGACCGCTGGCCGCCGGATCCACGGACCAGATTTCATCCAGCGAGTCATCGCCCACCCATACGCGGCCGGTGGTGGGGTCCACCGCCAGGCACTCGCCATTAGTCACAACCACGGTGGTGGGCATAATGGTGCGGATGGTCCCGCTGCCATTGACCGCGGAGATGTAGCCGTCCGTGCTGAGCGTGACCACCTCGCCTGATTGAGACAGAGCATCAATTGCCCGGACATTGTCCCAGCCCAGGCCGGCGGTGGTAGGAGCCACCAGGAAGTTGTTGTTGACCTGGTTGAGCTCGGTGGTAGCGGGGTCCAAGAGGTTGAGGGCGTTGTAGGCGTCGCTGTCGCTGCCTTCATCGGCGATGACCAGCCAGCCGGGATGGCTGCTGAAGTTGGCCGGGGCAAACGCCAAGTCAATCGGGTCATCATCCAGCCCGATGGTGCCGAAGCCGGTGTTGGTGATGACCATTTCGGGCGTGTTGGCCGACCACGGCGCCTTGAGACGCATGAGCGACCCGGCGTAGAGATGCACCCACCAGAGGGTGCCGTCGGGGCCAATAACCATCCCCGAGGGCCGGTCCAGGCCGGAGACGACGGGGGTGGAATCCAGCCACCAATTGCCGCTGGCGACCTTGTAGGCGCGGTAGATGCCGCCGCCGCTGCCCGCGTAGTTGTCAATGGTGTAGAGGATGGTGGTGTTATCGCGCGGGTCAATGGCGATGTCGCCGACGGGGCCCAACGGGGTCACGATCGTGTTGGTGGTGAACCGGGTGCCGTTAATGGTGGGGGTATAGGGCAGCGTGCCCGGAGGCGCGACCTCGAGGTTCTTGCCGCCGAATTTCATGGCGGACAGCTTTACCCCGGTGAAGGACGAGTCGGTCGGGCTGGCGAAAACGAAGCCCAGGGGATTCGAGGCCGAGCCGCCGTCCACGATGGTCCCCACCCAGTCATTGGTGGTGGACCCGGTGGATTCTCCTTTGCGGCCGACGTAGAGGGAGCCGGCGGAGCTCGTGTACACGCCCGGCACGTCAATGACGTTGCCTTGCACGTTTGTTCCCGCATAGTTGCCCGCGGGGTAGGCCACTCGGAACGTGATGGCCCCGTAAGAACGATCGGTCGCTAACGGCGTGTTGCCGTCCATGAGGCCAACCGAGTCCGAAATGGTCCAGCCGGCGGGCAAATCCAGGACGCCGTCATCATTCGTATCCAAGTCAGTGGTTAGCGTAGGCGCGCTGCCGGTGCCAATGTTTACCAGGAGAATGGTGGTGGCCGCGTTTTCAAGGTCCCCCTGAGTTCCATCGCCGTAGTGGCCCGCGGTGCTGCCTATGCCGCTGTTAATATTTCCCCAGTTGGTGCTTATGGTGTTTGCGACCAGGTAGGCGGCTGGATCAACTGCCGTGTATTTGCTGTTTGCCTCGCGCGCGAAGAGGTAGCCGTTCGCCCCGAGCGAAAAGGCGCCCAGGTCAAAATACTGGTTGATGTCGCCCAGGTTGCCCGCAACCTGGCCCTCTACGCTAATGAGGTAATAGCCCGCCAGCGACATGTTGGGCGGGCCGCGCAATTCAAACATCTCGTTGCCCTGGGCCGCGGAACTGTCGGCGCCGGGCGGATTGGCCATTATTTCGCTGATATAGACCGGGCCGGCAGCGGAGGCCGCGCTGGCGACAAGCAGCAGGGTGGCGAGGGAGGCGAGGATTTTTTTCATGGCTGGATTGTGATTTGGCACCTTTTGAGACTGATCAATACTGATTTCACACGCTGATCTTATCTCACAAATTACCAGATTTGGTCTATAGAACGTTTGTTCTATGCGGCACGGGCAGCGGCTGTCTGGCGCACAGGGAGCGGGGAACTCCGTTTCAGCAGGCTCCCCTCTCAGAGCCCAACCCCAGCGCCGAAACGGAGTTCGCCGCTCCCACGCGGAAGGACTCCGCAGTTCCGCACCGCTAACAGACGCCTGAACTCGGTTTCCAGCGGCAACGGGTAGCAGCGCTTCGGGCGGGATACCATAGAACGTTTGTTCGAGCAAGGGCGGACAGGCAGGCGAACCCTTTTTGGGCTTGGTCGAGCGCAAGCCTGGCTTCAAAAAGCGGAGGTCGGGGTGAACCCGGTCTAATCGCGCCCGAGGAATTTGACGACGGCCTCAGTGCGCGTCTGGACGTGAAGCTTCTCGTAAACCTTGTGAAGGTGGGCGCGCACCGTGCCGATAGTGATGCCAAGCCGATCGCCGATCTCCTTGTAAAGGAAGCCTTTAGCCAGGAGGGCGAGAATTTCTTGCTCGCGAGGCGAGAGTTTCTCGACGTCGGCGGCGGGCTGTTTGATCTGCCGGAAGTGATTGACGACCTTGCGGGCGATCTGCATGGACATTGGGGCGCCGCCAGCATGGACCTGCTCAATTGCTTGCAGGAGTTCGGCGGGAGGCATTTTCTTCAGCAAATAACCGCTGGCCCCGTTGCGCAAGGAATCGAAAATGAGGTCGTGCTCGTCGTAAGTGGTCAGCATGAGCACCTGGACTTTGGGGAGTGCTTCCTTTAGCCGGGCGACGCACTCGATACCACTCATACCAGGCAGGTTGATATCCATCAGGACCACGTCGGGCTGCTCAGCAGGAATCTTTTGAAGCGCCTGCTCGGCATCGCGGTAGGCTCCAGTAATGCAGAGCGCCGGCGAGCTGGCCAACAGTCTCGCCAGCGTCTGTCGCGTACCCTGGTTATCCTCGACGATGGATACTTTGATCGGCATCAGATCTACGCCTGATCGTGCGGTATCAGGCTCGGTCAGGCAATTGAACAAACGTCATACTTCCGGGAGAGCCGGCCGATGAAGGGCTCAGGTTGGGGCCCAAGCCAAGCGCAGCACTACCCGGGTGCCCGCGCCTGGGCGGCTCTCAATACGGCATTCGCCTTGAATGGCAACCAGTCGCTGCCGGAGGTTTTGGAGACCATTTCCATCGGCGGGCGCGCCGTCGGGATCAAAGCCGCAGCCGTTGTCCTCAATCATCAGCTCCAGGGCAGAAGCATCGAGGTTGACCCGGAATCGGACCTCGCTCGCTCCGGAATGTTTGACGACATTCGTGAGGGCTTCCTTGGCCGCGAGAAAGAGATTGTGGCGAATGTCGGTGGAGAGCTCGCGCGCTGGATAAATGTCCGGCAGCTCGAAGCGACATCGGATGCCGGCAAGGCGCAGGTAATCGAGGGCGAACTGGGCGGTGTACTCGATCAGGTGGGACAGAGTGTCGTTGCGCGGGTTAACGGCCCAGACGATTTCGTCGAGGGCATTGATGGATTGAACAGCGGTGGCGGAGATGGTGCTCAGGAGTTCGGTGACGTTTTCCTGCCGTGCCTGCTCCGGCTGTCTCATTCCGGTCAGGAGCGCGATTTGGCTTAGGTTAGCGCCCAAGTCGTCATGGATATCCTTCGCGATACGCGCGCGCTCGCGCTGGAGAGCAGCCTGTTGTTCGGCGAGGTGTAGCTGTTTTTGCAGACGCCGAAAGGAGAGGTAGCGCACCAGGGCAATGACGCCCGCGATGAATGCTGCCGCGAACGCCAACCGGAACCACCACGTTTGCCAAAAGTACGGCACTACTGCCAGCGCCACGCTGGCCTCGGCAGCGCTCCAGACCTCGTTCCCGCTGCGTGCGGCGACGCGGAAGTGGTATTTACCAGGTGGCAGGTACGCGTAGCTGGCAACCCGGCGGGCACCAACTTCCACCCAATCAGAATCGAATCCTTCCAGGCGATAGTGAAACCGAAGCCGCTCGGGGCAAGCGAAGTTGAGGGCGGTGTAGCAAAATTCAACGACTCGGCTGCCCGGGGGAATTCGGATCGGTTCGGTCTCGGCTGGCAACGGCCACGATAAGGCGACGGGTTTAGCGCGGTTGCCGACCTGGACCTCTTCCAACACCACCCGTGGTGGCGGGTAATGTTCTGCTCCTTGTGCGGGATTTATAATTACCACATCGCGGTCTGTGCAGAACCAGAGGCTCCCATTGAGGGCCCTTAGGCATGTGCCGAAACCTCCTTTGCATCGCGGCGATGGCAGTCCATCTGACTGGTCGAAAAGGCGCGACTCCACCTGGCGAACCCGGCCAGCAGCGAGGTCGTCGAGTTGGCGGCGCGAGACGCGGTAGATGCCGCGATAGGTTCCGAGCCAGAGATAGCCAAACTCATCTTCAAGGACCTGCACGACGGTATCATCCGCAACCCCTTGAGCCGCGGTGAAGGTGTGGAGGCAATGTGCCCTCAGGCGGCTAAGTCCGCCCCCTTCGGTTCCGATCCAGAGGGTTTCTTCGCTATCCAGGAAAACGGAGCGGATGATAGGGCTCGCAAGCCCCTCAGCGCGGCCATAGAGCGTGCGCTTGCCATCCTTAAGCCGGGCCAGTCCGGCTCCGTATGAGCCGACCCATAGAGTCCCATCCCGCTGCTGGGTCAGAGCCGTCACCGCAGAGGGAGCCAAACCGGTTTCTACGGCAGTGAATTGACCTTGGCGCAGAAGCATCAATCGGCCTCGATGGCTGCCTACCCAAAGGCCTTCCTGGCGATCCGCGCACAGAGCTTGCACCACGTCATCAGCGAGCCACGACTCCTCGCCGTAGGAAACCACGACTCTGCCCTCCTTCCACTGACGCAGCACCGCGCCTTCCCCCCACCAGACGCTGCCGTCGCGAGTGGTGGCGATGGCTGTAACGTAAACCGGCGGACGATCCGGCGAAGCCTGCTCGAGCCGATCACCTCCAAGGCGATAAAGGCCGCGTCCGAGGGTGCCGACCCAGAAGACGTCCTTGGGAAACTCGGCCAAGCTGAATGGCTCGATCTCCGTCTTTGCATCAGTGATTTGCAGTGTAACGATTTTGCCAGGCTTAAGCCGGATGAGACCTTCGCTCCGAGTGCCGACCCAGAGATTGCCTGCTTGGTCCTCCAGGATCGCCTGGACCGATTTCCCGGGAAGCTTTCGAACTTGATGCACCGCAGCGGAGCCTCCGCCAGGAAGGTAATAGAGGCCCTGGTCGGCGGTGCCCATCCAGACCGTGCCGTCTCTGGCCACGGTGACGCACGTGATGCGGGCGCTGGGCAGGCCATTGGTGCTGCCGATCACTCTGATCGAGTTCTGCCCCAGGCACAGGACCTGCCCCTCACCTCCCGCCCAAACCCTGCCGTGGCTGTCCAGGGCCAAGGAGCCCGGCCGGACATCCTGCGTCTGCGCGGGTGCGAGTGCAGCCGCGAACCGCCGACCATCCCATCGCATTAGGCCCAGCTTGAATGCGGTGATCCACAGAGTCCCCGCTTGGTCTAATAGGCCAGCCCGCATATAAGGACTGGTCAGTCCACAATCCTCGCCGATGGTCTCAAAGCCGGCCGCGCCGCCACAGCTTAGCCCCGTCACGGTGCCCACCCAAAGGGCTCCGTCGGAATCCTCGGCTATGCTGTTAATTGTGTCGCCGGCGAGGCCGTTTTTACTGGTAAAGTTGGTGAAAACACCGTGGGCGTACCGGCTCAAGCCGCTGGCGGTGCCAACCCAAAGAGCGCCCTGTCGATCTTGAAAGAGCGTCCGGATGTGTAGGCCCGGCAGCCCGTCGCTGAACCCATAGACGACGAAGCGCGTGCCATCGAAACGCACGAGGCCTCCCGGCGTGCCAAGCCAGAGATAGCCATCGCTTGTCTGTAGAATGGCCGTGATGGAATTCTGCGGCAAACCGTCTTCCACGTCCCATACGCGGCAGGTAAACTGATTTGTCTGATAGCGGACCTCCGTGGCAGGCGATGACTGACCAAGCGCAACTTCCGCTCCGCTGCGAAGCAAGGCGAGCACCACGCAGGCCAAGTGGAGTTGCGATGGCTTGGTCATCAGGAATGCAGTATGCGTGGGAGGTCGGGGCGAGACAAGTCGCGAGGAGGGTCGTGAGGAGGGTCGCCGATGGTATGCATTCTACCGTGTCTGCGGATTTCGCCATGCCGAAGCCTCTGTGGCAATTGGAGAGGGTGCCATCGGTTGCCAGAATTGAGGTATTGGGGTGATTGCTGACGATTGCAGCTCGTTGCGCGTTGAGAGGGTAAAGGCCGATTCAGTTCTTATTTCATGGGCATTTGCTGCGGTTTTCAGCGAGATTCTGACTCCACTTGCCAAAGCGCGTGTTAATCCCGGCGGGATTGGGCATGCCTGGTATCGGATGAAGTTCGTCCTGCCGTTCATAGGGAGGGCGTCGGGGGGGGGTGATGCCGCCGACGCGCTGCGGTATTTGGTGGCGACGAGGGCGCGGACGGTGGCGCAACGGAAGTTGCGGGGGTTGTGAGGCGCAGCCCCCCTGGGGGCGGCTCAGGAGCCGGGCGCGCGCAGGGGATGGTTTCGGTTGGCAAGCGGGAACGCGACCCGTTGGCGGGCCAGGCCGGCGGCAAAGACCGCCATCGCCATCTCCAACGCCTTCATGCCGGCATAACCGCTGCAAAGCGGCTCCCGCCGGCCCGCGATGGCCGCCAGCCAATCGTCCACCACGCGCTGATTCGCGGCCGCCATGCTCCGTTGCTCGCGGGACAGCCCCCGCGTGGGATCCTGCTCCCAAACCCGCCATTCGCCGGCCTGGCCCTGGGCCGTCCAGCTCCCGCCTTTCCGCACATAAATCCGCGGCACCATGTCCATGAGAATCTTCACGGCGCCCCGGGCGCCGATGAGTTCCAGGCCCCACGGCTCGGCCAGCTCCCGGTTTTGGATGCGGCTGGTGAAGGTGGCGTTGACGCCCTGCGGGAAAGCGAATTGCGCGCAGAGATCATCGCCCGCCACCGGCCCGATGCCCTCCGTGGCCGGGCGGGCGTCGGCGGGGGTAATCTCGCGCCCGGCCTGCCGCACGCGCGCCGTGCACCAGAGCGGGTCGCCCGCAAAGAACCGCAGCAGGTCAAACAAATGCACTCCCAGCACAACCAAATCCTCGCCCCCGGCACGGTGGTCCTGCTTGCCCTGCGCGCGCATTTCCAGCAACTCGCCTATCAGCCCTTCGGCAAGGCATTGTTTGAGGAAAAGAATATTGGGCGCCAGCCGCACCTGCTGGGCCACCACGATCCTGAGCCCGCCGCGCGCCGCCGCCGCCAGCAAATCATCCGCCTCGGCCAGGGTTTGCGTGATGGGTTTCTCCAAATACACATGCGCCCCGGCGCTCAACGCCGCCCGCGCCATCGCGTGATGCTCGCCGGTCCAGCGCGGCGCAACCACCACCAGGTGCGGCTTTTCGCGCTCGAGCATTTG
>MTKY01071943.1_pt1 | contig 13846 bp, 10 predicted proteins | sample 1042731 | NCBI WGS metagenome assembly MTKY01 (sample SAMN06212206, study PRJNA360538) | anaerobic digester metagenome | biome: Wastewater treatment plant; material: sludge; isolation source: anaerobic digester fed with sludge from wastewater treatment plant | place: Denmark: WWTP Soeholt ... | reverse complement strand
CGGGGACGGGACGGGCCACGATCTGCAGGCCGCTGCGGCGGATTCGCTCGACGGCGCGCGGGTCGTAGCCGAGGCCGATCTGGGCGAAGCCGACGGGGTCGCTCGATCCGCCCAGGGCAGACGGCACCTCCTCGACCACCTCATCCATGGCATTGCCGAGGCTGAAGCCGGGGAGCTTGGCGTCGATAGCGGCGAGCACTCGCGCGTCGGCGCCGGCGATACCCCCGCGCAGGAGCAACTCGCCGAGGGTGGTCTCGGCAAGGCCGACGTGCGTGGCGCCTGCGGCCTTGAGCTTTTCGAGTTGCTCGGAGACGTCGACGCCGGTGTGCGCGGCGAGACGCTCGACCTCGGCGTAGTCGATGCAGAGCGCCACCTGCCTGCCGGCCGCCTCACTGCGGATGCGTTGCCATGATACCCAGAGGGCGGCGAGTGTGCCGACTGCGAGCAGGACGTAGACGAAGAAGCGCTGGTTGCTGGTCATGGGTTACTCCGTGATGTGTGGCGCGATGGGGCTGTTTGCAGTTCGCCGTTCGCTCCGCCCCGGCCTCATTCGCTGCCCCGTCTCCGAGTCTCGCAAGCGAGCCTTCAGTCCGGAGAGGGGAGTGGGGGCACATCGAGCCGAGTTGGAGGCGCGTCGCCGTGGCGGCAGGCCCGTCCGGAACGACCAAACGCCCTCTGCCGCAGGCGGAGGCGCGGCGTCCCGTCGTCATGCCCCACGCCCTTACTCCCCTCTCCGGCCACGGAGAGGGGCTGGGGGTGAGGCGGGAAGGCAACATGGACAATGCGTGACCGGCAGGGCCGTGCCGCGCGCGGAGGCGCGGCCTCCTGGAGCGAGGGCGAGGAAGGCTGGGCCTGCCTCGTGATCCCGCTGCGCGGGCCCTCTCGTGAGGCCCCTCCCCGGCTGCGCGGAGGCGCGGTGTCCTCGGGCGCTCTACGCCGTTCCGCCACGCGCCGCAACGGCAAGATCATGTTTCGTCAGAATGCCGGCCAGGCCGGCCTCGTCGGTGACGACCAGGTAGTCCTTGTCTTTGCCGGCCATTGTCTCGAGGGCGTCGGTCGCGGGAGCCTCCCTGACGATGACGCCCTCATCGAGATCGAGCGGGCTCATGAGTTGCCCGACGCTGACGAAGGGCCAGTTGCCGCGGTCGACGTTGCGGACGGCCTCCGCGGTCAGCACGCCGACGGCACGGCCCTCATGGACAACGGGCAATGCCGCGCCGCCATAGGGCTGAAAGTAGTTCTGGACCACGTACTCGATGGGCCACGTGGCCTCGATGAGCAGTCGCGCGGGCTGCATCAGGTCATCGACGGTCAGGCTCTGGAGCGCGACGCGTGCCCGCGTGCTCTCGTACGATCCTTTGGCGACGGTGTTGAGCAACAGCCCAAGACCCAGCCCGTAGAGCCCGTTGAGCCAGTGACCGGCCGCCAGTGAGAGCGCGCCGCTGAACATCATCAGGTAGCCCAGCCCGCGGCCGAGCACTGTCGCCCACCGGGTGCTGCTCAAGAGGTCGCCCGTGAAATGCCAGATCGATGCGCGCAGCACCCGCCCGCCGTCGAGCGGGAAGCCCGGCAGCATGTTGAAGGCCGCGAGCGCGATGTTGAGCGCGCCGTTGATCCGGAAGATCCCTCCCCACACCGGATCGATGGGCGACTGCTTGATCAGCCACCAGACCCCCAGGCAGAAAGCGCCGATAGCCATGCTGGCCAGGGGGCCGGCGAGGGCAATCCACAGCTCCGACAGCGCGGTCTTCGGCTCGCCCTCCGTCTGCGCCACACCGCCGAAGATGAACAGCGTGATGCGGGAGACATTGACACCGTAGCGCCGCGCCACGAGCGAGTGTGCCAACTCGTGGACGATAACCGAGCCGAACAGCACCAGCGTGGCGATGGTGCCCGCCGTCCAGAACTGCCAGCGCGCGGCATCCGGATAGTGCCGCGGGAGATGGTCATCGGCTATGCCGAAAAGCAACAGGGCGAAGATGAACAGCCATGTTGCGTTGATCTCGATCGCGATGCCCGCGATTCTTGCTATCTGCCAACCTCTCAAGACGTGTCCTTCCCCCGTCGTGTGTCGCGGCCGCTCCAGGTGGCCGATTGCCAGTTCGCCGCGTGTGCCCCCGGCGCCTGCCGGGCCTGGAGAACGCCTGGGGTCACGTCTTGAAAACTCACTTTTGCCCGAAAACAAGCGAATGGCGCCCGCAATGGCCGGTACTCCGCTTGGTGTACCGGACCCGGGAGAGCAGAAATGAATTTTCAAGACGTGACCCCAGCCGGTATAGTCCCCCGTGCTTGTGGCGGCCGATGCGGCTGTGCTATACTCGCCCTGGTGCGTTCTCCGACCCGGTGGTGCTCTTGATGAAGACGCTTCGCACAGCCGCCACAGCCCTTCTGCCGGCCGTCACCGTCGGTCTGCTGACGGTCCTCGGCCTTGCCTGTTCACGCACGCCGCCCGGCAGCGTGGACGACCTCTTCGTCACCAACAAGCGCTTCAACATCGATAACGAGGCCGGCGTGGTGCGCGTCTATGCCCGGGTGGAGAACACCGGTAAGGGCATTGTGCGCGAGGCGAAAATGGAGGCCACCCTGCGCAGCGCCGACGGCAGCAAGCGCGGCGCCAACAACGTCATTCTAAAGGACATTGCTCCCGGCGAGAAGAGGGATTTCTCGATCATCGTCACCAGCCACAGCCAGGCGGCCGACGTCGATATCCTCGCCCGCGAGGTCGAGAAGTGACGCTGCCCGCTTGCTGCCCGGTGTCTGGAGTGCCCTCCCCGCCGGCCAACACGGCAGCACCGACGCCCCCGACGAACACACAGCCCGCACTTTCTGATATCTCTCGTTCCAGCCACCCCTTGGAGGATAGTGTCTGCCGCCCTCGAATAGACGCATGCTTCATGTCGTCGGCAGCACCGGGCGACACGGTCTATGCATCGCTGTCAGGGAGGTGCCTCAGATGGGTGAGCAGTTGAGCGCCGTGGTCATCGGCGCATCCGGTATCGGCAAGCAGCACGCCAAGTGGCTTCACACCCTCGGCTGCCGGGTGGACGGCTTCGTGGGGTCCAGCCCCGACTCGGTCAATGCCACCTTCGCGTCACTGCGGGAGAGCTTCGGCATCGAGCCGGTGGGCTACACGGACGTCGGCCGCATGCTCGATGAGATACAACCGCACATCGTCAACGTCTGCAGCCCCCCGAAGTTCCACTACGAGAACTACATGGCCGCGCACGCGGCGGGCTGCCACATCCTCTGCGAGAAGCCCCTGACCTGGGACGAGGACCTCGACATCGCCACCCTCAACGAGCAGGCGCGGCAGATGGCCGAGGCGCCCACGCAGGCGGTGCGGGCGGTCAACACGCAGTACGTCTCCGCCCCGCCGGCCTACTACGAGCTGTGCGAGCAGACGGGGGGGCACCCCGGCGCGCCCGAGAAGTTCTTCATGCAACTCGAGTCGCGCCATACCAACAAGACCTACGAGCGCGTGTGGGTGGATATCGCCACGCACCCGATCAGTATGCTGATTGCCTTCTGCGGGCCGGGCGAGATCGTGCCCGGCAGCGGTCGGCTAACAGTCGGCCGCGAGTACGGCCACGCCCACTTCACCTACCAGCCGGTTGACGGTCCGCCGTGCGAGGCCGAGGTGCTTGTGCGGGCGTGGTGTACGGAGGGGACCGCGCGCAGGTTCGGCATCAACGACATGCTGGTGGACTACGCGGGTCGCAACGACGAGAACGGCGTCTACTGCACATACCTGACCCGCGAGGGCGTCGAGCACAAGAGCGATGATTTCATGTATGTGTCGCTCAAGCGCTTCGTTGACGCCGTGCGCGGGGACATAGCTGCCCCGCTGGCGGACATTACCTCGGGGTACACCAATCAGTTGCTGCATTACGGCCTGATGGAGAACGCGACAATCGAATAGAATGAAAAACTGAGATCGGCACTCATGGAAGGGGTACTACAATGGTTGACGTGACTTCGTATGCGCCTCGGGCGGTCGCCACGACCCAGATAAGCCAGGCAGCCGGTCGTCTCGGGGTGGATGACGCGATCGTGGAGAAGCTCAGGCACCCCAAACGCATCATGGAGGTGTCGATCCCGACGAAGATGGATGATGGCAGCGTGAAGGTCTTCACCGGCTACCGGGTCCAGCACAACATGGACCGCGGCCCCGCCAAGGGCGGCATCCGCTACCACCCGCAGGTGACCATGGACGAGGTCATAGCGCTGTCGATGTGGATGACGTGCAAGTGCGCGGTCGTGAACATCCCATACGGTGGCGCCAAGGGTGGGGTCATCTGCAACCCCAAGGAGATGTCGGATGGTGAGGTCGAGCGCATGACGCGACGCTTCACCTCGGAGTTGATCGACTTCATCGGCCCGGAGAAGGACATCCCGGCGCCGGACGTCTACACCACACCCCAGACGATGGCGTGGATCCTGGATACCTACAGCATGAATGTCGGGCATCTGGTTCCCGGCGTCGTGACCGGCAAGCCGGTCGAGATCGGCGGCTCACTGGGCCGCAACGAGGCCACGGGCCGCGGCTGTGCGATTGTGGCGCGCGAGGCGCTCAAGACGCTCCGCATCGGCGTCGACGGCGCGACCGTCGCGATCCAGGGCTTCGGCAACGCCGGGTCAGTCACAGGCCGTGTACTCCAGAGCATGGGGGCGAAGGTCATCGCGGTGTCGGACTCGCGGGGCGGGGTCTACTCGCCGACGGGACTGGACGCCGCCGCGGCGGAGGCCCACAAGGAGGAGAGCGGCTCCGTCGTCGGCCTCGAAGGCTGCTCTGCCATCACAAATGAGGAGCTGCTCACACTCGATTGCGACGTGCTGGTGCCCGCCGCGCTAGAGAACTCGATCAACACGGGCAATGCCGCGGACATCAGGGCACGGGTCATTGCGGAAGCCGCCAACGGTCCCACGACGCCGGACGCTCAGACGATCCTCGACGAGAAGGGCGTCTTCGTTGTTCCCGACATCCTCGCCAATGCCGGCGGGGTCACGGTCTCCTACTTCGAGTGGGTCCAGGACAGCGCCCGGTTCTTCTGGACGGAGGAGGAGGTCAATCAGCGCCTCGAGTCGATCATGGTCAACTCGTACAAGGAGGTGCTGGCGGAGGCGGAGCGGAGCAACTGCAACATGCGCGACGCGGCCTTCAACGTGGCCGTGGCCAGGGTCTCCAAGGCCGTCGCGCTGCGCGGCATCTACCCGTAGCGGGGGTCGGCCTCGGGTGCCTGCCCGTCTCTGTGCATCTGAAACACAACGTCCGCGGGAGATGACTCCCGCGGACGTTTTTGTTCTCTTTCGCGTATTGGCTGTGTGCCTGATCAGTCTCCAAGGTCGAGATAGATCGGGAACTGCGAGCACAACTCCGCAACCTCGCCCCGCACGCGCTCGATGACTGCCTCGTCATCGCGGCCCTTGTGGATGACCTCGGCAATCCACTTGCCGATCTGGTGCATCTGCTCTTCGCGCATGCCGCGGCTGGTGACCGCCGGGGTGCCGGGGCGTATGCCGCTGGTCTCGACCGCGGAGCGCTCGTCGTAGGGGATGAGGTTCTTGTTGCAGACCATCCCGGCGGCCTCCATCAGGTCGGCGGCCTCACGCCCGGTGATGTTCTTGTTGCTGAGGTCGATCAGCAGCAGGTGGTTGTCCGTCCCACCCGTCACCGGCTCGAAGCCCTCCTCCATCAGCGTCTGGGCGAGCGTCTGGCAGTTGCGGATGATCTGGCGCTGGTACTCGCGGAAGCCGAACGTCTGGGCTTCGTGGAAGCAGACGGCCTTGGCGGCGATGATCTGCATGAGCGGGCCCGCCTGCACGCCGGGGAAGACTGCCTGGTCGATGCGCTTGGCCCACTTGCTCGTGCACATGATCATGGCCCCGCGCGGCCCGCGGAGGGTCTTGTGCGTGGTCGAGGTGACGACATCGCAGTAGGGCACGGGGTCCGGATGCGAGCCGGCCGCGACCAGGCCCACGATGTGGGCGATGTCGGCCATCAGGTAGGCGCCGACCTCATCGGCAATCTCGCGGAACTTCTGGAAGTCGATGATGCGCGGATAGGCGCTGGCCCCTGCAACGATCAGCTTGGGCTGCGCCTCCCTGGCCACCTCCAGCACCTGGTCGTAGTCGATCAGGTGCGTCTGCCGGTCGACGGTGTAGAAGTGGGCATCGTACATCTGGCCCGAGAAGTTCTGCTTCTTCCCGTGGGTGAGGTGACCGCCCTGGTCGACGCTCATCGCCAGGATCTTGTCGCCCGGCTGCAGGAGCGCGTAGTAGGCGGCCATGTTGGCCTGGGAGCCGGTGTGCACCTGCACATTGACGTGGTCGCAGTGGAAGATGCTCCTGGCGCGCTCGATGGCCAGCGTCTCGACCTTATCGTAGTTCTCGCAGCCGTTGTAGTAGCGTGCGCCGGGATAGCCCTCGGCATACTTGTTGGTGAAGACTGAGCCCATCGCGCGCATGACCGCGCGGGAGGCGTAGTTCTCCGACGGGATGAGCATGAGCGTCGTCTGCTGGCGGACGAGTTCGTCCTCCATGATCCTGGTGATCTGTGGGTCTGCTTGCGCCAATGTATGATTCAGCATCTGCGTGCTCCTCTAGTCTGTTATGGGTTGCACTGCGGGTACGGCACGGCCGGCTGCCCCGCGCTCCAGCCTCGATGCTGCCGTATCGGCAGCGCGGCCGGAGACGGGGCGCCTACCTGTACCGCCCCTTGGTCGGCATAGCCCACAACAGACCATTCTCGGATCACACTCCTGTACGGTGGTTGGTTCGCATACGACGGCATTCTATTCGGTCCGGGACGCGACGACAAGGCGTCGCCGGCCCCGCGTTGTCGCCTAGTGCCAGAAATGCCGCATGCCGGTCAGCACCATTGCGATACCGTGCTCATCGGCTGCCGCGATGACTTCATCGTCGCGCTTGGACCCGCCGGGCTGGATAATCGCCACGCAGCCGGTCTGTGCCGCGGCGTCCAGGCCGTCGCGTGCCGGGAACATCGCGTCGGAGGCCAGGCAGGCGCCCTTCGCGCGGTTGCCCGCCTTCCGAGCGGCGATGACTGCCGAGTCCACCCGGCTCATCTGCCCGGCGCCGCAGCCGACCACCATCTTCCCCTGCACCAGCACGATGGTGTTGCTCTTCACGTGCTTGGCCACTCGGTCGGCGAACAGCAGCGACTCCATCTGCTCGGGTGTCGGCTTCTTCCTCGTGACGACCTTCAGGTCGGCCTTCTTCACGCTCTGCGCGTCGGGTGTCTGCGCCACGATGCCGCCGGGGATCTTCTTGATGTCATAGTCATTGACGCGCTCCGCCGGGGCGAAGTCGCGCTGTACGAGGACGCGCATATTGCTCGACTTGGATTTGAGTATCTCAAGCGCCGCCGGCGTGTAGCCGGGCGCGATGATCGCCTCGACGAAGGCGGCGATGATGGTGCTCTCGTAGTCGCCCGATTCCTCACGGTAGCGGGGCGCGACAACGTCCTGGAGGTAGTCGCTGTTGAAGATAATCTGCGCGAGGTCCTCGTCGATCTCACGGTTGAACCCCAGCACCGAGCCGAACGCGGAGATCGGGTCGGCCGTCCAGGCATCGGTGAAGGCCTCGGCGAGTGTCGCGGCGGATGCGGCGCCGCAGGGGTTCAGGTGCTTGATGATGATGGCCGTCGGCTCGTCGAAGTCGCGGGCGGCCTCCATCGCGGCAGTCAGGTCCAGGTAATTGTTGAACGAGAGTTCGCGCCCGCCGTGGAGCAACTCGGCGGCGGCCAGGCCGGGCTCGGCGGCATCGGCCGTGCGGTAAACCGCACCGGCCTGGTGCGGATTCTCGCCGTAGCGGAGGTCGCTTCCGCGCTTGATGTACCAGGGCGCGAAGTACTTCGGGAACTGCTCATCTGAAGCACGCTGGGCCGAGAGATACTTGACGATGGCCGCATCGTACTGCCCGGTATGGGCGAAGGCCTCGAGCGCGAGTCTCAGGTTGGTCTGCTCGGAGACGGCGCCGTCATTGGCCCGCATCTCGGCGATGACCTCGTCATAGTACTCGGGGCTGCAGATGACGGTGATCGACTTGTGGTTCTTGGCGGCGGAGCGGAGCATGGTGGGCCCGCCGATGTCGATGTTGTCGACGGCCTCGGCCATTGTGACACCCGGCTTGGCGATGGTCTCGCGGAACGGGTAGAGGTTGACCACCACCATATCAATCATCTCGATGCCGAGGTCGGAGGCCTCTGCCATGTGGGCGGGCTTGTCGCGGAGCGCCAGCAGCGCGCCGTGGACCTTCGGATGCAGCGTGACGACGCGATGGTCGAGAATCTCCGGGAAGCCCGTGTAGTCCTCGACGGCTCTGACCGGGACTCCGGCTTCCTCGAGTTTGCGGCGCGTGCCGCCAGTGGAGAGGATCTCGACGCCCATCTCGCTGAGGGCCTTCCCGAGTTCGACGATTCCCGCCTTGTCTGAGACGCTGAGCAATGCGCGCTGGACCTTTGGCACAGCTTCTCCCTCCTGCCGGGGACGGCATGTCGCCTGAGGCGGCGGCATGAAAATGGCCGCTTCATCGCTGCCCACAGGGTGCGACGTGGGTGGGTGGATGAGCGGCTCGGAGTGCGCAACATGTGGCAGCCGTATTATACCTGCCCGGAGGGGTCATGTCAAAGCGGATGCCGGCGGAATGCGTACCGGCGTCAGTCGGGCCCGTCCGACGGCGCCGCGGGGCCGTGGGCCAGCAGCAGCTCGATATCCTCCCATGTCGGCATTGCGGGGATGGCGCCCCTGTGGGTCGCTGCCAGCGCCCCCGCGGCGTTGGCGTGGCTGTAAAGGTCATACAACTGTGTGCCGGTGAGTTCCGAGAGGTCTTGCTCGCTGCGGCCGAGCCACACCAGCGTTGCCGCTACGAAGGCATCACCGCAGCCGGTGGTGTCGACGACCCGAACCTCAATGCCGTCGATGGCGTCGACCGAGCCGCCGGCGGTGTATGCGCACCCATCGGGCCCCAGCGTCACCGAGACAAGCTCGGGCCCCATGTCCCACAGCGCGCGCAGGCCATCGTAGGGGTCATCGGTGCCGGTGAGCAGCGTCATCTCATTCTCGTTGACCTTGAGTACATCGCATAGCTCAACCGTCTCGGCGATGGCATCATAGGCGGCGTCATCGTCGGGCCAGAGCGTCGGACGGTAGTTGGGGTCGAGGGAGATGAGCAGACCGGCCTGTGCGGCGATGTCGATGGCCTCGAGCGTGGCGGAGCGGGCCGGCTCGGCGATCAATGACAGTGAGCCGAAATGGAAGATCATCGCGTCCTCGATTAGTTGCCGGTTCACCTCATGCGGGGATAGCTGCTCGTGGGCGGGGTCCTTGACGTGAAACGCGAAATCCGGTACGCCGATCCTGTCGATGGCGACGAAGGCGAGCTGCGTCGCGTAGTCGGGTGTCATTGTGATGCCGCTTGTATCCACGTCGGCGTCGCGCATGACGGAGGTCAGATAGCGACCGAAGCTGTCGTCGCCCACCTTGGTGACCAGCGCGGCGGAGGCGCCCATGCTCACACAGCCGACCGCCACGTTGGCCGGGGCGCCGCCGGGGTTCTTCTCGAACGTGTACGCATCCTGCAGTGAGACCCCGATTTCCTGAGCTGACATGTCCACCAGCAGCTCGCCGAGACAGACGATGTCGGCCATGCTCCCGCCTCCCTTCCGGGCGTAGTATTCGCCGGGCGTGCGGGGAGTCCTTGGGAGCGGGGACCGGAGCGGGGCCATGGCAGACCACGACGGCCTCCCGTGAGGCGGGAGGCCGTCGGTTCACACACACCCAGCGTGGCGGGCAGCTACTTGAACGCGGCAACCGCCGGCTGCGTGATCTTCTTGACGTGACCGTCGAGGAACACGACATTCATCGAGGCGATGCCGCTCTCGTGAATCATAATCCCCGTCGGCTGGCTGAAGAAGTCCGACATCAGCCAGTAGTCGGTCGGGTCCTGCTCGGTCAGGATGCGCGTGTAGTTGCCCCAAACCCGCTGGCGGATGAACTGCCAGTCGATCCAGGTTTGTTGGTTCGGCTGACCGGGAGTGACGCTGCCGGGCAACCCGTCGAAGGAGAAGATGTAGTAGCCAATGTTGCCCGCCGCCCAGTTGGCCTCCGTCGGCAGCAACGCGCTGAAGCCGTACTTGACGGCGGAGGGGCAGTAGAAGATGCCGCGGTTCTTCACGTATGGGTCGAGCTGCCTGACCAGGCGGATATGCGGGTTGGACGCGTGGTTGTCACACGGAAAGAACTCGTCGTAGTCGGATGCATACATGTGACAGGCCAGGCCGAGTTGCTTGAGGTTCGAGATACATGTTGTGGCCCGAGCGGATTCCCTGGCCCGGGCGAAGACGGGGAACAGAATTGCTGCCAGGATTGCGATGATGGCGATGACGACCAGCAGCTCAATGAGAGTGAAGCCCATTCGATGCGAGCGGTGCATGAGTACCCTCCATCACTATGCATTGAGGGGCCGGTTACTCTGGTCCCCTTGCCTCCACATTGTACTCCCGGCCGAGACGACTGTCGACACACCAGATGCAACAATGCCGTGGCGGTGTCCTCACCGACTCCAGCGCAGGTGCAACGGCGGCATTTGCGGGAACGCCGCATGCGGCTCGATCTGGTACCAGTAGCCCACTGAACTGATGTCATCAGTCAGCGGCTCGTAGCAGCCGTTCGGCCACCAGCCGAGTTCCTGGATGGTCACCCGCAGGTTCTCGTCGAACCTGATCGGGTCCATGATATGCCAGCGGTACAGCCCGTGCTTGGGGACCTTCCCCTCCTCCTTCTGCCACAGCGGGTACCCCAGGAAGGGTGTTGAGAAGGTATCGCCAAAGCACCAGGCTCCCCCGAAGTAGTCCTCCGTGCCGGTGCCGCAGATGGTCGGGTACTGCCCATCGCCGTCGATGTAGAACTTGACCTCGCCCTCGCCCCACCAGCCGTCGGAGAACTGCACCCATGCAAGATAGGTACCCACGTACTGGCCCTTCCCATGCACGTTATCAAGAATAACGTGCTCGGGCAGCTCGCGAGTTCCCATGGCTCGGCGCCATTGCGCGTGGAGGCAGGCCGCGTCGGCGGCGACATCGGTCTCCGCATAGGTGATCTGGTAGTAGAAGCCGCCGATGTCCTCCCATCTCTGGTTCTCGATGGTGATCCTGGCGCCGTCACGAAACGGCATCGGCCAGTAGCAGTTGAACCCGCCGCTGGGGTTGACCGCGATCGGCAGCGAGTTGACCTTCGTGCGCAACGAATGCCCGCAGCAGAAGAAGTCGCCCAGCGGGACTTCGACCGACGGCGTCTCTTCTCCATCCCAGTACATGCGCAGGATGCAGTCGCGGTAGGCGGTCTCGCGGACGGTGCACCAGATATGCTGGATGACGCCCGAACCGCTGATATCGGCGAGCGTTGTGGTTTCGCCTGCCGGCAGGCCGATGTATGCCTTGACCTTCCAGCCCTCACCGAGCATCGCCGCGGCCCCACCCTCGGGGATGGCCTTCGCGCCACCGCCCTTTGCGCCGTCGGGGTTCTCCGCTGTTATCGAGCGGGTTCTCGCGTCGGCGAGGAATGGAACCCCGCCGAGACCAAACTGGAAGCCACCGTTGAACATGGAACCGCTCCTTCCGGCGCTATGCCACGGGGCGACGGCAGGGCGTGTCGCCTTATGGACGTGCTACGGGGCAGTGTTCGCGGGCGGGGGCGAGGAGTCCTGCCGCGGGCGGATTGCCAGATGGGCAATGACGGCACGCCCATGTGTGCTCTACACGAATGAAGCAGGATGTATCGTAGTGCACCACGAATAGGGTTCTACGTGCAGTGCCGCGCTACGTATCGTAGAGAACTCAAGGACGGATGGGGGTCATCTATCATGCGGAGAGACAGAGGCTTCACCCTGATTGAGCTGCTCGTGGTCATCGCCATCATCGCGATCCTGGCAGCCATACTGTTCCCCGTCTTCGCCAGGGCGCGAGAGAAGGCCCGGCAGTCGAGTTGCCAGAGTAATCTGAAGCAGATAGGTCTGGCATGGCACATGTACGCTCAGGACTATGATGAGATGCATTTGCGGGCGCACGGCGGGGAGGATCAGCGCCCGCTGTGGACGGATGCCGTAGCACCGTATATCAAGAACACGCAACTGTTCATCTGCCCCAGCGAGCGCAACCGGGTCATGTCCGGCGGTTACGATCCCGTACAGCAGGTGACCACGGGGTACGGCATCTACTGCGCCCACTTCGGGCAGTCCATGGGCCAGTATAACCACCCGGCCGAGACGTGCATTGTTGTGGATGCGACGGGGTTCCGGACGCACATCCCCGTCTGCGGGCTCAACCTCTCGGGCGGCTCAACATGCGCGGACGGCACCGTCAGCTTCGTGGCGACTCGCCACAACGGCATGGCGAACTTCCTGTTCATGGATGGTCATGTGAAGGCGTACAATCCCAGGCAGCTGTACGACAACCCGGTGCACTTCACGCGCAACTAGCCACAGCCGGCCTTCTCCGCCCGGCAGATTGCCCCGGGGAGTCGCCCGGGGCAGTCGCGTTGCGAAAGCGAAAGAGGGCCATTAGACAAACCACCCGCGATATGGCATAATTGGCGCAGTCGAACCCACGGCTCTGCGTTCCCAGCATGCTCGGGCCGGCGCCGCCGCAGCGCGCCGGTCCATATTTCTGTGTGCGCGCCCCGCACGCGCCAACACACATAAGAAGGTAACAGCCATGCCCAAAGACTTCGATGTCCTCCCCAGCTTTCAGCGCGGGATGATCGAGATTCCGTCGATTCCGCAGTTCTCCTTCGAGGGTGACCTCAAGAGCGAACTCGCAGCCGGAATGAGCGCGGCCGATGCCGTTACACTCTACGACCACATGCTGCATGTGCGGCTGTTCGAGGAGACGATCGTTCAGCTCAAGAGCGGCCGCTACAAGCCGATCCCGGACTTCCGCTTCATCGGCGCGACGCACCTGTCAATCGGCCAGGAGGCCGTTGCGGTCGGCGCGATGGCGGCCATCAATCCCGATGACTACATCACTTCGACCCACCGCGGCCACGGCCACTCAATTGCGAAGGTCGCCCTGGCGCTCGAGACGGCGTCGACGGAGCAACTGCTCGGCTTCCTGGGCGACAGCGCAAGCAAGTACGAGATTGATGAAGCGAGCCGCGAGAGCATCCACACCGCCGCGATGCAGGAGCACCTGTTCCGCACCTTCGCCGAGTTGTTCGGCAAGGAGGAGGGTTACTGCCGAGGGCGTGGTGGCGGAATGCATATCGCCGACTTCCACTTCGGCCACCTGGGCGCAAACGCCATTGTCGGAGGCTCCTATGCGATGGCTGCCGGCGCGGCGATGGCGGCATCGAAGCTCAAGGACGGCAAGGTCTGCCTGTCGCTCGTCGGCGACGGAGCAACAAACAACGGCATCGCGCACGAGGCGTACAACTTCGCCACGATGGCGCAGTTCGAGCAGGGCTGCCCCGTCATCTACCTGATCGAGAACAACCAGTACGGCATGACCGGACAGCAGGTCGGCGAGGTCACGGGCACGCTCCGCCTGGCCCGCCGCGGCGCCGGCTACAACGACGTCAACATGCATGCGGAGGTCGTCAACGGCATGGACCCGCTGGCGGTACGCGACGCAGTCAAGCGCGCGGCGGAGAAGTGCCGCAACGGTGAGGGACCGGTGCTGCTCGAGTGCCTCACCTATCGCTTCAAGGGCCATTCGCTCTCGGACAACTGCGAGGCATATCGCAGTGATACCGAGGAGTGCGCGTGGATGGATGTGGACCCGCTCAAGACCTTCCCGGAGGCGCTCATCGCCACCGGGGTATTGGATCAGGCCGGA
>MTKY01054484.1_pt1 | contig 13849 bp, 11 predicted proteins | sample 1042731 | NCBI WGS metagenome assembly MTKY01 (sample SAMN06212206, study PRJNA360538) | anaerobic digester metagenome | biome: Wastewater treatment plant; material: sludge; isolation source: anaerobic digester fed with sludge from wastewater treatment plant | place: Denmark: WWTP Soeholt ... | reverse complement strand
TCGATGGTGTACAACCGGTCGCTGCGGCTGAAGGTTTACCTGTCTGGCGACGAGCCTGCGCTTCCAAGTGTGACCGGATTGTTCCCAGCGGCGAACTGGCCGGAACGGGAAATCTATGACCTTTTCGGCGTGGTCTTCACCGGACACCCCGACCTGCGTCGCCTTTTGATGCCGGATGGTTGGGATGGGCACCCGCTGCGCAAGGACTATCCGCTCGGATATGAGACGGTGCAGTTCTCCTTCAACTTCGACGAAGTTGACAAGCACAAGCCATACGCCCGCGAGTAGAGCGGCGATCCTTGATCGTTGGAGTGAGAGTGAATGAGCGGTCTACAAGACAGTGTGTGGGCAGGTGATATTCAGCAGCTTGAAGGGCTGGTCTCTGAGCGCGCACTCAGCGGCGAGACGATAGTCCTGAATATGGGGCCTCAGCATCCCAGCACGCATGGCGTGCTGCGGCTGATGCTGGAGCTTGACGGCGAGATGGTCGTCAACTGTGTGCCGGACATTGGGTATCTGCACACGGGCATTGAGAAGAATATGGAGGCCAAGCAGTACGAGAAGGCGATCACAATGACCGATCGCATGGACTACCTCAACCCGCTGGGGAACAACCTCGTCTACTGCCTGGCTATCGAGAAGATTATTGGCCTCGATGTACCCCCTAGGGCGCAATACCTGCGCGTGCTGCTGGCCGAACTGACGCGCATCAACAGCCACCTGGTGTGGCTGGGCACTCATGCGCTGGACATTGGCGCAATGAGCATGTTCCTGTACTGCTTCCGCGAGCGCGAGAAGATACTCGATATCTTCGAGATGGTCTCCGGCCAGCGCATGATGAGCACGTACTTCCGGCCCGGCGGCCTGTGGCGCGACGTGCCGGAGGAGTTCGAGCTAGCGGTGCGGGACTTCATCAGCTATTTCCCGGCGCGAGTTGACGACTACGAGCGGCTGCTGACGGACAATCCGCTGTGGCTGGATCGCACGCAGGGCATCGGGTTCCTGTCGGCGCAGGATGCTGTCGCCCTCGGCTGCACGGGGCCGACGCTGCGCGGGTCGGGCGTCAACTGGGATATTCGCAAGGCCATCCCGTACAGCAGCTACGAGCATTTCGAATTCGATGTGCCGCTCGGCCAGCATGGAGATGTGTACGACCGCTACCTGATTCGCGTCGAGGAGATGCGCCAGAGCTTGTGCATCGTGCAGCAGGCGATGGCCAAGCTGCCAGGCGGCCCGGTGCGCTCGAACAACCGGAAGTATGTCCCGCCGCCGCGCTCCGAGCTAGGCACGAGCATGGAAGCGGTCATTCACCACTTCAAGCTATGGACGGAAGGATTCCTCCCGCCGGAAGGGGAAGTGTACGTGCGGGTCGAGAGTCCGCGCGGCGAGCTGGGCTGCTACCTGATCAGCGACGGCAGCCCGAAGCCCTGGCGCGTGCACTTCCGCACGCCGAGCTTTGTTCACCTGAGCGCGCTGCCTCATATGGCCAAGGGGTATCTCATCGCCGACCTGGTGGCCATCATCGGTACGATTGACATTGTGCTAGGCGACGCCGACCGTTGATGGCTGGCCCGGACTAGCGAGCACCAGAACGGGAGTAGTGGCGTGCTGGCTGAGAAACATGCTGAGCGGATCGAGAAGATCTTCGCCAAGTACCCGGACAAGCGCTCTGGGGTGATGGAGCTGCTCTACCTGGCGCAGGAGGAGTATGGCTGGCTCTCGGAAGAGGTGCTGCGCGAGGTCGCCGAGTTATGCGACATTGATCCAACCCAGGTGCAGTCCATTGCCGGGTTCTACACGATGTATTCCGAGAAGCCCAAGGGCAAGTTCTGGCTGCAAGTGTGCACTGACTTGCCGTGCGCGCTGCGCGGTGCTGATCATTTCTACAGCGAATTGTGCGCCTATCTGGGGTTGGGTGAAGACGGAGGGACGACGGAGGATGGGCTGTTCACTGTCGAGCCGGTGATGTGCCTGGCTGCGTGCGACAAAGCGCCCGTGCTTCAGTGCAATTTCCACTATCACGAGAACCTGGACCTGGAGAAGGTCAAGGTGCTCGTCAGGCAGTGGCGGGCCGAAGCGAGCCGGGACGACGGCGGGCACGGGTGACGCGGGCCGATGGCCGCAGGCAACGAGTTCGATCTGGTGATTCTGTCCGCTGCTGACTATGACAGCGTGATCGCGCTCTGGCGGCAGGCCGGGCTGCACATCCGCCCGGCGGGGCGTGACAGCGTGGAGCAGTTCGCCCGGCAGCTTGTCGGGGGCGCGCAGACGGTGTTGGGCCTGCGCGCGGAGGGGATGCTTGTCGGGGTCGCGGTAGTGACTCAGGACGGGCGCAAGGGCTGGATCAACCGGCTGGCAGTGCACCCGGACTTCCGCCGACGGGGTGCCGGCAAGCGTCTGATTGCTGAGGCGGAGTGCCGGCTGCACGCGCAGGGGATAGGGATTGTAGCGGCGCTGGTCGAAGACTGGAACACGTCCAGCCTGGCGCTATTTCAAGGGGCCGGTTACACGCTGCATCCAGACATTCACTACCTGACCAAGCGGGACAATGACGAGGTCTGAGCAGGGCGTTGGCAGCGACTCACTCACCATCGTGGAAAACCCACAAAGGAACGGGGTTTTGAGGACAATGGCACACATTCTGCTGCGCAACCGTGATGTGGCCGACATCTGGCAGCTCGATACCTACGTGGCGAATGGCGGTTACGACGCCCTGAAGCGTGCGGTGAACGATCTGTCGCCCGACGAAGTGATTCAGATCGTCTCGGCGTCCAACCTGCGCGGGCGGGGCGGTGCGGGATTCCCGACGGGGCGAAAGTGGGCGTTCATCCCCAAAGACGCGCCGGTGAAGTACGTGACAGTCAACGCCGACGAGAGCGAGCCGGGAACGTTCAAGGATCGCGAGCTGCTGGAGAAGAATCCGCACCAGGTGATCGAAGGCGCATTGATCGCGGCCTATGCCATCCAGGCGACGGCGGTCTACATCTACTGTCGCGGGGAATTCTGGGACATAGCCCATGCGCTGGAGGAGCGGATCGAGGAGGCTCGCCAGGCTAACCTGGCCGGTGAGAACATCCTCGGCAGCGGGTGGAGCTGCCCGGTCTACGTGTACCTGGGCGCGGGCGCGTACATCTGCGGCGAGGAGAGTGCGCTGCTCAACAGCGTGCAGGGGCTGCTCGGCCAGCCGCGCGTGCGCCCGCCGTTCCCGGCGCAGGCCGGCGGCGGGCTGTACTACGCGCCGACGGTGGTCAACAACGTTGAGACGCTGGCTAACGTGCCCTGGATCATTGTCAACGGCGTGGATGCCTACAAAGCTATTGGCACGGCGGAAAGCCCCGGCCCGAAAATCTTCTGTATGAGCGGGCACGTGGAGCGCCCCGGCAACTATGAGCTACCGCTGGGCATCACCTTCCGCGAGCTGATCTACGATCAGGCGGGCGGTATTCCCAACGGGAAGAAGCTCAAGGGCATTCTGCCGTCGGGGGCCAGCGGCCCCGTGCTGCGCGCCACTGAGGAGGTGCTCGACGCGCCGCTGACGTATGAGAGTGTGGCCGCGCTGGGCAGCACCCTGGGATCGGCGTCGTTCATTCTGATGGACGAAGACACGGACATCGTGTGGGCTGCCGCCAAGATGACTCATTTCTTCAGGCACGAAAGCTGCGGCAAGTGCACGCCCTGCCGCGAAGGGACGTACTGGCTCGACAGAATCTACGAGCGCATTCTGCGCGGTGAAGGGACGGCGCATGACCTGGAACTGCTGGAGAGAGTGCCGCAGCAGATCATGGGGCTGGTGCTGTGTGCCCTGGGCGACTTCGCCTGCAACCCCGTGCTGAGCACGGTGCGGCAGTTCCGCGACGAGTACGAGCAGTATATCAGCCTGGCGGAGCCGGTCGCGGCGGAGGTGTGACCGCCGGGCGTCTGAGGGAGTTTGGTACATGGAGCGGGAAAGAACGGGTGACGTGAAGCCTGGCTGTAGGGCGCAGATTGCCGTGCTGTCCTGGCTGATCAACGCCGACCCGGACGCGCCCGTTAACTACCTGCTGCGCGGCGAAGGATGGCTGGCCTGCGGGCACGCTCACAACGCCAGGAAGGACTTTGCGCGGGCGCGGGCATTGGCCGCTCAGGCTTACCAGGATAGCGCCTGGGGCTACATCTACCAGTCGTACATAGACCGGGCCGATGCCGGACTGCGCCAGTGCAGTCAGGTCCCGTCAGGCTCGTGCACATGAAGGCTCTGGCTCTTGAGGAGCGACATGACCGAAACGATCACGATCATCATTGACGGTCAGGACTGCCGGGTTCCCAGGGGGATGAACCTGGTTGACGCGGCGAAAATGCACGGCATAGACATCCCCGTGTTCTGCCACCATCCCAAGCTTGATCCGGTGGGTATGTGCCGCATGTGCCTCGTCGAACTGGGCACGCTTGCCATCAACCGCGAGACCGGCCAGCCGGAGCGTGACGAGCACGGGCAGCCGGTGGTGCGCTGGTTCCCCAAGCTGCAAACCGCCTGCACGCAGACAACCAGCCCCGGCATGGTAGTGCGCACGGATTCGGCGGCAGTTGTCCAGGCGCGCCATAACGTTCTGGAGTTCCTGCTGACCAGCCACCCCCTGGATTGCCCGATCTGCGACAAGGGTGGCGAGTGCCCGCTGCAAGACCTGACCATGGCGCACGGTCCGGGAGAGTCGCGGTTCATTTACGACGACAAGATGCACCTGGCCAAGCAGGTTCCGCTGGGTGAGCTGATCTACCTGGATCGCGAGCGATGCATCCAGTGCGCGCGGTGCATCCGCTTCTGTGACGAGATTGTGGGCGACGACGTGCTGGCCTTCCACGAGCGCGGACGGCGCTTGCAGATCATCACGATCAGCGATCCGCCCTTCGACACGAAATTCAGCGGCAATACGACCGACATTTGCCCGGTCGGTGCGCTGACGACGGTGGACTTCCGCTTCGGCGCGCGCCCCTGGGAGATGGACGAAGCGGCGAGCATCTGTCCGTACTGTCCGGTGGGCTGTAACATCAGCGCCGGCACGCGGCTCGACCGCGACTCCGGCGGCAGGAAGATGATCAAGCGCATCATGCCGCGCCAGAACGAGGCTGTCAACGAGATATGGATCTGCGACAAGGGACGCTTTGGGCACCATCACAGCCGCTCTGAGGAGCGCCTGACGCAGCCGATGATCCGCCGCGACGGGGAGTGGGTCGCTGTCGAATGGGAGGCGGCCTACCGCGAGATTGCCGTGCAGCTTGGGCGTCACGGTAAGAAGACGGGCTTCCTGGCGGGAGCCAGCCTGTCGAACGAGGACTTGTGGGAGCTGCACAAGCTCGCCCGGCTGACGCACGCCGAGTGCCTGCTGGGAGTCTGGCCGGCGACGATGGGCGGTATCGAGCAGGTGACGCAGGTGGGGGTTGGCGTGGGCACGCGCCTGCAAGAACTCGGCCCAGACAGCGCGATTCTGGTCATCGCGTCCGACCTGGACGAGGAAGCGCCGATCTGGTGGCTGCAAGTCAAGCAGGCTGCCGATCGTGGGGCGAAGGTGGTCGTCGCCAATGGGCGGGCGACCAAGCTCGATAAATATGCTACGGTGGCGCTGCACTACCCGTATGGCGAGGCAGTGGCCGTGCTCAACAGCTTCGCAGTGATGGCGCGGCGCGGCAAGGCGATTGACGAGGAATTCGTCGCGGCACGCGCCGAAGGCTTCGCCGAGTTCGACGCCAGCCTGAAAGGGACGCGCGTCCCCAAGCCCTATGCGGAAGCGGCCCAAGCTTTGCTGGGCGCGAAAGACCTGATCGTGTTCGCTGGCGGCGAAGGGGTGACGCTGGAGCAGCAGGGCGAGCTGATGCAGGCGGCGGCTAACCTGCTGATCATCACCGGGCACGCAGGGCGCGCCAACAACGGACTGATCCCGGTGTGGCCCGGCGCGAACATGCAGGGCGCGCTGGACATGGGTTTTGGGCCGCAGGCGACGAGGGACTTGATCGAGCGCCGGCCCGCTATGTGGGTCATCGCCGAGGCCGATCCGGTGGCTGAGGACGCGCAGATGACCGAAGCTCTGGCGGGTGCGGAGTTCGTCGTGCTGGTAACTCAATTCATGACGCCCACTGCGGAGAAGGCGCACGTGCTCCTGCCCGTGCAGAGCTTCGCCGAGCGTGAGGGCACCTTCACCAACGGCCTGCGCCGCGTGCAGCGCTTCTACATGGCGCAGACGCCGCTGGAAGGCACGCTGCCCGCGTGGAAGGTATTCGCCCACGTTAGCTCGCACATGCCCGGCGGCTCCAAGCCGCGCATCGCGCCCGCGCTGGTCATGCGCGACATCACGCAGCACGTGTTGCGCTATGCGGAGATGAGCTACCCGAACCTGGCGCATGTCGAGCCGCAATTCCCCCCGGTGGGCGGCGAGGATATGTACTACGGCGGCACGGCCTATGCGAATCACGGTGGGCTGGGCGTGCAGTGGGCGACGAACGCTGAGAAGAAGAAATACGGGTTGGCGTTGCGGCCAGTGAACGTTGCCAGGCCCAAGCGTAGCAGACTGGCGGCGGTGCCGGTGCGTCGGCTGTACGACCGCGAGCCATTGTTCGTGCCGAGCGCGGTCATGCACCAGCGCGTGCCCCTGCCGTATATTGAGCTGAACGCAGGCGATGCCGAGTCGCTGGGAATCGCGGACGGGGACGCGGTGATCCTGACGGCGGACGGTGTACAAATGGCTGCCGAAGCCCGTGTCAACAGCCGCGCACCGGCGGGCACTGTGCTCGTCCCGCAGCGTCTGGGCGCGACACCCATTCCCGGCACGCTGGTCGGATGTGTCGTGCAGAAGATGGAGGGATAGTCCCGCAATGTTTGGCCCAGGGGAATCGAGCGTTGTCATAGAGTGCGCTGGTCACGGCACATGCACCGTGATTCACTCGATCATGACGAGCCTGGTCCTGTTCCTCGTCTTGCTCACCGGCTTCGCCTACACCACAGTCCTTGAGCGGCGCTTCCTGGCGTTTCTCCAGTCGCGTGTGGGGCCGAACCGCGCGGGGCCATACGGTCTGCTCCAGCCCGTTGCTGATGGGATCAAGCTCATCTTCAAGGAAGACATCACCCCGACTCACGCGCAGAAGGTCGTCTTCTGGGCTGCGCCGGTGATCAAGACTGTGCCAGCGCTGATTGTGCTGGCCGTGGTGCCCTTCGGCCCCAAGATCGCTGTGCCCTGGTTCGACGGGAAGTGGTATCGCCTGTCGCAGGGGCTGATTGATGTCAACGTTGGCGTGCTGTGGCTGCTGGGGATCACCAGCATCGGCATTTACGGGGTTGTGCTCGCCGGCTGGTCGAGCAACAACAAGTACGCGATGCTGGGCGGGCTGCGCTCCTCGGCGCAGATGGTCAGCTACGAGCTAAGCATGGGCCTGGCGATGGTGGTGCCGGTGATGCTGGCCGGCTCGATGAGCGTCGGTGACATCATTGACGCCCAGAACGACGCGCCCATTCTGGGTTGGTTCGTCTTCCAGAATCCGATGGCTGCGGCGATCATGGCTGTGGCGCTGCTGGCCGAGGTGAACCGCGCGCCGTTTGACATGCCCGAAGCAGAGCAGGAATTGACCGCCGGCTACCACTCCGAGTACAGCGGCATGAAGTTCGCCATGTTCTACCTGGCCGAATACATCGGCATGATCGCGGTGAGCGCGGTCGGCGCGGCCATGTACTTTGGCGGCTTTCACTTCGCTTATGTGGACAAAGCGCCGCTGCTCGGCCCGGTGGTCTATGGGGCCAAAGTGCTGGTGTTGCTGGTGGTGATGGTCTGGGTGCGCGGCACGCTGCCCCGCATCCGCTACGACCGCCTGATGGCCTTCGGCTGGAAGGTGATGCTGCCCTTTGCGCTGGTAGCCGTTGCCTGGTCGGCAGTTGCCGTCGTGCTGGACGTGGAAGTTGGCGGCTCGGCCAAGCTGATCATGGCCGTGATCGCCTGGGTGCTGTTCCTCGCCGGTGCGTCGTTCTGGCTGGGGCGGGCGGGGCGCAAGCCGGAGCCGATGAGCGCGCCGCGTGTTGAGGTAGTCTCACTCTCCGGGCGATCTGGGCTGCCGGCTTTCACCATGTTCGACAAGATGCTGGGCGTGCCTGTGGCGCTGGCGCGCGCTTTCTCTGGCAGGGGGGGCGGCACAGACGGCGATCAGTCGCGCTCCGGCGGGAAGAGTTCGGGGTAGGGCGTCGGTTCGCAGGCAGAGGAGTATTGCATGAATCTGGTACGCGGGTTTGCCACGACATTCAAGCATATTCTTGAGGGGCCGGTCACCATCCAGTACCCGGAGCAGGAGCGCCCGCTGCGCGAGCGATACAAAGGGCGGCACGCGCTCAAGCGGTACGAGAACGGCCTGGAAAAATGCATCGGGTGTGCGCTGTGTGCGGCGGCCTGCCCGGCGGACGCGATCTGGGTGGAGGCGGCTGAGAACACGGACGAGGAACGCTACAGCCCCGGCGAGCGCTACGCCAAGACCTACGAGATCAACATGCTGCGCTGCATCTTCTGCGGTTACTGCGAAGATGCCTGTCCCACCGAGGCGATTGTGCTGGAGCATGAGCACCGTTTGAGCTTCAGCGATCGCCGCGATGCGATCTATGTCAAGGAGATGCTGCTCGACCCGCTACCGTCGGACGTGGAAGGCACGCCGCGCCGGACGGAGCCGGGTCAGTTCACGCGCTCGATCCCGCAGATGGAGGATCCGAAGTAGCGCGCGGTGGAGTGGGGCCGCGTGCGTGCTTGGCTCCGCTTTTGTCTTGCGCTACACTGCAACGCATCAGCGGGGGTTGAAGCAGGCTGCTTGGCGCAACCGGTCGAACGAACCAGGACGGCAGGATCATGGAGCTTACGCTTTTCATCATCGTGGGGGGGATCGCGCTGGTCTCAGCGGCGCTGATGCTGATCAGCGAGAACGCGGTCTACAGCGCGCTGTTTCTGATTCTGAACCTCATGAGTATCGCCTTCCTGTTCTTGATGCTCAACGCACCCTTCCTGGCGATGGTGCAGATCACGGTCTATACGGGCGCGATCATGGTGCTCTTCCTGTTCGTGATCATGCTCCTGGGCGCTGAGCGCACGCTGCCAACGATCCAGTCGCGCTTCCGCTGGCTGGCCCCGGCAGTGGTGATCATGGCTCTGCTGTTCCTGATCACGGTCAGTGTGGCCCTGATCAACGGGGAGATTACCAGAACGGAGCCGCGCAAAGCTGAGCCGCAGGTGCGCGTGGTGCACGTTCTCGATGGCGTGGCAAGCCTGGATTTCTACCTGGACGGCGAGGCGGTGGCCCAGGATGTGGCCTTCCGCGCGGCGACCAAGTTTGCCCCCTGGCGAGCCGGTGAGTACGAGCTTACCATTTTCGAAGCGGGGGCCGACCCGGACTCTGCGGACGTACTGCTCGCCCAGCCGGTGACCATTGACAGGGGCAAGGCGTACTCGCTGACAGCGATTGGCCGGATGGGTGCGTCGGGGCCGCAGCTTGTAGCCGCCGCGCATACCCTGGACTTCAGCGGCAAGAAGGATGGGCTGCGCCTGGTGGTTGTGAATGCGCTGCCCGATAGACCGCTCGTTGACATGCGCGATACAGTCTACGACGAGGTGCTCGTCAGCGCGCTGGCTTACGGCGAGGCGCGCGAGTTCGAGCTATCGAAGGGGGCGCGCAGTGTGGCGCTCTACACGACCGGCAGCCAGAGAACACCCGTGTCCGAGCTGCCGGAGCAGGCGTTGGACGCGAACACGCTGGTGCTGTGGGTCTTCGCCGAGCAGCGTCAGCCGGATAACTCCTTCACCGATGTGGTGATCAACCTGACCGACAAAGCGGCGACATCGTTCGGCAGCCCCACGCATATTGGACGGCTGTTGTTCACGGACTACGTGTTGCCGTTCGAGCTAGTGGCCTTGCTGCTGCTCGTGGCGATGATCGGCGCGATCGTGCTGACGCACGAGAATCTGGCCGCGCGCCAGGCAGTTGAGCGCCGCCTGGCTAATCCACCACCCGGTCTTGAGCAGTCCACCCCAGGCGAGACCGGGAACTAGCGAACACAGCCCGCACGGGCATCTGAGGGGGAAGACCACATGGGAACATCGGAAGTAGCGGTTGAGCTATACGTGCTGTTGAGCGCCGTGCTCTTCATCATGGGGGCGATGGGCGTCCTGCTGCGCCGGAACGCCATTCTGGTCTTCATGTCAGTCGAGCTCATGCTGAACGCGGCGAACCTGGCGTTGGTCGCTTTCGCGCGGCAGTGGGCCAGCGGTGCCGGGCACCTGATGGTGTTCTTCGTCATGACGGTGGCCGCCGCCGAAGTCGCGGTGGGGCTGGCGCTGATCGTGGCGATCTTCCGCACGAAGAAAAGCATTGACATAGACAACCTGCACATGTTCAAGGGGTAGGCGGTTGGGGCTGATCGTGCCTGGCCTGGCTCAACGCGGCGCAGAGGCCCAAAGGAACGCGCATGGACAACTTCTTTGACCTGGTACCGCTCGTTGTCTTGATCCCGCTGGCCGGGATGCTGATCAACCTGTTCGCGGGCAGGCAGCTTGGCGAGCGCGGCGTCGGCATCGTGGCGGTAGGGGCCAGCGGGATGTCGCTTGTGATCGCGGCGCTGCTGTGGATCGCGCAGGTCAATACCGGCTACAAGGCAGCGGTGATTGACATGCCCATCCTCGCCGACTGGATCGTGATCCCGTCAGCCAATGTGACCATCCCCTGGGCTTTCCGCGTGGACTCGCTGAGCGTGACGATGATGCTGGTCGTGACGGGCATCGGCACGCTGATTCACTTCTACGCGGTCGGCTACATGCACGGCGACGAGCGGTTCCCGCGCTTCTTCGTGTACATGAACATGTTCCTGGTCTTCATGCTCATCCTGGTGACGGGCAACAACTTCCTGATGATGTTCGTCGGCTGGGAGGGTGTGGGCCTGTGCTCGTACCTGCTGATCGGCTTCTGGTTCGACAAGCCGGGCGGGGTCGGCTGGAGGAATAGCGACGCCGCGCGCAAGGCGCTCATCGCCAACCGGGTCGGTGACTTTGGGCTGATCCTGGGCGTGCTGATCACCTTCTGGACGTTCGGAACGCTGGACTACTACCGCGAGGGCGAAGCGCCCATCGCCCACCACGCCGCAGCGGAAGAGACGCCGCTATACACGCCGGCGCTGCCCGCTGAAGAGGCGGGTCACGCGGTTGGTGGGCCGCTGGGCGTGTTCAACCAGGCTGAGCTATGGCTGGAAGAGGGCGGGCACGAAGTCAACTTCGGCATGGTCTCGCTGAGCTTCGAGACGACGCTGACTCTGATCACGCTGCTCTTCCTGCTGGGTGCGACGGGCAAGAGCGCGCAGATTCCGCTCTTCGTCTGGCTGCCGGACGCGATGGCTGGCCCCACGCCGGTTAGCGCGCTCATCCACGCGGCGACGATGGTCACGGCGGGCGTGTACATGATGGTGCGGGCCAACGTGTTTTACCACGCCGCCGAGTTCTCTTCGTTCGTGGTGGCGGTCATCGGCGCGACGACGGCGCTGATGGCCGGCTTCATCGCCCTGGGGCAGTGGGACATTAAGCGCGTGCTGGCCTACAGCACGATCAGCCAGCTTGGATTCATGGTGGCGGCGGTGGGCGTGGGCGCTTACGCGGCGGCCATGTTCCACCTGGTGACGCACGCCTGTTTCAAGGCGCTCCTGTTCCTGGGGTCCGGCTCGGTCATTCATGGCATGGAGCACGGGCACCATCACGCCGCGCACTCCGGCGATGACTTCGACCCGCAAGACATGCGCTTCATGGGCGGGCTGAAAGAGCGGATGCCCGTGACCTACTGGACGTATCTTTTTGGGACGCTGGCGCTGGCGGGAATCATCCCGTTTGCGGGCTTCTGGTCGAAGGACGAGATTCTGCTGGACTCGCTGAAGGCGGGTGTGGACAAGGGGCTGCTCAGCGGGTATGTTGGCTTTGTGCTGCTGCTGACGGCGGCAGCGTTCACCGCGTTCTACATGTGGCGGCAGGTCAGCCTGGTCTTCCTGGGCAAGCCGCGCCATGCGGCGGCGGCACACGCCGAGGAATCCTCGCGGGTCATGACCTGGCCCCTGATCGTGCTGGCGGCGCTGAGCCTGCTGATCGGCTTCATCAACGTGCCGAGCGGGTTCCCCGTCCTGGGGTGGCTGCTGGGCGAGCACCGCTTCACCAGCTTCCTGGAGCACAGCGTCCCCTATGCCCACGCGGGCACGTTCAGCTTCTTGCTGGCGACCTTCGCCGTGCTGCTGGCGCTGGGCGCTATTTACCTGGCGCGCTCGGTGTACAACGACCGGGCGCTGGCCGTGCTGCGCGAAGACCCGCTGGCCCTCAACACGCGGACGCAGCGTGCGTTCGCGCTGGCCAATGCCAAGCTCTATTGGGACGAGTTCTACTTCAAATACCTGATCTATCCCTATCGCGACGCTGCCTATTGGCTGGCCGAACAGGTTGACTGGCGATTCTGGCACGACTATGCGCACGAGCGCCTGCTGCGCGACCCGTTCAACGCGGCGACGCACGCTCTGACGTGGCGCGTAGACAAGCAGATCATTGACCGCTCGTTTGACGGTCTTGGCCATGCTGCGCGGCGGGCGGCGTCGCGGCTGCGCCGGATTCAGACTGGCTACGTGCACATCTATGCCATGAGCGTTTTTCTTGGCGCGCTGCTGGTGATGGTCCTCATTCTGCTTCCTTTGATTCGCGATTGGCTAGGCTTGTAGCCCAGAGGGGCCGAACTTATGGAAGACATTTCGCTGGTCACTGTGGTTCTCATGCTCCCGCTCGTGGGCCTGGTGCTGATGATGCTGTTCTCGCGCACCGAGCAAGCCTACAAGTGGGCGGCGCTGGTGACCTCGCTGGTCACGTTTGGCGTGTCGCTGCTGCTGGTGCGCAACTTCAACACGGGCGTGTCCGGCTTGCAGATGGTACAGAATGTGGCCTGGATCACGGCGGATTCGTTCACCATCCGCTACTACGTGGGCGTGGACGGCATCAGCATCTGGCTGGTGCTGCTGACGACGTTCATCATGCCTCTGGCGATCCTGGCCTCGTTCAACCCCATCAAAGACCGCGTGCGCCTGTACTACATGTTCATGCTGTTGATGGAATGGGCGATGCTCGGCGTCTTCGTGGCCCAAGACCTGTTCCTGTTCTACATCTTCTGGGAAGTGACGCTGGTGCCGATGTACTTCCTGATCGGTATCTGGGGGGCCGAAGAGCGCATTTACGCCGCCGTCAAGTTCTTCCTCTACACGATGGCAGGCAGCCTGCTCATGCTGCTGGCGATCCTGTGGCTGGGCAATGAGGCGGGGACGTTCAGCGTGCCCGACATCCTGGCCAAGCTGAACAACGGCGACCTGACCTTCAGCACGGCGACCGGGCGCTGGCTGTTCCTGGCGTTCGGTATAGCCTTCGCCATCAAGGTACCGATGTGGCCGCTGCACTCGTGGCTGCCTGATGCGCACGTACAGGCCCCGACCGCTGGCTCGGTCATTCTGGCGGGTGTGCTGCTGAAAATGGGCACCTACGGCTTCGTGCGCTTCAATCTGCCGCTGTTCCCGGAGGCGAGCGAGACTTTCGCGCCCTACGTGGCAGTGCTGGCGGTGATCGGCATCATCTATGGGGCGTGGGTGAGCTATGGGCAGAAGGATGTCAAGAAGCTGGTGGCCTATTCCTCGATCAGCCACCTGGGGTTTGTCATGCTGGGCATCTTCGCCCTGAACCCGGCGGGCATTCAGGGCAGCATCTTGCAGATGGTCAATCACGGCATCAGTACGGGCGGCTTGTTTCTCCTGGTCGGCGTGCTGTACGAGCGCCGCCATACCAAGCTGATGAGCGCGTTC
>MTKY01054133.1_pt1 | contig 13851 bp, 14 predicted proteins | sample 1042731 | NCBI WGS metagenome assembly MTKY01 (sample SAMN06212206, study PRJNA360538) | anaerobic digester metagenome | biome: Wastewater treatment plant; material: sludge; isolation source: anaerobic digester fed with sludge from wastewater treatment plant | place: Denmark: WWTP Soeholt ... | reverse complement strand
ATCGTGGACCTCTGGGCCAAGGCAGCCCGGACACGGGGGCTACGTTTCGGCCTTTCGGAGCACATCGGCGCTAGCTTCCATTGGAACCGGCCCAGCAAGGGGGCCGACACAACAGGGCCCTACGCCGGCGTCCCCTACGACGGCAACGACCCCGCCTTCGAGGATCTCTACATCCCGAACAAGGACTACCCGGATCTGCGCAGGGGCGGCGGTCCGTGGTACACGGAGAACCCGTGGTGGCACGAGCGGTGGTACGCCTACGTCAAGGAAATCATAGACGTATTCCAGCCCGATCTACTCTACTCGGACGGCGGCGTACCTTTCGGCGATTGGGGCCTCAACATCATCGCGCACCTCTACAACACGAGCGCAGCGCTGCACGGCAAGAATGAAGCGGTCTACAACCAGAAGGATCGCGATCCGGAGGTTTTCTCAGTCGGTGTGCTGGATCTGGAGCGCAGCAACCAGCCCGATATCCGTCCGTTCGTTTGGCAGACCGACACCAGCGTCGGCGACTGGTTCTACAACAAGCGCGATGTCTACAAAACGCCCAAGCACGTCGCAGAGACCCTGGTCGACATCGTCAGCAAGAACGGCAACCTGTTGCTCAACATCCCACAGCGCCCGGACGGCACATTAGATGACGAGTGCATGCACATCGTGACGTCGACGGCACGCTGGATCAAGGTCAACGGCGAGGGCATCTACGGCACCCGCCCCTGGGAGAAGTCCGGTGAGGGACCGTCCAGCGTCATCATCGACCGCTTCAGGGAAGATGCGGTGGCCTGGACCACGGAGGACTTCCGCTTCACGACCAAGAACGGTAACGTCTACGCCTTCATGATGAAGTGGGCCGAGAGTGGTACGACGGCGATCCGCAGCCTGGCCCAGGGCGCCGTGCCCAAGGTGTCGGCGGTGACGCTGCTGGGCACAGGGCCCGTGCCGTTCAAGCAGACCAGCCGCGGGCTGGTGATCGACCTGCCCGAGAAGAAGCCCTGCGACTACACCCAGTGCTTCCGAGTACAATTCGGCTAGTCCAGGTGCGTCTGAGCCCCTGCGGTCGGAACCGACAAGACGCATCTGCGCACCCGTAGGTGCGTCTGCGCACCCGTGGTCTGAACCGGCAATCTGAGCCGGCGTAACGGTAGTGTGATCCGGGGCGGCCTCGCCCGAGGGTGGAGGCCGCCCCGCAGCGTGAGATCGCAATCCCATATCCCTCGGGAGGGCACATAACTATGACAGGGCTCCATGTTGCAGTCGTAGGTCTGGGATTCGGGGCCGAGTTCGTCCCCATCTACCTGGACCATCCGGACGTCGCCGCAGTCTCGATCTGCGACGCCAACCCCGAGCGTTTGAGCAGAACCGCCGGAAGGTATCCGGTAGACCGGTGCTTCGAGCATCTGGATGACGTCCTGGCGTCTCCGGCAATTGATGCCGTGCATCTTGTCACGGGCATTCCGGACCACGCCTCACAGACGATCGCGGCCCTTCGCGCCGGCAAGCACTGCGCCTGCACGGTACCGATGGCCACCAGTCTAGCGGATCTTGCCGCCGTAGTGGCTGCCCAGCGGGAGTCCGGACGCACCTACATGATGATGGAAACGGCAGTCTACACGCGGCAGTTCCTGTATGCTCAGGAGCTCAAGCGGCGGGGCGACTTTGGGCGGATCCAGTTCCTTCGTGGGGCGCACTACCAGGATATGGAACGGTGGCCGCCTTATTGGAATGGGCTACCTCCTATGTGGTATGCCACGCATGCCATCGCGCCCCTGCTTGCCATCGCCGAGACACGCGCTACCCGGGTTCACTGCTTTGGATCGGGCGAGATGCGTGAGGAGTTGCACCGGCAGTATGGCAACCCCTATCCGGTGGAGACAGCGATTTTCCAGCTCGAGGCCCCCGGGCTTGCCGCCGAGGTCACGAGGTCGTTGTTCCACTGCGCCCGGTACTATATGGAAAGCTTCGTCGTCTATGGCGAGAATGCCTGCTACGAGTGGCAAATGGAGGATGAAGCCCCAGTATTGATGCGCATGGACCCGGTGGTGCCGGGAGAGGTCCGCAGCCAGGATCCGGTGAGCCGGCCCGAGCTGTCAGACCGGGTGGAGCTGCTGCCGCCATCGATCGCGCGGTATACGCGCCGCTTCGTCTACGGTCAGGATGAGCGTCACCTGTCGTTCGAACAGGGCGGTGGACATCATGGCTCGCATCCCTATCTGGTCCACGAATTCGTGCGCAGCATCGTCGAGGGTCGCTTGCCCCGGATCGATGCGGTCACAGCAGCAAACTGGACAGCAGCCGGGATCTGTGCCCATCAGTCGGCAATGGACGATGGGCGTGAGGTGATCGTGCCCTCCTTCGGACCCCAATAAGGAAGCCTTCGCGGTCCACCAGCAGGGGCAAAAGGTCGCCCCCGTTGATGTGCTGCAGAGCCCCGAGGGAGCGTTCCTCGACGCACCGGTGATCGCGGCGCTCAGCCGGATCGGCGTTGCCGGCACTGAAAAGGGGGTGACGCCTGAGCGTCACCCCCTTCACCTATACCAGCACCTTACTGGCTGGGTTCCCCATTACGGGCGAGCCCCCAACGTAAGCGACAAGGTCACTGGCTCGCCGCTGCGCAGGACCGTGACCTCGAGCACCTGACCGGGTTCGGTCTCCAGAACAAGGTAGGTATTGAGATCCGAGAAGTCCTGGATCGGGCGACCATCGATCTCGATGACCAGGTCACCACCCCGGCCCGTCTGCGGGTCTGCTGCCACGAGCCCTGCCTTATCCGCCGGCCCACCCGGCGAGACACTGATCACGTAAGCACCCTGCGTCTGCGTGATGCCGTAGAGCTCCAAATCGGAGAGTGTGATCTCGCCATCGAAGCTGACGCCCATATAGGAGTAGTTCACCTCGCCATTCTCGATCAGGCTGGGCACCACGCGCTTGACTACGTCGACCGGAATCGAGAAGCCCACGCCTGAACCGGTACCCGAAGTGCTTGCAATCGCGGCGTTGACACCGATTACTTCCCCGTCAAGGTTCAACAGCGGCCCGCCCGAGTTACCCGGATTGATCGGTGCATCGGTCTGAATCACCCGGGGCAGGCTATAGGTGCTGCCCGTGGTGGTCATCCGCTGAGAGGGCAAGCTCCGATCGAGCCCACTGATGATGCCCAGCGTCATCGTGCCCTGCTCACCGAAGGGGCTCCCGAGAGCTACTGCGAACTGGCCCACCTCAATGGGATCGCTCGTCAGCGGTATGGGCCCGGCACCGTCAGGCAGCGACGCCACCTTGAGTATGGCCAGATCACTATCGGGGTCCGATCCTACCAGCTCCGCGCTCTGACGCTCGCCGTTGGAGAAAACCACCTCGTAGCTATCCCCGGCAGAGACAACGTGGCTGTTGGTGACGATATACCCTTCCTCTCCGTACACGAACCCGCTGCCACTTCCTTCAGTCGGCATGCCCAGAAGTCCCGTGTTGGCAGAAACGACGATATAGACCACGGAGGGGTTCACCTGCCTGTAGACCGTTGTCAGAGTGTTCTGAAGCGACGCCACGGCGTCGAGCGCCGGCGGCTGGGCTTCGGGCTCCGACTCAGCCTGCTGCAACACTGGCACGATCTCACCCTCCGAAATGGTCGATACCAGCGTCTTTTCCGGAGCTATGCTCTCAGCTGAGCCCTTGAGCGCACTCGCATCCTCCGTCTCGCGGGCTCCTGGTGCACACGCCGCCAGTCCCACTACTGCGACAATCGCCAACACCCTCCATCCTTTTCTCTTCATAGGGCAACCTCCCGACGTGCACGCCCTGTGCACACTATCCTTTCTGGTCTCTTGAGCCTGTTCTACAGCGCCCGATTTACACACTTAGATTACCGCATATTGCTAAGAAAGTCCTGTAGGCTGACTTAGAGAATGCTGAGAATCGCGTGCGGGTTCGGAAGGGGTAGCCCGGATGCACAAGGAGCTTTGCGGACGAAGGCCTCGCGGGCGAAGGTGTCTAACCTAAAAAAGACTTTTGCGCATAATAAACTGGGCGCCCTGTGTCTCAAGAAACGCACTCAGGACGCCCGAACCGCGCATCAACACAGACGGCACTAGGCTTCTACAGTGAGCTCCATCGCGGCCAGAGCAGAATCGAGAGAGCTCACCATCGTGAAGAGCGTATCGAGGTGCATCATCTCATAGAAGATCCGCACCGGATTGCCTGTCGGGCAAACCAGTGTCACCGTGTACTCGCTCGTTTGCGTGCATTTCAGTAAGTGCAGCAATGGGAAATCCCCATCCGCATCGACAATCCGGACTGCGGAGAGGTCAACAATGAAGTGAATGACCCCGCCATCCAGCAAAAGGCTGAATGCCTCGCTGAGAAGTGGCGCATTGAAAGCGTCCATCCGCTCGCGGAGCGTCACTATCGCCGTATTACCATACCGCTCTACATCCACAATATCACCGATAGTTCGCTCGTTCATGAACGACCCCATCCTTTCGCACGGCTGAAGCGCTGAAGGTTCGAGAAGCGCCATAGGTGGCTCTCTTTCATCGATGGTGTTCCGTTGTTAAAGATTTATACCGTTCTCTTACTTATCATTGTAGCACGGGCATTCGCGGCAGCGGTTACCGCCACGTTGCGACACGGTGAATGGAGTCTCAAGGTGCGTTTGACGTCCGCGCAGCCTACCCCATAATCCCTATGCGGCTGGGGGAGACGGAGGCAGCCTGCATTCCGCCGCCAGTCGCTTCAGCTTCACCTACAGCTCGAGGACTGCGCTCGATGACGCCCTTGATGTTGTTTGCGATGGCTTGGGTGTTCGGAATTGTGGTTGCCCGCTGGACAGGTTTTCCCCCCGTCTGGTTCTGCCTTACCATTCCGCCCGCGCTGGCGTTGCTCGCCGGGTGGGGTGACCACCGCCCATGCCGCCGCGCCGCCGTCGTGCTGTTAGGCCTGGCACTGGGTGCCCTGCGTCTCTCCGCAGGACAGATCGAGATCACGCCCGACCACGTGGCAGCCTATCGGAATCGCGGCACAGTTGCGATCAAGGGCGTAGTGATTGCCGAACCGGATCGCCGCACGACGGACACGCGCCTGCGCGTGCGCGTCGAAAGCCTGACTTCGACAACGATGGCGCCACGCGACGTTCGGGGACGGCTGTTGGTCTATGTACCTCGCTATCCTGAGATCCACTATGGGGATCGCATCGCCGTGACTGGCACGCTGGAGCGCCCCCCGGTCTATGAGGACTTCTCCTTCGAAGCCTTTCTGGCCCGTGAGGGCATCTTCGCCCTGTTGCGCAGTACGGACGCCAGCGTGATCGCATCCCATCAGGCCAACCCGATCCTTGACGTGTTGCTGCAGGCCAAAGAATATGCGCACCGGACGCTCCTGTCACTACTCCCGGAGCCTCAGGGAGCCTTCCTGGCCGGCATCCTCTTGGGCATCGAGCAGGGCATTCCCCAGGCATTGCGAGAGGCCTTCGAGGTGACGGGGACCAGCCACATCGTGGCGATCTCGGGATTCAACCTGACCATGGTGGCGGCTATGGTGAGCCAGCTCGCGCGCAAGCTACTCCGACGGCGCGGCGCACTGTTGGCAGCATTGGTTGGGATCTGGGCTTACGTGCTGCTGGTGGGCGCCCACGCTTCCGTGTCTCGCGCGGGTGTGATGTCGTCGCTGATCGCGTTAGGCCAGCAGGAGCAACGGCGCACCCACGGTCCTACGTCGTTGGCCGCCGCGGTCGTCGTCCTTTCGCTGGCCAATCCCTTCGTGCTCTGGGATTCGGGTTTCCAGCTCAGTGTGGCGGCGACGTTGGGCATGATGCTCTACGTTCCAACACTGACGACTTGGTCCACGGCTTTGCTCTCACGGCTGCTGAACCGCAAGCTGGCCGAAACCATCGTGCGGATCCTGGGCGATATCCTGATCGTCACGATCGCCGTGCAGATCCTGACATTGGGCATCACGGTCAGCAGCTTTCACGCACTCCCCCTGGTGGCCCCACTGACCAACCTCCTGATCCTGCCTGCCCAGCCCTTCATCATGGTCTTCGGCGGCCTGGCAGTGGGTACCAGCCTGGTCTTCGGCCCCCTGGGGCAGGCGTTTGCCTGGATCGCCTGGCTTTTTCTCGCCTACACGACGGAAATCGTGGAGCTCACGGCCGCGCTCCCACATGCCAGTATCCCACTGGCGCCCGTGCCGCCCGCGCTGATCTGGGGATACTATGTGCTGCTTGCGGTAACCACACTGTTGCTCACCAACGGCGGCGGGTCGCGCCTGATTCCACGGCTCAAAGCCTGGCTCGCAGCGCTGCAGGCGCTGGGACGCGCTGCCCGCTACCTGCTTGCAGCGGGCATAGCCGTCGTCGTACTGTTGGCAATCACCCTGGTCACACGGCCAGATGGCAAGCTCCACGTGATCTTCCTCGACACCGGCAACGGCGATGCCGTCTACATCCAGGCGCCGAACGGACAGCAAGCCCTGATCGATGGCGGCGCCGACGCGCGCCAGACGCTGTCCGAGCTGGGCCGGCAGATGCCGTTTTGGGATCGCAGCCTGGACCTTGTGATCCTCACCTCACCGGACGACGACCGGATCGGCGGGTTGGTGCCCGCCCTAGAGCGCTACGAGGTTGCCTTCGTCGGACACAGTCCGGAAGTCCGTGAAGGCTCAACCTACACTCACTGGCGCGCCCTGCTGGAGCAACGCCCGCCGGGAACGGCTGGCGCGCTTCAAGGAGGAGACGTTTGGCAACTCGGGCCGGACGTAGTGCTCAGTGTCCTCTGGCCCCCGCCGGGTGAGCAGGGCCCGCTTGTGCTGGGGCTCGACTACGGCGCGACGCGCGTGTTGTTGATGGGCGATGCGACGACCGTGGTCGAAGCGATGCTCGTCGAGGCGTACTGCCCGAGCCTGCGAAGCCAGGTGTTGCAGCTCCCTCGCCAGGGCGTCAAGACCTGCTGCTCGGTGGCGCTCCTGCAGGCTGTGGCACCCGAGGTCGCCGTCGTCCAGGGGAACCGGCTTGACGCCATCACCCAGGCGAAGCTCCGGGACACATCTCTCTACCGCACCGCCGAACGCGGTACCGTCGAGATTGTCTCGGACGGCAGCGACGTTCACGTCCGTTGATGCTAGAATGTGCTATGATGGCCTGATCGGCAAGAACGGCGTGGGCAAGACGACGGTGCTCAAGCTGATCCTGGGCCTGAAGACTCCCTCGGAGGGCACGGTCGAGATCGACGACGGGGTGAAGATCGGGTACTTCTCCCGGTCCTCGCAGCTCAACGGCAACTGGACGACCTGGCAGGCCACAAAGAACACACCGTCTTGACATCCTTGAGTAAGGAGACCTGAGTAAACCCATGACGAACCCGATCTATGCGGACTTCCATGTTCATACGTATTACTCGCCCTGTGGCCACAGGGAAGCGACGATGGAGGCCATGATCGCGCGGGCCCGCGCGAAAGGATTGGCAGCGTTGGGCTTTGCCGACCACGTGACCCCTGCCATCGTTCCCGGCTGCAGCTTCTACGACGGGCAACAGCCGGACGTCTTGCGCCGGCAGCGAGGAGAGTTGGAGACACTGCCGAAGCCTGACGACCTCGAGATTCTCGTCGGCGTGGAGGCGGACTACACGCTGGCGGGCACTGACTGCCTCAACGTTGAGGTGCGCGCGCTGGTGAATCACGTGATCTGCTCGGCCAGTCACTTTCACCTGCCGGCGGCGCCCCGTCCCACTATGAACGCACCGCGCGCCAAAGCTGAGTTGATGACCCGTATAGCCCGCGAGATGCTGGAAGTACCCGGTGTCAGCGTGTGGGCCCATCCCTTCGACTGCGGAGTGATGCAGCCCCTGGCACCGATCATGGCCGAGATCGCTGTTGAGACCCAGGCCGCGCTGATCGGACTGGCCAACGAGCACGAGGTTGCAGTGGAGATCAACGGCGGGGCAGCGCTCGATGCTGCCTATCGCGAGGCCACCGAGGGGTTCTTCCGGCTGGCCCGGGTGTTGGGCGCGCGCTTCACAGTGACCGCCGATGCCCATCATCCCGATCACTTCGAGCGCCTCGACGTGGCGGTAGATTGGGCCCGTTCGATGGGCTTTCGCGACGCGGACTTCCTGACCGCCGCCGAAATCCGTGACCGCTATGAGCGCAAGCGGGCAAATGTTTGAGGCGGCGTGCGGGATCGCACTCACAGTGACGCCATCTCCGGGATAGAACAAAAAACCTATTCGAGCCGCTCTTTATGACACGTTATGTCAGGTATTGGCCGTGCCATAGGACGATGGCCCGACAGATCCTCATTGCCAGGTAGGGATGCTCGCATCAGGAGGTCACAAGATGGGACATCAGGATCGCATCGTATGGGACAATGCCGACCGCTATCGTGTGATGGAACCCCTCTTTGAGGGCGTGCGTGTGATCCTTTCCTATCGTGGGGAACGCACCTCGCCGGCCTATGTGCAGGGCATCTCGGGAGCCGCGTTCCGCATCGGCGGCATCTGTCCCTGCGCGCCCACCTGCACCGCTGCCATGGCAACGAAGGATCTCCCCCGAATCCTAGGCTATGATGTCGAGGCCCTGCCGTTCGGTGAGAATGACGTTTTCGAGGCGCGGGGAGCGGAGATCGTCGCCCGGGTCAAGGACGAGATCCGCGCTGGGCGACCGGCGCTGGTGTGGCACGCGTTCACGATGTTGGAATGGGACGTAGTCGCCGGATTTGATGAGGGCGAGCACAAGTTCCTGGGGCGAGGTTCGTACGCCGGCCTGGAGGGCTATGCCGTCGAAGACCAGATGCGGCTGATCACGGAACGCCCGGCACTCGGTGCGATCCTGATCGGTGAGAAGAGGAGGCGGTGCAGCACACCCACACACGCAAGGAAGAGCCTTCGCCAACAGGAGAGTGGGTCTTCCTGGAAGGCATCCAGTGCTACGATCGATGAGTAGATGATGTGCAGGCCCATCCGCAGAGCACGGCGTCGCTGGGCAGCCGGTACTGCTACGGCATCTACCGGAGCACGCACCGCACCGCCGCCGAATTCATGCGAGAGCTGTCCGCAAAGGTTCCGGAGGCGCGTCTGGCGTTGTCCCAGGCTGCCGGTGCCTTTGCTGCAGAGGCAGATGCGCTGGATGCATGCATGCCCTATCTTGGCTGGCAAGCACCGGGTGAGCTCGATGCTGAGGCAACGCGTCAGGCCCATCGGCTCTTGAGCCAGGCACGCGATGCCTACGTGCGGGGGATCGAAGAGATTGGCCTGGCACTGGGTGCAATGAAGTAGGCATGAGGCCGGGCATTGGAGCGGTCTGAACCAACCGGGACAAGAAGAATGCGCCATCTACACGATGAGTTGTCACAGTGCCTGTGGTATAAGTGCGTGCTGGAGCCGCCCGCAAGTCTCATCAAGTGGGGACGTGCGCATAGGGAGCTGCTGGCGCGCGCAGAGGGTGCGAGCGTCAGCGTTCGAATGTGGATGGACCAGCAGCTCGCCGCAGCGAAGGGAGTCGACGCCTGACGTATGAGCAGGGCAACCGGATCGCGCAGGCCCCTCCCTCTTGAGACCACGATCGTGTATGGCCCGATCGTCTCACGCCGCCTGGGGAGATCGCTTGGACTGAACCTGCTGCCGATCCGTGCTAAGGTCTGTTCGTTCGATTGCGTCTACTGCCACTACGGCGACACGGATGTCAAGGTGAGCAAACCGGCACTGGGCGACGCACAGGACATAGGGTACCCCGCTTTAGGCGATGTGGTCAAAGCCGTGGAGGGTGCACTGAGGACGTGGGGTGCCGTGGATAGCCTCACCTTCTCGGGGAATGGCGAGCCGACCCTCTGTCCCTTCTTTGCCGAGATCGCGTTCGAGGTGCGGCGCCTGCGCGACCGCACCTGCCCGGGCGCCCGGATCACGCTCTTCTCGAACGCAACGACGCTCATACATCCCGGCGTCCAGGCGGCGCTGCAGCACATCGACCGCCCGATCCTCAAGCTGGATGCCGGCGACGCGCTGACCTTCGAGCAGGTGAACCGTCCGGCACGGGGCATTGACTTCGGCGGTGTGGTCGAGACCCTGCGCCGGATCCAGGATCTGACGCTCCAGACCGTGCTCATCGACGGGCCGGTGACCAATGCGTCGGGCGATGCCTTCGAAGCCTGGTTGCGGACAGTGGCCGAGCTCAAGCCAAAGCTCGTCCAGATCTACAGCACCGACTATCCCGTACCGGACGCAACCGTACAGCGGGTGCCGGCATTTCGCCTGCGCGAGCTTGCCGGGATCGCCCGCCACCGCATAGGGGCCCAAGTCCAGGCATTCTGGCCTGCATAGGCGGTGCTCTACCAGGATAGTGCGCAGAAGGACTCCTGGGTCTATCAGGTGAGCCTGTATTTGAGCCGTTCGGTCCGTTCATAGTAACCGATTCATCGGTTCTGCGAGCGCCCGACAGGGAACCGGAACGACTGAAGTCGCCACTACGAACCTCAAACCAGAGATTGGTTAGGCACCAGGGGAGGGAATATGCAGAAATTGAACCACGAAGCGCGAGCAGCCACCGGCAGCGGGGTCGTCCAGTTGCCCGAGGGCAACACGCATTACGAGCTGGCGGGGCCTGCGAAGGGCGTCCCCGTCGTATTAATCCACGGCTTCTCGGTGCCGGCCTTCATCTGGGATCCGGTCTTCGCCGGCCTTGCCGCTGCGGGATTCCGGGTCTTGCGCTATGATCTCTACGGACGCGGCGCGTCCGACCGACCCCGCGGGCGGTATGACCGTGAGAGGTTCGACCGCCAACTGGTGGAGCTGGTCAAGGCCCTGGACTTAGGTCCCAACGTCGATCTTGTGGGCCTATCGATGGGGGGCGCGATCGCCGTGGAGGCTACCGATCGCCATCCGGATCTGGTACGCAAGCTCGTGCTCATCGATCCTGCCGGGCTCGCACGGCCCTCGGGAACAAACGTAGCTCGCGTCCCGCTGCTCGGTGAGCTCATATTCGCGATGGTGGGCAAGCCTGTACTTATCCGGAGCATGAAGCACGACTTCTTCAGGCCCGGCCCGATGGCAGAGGCCATGGCGCGCTATCAGGATCAGTACCTGGCCCAGCTGAAGACGCCGGGATTCCTACGGGCCCTTCTGTCCACAATCCGTCATGGTCCGCTGGAAGCGATGGAGAACACCTATCAGCATGTGGGTAATCAGGAACGCCAGGTGCTCCTGATCTGGGGGCGAGAAGATCGCACGGTGCCCTTTGCACTGAGTGACCGGGCCAGGGATCTTTTGCCCAACGCGGTCTTTCATCCCATCGAGGACGTAGGTCACGTGCCGCATCTGGAGAAACCGGACCTGGTGAACGCACTCCTGGTCGATTTTCTCGCCACCCACCCCTGAACACGACAAAAGGAGCGGACGCTATGCAAGTGATGTCGCTGAGGCTCGTACGCCACACCCGCCAGTTCGACGCCGTGCTGGCCTTCTACCGGGATACCCTCGAGATGCGCTGCATTCAGAGCTGGGAGCGCCCAGGGACCCGGGGCGCGCTGCTCACGATCGGCAAGGCAATGGGGGAGACCGCGATCGAGATCTTGCAGACGGAAGATGGCGTGCAGAAAGGTCACCCCGTCAACGTCGATCTGCTTCTGGAGGTGAAGGACGTCGATGCGTGGTACGATCGCTTCCGGCGGCAGGGCCTGCGCATCGTCGAAGCACTGGAGGACAAGCCCTGGGGGCACCGCTCCTTCGGGATCGAGGATCCGGATGGCATGCGGGTCACGCTTTATACTCTATCCTAACCAACGGTGATCGCGATGGCCTATCGTTGGCTGCTCTTCGACGCAGATGGCACGCTCTTCGACTATGAGGCCGCCGAGCACCAGGCGCTCGGGGAAACTCTTGCCGATTATGGTCTGGATGCCCGTCCAGAGGTGTTGGCGGCCTACCAGAAGATCAATACCCGCCTCTGGCACGATTTCGAGCAGGGGCTCACGACGCCCGACCGCATCAAGACCGAGCGGTTTGCCCGCTTGTTCGAGGCACTGGGGTCGACCGGGCCAGCTCTGGATCCGGTGCGGGTTGGCGAGGCCTATCTCGATCATCTGGGAGCGTGCTCCCAACTGCTCCCCGATGCACGCACTCTGCTCGACACCCTGGTCGGAAAGGTGCACCTGGCCCTGATCACGAATGGGCTGACCAGGGTCCAGCGGGCGCGGCTGGCCCACTCCGGACTGAATGCCTGTTTCGAGGCTGTGGTGATCTCAGAGGAGGAAGGCGTGGCCAAGCCCGAGCCAGGCATCTTCGATGTCATCTTTAGCCGGATGGGACATCCCCACCGCAGCGAGGTCCTGATGGTCGGCGACAGCCTGACGTCCGACATCCGTGGGGCCAACCGCTACGGCATCGACGCCTGCTGGTATAATCCGCGGGGCCTGCCGCGCGATCTCGATGTCGTCGACCCGCTCGAGATCCGCTATGAGATCGCGAGCCTTTTGGATCTGGTGCCGATTGCGCTGGACGGCACAAACGCAGAGGCGTAGTCCATCACCAGGTGTCGCCATGCTCCAACGGTGACGGACATCCAGGCCAAGAAGAACTGGACCGGGTGGATCACGATGCGTATGCTCACGATTCTCAAGAACTTCGGGCGATTGGAGGCGTAGGTGGAGCCGGTGCAGATACCTCTCGCCACAGTGCGGCAGCTCGCCCTGCACTGCCAGGGACTCAACGGTGCCTCAACCTGCCCCCCGGGAAAGGCCAATGCCGCCCGGATGATCGAACGGTTGGGCTATGTCCAGATCGACACGATCCATGTGGTACAGCGCGCACACCACCACATCCTGTGGAGTCGTTGTCGCGACTACAGCCCGGAGATGCTCCACGAGTTGCTCGCCATCGACCGGCACGTCTTCGAATGGTGGGCACACGCGGCTGCGTATATCCCGATGGCGGACTTCCGCTTCTACGCCCCGCGGATGGGCGAGCGGGCCCTTTGGGATAGCCAGAAGGCGTGGATCGAGGAGAATCGCGAGACGCTTGATGCCGTGGTCCGGCGCATCCGCGAGGAGGGCGCCCTCGGCACGTCCGACTTCGAAGCGCCTGAGAACTTCGCAGGAGGCTCCTGGTGGAGCGGCTGGAAGCCCGCCAAGCGGGCGCTCGAGGTGCTGTTCAACTTAGGGATTGTGATGGTCTCGGAACGGCGCAAGTTTGAGCGCCTCTACGACCTGAAGGAGCGTGTCATCCCCGAAGGCGCGGACTCGCCGCCCCCTTCCCCCGAAGAGGTGCACGACTACATCATCCGGAGGGCATTGGGCAGCCTGGGAGCACTTCCCGAAAAGGAGATCGTGTGGTGGGCTCGCGAACGTCCGACCGCCGCTGCGCTCCAACGCGCGGTTGAAGCTGGCCTGATCACCCCAGTCTCCGTCGAGGGGCTCAACAACGGCCCCTGGTATGCGTGGACAGAGGCGCTGGAGGCGCTCGATAACAGGCATCCGAGCACGCCATCCGCCTACATCCTCTCGCCCTTCGATAATCTGGTCATCCGCCGCACCTGGTTGGAGCTCGTCTTCGGCTTCGACTACCGCCTCGAGTGCTACCTGCCCCGGGAGAAACGGCGCTACGGTTATTTCGCGCTGCCGGTTCTCTGGGGCGACCGGTTCATCGGGCGCGTGGACACGAAAGCCGACCGCGCGACCGGGACCCTGATCGTGCGCCAGCTTACGTTCGAGCCGGACTTCGCCGACTTCGAGCAAGCACTGCCGGCCCTGGCCAGGGAGCTACGGGCGTTTGCAGCATTCAACAACTGCTCCAACATCGCCGTCGAGCAGGTTGCGCCGGAGGGAGTTGCACCGCGGCTAACCCTGGCCCTGGATCTTTGATAGGATCTTGCCGTCGG